>Ga0315268_10003394_pt1 | contig 17578 bp, 21 predicted proteins | sample C1_top_MG_FD_204535 | JGI IMG/M metagenome (GOLD analysis project Ga0315268, IMG submission 204535) | Sediment microbial communities from Yellowstone Lake, YNP, Wyoming, USA - C1_top | ecosystem: Environmental > Aquatic > Freshwater > Lake > Sediment | place: USA: Wyoming | collected 2017-08-01
GCGATGCAGTTGTGGAAACTCAATGTCGGCTATCACTTTTAGGCGGCCTGCACTCACCCGGCATGCATTAACCCGGAATGCGCTGGCCGCGCTGGCGATCGCGTTGCTGGCAGGGCGGCTGGCCCTGCAGTCGGCCGTGGCCGGCGCCGTGCCCGCCGTGGGCGAGCCCGCGCCGGCGCTGATCGCGCGTCAGTTCGATGGCCAGGCCATTGATCTGGCCGCCCTGCGTGGCCACGTGGTGGTGCTCAATTTCTGGGCCAGCTGGTGCACGCCCTGTCGCGCCGAGATGCCGGCGCTCGATGCCCTGGCGCGCGAGTTTCAGGGGCGTGGCGTGACGGTCATCGGTTTGAGCGCTGATGATCGTCATGATCGCCGAGATGCACTCAAGGCGGCGAATGGATTTCACTACCGCCTGGGAATGTTGAGTGATGCTGCCACCAATGAGTTTGGGCCCCCGCGGGAAATACCCCTCACGTACATCATCGGTCGCGATGGAGCCATCAAAGCGATCCTTCGCGCCAATCAAGGCGATGTTTCTGCGGAACAGTTGCGCGGCGCAGTCGAACGGGAGCTTGCTCGGGTGCCCGGTACTTGACGGGTCGATCATCACAACGACTCATCTAGGAGAAAGTCCTCCAAGGTGACTCCACGGATGGTGTCGCCGTCAAAGCGCTCCGAATTGATGACCAATAGTCTCTCGCGGGGGAAGGTTTTCAAGAACCAGTTGAACTCGAAGGGTGAGGCCTTCCCGGCCTTCACCTCGATCCAGGATTTGCCGACCCGAACAAAATCGATTTCGTGCTTATCTGAACGCCAGAACAATGATTGCATTGGCGTTGGGCTGCCATTCCTGGCGGCGCGCCGGAACAGTTCTGCGGCGACGGCCCATTCCCACCACACGCCCTTTTCCTCGCCCGACGCGCTCTCCAGGGCGGCCGGCGTCGTGTAGCGGTTTTTCCACCAGGTATTGGCTGCCAGGAGATTGACGAACGGGTACTTTGAGGACTTGCGAGGCACACGAATCTTTCTGCTGGGGTCCCAAGGCTCACTGGTTCCAAGCACCAACAGATCGCCCAAAAGATCGAGATACCCATGGGCTACGGTGTTATTTGCCATGCCGGTCTCTTCGGCCAGCGTTGTTTGTGCAACCGGTGAGGCGCCGCGGCGCTGCAACTGCTCCAGCATTCTAAGCAGCATGGGACGCGAGCGACCGGCTGCGGCGCATTCGCCGTAAATCCATTCCGCAGTGGTCTGAAAGATATATTCCGGAATCGAACCCGCCTCCAGCACCGCCGCACACGCGGGCGGCGATCCGCCAGCGATGAGATACGCCGACAGCGTGTGGGACTTCAGCGTCGGAAACGCCTTGGCATAGAAAACCTTGTAGGGGATCTGGACAAAGAGATAAATCGTCCGCGCCAACTTCCCTTTGCGCCCGGGCAGCAACTCCGCGTCCCGCTGAATATCGTTCGCCTTAGATCCTGTGGTCACCAGCAACGTCTTGCGCAGTACGCCACCATCCGCCAACCGCTTGACGGCTTTCTGCCATCCCTTGACGGAGGTGATTTCATCGATAAAGAGACGTTGAACCGTAGTGCCGCCCGGAAAGTAGCGCAGCAGGGCTTCGATTTCATTTTCCAGCTCGTCAGGGCCGGCGATGTAATCGCCGTTTATAAAAAACGCGGTGCCAGAACCAAAACGTCGAAGAGTCTCTCGCAACTGGTACTCGAGCCAAGTGCTCTTCCCAAATTGCCGAGGCCCACGAATAACGATGATGCCCGGAGTCTCCGGCAGCTCCGGCAGGCCAAAATCCCAGTCAAAAAATCCGCCTCTGGGAGTATCTTCCAGATGCGGGAAGAGCCCTTCAGATTCCAGTATTCCTTTTAAATACAGTTTGTTACGTGATGCAACGTTCATAACGTTGTATAATACAACGTTATGAACGTTGCATCAACTCGATTTGTGGCAGGGACTTGTGGCAGGGCCGTGCATGTGGGCGGGCTCACCCCCATTCAAAATAACTCAGTCGCCCTGTACATGATGTTGCAGGCACAGCAGCTCAAATGAACGGCCGAGCCATGACGTGAATCACGGTGACGGTAGCACAATCGCACGAGCGACCACCTGGAATCCACTGCTGATGACGCCAACCAAAGCCACGACACTGCGCGCGCAAGCCATGGCAGCGGCCAACGCGCTGGGGTGCCTTTGAGGGGCGTAAGTAGCGCCGTAGCTGCCAAAGACTCGTAAGCGGCTCAGACCGTTGATTTGGTGTTCGTGTTGAGGGCTGCCACCAGCGCGGAAAGGTTGCGGGCGGCGGTGTCGCGGGCGCTGGCGCCGCTATAATGGCGTATGGCCTCGTTATCCCGCCTCGGCAATCAATTGGCAGAAGCGGTCACCACGCTCAGTCTTTCACGGCGTCTTCATACCGGACGCCGCAAGCGGCGGCCATCAGATCCACGGTGATTTCATTGCCCACCCGAATCACGACATAGTCGTTCAAATCGTCGCCGGCGATTTCCACTACCGCCTTGTCGGGCAGTATTTCCAGGGATTTTTTGACCCGCGACTGATTCTCAAGGCTGCCATCGACGAGCAGGTCAGCTAGGGTCGGGGGCCGGCTTTCGCCCGGGTCAGCATCTTCAGTGTCCATTCGTCGGCTTCTTCATGGGTTTTGAATCGATAAACGCCGCGTGGAAAAAGCGGCCGGTCGCCGCGCAGGCGGATGCACATTTCAAAGAAACCCTGCAGGCCGGCCAGCCCTCCGGCATACGGCCGGCGCCGGCCAAACGTTTTCATGGGGCGCAGTAAGGTCGCTATCGGGGCATTCGCTGTCATTGGGATCAATCGTACTCCATCCTCAAACGCCCGGTTTGCCAACCCAGCGCCAGGGTGGCTCGTGGCGCGCCTGCCTGAAGCCGCCCCGCAGCGTATAGTTTCAGCTCACACCAATACTGCCGCCGAGTAGCCATCCGCTGTATGTGCCTGATCCTCATTGCCTGGCGCGTCCACACCGATTACCCCTGCGTCATTGCCGCCAATCGGGATGAGTTGCACAGCCGCCCGACCGCCGCTGCGCAGTGGTGGCCCGGGGAGTGCGGCCTGCTGGCGGGCCGCGACCTGCAGGCCGGGGGCACCTGGCTCGGCATTACGCGCGCTGGCCGCTTCGCCGCGCTGACCAACTATCGCGACCCCGGCGTGCAAGTGACTGCCGCTCCCAGCCGCGGCGCCCTGGTGGCGGGGTTTCTGGAGCAACGCACGCCGCTTGCGGCGAGCCTTGCGCAGGTGGCCCAGCGCGGCGCGAACTGCAATCCCTTCAACCTCATCGCCACCGACGGGCAGGGGTTGGGTGTCTATGCCAGCACCACGGGCGAGACCCGGGCATTGCAACCCGGCATCTACGCGCTCTCCAATCATCTGCTCGATACGCCCTGGCCCAAGGTTCAACGGGCCAAGTCGCGCCTGGCGACGGCGCTGGCGGCACTGCCCGACACCAGCGCTCTGCTGGAGCTGTTACGCGACGATACGCCCGCCGCCGATGCGCAACTGCCGCGCACTGGAGTCAGCATCGAGCACGAACGCATGCTCTCGAGCGCCTTTATTCGTGGCGAGCACTACGGCACGCGCAGTTCGACCGTCGTGACCATCGGGTCGGATCGCGGTGTGAGTTTTGGCGAGTGGAGCTGGAATCGGGCTGGTGCCTTGGACGGAAATGCCCAATTTGGCTTCGATCTCGAACCCACGGGTTGACCCGCATATCCCATTTTCCCACAATCCCACTTGACTATAGTGGGCTGGTGCGGTAGGGTCGAGCGATGAAATACGCCGCGCTCGCCAAGAACGTCGATTCCAAGGGCCGCCTGACCCTGGGCGAATCCTTTGCCAACCGCACCGTGTTGGTCGAAGATCGTGGCGCCGGGGAGGTGCTGGTACGGCTGGCTCGCGTCATTCCTGAACGCGAAGCGTGGCTCTACGACAACAAGGGCGCACTGGCCGCCGTGCGTCGCGGACTCAGGCAGGCGACTGACGGCAAATTGGCCAGGAAGGGGCCGGATATGAAGTCGGCGGCTGCCCTGGTTGAGCAGCTGCAAGACGAGTAATGCCGTTCACGCTCCGTTGGACGGACGAGGCGGATGCGAATTTCCGTGAGCTACAGGCGGCGGCCGCAGCGTCGCTGCTGAATCGAGAAAAGCGGCGCAAGGCCAAGACTTCCAAAGCCGAGGGCCTGTTCAGGCAGATCGATAAATGCGTACGTCTTTTAGCTGATAACCCCAAGCACCCGGGCCTTAACACGCACGAGTATGGTTCGCTCGATCATCCTTATAAGCACGGTTCCAAGGTCTTTGAGGCCTACGTTCAAAATAGAACTCCGGGTGCGTACCGGCTGTTCTGGTGTTACGGACCCGGCAAAGACGAGATCACAGTCATTGCCATAACGCCACATCCATAGCGGGCAGAGCGCTCAGCACGAGCTGTTCTTGTTCATGGATTATGGCGCGGCGAATAGGTAACCTTGAGGGTTCTGCGGCGGCGTATACGGGGGCGAGTCCGATGCGAAAATATCTGTTGGCGCTTGTGAGTGTGGCACTGACGGCCTGTGCCAGCACCGGCCCGGTGGCGCGCGCCGCGCAGGCGCAGCAGAACACGGCCGTGGTGCTGGCTTTTCTCGACATGGTCTTCAACCGACATGACGTGGAAACGGCCTTCAAGCTCTATGTCGGTACCGAGTACCGGCAGCACAATCCCACAGTCGCCGATGGCAGGGCCGGCGCCATCCAGGCCTTGACGCGCGTTACGCACGAGACCTATCCCGAGCTTCGCCAGGAGGTGAAGCGCACGATATCGCAGGGCGATCTGGTCGCCGTACACTCACGCTACCTGCGCAATGCCGCCGATCGCAGCAGCGGCCGGGGGATTGCTGTCGTTGATATGTTCCGGCTTGTGCATGGACGTATCGTCGAGCACTGGGATGTGAGGCAGGACATACCGGAAACATCCGCTAACGACAACTCGATGTTTTAGCCGCTGCTCATGAGCCCCGCTGTTTACGTTCCGACGCCAGAGGAATCACTGCTGGTCGCCGACATTGGCGGCACCAATGCGCGCTTTGGTCTCTGGTACGAAAACGCTTTGCAGCGGCAGCAGGTTTTCAAGTGTGCCAGCTACTCAGGCCCGGCGGCCGCGGCGGCTCACTATCTTGAGGATCTGCGCGCCACACCGTCCTTGCCCCGGCCGCGCGCCGCGGCTTTTGCCGTCGCCGGACCTTTGCTGGATGATCGCGTCGCCCTGACCAATAACGGCTGGGATTTCTCCGCCGCCGAGACCCGCAAAACCCTGGCTCTCGAGCGCCTGATGTTCCTGAACGATTTCACGGCGCTGGCGCTCGCCGTTCCGGTGCTCAAAGCCGATGAGCGCTGGCAGGTGGGGGGTGGCGCGCCGCGCGCTGGCACGGCGATCGCCGTGCTGGGCCCGGGCACGGGGCTGGGTGTTTCAGGCCTGCTGCCCATGGAGGGACGTTGGCTTGCCGTGCAGGGCGAAGGTGGCCACGTCACGCTGCCGCCGGTAGACGAACGCGAGATCGCAGTGGTGACGCGCATTCACCGCCAGTATTCCCATGTATCAGCCGAGCGCATTCTGTCTGGCAGTGGCCTGGAATTGCTCCACCGCACACTGGCACAGGTTGATGGCCTGGCGCCCGGCACGCTCAACGCCGAAGTGATCACCCGCCAGGCGCTCGACGGCAGCGACCTGCGTTGCCGCGAAACGGTATCGATGTTTTGCGGCTGGCTGGGCAATGTGGCCGGCAATCTGGCCTTGACGCTGGGCGCGACCGGCGGTGTCTATATAGGCGGCGGCATCATTCCGAAGCTGGGCAATTTCTTTGCGACTTCGCCGTTTCGAACCCGCTTCGAAGCCAAGGGGCGTTACACCACTTTTCTGGCGGCGATACCCGTGTATGTCATCACCGCGCAGTATCCCGCGCTGGTCGGTTGTGCGCAGGCCTTTACCCACCCCAGCCCGCGGCTGGAGTCAGCTTAGCGGCGGGTTCTTTATGGGGCTAAATGCCCTTCGAAGCCGGCGCCACGCGTACGACCCCGTCCTTGAGGGCTGCTTTGGCCAGATTGCCATCGAGTGTGGCGATGGGTAGACCCAAACGCATTGCCAACTCAAGATATGAGGCATCGTAGGCGGAAAGGCCATGCCGGCGTGATATCTGCAGTGTGTTATTCAGGGCGCTCACATGGGTCTGCGCATCACACACTATGGGGAGCGCGCTGAGTGTGCCCAGGAAAGCCTGGCTGCGGCTTGCGAGGAGCAGGCCACGTGACTCGCATTTGGCTATGACATTGGCAATTTCCAGACCCCAGATGGCTGGCACCTGCGCTTGCGCAGTCGGCCTCTTCATCGAATTGAAGATTGAGTTCGCATAAGCCTGACCAGCTCCAGCGTCCTCCAGCAGCCAGCTGAGTGCCACCGAAGCGTCAAGCACAAATGTCACTCGCGGCCTTCCTCGATCAGCGCCTTGATGTCGACTTTGTGACGCAGGGGATTCGCCTTGCAATAGGCCTGAAAGGCCTCGATCGCCGTCCTGGCATCCTGCTTCGGCCGACTGGTTGGCGGCCCCAGTTCCGCCACGGCTTCGCCGCGATTGGTAATGGTAAAGCGCTTGCCCATTTTGACGTGGCGGAGCAATTCCGCCAAGCGGGTCTTGGCTTCGTAGGTGCCAATTTCTGTCTTCATGGGGTCTCCTTTGATCTGGTCTAGTCTACAGACCAGACCATAAAAACGCAATCGACTGCGGAGCCTGCAGACGGCTGGTATCGGCTGTTCTAGCTGTCTGCCATGAATATCAGGGCCGGATGCTCCAGCAGCTCCTTCATCGACTGGACCAGGCCGGCGGCATCCGCGCCATCGACGAAGCGATGATCGAAGGACGAGGACAGATTCATCATCAGCCGGATCTGCACGGCGCCCGCGATGATCATCGGCCGTTCAGTGGCGCGATTGACGCCGATGATGGCCACTTCCGGCAGGTTGATAATGGGTGTGCTGGCGATGCCACCGAGCTTGCCGAGGCTGGTGACGGTGATGGTGGAGCCGGTGAGTTCTTCGCGTCGGGCGCTGCGATCACGCGCTGCGGTGGTGACGCGGGCAATCTCAGCAGCCAGTGCCCGCAGTTCAAGGCGCTGGGCACTGCGCACCACCGGCACTTTCAGGCCTTCGGCGGTCTGCGTGGCGATACCCACGTGTACGGCGCGATGACGCAACAGCATTTCGCGGGCCGCATCGTAGTGCGCGTTGCACTGGGGGAAACGTTGCAGGGCCTTCAGCAGCGCCGCGACGATGAAGGGCAGGTAGCTTAGCGAGGTCACGCCCTTGCCAGCCTGCGCATTCAGTTGCTCGCGCAGCGCGCGCAATTCGGTGATGTCAATTTCTTCCACATAGGAAAAATGCGGGATGCTGCGGGCCGCTTCACTCATGCGCTGCGCGATGAGCCGGCGAATGCCAATGACGGGAATTTCCTCGCTGCGCTCGTCGCTGGCCCTCGATGTGCTTGCGCCGACCCGTGCGCTCAGATCCTGGGGCTGGATGCGCCCGCCCGGGCCGCTGCCAGCGAGCGCGCCAAGATCGATGCCCGCCTCGATGGCCCGACGCCGCGTGGCGGGCGAGGCGCGTACCGGCGTGGCTCCGGGAGTGGCGGCGGAAGCAGCGGCGGTCGCCGGCGCGGTCGGCGCAACAGATGCCGGCGCAGCCGCTGCCGGCGCCGGCGCCGGCGTGGCGGCGGCAGGTGGCGGCTTGCTGCTGGCGACCGCGCCCGTATCGGTTTCGAAAGTCGCCAGGGCAGCGCCGACCGCTACGACATCGCCCGGCTTGCCGCTAATGGTGAGGACCCGGCCGCTCACGGGCGAGGGCACTTCCACCACGGCCTTGTCGGTCGACATCTCGACCAGCGGTTGATCCTCTGTTACCACTTCACCGGGCTTGACATGCCAAAGGACAATCTCTGCTGAGACTGTGCCTTCGCCCAGATCCGGGAGCTTGAAAATATGTGTACTCATCGGCTTTCCATGACGGCCTTGAGAGCCATTGCAACGCGCGCCTGCCCCGGGAAATATTCCCACTCGAATGCGTGCGGGTAGGGCGTATCCCAGCCGGCCACGCGCTGAATGGGTGCCTCGAGATTCCAGAAGCAGTGCTCCATGACGGTGGCGGCCAGCTCCGCGCCAAAACCGGCGAAGCGCGTGGCCTCGTGCGCGATCAGGCAGCGCCCGGTCTTGCACACCGAATTGCACAGCGTGTCGACATCGAGCGGCACGATGCTGCGCACATCGATGATCTCGGCATCGAGGCCAAGGCCGCGGGCCGCTGCTTCGCAGACATGCACCATGGTGCCGTAGGAAATGATCGTCAGCTGGCTGCCGGGGCGCACGATCTCGGCACGACCGAAGGGCACGGTGTAGTGATCGGTGGGCACTTCGCCCTTCGGGTGCGTATTCCACGGCACCGCGGGCTTGTTGGGGTCGCCATCGAAAGGCCCGTTGTACAGGCGCTTGGGCTCGAACAGGATTACCGGGTCATCGTCTTCGATGGCTGCGATCAGCAGACCCTTGGCGTCGTAGGGGTTGGAGGGCATCGCAATTTTCAGGCCGCAGACATGTGCGAACAGCACTTCGGGGCTCTGCGAGTGCGTCTGCCCGCCGCGTATGCCGCCGCCGCAGGGCATGCGCACCGTGACCGGCGCAAAGAACTCGCCGGCACTGCGATAGCGCAGGCGCGCCAGCTCGCTGACGATCTGATCGTAGGCCGGATACACGTAGTCGGCGAACTGCACTTCGGCCACCGGGCGCAGCCCATTGACACCCATGCCGATCGCGGCGGCAATGATGCCGCCCTCGGCGATCGGTGTGTCGAGTACGCGCTGCTCGCCGTACTTGCGCTGCAGCCCATCGGTACAGCGAAACACGCCGCCAAAAAAGCCGACGTCCTGGCCGAGGACCACAACGCTCGGATCTCTCCCCATCATGATATCCATGGCGGAGTTGAGGGCCTGGATCATGTTCATCTGCGCCATGATTGCCTCTATTTGTCCAGCTCGGCATGCAGCAGGTCGCGCTCGCGTCGCAGATGCTCAGGCAGTTCCTTGAACACGTCTTCAAACATCAGGTCGCGATCGAGCCGCGGCCCCTCGTTCAGGGTGCCGTAGGTGAGCGCTTCCTTCCAGGCCGCGGCCACCTGGGCGTCGAGCTCGGCAATCAGTGCCTGATGCTTGGCTTCAGTCCACTCGCCCAGCGCAATCAGATGCTGTTTGAGCCTTTCAACCGGATCTCCGAGGGGCCAGCGCTCCTGATCATCGCGCGGCCGGTAACGCGCCGGATCGTCGCTGGTGGAGTGCGCGGCGGCGCGATAGGTCACCAGCTCAATCAGCGTGGCACCGCCGCCCATCCGGGCGCGATCAGCCGCCCAGCGGGTCGCGGCATAGACGGCCAGAAAATCGTTGCCGTCAACGCGCAGCCCCGGCAAGCCATAGGCTGGCCCGCGGGCCGCGAAGGTGTTCTGCTCGCCGCCGGCCGTGCCCTGAAAGGTGGAGATGGCCCACTGATTGTTGACCACATTGAGAATGACAGGTGCGCGATAGACCGAGCCGAACAACAGTGCGTGGTGAAAATCCGCCTCGGCCGTGCTGCCCTCGCCGGTCCAGGTCGCGGCGATGTGATCCTCGCCCTTGATCGCTGCCGCCATGGCCCAGCCCACGGCCTGCGGAAACTGGGTCGCCAGGTTGCCCGAGATGGAAAACAGCCGCGCTTGGGCCGAGTGATACATCACCGGGAGTTGGCGCCCCTTGCACATGTCACGCGTATTGGAGAGCAGCTGGCACATCAGGTCGACCAGCGGTTGCCCGCGCACCATCTGCAGCCCCTGCTGGCGATAGGAGGGAAACAGCATGTCACCGGGTTTGAGTGCCATGCCAGCCGCGACCGAGACCGCTTCCTCGCCGGTCGACTTCATGTAGAAGGTCAACTTGCCCTGGCGCTGGGTACGCACCATGCGATCATCGAACACGCGCGTCAGCAGCATGTGCCGCAACCCGACCTGCAGTTCGTGGGCATCGAGGCGCGGATTCCAGCTGCCCACAGTGTGGTGCGCATCGTCGAGCACCCGCACCAGTCCGGTGGAGAGATGCCCCAGTTCGCGCCAGGAAGCCTGAACCTCCGGGCGCGCGAGCTCGCCAGCCGGCGAGAGCTGCAGATAGCTGAAATCGGGCGCTTCACCGGGGCGCGAGGGCGACGCCGGCACATGCAATCGGGGTTTAACGGGCATGGTCGGCTCCTTGGGAACCTGATTACGCAGCATAACGCCCCCGGCCATCAAGTCTCAATGGCAGGCCGTTGCAAGTAGCACTACCAGCTATGCCCCTGCAGGGATGCCGCCTTGACGAGCACCCACACCTTCAAACCGCTGCGCAGCTGCAGCTCGCTCGACGCTGCGCTGGTCACACGCGCCAGCAGCGTTACTCCGGCCGCATCAATGCTCACCAGCACGTTGTGGGCGCCCTCAGGCTCAAGGCCTGTGATCAGCCCCGCGAGTTGATTGCGTACGCTCAAGCCCTGCGGCGCCGAAGTTGCCAGGATCAGATCGCGCGCCAGCAGTTGCAGGCGTACGCGCTTGCCGCTCGCCAGGCCGCTGTGCGGCAACAATAGCCGCTCCTGTCCTACCCTGACCGCGGCCAGGCCGGATGCGGCGTCGAGCGATTCCACCTGGCCTTCAATCACCGCGCCCACCGCCTCGGGCCCCAGCAGCGCGCGCATCTGCGGCTGCAGACTCAAAGCGGATAATTCGCCCTGGGCACTGATGCGGCCTGCCTCGAGCAGCACCACCCTGGTGGCCAGACGCAGCAGGTCTTCGAACTGATGGGTCACCAGGATCATGGGCAGCGAGAGTTCGTCGCGCAGTCGTTCGAAATACGGTAGCAATTCACTGCGCTTGCGGGCGTCGATGGCAGCCAGCGGTTCATCGAGCAGCAATAACTGTGGCTGCGAGAGCAGTGCGCGGCCCAGCGCCACGCGTTGTCGCTCGCCGCCAGAGAGCTGGACCGTGCGGCGTTGCAGGAGTGGCCCGAGTTCGAGCAACTCGACGGCGCGAGCCCAATCGACCACGGTGTCGGCGCCGGCGCGGCGTTGTCCGTAGCGCAGGTTGCCCGCTACGTCCAGGTGTGGAAACAGCCGCAAATCCTGGAATACGTAGCCAATGCGGCGCGTCTCGGGGCGCAGATTGATGGCACGCTGTGCATCGAACAGCACCCGGTCATCGAGGACCACGCGCCCGGCGTCGGCACGCCACAAGCCGGCGATGAGCTGCGTGATGGTGGATTTGCCGGCGCCCGAGCGGCCAAACAGTGCCGTGACGCCAGGTGTGGGCGCGCTAAAATCCACTTCGAGCCTGAAGTCATCGCGAGCGTATCGCAGGGCGACCTCTAGCATGGTCAGCGCCCGGCGCGCCGTCGCAGGGTCCGCGCCAGCCACTCCGAGGCGAGCAGCCCGGCGAGGCCGAGCACCAGCGACACCATGGCGATGCGCAGCGCCGCTGCCTCACCATCCGGAGTCTGCAGCGCGGAATACAAGGCCAGCGGCAAGGTACGGGTTTCGCCAGGGATATTCCCGGCGAAAGTGATGACCGCGCCAAACTCACCGAGACTGGCGACAAAGGCGGTAACCGTGCCAGCCAGAATGCCCGGTGCCATCAGCGGCAGGGTGATACTGACAAACCGATCGATGGCGCCCGCGCCCAGCGTGCGTGCGGCATCCTCGAGTCCGCTATCCACATTTTCCAGCGCGAGCCGAATGCTGCGCACCATCAGGGGGAATGCCATGACGGCCGTGGCCAGCGCCGCGCCGTTGAGCGTGAACGCCAGTCGGACGCCAAACTGCGCCTCGAGCCAGTGGCCCAGTGGGCCGCGCACCCCGAGCAATAGCAGCAGCACATAGCCGATCATCACCGGCGGCAACACCATCGGCAGGTGCACGAAGGTGTCGAGCAGCGTGCGACCGTGAAAACGCCGGCGCGTCAGCAGCCAGGCGGCGCTGACCGCCACGGGCAGGCTGCACAGCACGCTGCGCAGCGCCACCGCCAGACTGACCTGCAAGGCCTCGATTTCGGAACTGGAGAGCAGCATGGCGGGCATTATGGGCGGGACGGTGGGGTGTAATATAGGGGCCACCCCCGGAGAGCACGCCGATGCGCGATAACGCTGCACAAAATCGCTTTGAACTTGACCTGGGCGGCACGCTCGCGGTGCTCGACTACCAGCGCCGCGGCCAGGTGCTCGCGCTCAATCATGCTGAAGTGCCAGCAGAACTGGCGGGGCGGGGTGTCGGCAGCCGCCTGGTGCGCGAGGCGCTCGAACTGGTACGCAGTCGTGGCGAGCGGGTGGTACCGCGCTGCTCTTTCGTGGTCGCCTATATGCAGCGCCATCCCGAGTTTGATGATTTGCGCGCGCCGCAGAATGCCGCCCACGAGTGACAACCTGTACCAGCGTTTCGCGACGCTGATCGACGACGTCGCGCGGCCTTTCATTCGCTTGCCGGATGGCAGCGGCTATACCTACGGGCAGATGCAGCAGCGCAGTGCGCAACTGGCCAACGCCCTGCTCGATCTTGATGTGCAGCCGGGTGATCGGGTGGTGGTCCAGGTCGATAAGAGCGCGGCGGCCATTTTTCTTTACCTGGCTTGCCTGCGTGCCGGTGCGGTGTATGTGCCGCTCAACACGGCCTATACCCTGGCAGAGCTCGAGTATTTTATCTTCGACGCGCAGCCGCGGGTGCTGGTGTGCACGCCCGCCAGGCTGGCCGCGCTCCTGCCGCTGGCGCAGCGACTGGGTGTGCAGCAGGTCGTGACGCTGGCGGCCTCCGGGCGTGGTTCGCTCGCTGAACGCGCCGAGGCCCAGGCAACTGACAGTTTCGATGTGGCGCGCGCCAGTGACGATGCCGCCGCGATTCTGTACACCTCGGGCACCACCGGCCGCTCCAAGGGTGCCGTGCTTACCCATGGCAATCTGGCCAGCAACGCCTTCGCGCTCAAGACTTTCTGGCGCTATACACCGCACGATGTCCTGCTGCATGCCCTGCCCATCTTTCACATTCACGGCCTGTTCGTGGCCATCAATGTCACGCTGGCTGCGGGCGCAGCACTGCTGTTGCTGCCGGGCTTCGATCCGGACTCGATCCTCGCGCAGCTGCCCTTCGCCACGGTCATGATGGGTGTGCCGACCTATTACCTGCGCCTGCTGGCCGATGCGCGCCTCGATGCCAGGCACACGGCTCACATGCGGCTGTTCATCTCTGGTTCGGCCCCCTTGCTCATCGATACGCACCACGCCTGGCGCGAGCGTACCGGTCACGCCATTCTTGAGCGTTACGGCATGACGGAAACCGGCATCAACACCTCGAACCCCTGCGAGGGCGAGCGCCGGCCCGGCACCGTCGGTGTGCCCTTGCCCGGCATCAGTGTGCGCGTCGTCGATGCCGACAGCGGCGCAGCGCTGCCGAGCGGCCAGCTGGGCATGATCGAGGTGGCGGGTCCCAATGTGTTTGCCGGCTATTGGCGCATGCCCGACAAAACGCGCGCCGAGTTTCGCGCCGATGGTTTCTTTGTCACCGGCGATGTCGGGCGATTCGATGCGCACGGTTATCTGCAGATCGTCGGCCGCGGCAAGGATCTGATCATTACCGGTGGCTTCAATGTCTATCCGCGCGAAGTGGAGAGCGAGATTGATGCGCTGCCCGGGGTGCTCGAATCGGCCGTCGTGGGCCTGCCGCACGCTGATTTTGGTGAAGGCGTGACGGCCCTGGTCGTGCGCCGCGAGGCTGCTGCCCTCGACGTGCCCGGGCCGTTGCTCGATGAGGCCGGGGTGCTGGCACGCCTGAAAGAGCGACTGGCTGGTTATAAGTGTCCCAAGCGCGTGCTGTTTCTTTCCGAGCTGCCGCGCAATACCATGGGCAAGGTGCAAAAGAACATGTTGCGCGATACTTACCGTGATCTGTACACCTCCGGGCGCGGTGAGCAGCCATGAAGCTGGTGAGCGTTGAGCTGCAGGGCAGGGCGCTCGTCGGTCTGTGGCTGGAGCAGCAGGGGCGCGAATCCCAGGTGCTCGACCTGGCCGCTGCCGCGCGTGCCGCCGGTGAGCGCGCCGATCTCTCCTCGATGCTGGCCCTCATCCGGGGCGGCGAGGCGGCGCTGGCCGCAGTGCGAAAGCTGTACGAGCAACGTGCGAGCCTGGCCTCGAGCCTGCTGCCGGCCGCGAGCGTGAAACTGCTCGCACCGATTCCGGTTCCGGTGCGCAACATATTCTGCGTTGGCCGTAACTACCTCGAGCATGTCAGGGAAGGTTATGCCAAGGCTGGCGTCGATCTGAAGCTGCCCAAGGCGCCGCAGTTTTTTACCAAGGCGACTCATGCGCTCAACTCACCGTTCGGTGAAGTGCGACTCGACCCGCAGGTCACGCAGCTGCTCGATTATGAAGTGGAGCTGGCCGTCATCATCGGGCGCGGCGGCCGCGATATCCCGCCGCAGCAGGCCTTCGAGCATGTATTCGGCTATTCGGTGGCCAATGATTTTACCGCGCGCGACCTGCAGCGCCATCATGAGCAATGGTTCAAAGGCAAATCTCTCGACACTACCTGTCCGCTGGGCCCCTGCATCGTCGAGCGCGACAGCATTGGTGATCTGGCCACCCTGGAACTGACGCTCTCGGTGAATGGTGAGGAACGGCAACGCGCGCGTGTCGGGCAGATGATCTTCGACATCCCGACCATTATCGCTTCGCTGTCGGCCGGCATGACGCTCGAGCCGGGGGATATCATCGCGACCGGCACGCCCTCGGGGGTCGGCTTCGCGATGACGCCCACGCGCGCCCTGGCAGCGGGCGACCTGGTGGTCGCCGGCATTGACAGGATTGGCGAGCTGCGCAACCGCATCGTCGCCGCCTGAATCGCCGGGCGCCGCTCGACCCGGGCAGGCAGACCCGGGCAGTTAGACTAGTTGTTCTGAATATTCGAGCGTGACTTGCCGATCTTCGCGGTGGCGGCGTCGACTGCGGCGCTGCTCACGCCGATAATCAGCTGCGCACCCGCTTCATCGATCGCAATCGTGTCGGGCGCGCTTGCCGTGCGGCCGAGTTCCTTCGTAATGGTGAAGCTCTTGTGCATGCGTTTGCCGGTGGCGAGGCCGCTGGCCGCTTCCCGCGGGCTGATGATCGTGTAGTCAAGCGCCACATCGCTGGGCACTACCTTGCCTTGCTCATCACAGACCCGTACGGAATATTGTCCACTGGCCAGGCCGTTGACCACGCAGGCGCCGGCGGCACAGGCGACGACTCGCGTTTCGCCCCTGGCGTCCTTGATCTGCAGAAACATGTCTGACGCTGCCGACGCCATGACGGGCAGCAACAGGGCAGCACACAGTGCCGCGCTACGCGATAAGAAGTGATTCATTGAAACTCTCTGTACAGCCCACACCGGTTCGTGTGCGGCTCAAATATAGGCTTAAAGCCGATGCACTGCATGGCCGGCCCCGTACTGCACTGCAATAATCAGCAACATGGCCATGCTGCCGGTTGATTTAGCCCTTCGCGCCTGGCGTGGCGTGGTTAGAATTCGATTGCATCACAGCAGGAGAGTTGACGATGGAAGAGGTGGTCATTGTTGCGGCCCAACGCACCGCGGTAGGCAAGTTCGGCGGCACTATTGCCATGGTGCCAGCTGTCGAACTGGGTGCCCAGGTCATCAAGGCGTTGCTGGCGCAGACCGGCGTAGCTCCCGCCCAGGTTTCTGAAGTGTTGATGGGCCAGGTGCTGACGGCCGGTTGTGGCCAGAACCCGGCGCGCCAGGCGGCCATGCGTGCCGGCATCCCCGCTACGGTTCCGGCCATGACCGTCGGCAAGGTCTGTGGCAGCGGCCTGAAAGCCACTCATCTGGCGGCGCAGGCCATTCGCTGCGGCGATGCCGAGATCGTGATAGCCGGCGGGCAGGAAAATATGAGCGCCTCGCCGCATGTCCTCAACGGCTCACGTGATGGCTTTCGCATGGGCGATGCCAAGCTCATTGACAGCATGGTCGTCGATGGCCTGTGGGACGTCTATAACAACTATCACATGGGCATCACGGCCGAGAACGTTGCCAGGGAATTTGGCATTTCGCGCACCGAACAGGACGAATTTGCCGCCGCCTCGCAGCACAAGGCCGAGGCCGCACAGCAGGCCGGGCGCTTCAAGGCCGAGATCACGCGCGTGGAAATCGCCACCCGGAAGGGCACGACATATTTTGACATGGATGAATACATTCGCCTGGGTGCCACCGCCGCGGCGCTGGCTGAGTTGAAGCCGGCGTTCAGCAAGGATGGCACCGTGACTGCCGGCAATGCCTCGGGCATCAACGACGGCGCGGCGGCGGTGCTGATGATGTCAGCGAGCAAAGCGCGCGAGCTGAAGCTCACGCCGCTGGCTCGGGTGACAGCCTATTCCTCGGCCGGCGTCGATCCGAAAATCATGGGCATGGGGCCGGTGCCGGCGAGCGAGCTGTGTCTGCGCAAGGCGGGCTGGAGCGCGCAGGATCTTGACCTCATGGAGATCAACGAAGCCTTTGCCGCGCAGGCTATTGCCGTCAATAAAAAGATGGCCTGGGATACCTCGAAGATCAATGTGAACGGAGGCGCGATCGCCATCGGCCACCCCATCGGCGCTTCCGGGTGCCGCATACTGGTGACGCTGCTGCACGAGATGGTGCGTCGCGACGCACATCGCGGGCTTGCCAGCCTGTGCATAGGCGGTGGCATGGGTGTTGCGTTGGCGGTGGAGCGTTGAGCAGGTAAATGGTGTCAAGAACAGCCGGGTTTTATTACAGGGGGAATACATGTCAGCGAAGCAACGGGTAGCACTGGTCACGGGTGGCATGGGCGGTTTGGGCGAGGCCATCTGCATCAAGCTGGCGATACTCGGTCATACCGTGGTGACCACGCATTCGCCGGGCAAGCCCGGGGTGGACGAATGGCTGGCGCAGATGCGCGCCGCAGGCTACCAGTTCAAAGTCATCGCCTGTGACGTCGCCGACTACGATTCCTGTGTCGCCAGCGTATCCAGGGTCATGGCCGAGATTGGCCCGGTTGACGTACTGGTCAACAATGCCGGCATCACGCGCGACATGACCTTCAGGAAGATGGATCGTGTCAACTGGGACGCTGTCATCCGCACCAATCTTGATTCCTGCTTCAACATGACCAAGCAGGTGGCCGACGGCATGGTTGATCGCGGCTGGGGCCGCATCATCAATATTTCTTCGGTCAACGGTCAGAAGGGCGCTTTTGGCCAGACCAACTACTCGGCGGCCAAGGCCGGCATGCACGGGTTCACCAAGGCGCTGTCACTCGAAGTCGCGCGCAAGGGCGTGACGGTCAATACCATTTCACCCGGTTATATCGGCACCAAGATGGTCATGGCGATTCCAAAGGAAGTACTCGACTCCAAGATCATTCCGCAGATTCCAATGGGACGGCTGGGCAAGCCGGAGGAAGTCGCGGGTCTGGTCGC
>Ga0315268_10003395_pt1 | contig 17575 bp, 11 predicted proteins | sample C1_top_MG_FD_204535 | JGI IMG/M metagenome (GOLD analysis project Ga0315268, IMG submission 204535) | Sediment microbial communities from Yellowstone Lake, YNP, Wyoming, USA - C1_top | ecosystem: Environmental > Aquatic > Freshwater > Lake > Sediment | place: USA: Wyoming | collected 2017-08-01
GCGGCCGTGGTTCTCGAAGCTCCGGCGGTGGGCATTCCAGAGGAGGCTCTCTTCGTCGCCGACGCCCCGGGCTTGGCCGCGGCTCTCGGCCTGGGCCGCTTCAGCGTCCCGGTCCGAGTCTACCTGGGTGGCTGGGACGGACCCCTCGTCGAGGGGGCCGTTCTCTCGGGGACTCTGGAGGAACTCTGGCAGCGGATGAGCGGTGCGGTCAGCCCGCCAGGTGAGGTGACCGTTCCGGCTAGCGCCGTGACACCCGACCTCCTGGCTCTGGACGTCACGGTGGGCAGCCCCTAGAAGCCGAGGGGCAGGTCGGCCCAGGAAAGGCCGCGGGATTCGGGGACGGCGAAGGAAGCCGCGGACTGTCCGGCTACCTGTCCGCTGAGAAGGGCGTGGGCCACTCCCAGGGTGCCCGGCGTGGCGTCGCCGCAGGCGAAAAGACCGGGGCGCCGTAATTGGCCTCGCGATCCGGTTCGCAGCCGCAGCCACGACTCCCGCGGGTCACCACCGGCCGATCGGCCCGGCCAGAACTCGGCCGGTAGCCGCGGCCCGAAGTAGGAACGATCGAAGACGTAGTAGTCCGCCACAACCGCGAGGCCCGAAGCCAGGCGCATGACCCGCAACCGGCCTGACCCCCCCTCCGAAGTCGGCTCGGTCTCCAGCGTCCCGTCTTCGTCTCCCGGGGACAGGTCCACGACCTGGACCCGGTACCCGGCGGCAACCAGTCGCTCTTCGGCGAGATGGAGACCGGGAGAGCGGCCGAGGAGGGCAACGGCGCCGCCCGCCCCGAGACGCCGTTCGAGATTGCCGGGGAGGAAGTTGTCGAAAACGTTGGCCAAGCGGAGGCAACCTTGATAGAGGGGTCCGGTCATGCCTGTAGCCAGGACGACCGCCCGGCTCTCGATCTCCGACCCATCATCAAGCCGGGCGAGAAAAACGGCCCCGGCCTCCGTCCGGACCCGGCGGAGGCTCGTCACGCGATGCGGCCGGAGGATGACTTCGGTCGCTCCGGCGGCGTGGAGGAGGCGGGCCACAAACGGCCTCGTCCGGAAGGCCATTCCCGGCGCCAGGGCCAGCGTGACGGAGGGAACCAGGTTCAGCAGGCCGCCCGGCTCGGGGTCACACAGGACCACGGCGCCGGTGGACGGGCTGCCGGCGCCGGGGGCGGTAGCCCCGGCTCGCTTCTCAAGGTGGGCGGCCGCGGTCGCGGCCGCCGTCAAACCGGCCGGGCCTCCACCAATGACCAGCACGGCCGCCGTCCTCGGCGGTAGCTGCGGGCCAGGGGTCGGAGCGGAAAGCCTCTCGAGAAAGCGGGCCATCTTCTCGATGTCGGGGCTAGTCTCGGGTTCGATCTCGCCGGCCGCGAATCGCCGGACTAGAGTCGCCGCCGCGGGGTTGAGGAAGGCCTGGACCTTGCCGGAAAGGATCCACGACCCACCATCGTCCTCCACAAGCAGCATGCGCCGGCCACGGTAGTCCAGGCTCTCAACCATGTGGTCCGAACCCGCCTCTCTCCGTCTCGGCCAAGCCCGCCCCGGCGAGGCGGTGTTCCGCGGCCGCCTTGGCCCGCTCCCGCGCGAATAGCCGCCGCAGGAATTGCCCGGTGTAGCTCGTCTCCGACTGGGCCAGTTCCTCCGGGGTCCCGGTGGCGACCACGATCCCGCCGAGGTCCCCCCCTTCGGGTCCGAGGTCGACGATCCAGTCCGCCGACTTGATGACCTCCAGGTTGTGCTCTATGACCACGACCGTGTCGCCCGCGTCCACCAGGCGTCCCAGGACCTCCAGGAGGCGGTGGATGTCGGCGAGGTGCAGACCTGTCGTTGGCTCGTCGAGGACGTAGAGGGTCCGGCCGTCCGACCGTCGCGAGAGTTCCGTGGCCAGCTTCACCCGCTGGGCTTCGCCCCCCGACAAGGTCGTCGCCGGCTGGCCGAGCTTAATGTAACCCAGACCCACATCGGTCAGGGTCTGCAGCTTTCGACGGATGCGGGGGATGTTGCGGAAAAAGGCCAAAGCCTCGTCGACAGTCAGGCCCAGAACCTCGGCGATGTTCTGACCGCGGTAGGTGACCTCCAGGGTCTCGCGATTGTAGCGCTTGCTCTTGCAGACGTCGCACGGCACGTAGACGTCGGGGAGAAAGTGCATCTCGATCTTGAGAATCCCGTCGCCGCGACAGGCCTCGCACCGCCCACCCCGGACGTTGAAACTGAACCGCCCGGGTTTGTAGCCGCGAATGCGGGCCTCGGGCGTGCGGGCAAAGATGTCCCGAATCTCAGTGAAAAGACCGGTGTAGGTGGCCGGGTTCGAGCGCGGTGTCCGCCCGATGGGGGACTGGTCGATGTCAATGACCTTGTCCAGGTGCTCCAGACCCTCAATTCCGCGATGCCGCCCCGGCTTGGTCCGGGCGCCGTTCAGCTCCTGGGCCGCCCGCCGGTAGAGGATGTCATCGACCAGGGTGCTCTTGCCCGACCCGGACACGCCGGTGACACAGATGAAGAGGCCCAGCGGGAACTGGACGTCGATGCCCTTGAGGTTGTGCTCGCTGGCCCCCTGGACGTCGAGCCGCTTGCCGTTCCCCACCCGCCGCTTGCGAGGGGTCGGGATCTGGCGGCGCCCGCTCAAGTAGAGGCCGGTCAGCGAGTTTTCGTTTTTGATGATCTCCTCGGCCGTGCCCTGGGCCACGACCTCTCCGCCGTGAACCCCCGCGCCGGGTCCCATGTCGACGATGTAGTCGGCCGCCCACATCGTCTCCTCATCGTGCTCGACGACCAGAAGGGTGTTGCCGAGGTCGCGGAGGTGCTTGAGGGTCTCAAGGAGACGGGCGTTGTCGCGTTGATGAAGGCCGATGCTGGGCTCGTCCAGGATGTAGAGAACCCCGACCAGCCCGGATCCGATCTGGGTGGCCAGGCGAATGCGCTGGCCCTCCCCGCCGGAAAGGCTACCGGCCTGTCGGCTTAGAGTCAGATAGTCCAGACCCACATTGGCCAGAAAGCCGAGACGAGCGTTGATTTCCTTGAGTATCTGGCGGGAGATCATCGTCTCTTTCTCCGTGAGGGCGAGGCCGCCGAAGAAGGTCAGGGCCTCCTTCACCGAGAGGGAGGCCGCCGCGGCGATGGACTCGCCGGCCACCGTCACCGAAAGGCTGGCCGGCTTCAGACGGGCCCCGCCGCAGGCCGGGCAGGGGGAACTGGACATGAACTCCTCGACCCAGACTCGGGCGGACTCGCTTTCCGACTCGCGGTAGCGCCGCTCAAGGTTCGGGACGACCCCCTCGAACCGCGTATCGTAGACGCGGAGTTGGCCAAAGGGGTTCTCGTAGCTGAAACGGAAGGTCTCGTCCCCGGCCCCGTAGAGAATGATGTTGACGAAGCGGGGATCGAGTTCGTCGATGGGAGTGTCTGTCGAGAAACCGAAGTGCTTGGCCAGAGCCTCAAGCTTCTGGGGGTAGTAGGTGCTCGTGGCCCCGGCCCAGGGCACGACGGCCCCGTCGTCAACGGACTTGCGGCGGTCGGGAATGACCAGGTCGGGGTCCATCTCCATCTTGACCCCCAGGCCGTCGCAGGTTGGGCAGGCCCCGAAGGGGCTGTTGAAGGAGAACATCCGCGGCTGCAGCTCTTCCAGGCTGATCCCGCATTCGGGGCAGGCGTAGTTCTGACTGAAGAGGATCTCGTCTGCGTCAGCGGGCGCCCCCGGGGCCCTGGCCGCGGCCGGCCGGCCTTCGGCGACCATCTCCGCGGCCCACGCTCCATCACCCGCCGTCAACCTGGTCCCGACGGGGGCGATGACCGCCAGCCCACCCGTGAGTTCGACGGCCGTCTCCAAGGAGTCGGCCAGACGCACCTCGGCCCCCGGCCGCACCGTCAGCCGGTCGACGACAGCCTCGATGGTGTGCTTCTTGTACTTGTCCAACTCGGGCGGTTCCTCGATCTCTAGCACCTCGCCGTTGACCCGGGCCCGGACGTAGCCGGCCTTGCGAATGTCCTCGAAGACCTTCTGATGCTCGCCCTTGCGCCCCCGGACGAGCGGGGCCAAAACGAGAAGACGCGTTCCCTCCGGAAGCTCCATGACCTGATCGACCATCTGCTCCACCGTCTGCTGGGAGATGGGCCGCCCGCATTGCGGGCAGTGGGGATGACCCACCCTGGCCCAGAGCAAGCGCATGTAGTCGTAGATCTCCGTGACCGTGGCCACCGTGGATCGGGGGTTGCGGCTACCGGAGCGCTGGTCGATGGAGATAGCCGGGGACAGACCTTCGATGTAATCGACGTCGGGCTTGTCCATCTGCCCCAGGAACTGCCGGGCGTAGGCCGAGAGCGACTCCACGTAGCGACGCTGGCCTTCGGCGTAGATGGTGTCGAGGGCGAGCGAAGTCTTGCCCGATCCGGAGACACCGGTGATAACGACCAGCTTGTCCCGAGGAATGGTGATGTCGATATTCTTGAGGTTGTGTTGACGGGCTCCCCGGACCTCGATGACATTCTTCGACACAGAGCGAACCCCCGCGAGAGTTGTCCCTTGCGCTTGGGGTTCTGACCGACGCCAGGCGCCTATTCCGTGCCTGACGCCCGGGCGTACTCCTTGCGCTCAGGGCTGTAACCTCTATTATACCATTCCTGCCAGGTGAGACGGAGTCGCTTCCACATTCGCTCTCTCAGGATAAACCCGAACGGGCGTTCGGTCAACTGTACTCATGAACCTCGTCCCCGGTTGACGGACAGGGACAAGCCGTGATAGGAGTACTTTGTCGAGAAGGGGAGTAGCAGACAGCCTCGGGGCGTCAACACGGCCTAAAGCCCGCTCCCAGGCCCGGAACACCCGTCGGCCTTGCCCGACGGCTCGGCCCGCTGACCGGGTCCTCTGCCGACCGGCCAATGCGGTGGCCGGATCTCCGTTCCGGTTGCGAGACCTTCGCTATAGACCACTGAAGCGGGGGTCTTGTCTCTTGTCAGAGCGTCAACGGCCGCGCGCACGTCTCTTTCCGGTCTACCTCGCCGTCCTTGTCACCGCTCCCTGGCTTGTTCTGCGTACCGTTGGGTTCAACGGTGGGCCGGTCGAGGAGGCCCTCCTGGCCGGGCTGTCCATCGTGGGCGCGGCCTTCCTCCTGGCCTGGGCCGCCGAACTGGCCAACCTGGAGATCTCGGCCGCTCTGGCCGTGGCCCTCCTCGCCCTGGTGGCGGTCCTCCCCGAGTACGCCGTGGACATCTACTTCGCCTGGCAGGCGGGACAGGATCCAACCTACGCCCCTTACGCCGTGGCCAACATGACCGGATCGAACCGTCTTCTGATCGGGCTAGGCTGGACGGCGGTGGTCATGCTCTTCTGGTGGAAGACCCGGCGGCGGATTCTTCACCTGGGTCCCTCGGACCGTCTCGAGCTGGGGGCCCTCAGCTTCGCCACCCTGTACGCCACGACCATCCCTTTGCGGGCTCACCTATCCCTCGTCGACACGGTCGTCCTCATTACCCTCTTCGCCTTTTACATCCGCGGCGCGGCCCGGGAGAAGGTCGAGGCGCCGGAGTTGGTCGGTCCGGCCGAGACTCTGGCCCAGATGCCCCGCCGTCCGCGGATCGTCCTCACGGTGGCCATGTTCGTCTATGCGGCGGGGGCGATCCTCTTGAGCGCGGAGGCCTTCGCCGAGGGCCTCGTCGGCACGGGGAAGCTCTTCGCTATCGACGAGTTCTTCCTCGTCCAATGGCTGGCCCCGCTGGCCTCGGAGGCCCCCGAGTTCATCGTCGCCTGTCTCTTCGCCCTTCAGGGCCGGGCCAACCTCGGGCTGCGGGCCATGATCTCGTCGAAGGTCAACCAATGGACCCTGCTCATCGGGATGCTGCCTCTGGCCTACGCCCTGTCGTCGGGACATCTGGCGCCGATGCCTCTCGACCCCCGGCAGGTTCAGGAGGTCCTCCTCACCGTGGCCCAGAGTTTCTTCGCCATCGCGATCCTCTCCAAGCTCGACTTCTCGATCGGCGCGGCCGGGGCTCTTTTCGTTCTTTTTTTCGCTCAACTCTTGGCCCCGTCCTGGCACGGTCTCTTCTCCGCCGTCTACTTCAGCCTGGGCCTTGGCCTCCTCCTGGCCCGCCCGGCGCGTCTCGGGTCGCTCGTCGCGGCCGTGCGCTGCCTCTTCGGTTCGCGGGCGCCGGTTGTGGGAGAGAGAGCGGAGTAGCGGCCCGGCCTTTCCGGGCCGCCTGCGGTACCTGGACCCCGATGACGCTGGACCCGGGCCTACGGACGGCGAGGGCGACGCCCCACCGGGGCGCCGCCCTCGCCTTGCTCGTCCTGCCGCACACTCTTCCTTTTGCCACCCGCCTCGCCGCCTCGGACGGCCGTTCGCCCGCGCGACCCCGGTGGGTGGGCCCACCAGGCGTACCTTACCCGGACTGGCTTAGAGGCCCAGGTTCAGGTCGCCCGTGTACTGGTCGTTCATCACCGGATGCTGTTTGGAGGTGAGGGTGCCGATGTTGGCCACGGTGTAGTTGAAGGCTTCCTCAACCGTCACGATGCCGTCACTGTTGGCGTCGGCGAGGTTCAGGAGCATGCCCTTGTGGACCATCAAGTAGGTGAAGTAGCCGTGGGCAACGGTGGAGGACTCGTAGGAGTACTCCTTGGCGGCGCAGGCCATGGTGACAACCCGTCCGGCCTTAGTCGTGCCGGCGACGAGAAGGCCACCGCTGTAGCAGGAGTCGGAGGCCAGCCAGGCCTTGAGCGAGCTCAGGCCGTTGAAGCGAGCCGCGAGGTCCGCGTCCCAGATGCGGGTGAAGTCGAAGGGGACGATGGAGTAGTCAACGCGGATGCCGTCGCCGTCCAAGCAGCTGGTGGACTTGGAGCCGTGGCCGCTGTTGTACCAGACGGCCGTGGAGGTCGTGATGCTGTTGGCCTTGAGCCATTCAATGCCGGCCTTGATGTTGGCGTCCGTGCACTGAGAGTCCTTGAGGTAGCTGATGTTGCCGGACGGGAAGCCGTACTTCGTGGTCAGGGCGCTGTAGACGTCGTCGGTGTCGTTGACGCAGTACTGCAGCGCGGAGCTCGTGCCGGGATAGTTGTCACCCGTCAGGAGCGCCAGCTTGGTCAGGGCCGTGGCGGTCACGGCGTTGATAGTGACTTCGGGTGCGGAGAAGTTGTAGGTGATCGTCTTGCTCGGGCTTCTATTCTCCGGCAGGTTGGCCGGAGAGACGCCGCCACGGGTGGTGCCCGCGGCGCTGGCCGTGAAGCTGAAAACGAAAACCGCTACGAGGGCCAGGGCCAAGAAAACTACCAGTCTCTTCTTCATTCTGTACCCTCCTTAGGAGGAGATTGGGGGAGTTGGCGGCCAACGGCGACCGCTGGGAATGTATATATGCCATAGGGCATGGGGATTCCTGTCGTCTGGAGGAACAACTTACAATTTTCGACTGGACCAAACTAGGAAACCTGGCAGAGGCTTGGAGCGAGCGGGGAGAACTAGGTGACGCGGACAGCCCCGGCCGAGCGAACTGCCCCCTGAGTCAGGTCCGAGCCTCCCGGGCCTTCAGCTCGAACAACACATCCCGCAATTGCGCGGCCCGCTCGAACTCAAGGTCCCTGGCCGCCCTGGTCATGTCCTTCTTGATCCGCTCGATCCAGGCCGTAAGTTCCTTGCGCGAGAGCTTCTCCACATTCTCCGGCAGGGCCGTGGCCTGAGTGACCACCGGACGGGTGGCCGCCAGCAGGTCGCGCACGGCTTTCTTGATCGTGGTTGGGGTGACGCCGTGCCTCTCGTTGAACTCGGCCTGGATCTCGCGCCGGCGGTCGGTTTCATCGAGGGCCCTCCGCATCGACTCGGTGATGGTATCGGCGTACATGACCACCCGCCCGTTGACGTTGCGGGCGGCTCGCCCCACGGTCTGGATCAGGGCCGTCCCGGATCGCAGAAAGCCTTCCTTATCGGCGTCGAGAATGGCCACCAGCGACACTTCGGGCAGATCCAGTCCTTCGCGGAGAAGGTTGATGCCCACCAGGACATCGAAGACGCCGAGCCGCAGGTCGCGGAGGATGACCATCCGCTCCAGGGTGTCCACTTCGGAGTGGAGGTACCTGGTCCGGAGGCCGATCTCGCGCAGGTAGTCGCTGAGGTCCTCGGCCATCTTCTTGGTCAGGGTTGTCACCAGGACCCGCTCCCCGTTGTCGATGCTCTTCCGGGCCTCGGCAATGAGGTCGTCGACTTGGTCCTTGGTCGGCCGCACGGTGATGACCGGGTCCAGAAGCCCGGTCGGCCGGACAATCTGCTCCACGATGGCCTCGGACCGCGCCAGCTCGTAGGGAGCGGGCGTGGCCGAGGTGTAGAGGACGGTCTTGGCCCTCTGCTCGAACTCCTCGAAGGTTAGGGGCCGGTTGTCGAGGGCGGACGGTAGCCGGAACCCATAGTCGACGAGGGTCAGCTTCCGACTGCGGTCGCCGGCGTGCATGGCCCGGATCTGGGGGACAGTCTGGTGCGACTCGTCGATCATGATCAAAGGGTCGGACGGAAAGAAGTCGAGAAGGGTGTAGGGGGGTTCTCCGGGGGCTCGGCCGGTGAGGTGGCGGGAGTAGTTCTCGACCCCGGGGCAGTAGCCGACCTCCTGGAGCATCTCCAGGTCGTAGCGGGTCCGCTGCTCCAGGCGCTGGGCCTCGACCAGACGATCCTTCTCGCGCAGTTCGCGCAAGCGCTGCTCCAGTTCGACGGCAATGGTCTCCACCGCCCGGCGCAGTTTCTGCCGTCCGGTCACGTAGTGGCTGGCCGGGAAGACGAGGGCGTGATCGCGATCGGCCATGATCTTGCCGCTGACCGGATCGAACTCCGCAACCCGCTCGATGTCGTCCCCGAAGAACTCCACCCGCAGGGCCTTCTCGCCGAAGGAGACCGGGTAGATGTCGATGGTGTCCCCTCGCACCCGGAACGTGCCGCGGGTGAAGTTGATGTCGTTCCGCTCGTACTGGATCTCGACCAGACGGCGGAGGACCTCGTTCCGGTCGCGGCGCGCCCCGCGGCGGAGCGAGACGACCAGTTCGCTGTAATCCTCGGGTGAGCCGAGGCCGTAGATGCAGGAGACACTGGCCACGACGATGACGTCGCGCCGCTCGAAGAGAGAGCTCGTGGCGGAGTGTCGAAGCTTGTCGATCTCATCGTTAAGCAGGGTGTCCTTCTCGATGTAGGTGTCGGACTGTGGAATGTAGGCCTCGGGCTGGTAGTAGTCGTAGTAGGAGACGAAGTACTCCACGGCGTTCTCCGGGAAAAAGTCCTTGAACTCGCCGCAAAGCTGGGCGGCCAGGGTCTTGTTGTGGGAAATCACCAGAGTCGGGCGGTCCAGGCGGGCGATGACGTGGGCCGCGGTCAGGGTCTTGCCGGTCCCGGTGGCCCCGAGGAGGACGACCTGGTTCCCCCCGCGGTCATAGGCCCGGGCGATCTCCTCAATGGCCTTGGGTTGATCGCCCTTTGGCTCGTACTCGGCCTTGAGCGTAAAGATGCCCACGAGCGAAACCCCTTCTTTCCCGGCGGCCGTGACCCGACGCCTAGCGGCCGTGAGGCTGGGCCAACCGGACCAGAGCGTCGACCGCGATTGCGCCGAGGCCCTCGGCCAGAAGAATGATGGGATTGATGTCGGCTTCAATGACATCGGGACGCGAGACCATGAGGCGCGACATTCCCAGGATGCTCCGGGCCAGGTCGGTGGCGGCGCGATCTTTCGGTCTGTCACCGACGCCATCCCCGAACCGATCCCCAAGTGAAGCCAGGACCGCGTCCGCCAGACGGAATGCGCCTTCCTCCGACAGGGGCGCCAGCCGGAAGGAGAGCGGGGCGTCGAGACCCACACGCGTGCCACCCGGTCCGGCGGCGACCACCGGCCCGAAAATGGGGTCGCGGAGACCGCCGACGATAACCTCCGTCCCGCTCGGGGTCTGGGCCTGGACGAGGAGGCCATCCAGCCCGGCCTGATCCCCGAGAAGCCTGGCGGCTGAGACCAGGAGTTCGTCGCAAGCTCGGGCCACTTCTTCCGGCGTGCCAAGACCGAGCCTGATGGCCCCGACGGCCGCTTTGTGGGGGACATAACGCGAACAGAGCTTGATGACGACGGGAAAGCCGAGTTGCCGCGCGGCGGCGACAGCCCCGCTCTTGGAGCGGACCAGGCGCGAGGGCGCGAACCTGACCCCCGTGGCCTCGAGGAGAGCCGCCGATTCGACCTCGTTCAGCGTCGGGCCGGCGACCTCGTCCGAAGGGGCCGGGGAGCATGGAACCGGGCCCAAGGAGCATGGAACCGGGCCCTGGGAAGGCTCGGCCCCGGGCGTCTCCGCCTCCAATCCGGCGAGACGGGCCACATTGGCCAAGACGGCCACGGCCCGGTCGGGGCCGGCCAGGGCCGGCAGTCCGGCCCGAGCCAGAACGGCCCGGCCCGCCTCACTCCACTTGCCGTGCATCAGAAGGGGCAGGAAAAGCTTGTCCGTAGCCGACCCGGCATCCAGATGTTCCTTCCACGCTCCCGCCAGGGCCAAAGCCACGTCCTCGTCGCTCAGGAAGCGGATAGGCAGATCGATGGTCACCAGAGCCTCGACGCCGGGGTCGGCCAGGAGCAGTTTCACGACCTGAGCGTGCTGCTCGGGCGTGGCCGAGGCGGTCATGTCGATGTGGCCCTCCGGGCGACAGACCGACGAGAGAGGCGGAACCGCGGCCCGCAAGGCGGCCTTGGTCTCCGGAGAAACCACCGCCGGGGTCAGGTGGGTGGATCGCGCGGCCAGGAGATCCATGGTGTAGACTCCCGGCCCGCCGGCGTGGGTGACCAGGAAGACCCGTAGGGGCGCACCGCGGCCGGTGGCGGCGCCGGGTGAGATCGTGGTCGCCAGGACCGCCAGGGTATCGACGAACTCTTCCATTCCGTCAACCCGCAAGACCCCGGCCTGCCGCAGGGCGCCGTCCCAGACGCGGTCGGCGCCGGCCAGGGCCCCGGTGTGCGAGGTCGCGGCCGCCCGCCCGGATTCTGTCCGGCCGGTCTTGAGGACCACGACAGGCTTGTCCCGGGCCAGAGCGCCCAGGGCCCCGAGGAGCGGCCTGGGTTCGGGTACCCCTTCGAGGTAGAGACCAACCACACCCGTGGTCGGGTCGCCTCGCAGATAATCGAGAGTCTCGGCCATGGTGACGTCGGCCATATTCCCGAGGCTGATAAACTTGCTAAAGCCGATGGGCTCGGGTTCAGACGACAGCATCTGCAGGAGCCAAGCCCCGACGGCCCCGCTTTGGGAGACGAAGGTAATCGGCCCCTGGCGGCGCACGACGCCGTGAAGAAAGGTCGTGTCGAGGCGGGAGAAGGTGTCGATGACTCCGACGCAGTTCGGGCCCATCAGCCGGACCCCGGCGGCCCGGACGGCCTCGACAAGCTTCGCCTGGCGCAGGCGGCCTTCTTCCGTACCGAGTTCGGCGAAGCCCCCGGCGGTTACGATGATGCCCTTGAGGTCGCCTTCCGTCTTGGCCCGAGCCGCGACGTCGGCCGTCACCGCCTCCAGGACCCGCGGCGGAACCATCAGGACCGCCAGGTCCAAGGGAGCGGGAATAGACGCCAGAGTGGGATAGGCGGGAAGACCGGCGATCTCGTTCTCGCTGGGATTAACCGGGAACAGCCTCCCGGGCGGAAAACCCGCGTCGAGAAGGCTGCGCAGTATCTGGTGGCCAGGCTTGGCTGGGTCTTTTGAAGCGCCTACGACGGCGCACCCGGCGGGAGTGAAAAAGAAGTTCACTTCCCGTCGGCCCGCTTCCCCAAGCTCCGTCCGATCTTTCGGACCAGGGTCAGGAGTGGACTGGCGGCGGTCATCATCAGGCCCATGTCGTCACCCGTCTCGGGCACGGGGATGATCCCCAGGACAGCGTCGGCCGCGAAGGGCGTCGAGACCCCTGGGTCCAGGCCGCGGCGGCGGGGACGGTCAAAGGAAGGCGGCCTCGTGTGAAGCTTCAACTCCCCGGCTCGACCGGCCTCTCGCAACTCGTTGTCCAGTTCGTCGCGCCCGGTCACCGGTCGACCGTTGACCTGGGTGATGATCCACCCGGGGCCCAGACCCAGACCGGCCGCCAGGCTCCCGGGCATCACGTCCAGGATCATGACCCCTGTCTCAGGTGGCACGAAGTAGGGGCGGCCCAGCATCTCCCGACGATTTCCGACCCGGACGATGGCCTCGTGGGCCACCGGAGCGAAAAGGGCCGTCACCCAGACCAGAGGCTGGTAGTGGGTTGCTCCGACGCACAGGGCGAGAAGGACCAGACTGTAGAGAGCCAGGTTGAGAGCGGTCCGCCTGGTCTTGAGCTTGGGCGGACAGGTGATGGCCAGGTCCCCGTAACCGAGGCCCGCCGGAAGAGCGTGGAGGAAGAAGATCGCGCCGGGATGGACCAGAATCTCGGGCGCGGTTCGGAGAAGCGGCCACCAGTCCGGCATGCTGATGCCCGTGGCCGCCTCCATCGGGGTGACCACGGCCAGGATCAAAAGGGCCACCGGCACGGGCCACGCTCGTTGGAGGTAGAAAGCGCCGACCTGCCGGCCCTTCTGCTCCAAGTAGACGGGTGTCGCTCCCGCCGAACCGTTGAGCAGAATGAGCAGGCTCTCCATCAGGTGCAAGATGGCCACAAGTCCCATCAGGGCCGGCACGCTGAGCTTGGGCCAGCCAAAGATGAGGTAGCTCAAGGAAACCAGGCCGCCGGCATAGGAGAAGCACATGAGCCTGCTGTTGACAAGCATCAGGACCATGGCCGTGGCCAGGACCCAGATGAGTCCGCCCCCGTCGGCCAGAAACGACACGCCGAAGAAGGTCATGATGTAGCTGCCCACCAGACCCACGGCCAAGCCTTCCAGAGCGGCCACAACCGTTTGGGAGACGGCGGCGCGGCGGGCCTTGCCGTAGAGCTGCTCCTGCATCTGAGCGGTCTTCTTGTACTGGGACCAGACGAAAGCGACCATGAGCCAGTAGAAGAGGAAGCGCGCCCCCAGGGTGGGGTTCCAGATCACCTGGGGCGCGTTCTCTAGAATGCTTCTGGTTATGTCGCCGAAGGGAAAGCCCACGGCTTAGCCCTCGTTTCCTTGTCCGAGAGCGGCCCGCAGAAGCTCCACGGCTCGCCGGAGCTGAGTGTCGCGCGGGTCGTCAGGGTTCGACCAGGTCAGAGGTTCCTCCTCGTTCCCGATCTCAGGCAGCTTAACCGTCTCGTCCGGCGTGATGCCCTTGCCCGTAATCTGGTCGCCGTTCGGGGTCAACCAGCGTTCGGTGGTCAGTCGGAGGACCGAACCGCCACCGAGATCGTAGGGGGTCTGGACCGTGCCCTTGCCGAAGGTCACGACGCCCACGAGGGTACCGGCCTGATTGTCCTTGATCGCCCCGGCGAGAATCTCCGCGGCGCTGGCCGTGCCCTCGTTGACTAGGACGACCAGGGGCAAACCCCAGGGCTGTCCGCCCGAGGCGTCGACCGTGTTGCGCTTGCCGTCGCGCCCAACGCGGTGGAGAATGGCGCCGCTGGCGACGAAGGTGTTGCTGACGGTGACGCACTCGTCCAGATAGCCGCCGCCGTTGTTGCGAAGATCGAGGACGAGAGCCTTGAGGCCCTCAGCCCGCAGAGCGTCGAGGGCCGCCGTGAACTGGATCGGAGTCTTGCGGCTGAATTCGGTGATCTGCAGGTAGCCGATGCCCTCGTCGCCGTAGAGCATCTTCCCGTAGGCGCTCTCAAGGATGATCTTCTCGCGAACCACGGTCACGTCGAAGCGAGTCTCTTCCTCGGGCTTCCCGCGGGCGAGGGTCAAGGTCACCGGAGTCCCTTCCTGGCCCCGGATAATCCCGGCCACAACGTCCGAGGGCACCTTAACCACGTCCCTGCCGTCGACGGCGATGATGCGGTCCCGGGGGCGAAGCCCGGCGCGCTCGGCTGGGCTGCCGCGCAGGGGCGAGACGACCGTCACGTAGTCCCCGATCTGCTCGACGACCATCCCCACGCCGACGTACTCACCCGATAGGCTTATGTCAAACTCCTCAAAAGCCTTGGGATCCATGTAGTAGGTGTAGGGGTCACCGATGGCCTCGGCCATTCCCGCGAGAGCGCCCTCGATGAGCTGATGGCTCTCCACCGGATCCACGTACTTGGACGCGAGAAGCAGATACTCTTCCCGCAGACGGGCGGAATCCTGAACCGTTCCAACCCGGAAGACGCCACCGCCCCAGCGGTAGTTGAGCCAGGGGATGACCCCCGTCGCCAGGGTATAGGTGGCCAAGTTGGTAACCAGGAGAAGAACGATCGTCGTTATGACAACACGGCTTCGCCTCAAAGGGAGGACTCCTTTCGGGTGTAGGCCGCACAGGCGGTGTAGGCAGACCGCGTCGCTTGGGCCTGCTGGACGCTCTAGATTATACTACACTGCCCTAGGACTACACACGGGTAGTCCGCGACCAAGAAGTTCGCGACGTTCCGGGCGGGCGAGGCGGGCGCGAGTACGTTCCGGAGGACGACCCGCCGGTTAGCGCGCCGGGAGAAGGTCCGACCGCATCGGGTCCTGGGGCACGCCGCGGAAGCGGATCTCGAAGTGCAGGTGGGGACCTGTGCTGTAGCCCGTCGAACCGACGTGGCCGATCTCCTCGCCTCCGGGCACCAGATCGCTGGCGGCGACCGAAATCGAGTCGAGGTGAGCGTAGAGAGTCGACCAGTAGCCGCCGTGGTCGAGGATGACGCACTTGCCGTACCCTCCGACCCAGCCGGCCATTATGACGTAGCCGGGCGCCGAGGCCGCGACCGAGGTGCCCCGGGCGGCGGCGATGTCGATGCCCGTGTGTTCCTTGTAGACGTGAAGGATCGGATGGTAGCGCATCCCGAAGCGTGACGTGATCGGCCCACCCACCGGCCACCCGAAGTTGGGCTTGCCGCCCTCGCGCTGCATCGCCAACTGGATCTGCAGGATGTAGGTCTCGAGTTCCTTCGACAACTGCTCAAGTTCATTGAGAGCCTCTTCGATGGTCTTCTGGTCGCTCTTGAGGCGCGACAAGAGGACGGCCTTGGCTTCCTGCTTCTGCTCGACGGCGGCCTTGCGCGCGGCCGTGTCGGACCTCACCACAACGAGGTCGGCCCGCTGCTCTTCAAGATAGGCCTTCTTGACCTCGAGCTGACGCTTCTCTTCCTTCACTTGGCGGAAGAGGGTGACGTCGCAAGCCAAGACCTGGCGCAGGAGTTCAAAACGACCCAGGAAGTCGGCGAAACTGCGGGAGCCGAGGATGACTTCGAGGTAGTTGACATAACCCACCTCGCTCATGGCTCTCATCCGCGTGAGCATGAGGCCGTTCCGGACATCCAGGCGAGCCTGGGCGTCGGCGATGTCCACCTCGGCCTGGGCTATGTTGGCCTCGGTCTGGGTGAGCTGCCGCTGCAGATCCCGAAGATCGGTCTGCAGACCCTCAAGTTCCTGCTCGATGCGCTCGAGATCTTTGAGGACCGATTTCTTCTGCGACTCGAGCCGCTGGAACTCGGCCTGTTTCTCCTCGATGAGCCTCTGAATGCGTTCAAGTTCCTGCTGGGCGTCTTCGAGGTCGCCGGCCTCGGCCACGCCACCGCCCCCGCCGGCCACATACGACAGGGCCGGGCAGACGGGCGCGCCCGCGGCGATGGCCAGGCCTATCGCCAGGACCCACGCGGCCAGGGCGACCCTCGGCGACCTCATACCCGCAGAAACCTCCTCAACGAGATAGCGCTGCCGAATCCGCCCACGACCGCGCCGAGCCCGAGCAGAATGAAGGCCACCCGCCAGGTCAGGGGGTAGACCGGGACGACGGGCATAAAGGAGACGTTGGCGTACACGCCTCCGACCGCCCAGACATAGACCCGCCAGGCCGCCAGAGCGGCTAGGGCGGCGCCGGCGAAGCCCAGGAACATGCCCTCGAAGAGGAAGGGCCACCGGATGAACCAGTTCGTGGCCCCGACCAGCCTCATGATGGTGATCTCCTCGCTCCGGGCGAGAATGGTTAAGCGGACGGTGTTGGAAATGACGAAGAGGGTCGCCAGGATCATCAGACCCACCAGGACAAGGCCACCGAGCCGGATGGCGGTGACCAAACTGAGGACGCGCTGGGCGAGGTCGTGGGTGTAGCTCACGTCGGCGATCCCGGGCAGGGTTTGGGCCGTGGCGGCCACACCCTCGACCCAGGCCGGGCCGACGGTGACGACGCGGAGCGAATCCCGGAGGGGATTCATTTCGTCCACGCCCTCCAGGAGGTCGGAATCCTTGCCGAGTTGCTGCCTGAGGGTCGTCAGGGCCTCCTCCTTGGACACGAAAGCGACTCCGGTCACGCCGTCGATGGAGGTGACCCTGGCCTCAAGGTCCGCGAGAGCCAGGGGGTCGAGGCCGTCGACCAGGTAGAGGCGGATCTCCAGTCCGGACTCGATGGTCCGGGCCAGATTGTCGACGTTCACCGCCACGAGGAGAAAGACGGCCAGGATGAAGAGAGAAACGGCCACCGTGGTCGAGGAGGCCAGGCTCATCAGGCCGTTGCGCCTGATGCCCGTCAGGGCTTCGCCGAAGACGGCGCGGACAGACCTTGCGCCCATGCTCTCTCTCCTCCCCCCTGGTCGCCGTAGTCGCTCCGCTGGCGGTCTCTCACGATGCAGCCCTGATCGAGGGCAATGACACGGCGGCGAACGGCGTCGACAATGGTCTTGGCGTGAGTGGCCATGATCACCGTTGTGCCGCGCCGGTTGATTTCCAGAAGAAGCTGCACGATTCCCCAGGATGTGGCCGGGTCAAGGTTGCCTGTCGGTTCGTCGGCCACCAGGACAAGTGGGTGATTAGCGATGGCTCGGGCCAGAGCCGTCCGCTGCTGCTCGCCGCCGGACAACTCGGACGGGTAGGCCTCTCCCTTGTCGCGCAGGCCCACGAGGTCCAGGGTCGCCGGCACCCGGCGGGCAATGTCCCGGGGAGAAGCCCCGATGACCCGCATGGCGAAGGCGATGTTCTCGTAGGCCGTCTTGCGCTGGAGCAGCTTGAAATCCTGAAAGACGATACCGATATTCCGCCGAAGGTAGGGGACGGCCTTGGGGCGGACCTTGCCCAGGTTGATGCCATTGACGAAGACGTAGCCGGCTGTGGGGAGTTCCTCGCGGTAGACCAGGCGAGCCATGGTCGACTTGCCCGCTCCGCTGGGGCCGACGATGAAAACGAACTCCCCCTTGGCAATGGTGGCCGAGACGCCACGCAAAGCCTCGGTGCCGTTGGGGAAGGTCTTGTAGACGTCGTAGAACTCGATCACCTGATGGTCCTCTCCCTGCACACCAAACGGGGCACGCCGGCTCCAGGCCGGTCGCGCGAACGATACCCTGGTCAGACACGAAGACCCGGTCTAACAGGTGCTCCCCGATGCGCAGTGGAGAGTCGTCCGAAGATGGCCGCTTAGTAACTGGGTTATGTCGACGCGGCTCTTTGTGTGGTGGTCCGGTCCTTCGTCAAGGTGGGCGAATATCCTCCCCGAGGACGCGGAATATGTCGGGGTCTTGACCCAGTCGCGGAATCTGGGGAATGATCAGCGGGAAATTCCGCCGGCGCCGCTCTTTGTGTCGGAGTCTATCTCTTCTTTCGCGCTCGCGCCTACCTCC
>Ga0315268_10003397_pt1 | contig 17573 bp, 20 predicted proteins | sample C1_top_MG_FD_204535 | JGI IMG/M metagenome (GOLD analysis project Ga0315268, IMG submission 204535) | Sediment microbial communities from Yellowstone Lake, YNP, Wyoming, USA - C1_top | ecosystem: Environmental > Aquatic > Freshwater > Lake > Sediment | place: USA: Wyoming | collected 2017-08-01
GATCGGCGATGCGCAAGGGTGGGATCGGAGCAAGCGACGCGACTTTCAGAACGATGCGCTCATCGCCTTGACCGCTCGCCGTCACGGCGCCACGGTTGTGACCACGAACCGCAAAGACTTCGAGCTGTTGTCGCGCGACCTGGGCGTTCCTGTCCTCGCGCTCTGAGCCGAGCGCCGTCAGTCGGGGGCGCCGGCGGCCGTCGTCACTAGAACAGGCTGCTCGCCAACGTGCTGAGCACCGAGATCGGGGCCTGGTCTTCGACTCCCTGGGTGGCGCGCTCCTGCGTCATCTGCCAGCCTTCAGGAACCGCACGCTTCGCACCTCGGATGTGGCCGGCCGTGATCTCTGTGGACCTCGCGGATGGCGCGCGTAGGAGCCGTTGGTTCAGGATGGTCTGTCGGACCTCATGACGGTCCAGATTGACATGGCGTGCTGCTCGCGCGACGTTCGGCTCGAGGTCTTCGCCATCGCGACGGCGCTTCGCCGCTCGCGCGCGCCAGCGGCAGAGTCGCCTCAGCAGCGACACGCCACCACCGACGGAGGAGGACGATGACTACATCTGCGGCAACGACAGTGAGATCTGCGGCCGGGTCGGAACATCACCTGCGCTTCCACGCGCCCCATGCACACCTGACGCCCGTCTTCGGGGGGGACTGGTTCGGGCTCAAGGCCGAGGCCTTCGCCCGCTTCTTCGGTACGCCGACGTTTCTCGTCTCACAGACGCTCATGGTCGCCGTCTGGATCTGGGTGAACGCCGTGGGGGTCACCCACTTCGACGTGTATCCCTTCATTTTGCTGAACCTCGCGTTTAGCTTGCAGGCGGCCTACGCAGCGCCCCTCATCCTGCTCGCCCAAACCCGGCAGGCAGACCGGGACAAGGCCCACGCCGAGGCCGACGCGATGCACCGCGAGGCCCTAGCGGCGGCAAGCCTCGAGCGCCAAGAGCTCGCCGCCCGGCAGGCGGTGCAGATCATGGAACTCCTCGAGCAGAACACTACTCTCACCAAGCTCACACAGGAGCTGAGTCAGCGCATCGAGGCGCTGACCACCGGGATCCACCGCACCATCGTTGCGCCCCAGCCCCACTGATTCACGAGACCTGGGCGACAATCGTCGAAGACAGCTGCACGCCGACTGCGCTTGGCGGGGACACGTTGACCGCGTAACTCGAGACTCGACGATCGGTCGAGGAAGGCCGAGCATCGGATTACCTACGCGATGAGGCGGCAGGCGACGGAGGTGCCGATGCGCGCCGACGGTGGCCCACTCAAGAGCCGGGGCAGGTGGAGCAGCGGGACGCGGTCGACCCCCGTCCTCGCGCGGACCACGTCCAGCGTCGCGGTGGCATCCGTCGTTCCCCTCGTCGTCGTGAGCGTCCATGAACCGCACACGATACCGAGTGAACGTCCCCCTTCACGATCCATGACGGCGTGGAGGCCGCGTCGTCGCCGGCGCGTCTTGCGCGATGAAGCGCGCGACATCGTCCCAGAGCGTCTCGAAGCGCCGGCGGTCGAAGCCGCTCCCCGTGACGAGCCAGTCGACATGAGGAGGGTCCTGCGACGGGTCCCGGAAATGCCCAAGGACGTCGAGGTGGTCCGCGATGGTGGCGTGGATGACGTGGCCCCAAACCTGGGAGCGTGTCGGCACGATGCCATCGTTCGCGGCGACGGACGGCGCCGTCCCGTATGCGCGCCGCAGGACGCGTGCCTGCTCGGGCGCGAGCGGGGGCGAGAGGCGTCGCGGCGTCGCGGCGATGAGCTGGTAGAGTGCCCCGTACACGGCGTGCGTGACCTGCCCCGCTGGATCGAGCCCCACCCCAATTGTCGAGCGAAGGCCCGGGCGCGCCGCCTGCCCGACGACCGCCCCGTAGCGGAGCCCGGGACGCCGGAGGACGGAAGCGTTGAAGACCTCCATTGCCTCGGGCGTGAGCTGGAGCATCAGCGCCTGGTCGCCGACCACATCGCGCAGCATCGCCCGCACCGACCGGCGTCGTCCCGCCGTGAAGTCCTCGAGGAGGCGTGCAAAGAGCTCGTCGAGAAGCTCGCTGTTCGCGACGAGGTCGCCGAGGCGCACGAAAAGGCTCCCCATCCACAGCAGCCCGGCGAGCGGGAGGTGGCCGAAGTGCAGCATGTAAATCGTGAGGAGCGAGAGGAGCTGCAGCAGCTGCTGGCCTCGCAGCGTCGTGAAGAACGACGCGAGCGGTGTTCCGTGGTGCGGCGTCGAGAGCGTGACGACGGTGCGCACGCGCGCCGCCAGCCGCTCCACGTCGAGCGGGGTCGGCAGCGCGACCTCCGGCGCGGTGAGCAGGCGCACGTCGAGCCCGCCGCTCGAGTGGCCGATCAGATGCAGCGGACCGTCGCCGCGCGGCGCCGTCGTGGCGATCGTCTCAGCCACCCGGGCGGCGCGTGTCGGTAGCGAGGCGGTGGGGTGCGTCCGCACGATGTGGATGCGCGCGTCGATCCCCAGCGCAGCGAGGCGCGCGGTGAGGATCCGCTGCACGTGTCCGAAGTAGGTAATCCGCCCGAGGTTCGCGAACCCGAGGAAGCCCGGGACCAGGTAAACGTGGTGTGTGCGGTCCATGCGCCGAAACGGGGCAGCATACCCGTTGCCGTACGGCTTTGGCCAGAACGGAAACTCCTGGGATTCGACTCCGGCCCTTGCCTACGCGTGGGTGAACGATCCCGCCGGCGCGAAGGTGTGAGGCTCGCCGGTTTGGTCCTTCTGGTCCTTCTTCCGATCCTTCTGGTTCCCTCCTCGCCCGCTGGGCCGCGGCGGCGCTGCGGGACGCTCGGCGACCGGGGGTTGGCTCGCGGCGGGATGCCGCTGCGGCTTCTCCGCACGCGCGGGCGGATTGGTCGGACTCTGCACCGAGGGCGGAGGAACGCGGTCTCGACTCCGGTCAGGGTGGCCGGAGTCGCCGCCCCCGCCACGCGCCGGCGGGGGCGCGGCACGCTCATTCATCGTGCCGGTCCCGGGGTCATGCTGCCCTGCCGTCCCGCCGCCCGGATGTTCGCCGCTGGGACGACGGCCACGCTCGGCGTCTGGCCCTGACTGCTGACGCGGGCTGCTCGCTGCGGGCTGTTTGCGAGCTCTCCCTTGGGGAGGTGGCGGAGGAGGCGTGCGGACTTCCGTACCGGGGCGCTGGCGGCCCGACCGAGGTTTCTCGCCCTGCGGGGGCGGCGGCGCGCCGCGCCCCGCCTCGCCTGCACTACCCGATGGTCGGTGCTCGCCGCCCACAGAAGGCGGCACGGCGTTCGGCGGACGACCGGGACGGTCGCGCTTGCCGTCTGGCCCTGACGGCTGGCGCGGGCTGCTCGCTGCGGGCTGCTTGCGAGCTCCCCCCTGGGGGGGTGGCGGAGGAGGCGTGCGGACCTCCGTACCGGGGCGCTGGCGGCCCGACCGAGGTTTCTCGCCCTGCGGGGGCGGCGGCGCGCCGCGCCCCGCCTCGCCTGCACTACCCGATGGTCGGTGCTCGCCGCCCACAGAAGGCGGCACGGCGCGCTCTCCAGACTGCGGGCGCGCGGCGTCTCGCGGCGGCTGCCCTTGACGCCCGGGCTTCGTTCCGGCCTCGTCCGGCCTTCCGCGTCCCGGAGGCGGTGGCGGCTGCTGGACCGCGTCTTGTGTTCCGCGCCTTCCCTCGCCTGGCCCACGGCGCTCACCGGGAGAAACTGCCTGCGAACCCCCAGGACGCAGATTGACGATCCGCGGCGCAGGTCTGTTCGCCTCCGGCGCCACTCGTAGCCCCTTGCGCTCGAGCTGCTTGGTCGCGTCCTGCGGCTGCCGCGTGGCCACCACCGATCGCGCCCGGAACTTGTCCGGCGGTCGATGCCCCCGCGTCTCACTCGGCGCGAGGCTCGCCGCAACCGGTCTCACCGGCAAGTCACCGCGGACTGGCTGGAGGAGCCGCACCCGGTCCGCCGCGATGCGGATGTGCTGTGTCTGCCCACGGCCGAACTGGTCGCGGTTGATCGCGACGACGGCGTTGTTAACGCCCGCGTTGCTGAAGTTGTTGATGTTGCGCACGTTCACGATGGTCGTGTTGGAGATCACGACGTTGTTCACGACGCGCCGGCCGCCCCACCCGCCCCAGTAGGGAGTGCCGACGAATCCGCGCTCGCCCCACCAGGGAATTACCGGCTCACCGAACCCGAGCGCCACCCAGCTGACGGAGGGCAAACCGATGCTGACCGATACCCCGCCCGGGGATCCAAAAAACGCGACGAGCGCGGGCGCGTACACCGGCGCGACCACCACCGGCCCGGGTGCCCAGCCCCAGTAGCCGCCGGTGTGCGCCCAGCGGCCGTAGTGATACGGCGCCCATCCCCACGGCGCCTGGTCGACCCACGTCCACTCGTAGTACGGGTCGTAGACCCAGCGCCCGGTGCTGTAAGGCGCCCAGTCGGGCGCCACGTCGCGCGGCACCCAGACATGGCCGTAGTCGGGCGTATCGCGCCAGTCGCCGTACCGGTCGAGGTCGTCCACACCCGCGACGTCCGGCGGCAGATACTGCGCGCTGCGAGGCGCCTCGCCGTACTGGTTGGTGCGGTCGTAGTTCCACCGATCCCACTGATCCGGGTCGGGCGCGGCGTCCACCGCCACCCGCGCAATGTCGGTGCCTTCGAGCACGACCTGCTGGTTCTCCTCGAGGTCGGTGGACTTGCCGCCGGCCGCGGTCACGGTGGCCGCGCCGCCTCGTCGGGCGGTGAAGACCGTGGTGCCCTCGTCCACGTGGACGTGGTAGTAGCCTGCCCGGTCGATCGTGAAGGCGCCGTTCGGGGTGTCGACCTCCACGACCTGCCCGCTCCGCAGCCGCTTCAGGTCGAGGGCGGCGTGGCCACCCGTCACCCGGAACTGCATGTAGTCGGACTCGAGTGACTCGAGCCCGATCTCCGTGTCGGCGGCGGCCCGCACGAAGGCCCGGGGGCCGATCTGGATCTCGAGGTTGGCGCCATCTCCCGCGTAGAGGGAGTCGCCGGCCGCGAGCGCCGTGTTCACCTGGGCCTGGACCCAATCGTCGGCACCCGGCCGCCAAAATGACACGTCGCCATCGATGAAGCCGAGCCGCGGCGGCGTCGGCTGGTAGCGCCCGTCGCCCCGCGTGCGCGCCGCACCGGCCGTCGCTGCGAGACTGCCGAAGGCCATCAGGAACATCAGGATCGGCGATAGGATTCGTTTCCAGGACATCGTCGTAACCTTCTCTCTAGCGCGAGCTGATCATGCGCTCTCTACGCAGGAGCCCCACTGCAACGTCATCAGCAGGCGGGCCGAAGTCGCGCGTCAACTCGCGCCTCAGTCGCCACTCTCCGTGAAGCCCACCACCTCCACTGATGTCTCGAAGCGCCCGTCGGAACGCACCGGCAACGGGGGGTCGGCACGCATGGTGAACGAGCGACTGCCGCCCGGGGGGATGTCCTCGTGGACAGTGGGATACTCGGCCCTCCCGGGGCTCTCCTCACCGGGCGACCGCTCGCTCGCCCATAGCCACGTGTGCCGAACGAGCAACCGTACGTCGCGCACGAGGTGACGCGACGTATTAACGAGATCCCCCGATACGGTCCCATCGGTCACGGTCAGATTGCGCACGACGACGGCCTCCGCGGCGGCGAGGCCGGGAGCGGCGGTGACGCCGAGAACGGCCATCGTGAGACAAACGGCACGCAAGGCTCTCATCGATCTTTCCTCCTGTGTCAGTCGACTCAGTCGTCGGTCTCGAGCGTTTCGGTCGTCCGTCGCTCGACCACACCCGACTGAGTCGTGGTCTTCTTCTCCACGACGACTGGGGCGGCCGGCACCGTCTGCACCGTCTCACGCCGGACTGTGGTCGTTTCATGGCCGCTGCATGCCGCCGCGATCATTGCCAATGTGATGATGCCGTACACACCTATCAGCTTCTTCATATTGAACCCTCCTTACCTGACGCGATGGACCAGCCAGCGCCGTGCCGAGGCGGTGGCCGCGCCGGAGGCAGCGGATCGCCACTCCCTCCGGTCGCGTACACCGTGCGCTCGGATGCGCGCAATCCTCGTCCCTAACGCGTCTCCGTGTGCGTGGTGGTTTCCTTCGTCACCGAGCCCGGCTTGGTCACGACGACACGGCGGACGATCGTGCGCTCGCCTTCCTTGACGTACTCGACGGTCACCGGGGAGTTCTTGATCGTCTCATACGTGACGACCTTCCCCTGCCCATCCACGAAGACGGTCTCCTTGGTGAAGTTGTAGGTCACGGGAGCCGGAGCCGTTTCGGACTTGAGAACGATCGTTGAGGTGGTCGGGTTGACCTCGGAGACCACGCCCGAGTAAGTCGTCGTCTTCTCGGTCGTCGTGACTGTCGTGTCGGCCGCGCTGACCGGCACGCTCGCGAGCAGACCGAGCGCCAATGCCATCGAGAGAGTCGAAGTAAGCCTCATAGTCATACATACCTCCTGGTTGGTGTTTCGTCTCGAGACGCACTCGAGATCCGTTTCGGTGTGCAATCACCCGGTCTGACCCGGCGCCGCCGGCTTGAGTTGCGTCAACGGTACAAGACGCACGGCGACGCCGTAAGCTCGGAGTACTACGCGCGTAGTCATACGTGCTCACACAGCCAACGACAGCGCGCTAGCGCGGTGGCATCGGGCTCGGGCCGGCGCTTACTGCCGCACGCGCCCTTGCAGAATGGTATTCTCGATCGCTGGGATTAGGTCCTGGATGATCGAGTCCTCGTATCGCCCCGACGTCGGGGCGATCACATCGGGCACCTGCGACTCCGGGACGCGATGATTGACGTAGAACGACCCCTTACGACCTCCCGCGCCGGGTAGGACGGCGACGAACATGTTTTGCATCTGTGTCGTGAGAATCAACGGATCGAGCATGTCGCTCAAACGCTCGTAGTCTTCCGGCGCCTGTCCGTAGCCGCCGAGGATGTACACGATGGGGAAGCTGCGCGTGGTGTGGAAGAATGCCGGGGGTCGATAGATGAGCACCGGTTGTTCCGGCGCCGCGCCGTTGCCCGTGCCCAGGGCCGGTGAGGCGATTCGGGTGTGCATGATGTCGCCGCGCGGATCGAGATCCCCGATATCGAGGTCGCCTGGCCCGTCGAACCCGTGCGGGAAGCTGGAATCCATGTAGCTGATCAACGCCAGCAGGCGCTGCCAGATCACCACCGTGCCGCAGATATCGCTGTGCAGCAGCTTGTCTCGCGAGTCGTCGGCTTCCGGGATGCCGACGTGCCCACCCGCGTAACGAATCAGCAGATACTGCTCCGGCAGCTTCGCCACCTCGGCGCAATTGCCAGGGAAGTCATCTCGGGCGTCCACCGTGAGCCCCTTGGACTGTAGCATCGCGACGAAGTTGTCGTAGTGTTTTCCAAAGCCGAACTCGTCTCGAGTGCCGACGTCCATGTAGATGCGCTGGGTAGCGATGTCGGCGGGGGAGCGCCCCTCCAATCGGGTCAGCGGATCTTCGGCCAACCAGTTCGCCCGATCGGGGTCGTAATCGAACACGCCGTTGCCCTCGCCGAAGTCGCCGGTATCGGGCACGCCATCGAGACCGACATCACTGAACGTCTCTCCGAGATCCGGTTCGAACACGAGATTGCCGTTCGTGTCGACGAACGGCTCCGAGAGGTTCACCACGATGCCATCGCCGACGTCGTAGACCCCGTCGCCGTTCACGTCAGCGAGCAGCCGCCCGCCGACATCCACGCCGGTCGCACCACCCGCGATCCGCGGCAACGAGCCGCCCGCGAGCAACAGGATGTCGACAGGCTGGGTTGGGGTCTCGGTCGTCTGGCGCAGGCCGTCGTGATTGTCATCGCCGCCATCGAGGAAGCCGCCCGCATTCGTCGGTGCCGTAAAACTCCCAAACGCGTCGTCGCGCAGGAGCCGCGCCGGCTCGGAATCCATGGCCAGGTACTGCCGCGAGGGATCGGGATGGTGCAGCACGGGATTGCCGAACGCGATCACCAGGTCCTTGTTCATCGAGAGCAGCGTATCTCGTCCCGGATAGGGGGCTTGGTGATCGTACGTGAAGTCGTCGCCGACGTTCCTTGGAATCGCCGTCTGCGGTTTGACCTCGAGGTTGTCGTTGACGATGTCGCGCAGGAGTTGCCGCATATCGACCGGGCCGCCGAGAGCAGCGATTGTACTGAACAGGTCGGTGTGCTTCGTGCCAATGTTCATCGCGCCGTACGCGCCCATGGATATTCCCGTGATCGCACGGAACTGCCGGCGATCTTGCAGCGAGCCGCCAGGCGGCGGGTTGGAGTCGGGACCACTACCGCCGTGACCACCGCACCCGGCCAAGACGGCCATGGCGCACGCACCTAGCAGCCACGTTCCACGCCCGAACGGCATCATTCATCTCCCTCCTTCTGCGGGGTCTCGTTCAAGCGCTTCACCGCCCCAACCCCATGTGATGGTGGTCCCTTTTCGTCTTCGCATGTAGTGATGTGTCTCGCAGCGCGGTTCACAGCGCTCGATCGAGACTCCGCTGGAACGCCGTAATCTGCGCTTCTACCTCTTCCTTCGCGATCCCGTATTTCTGCTGGAGCACTCCAGCGAGCCGGTCGCGCTTGCCGCCGATGGTCGTGAGCTCGTCGTCGGTCAGCTTCCCCCATTTCTCCCTGACCCCACCCTTCAGCTCCTTCCACTTGCCTTCGATTTGATCCCAGTTCATCGCTTTTCTCCTGTTGTGGGTTGCGTTGCTACGTCAGCCGTCATGGATGTGAAGTGCTGCGCCGGCAGGAGGATGTTGCCCGCCAGTTGAAGATTCACCGCCATAACCATCCCTGCTTGTACAGAAGATACGGCGGTGCCGTAAGCTCGCAGTACTGCGCGCGTAGTCCCACGTGCTCACGCAGGCCCTGCGACGACGGCTGCAGTCATGGCGCCGCGCCCGCCTCGAACGCCTTCGAGTACCGGTCCACGTCACCTCTGCACTTGTCGATGGCGATGATGCTGGCGTCGTCCTTCAGGTGAACGGCGTCGGCGCGCATCTCGGAAAGGTCGCTTGCGGCGCCCAGGGTCAGGTCGGTCGTATCCGTTCGCTTGCGAGAGGCAGCGATCAACTCGGCTGACAATCGACGCCAACGCTCCCGTTCAGCGACACGCCATGAAGAACGCTCTCCGATCATGGCAAGACTCTGGTCCCAGCCGCCTCGCTGGCTCGCCGCCGCCGCGTCTTCGAAGTCGCGCTCGGCACGCCGTTCGGCTCTTACCGCGTCCTCAGACGCCTGGCACATAGCCTTGACGGCAGCGGGATCCAGTTTCTTGTCCCATGGTCCCCACGCCGCAAGCGGAGCAGTCGCCGAGAGTATCACCACGAATGCAACGACGCTCCGCACAGCCATACCTGCTTGTACAGAAGCTGCGGCAGCGCCGTAAGCTCGGGGTACTACGCGCGTAGTCCTACGCCCTCACGTAGGCCCCGCGACGACGGTCGGAGGCCACGGCGACCGCGCGGAGCGATCGATCAGTGCTCGGTGAAGAGATCGATGTTACCCTAGCCGGACGCTGATGCGCGACGTAAGACTACGCCGTTCGGAGTGCGCCTGCGCTGAACGTGTCACAGTGCTCGAGATCGCAGGGCCGAGCGTAGGGCAGGCCTCCTCACGTCATTCCGGATAGCGACCGCGCGAGTCAGCGTCCGGAGCGCAGCAATACGGGCCGCCTTCACCGGCGCAGCAGTTATCGCCGCTTGAGCAGCAGATGGTGCGACCCTGGTGCGAGCAGGTGATCTCGCTCGACGCACAGGTGTAGCGAGGTTGACGCCGGTCGTCGTCGCCCCCGTTCCTATCCCATCCGTCGCGATCGGTGCGCGAGGAGCAGCAGTACGCCCCGCCCGCGTCCTCGCAACAGCCCTGCTCGTCCGGGCAGCAGACGGATCGCCCTCTCGACTTGCAGAAGGCGTAGTCCCGCGGACAACGCCCCGAGTTGTCGCCCCACATGCCGCGGAGGAGATCGAGCGGTCCCGGCGACGCCGGACGAACCGGACGCCGCGGCTCAGGCGAGCAGCCCGCGATCAGCAACGTCGCGAGCAGCAGAACGAACCCTCGCCGAATAAGCATGGCAACCTCCTGGCCAAGGTTCGCTCCGACCACCGTAGCCCTGCCTTAATCGTACAAGTAGCACGGCGACGCCGTAAGCTGGGAGTACTACGCGCGGGGTTTACGCGCGTAGTTCTACGCGCTCACGCCGCCGGCGCGTCGTGCCGCGGTTTGATCTCCAGGTTGTCGTTGACGGTGTCGCGCAGGAGTTGCCGCATATCCGCTGACGAAATCCGACCCAGCGCGACGGGATCGTACGGACTGAGCGTTGCCGCGCCCGGGGTGCGAGCCGCACGGCTGGGAGAATGCCCGCTTCATCGCCGACCTGGAGGCCGTGGCCCACATCCTCGGACAGACACGACTTGCGTTCGACACGCCGCGCGTACAACATTAGGGAAGTGACCCGCACGAACCAGATCGCCCCTCGCGCCGAGCAGGCCACGGAGCTCGCTTTGGCCGATGAGCCGCCGGTCGTCGCGCGGCTCGTGGTCGAGATCCGGTCGGACGGCAGCCGCACCATCGCGCGCGGCGCGTTCGAGGACGGGCAGCTCGGCGAGCGCACGTCGCTCGAGGTTGAGGGCGCGACGCCGTCTCAGCTCGCCCTCTCGCTGGCGAAAGCGCTCTTCCAAGCGCCGGCATTCGCCCGCTCGGTCGCGCAGGCGCTGCTGACCAGGCGCACGAAGGACCCCGACGAGAGAGGATGACGCGCCGGCGCACGCACCGGCTCGGCCGCCACGACACACGCTGCCGACCTGGTGTAGCCCTGCGAACGCCGACTGCACACTCACTGCGATCAGTCGATCCGCGGTCCGTGCTGGCGGTTGACGTACGCCGCGATGACCAAGGCAGCGACGATTGCGAGCACCGCGACTAGCAAAGCGTGAAGATAGGCGACGATGCCGAAGACGAACCCCTCGATGAGCCACGTGGCTGCGATGCTCGCCCCCAGCAACACCACCACGCCGGCAGCCCACGGCCGGCCGCGCCACACACCGACCGCAGCCGCGAGCGCACACACCGCTTGCAGGACGAAGCCGATCAGCAACAACGGCACGGGCTGGCCGACCAGCATCGCGGGCACGTAGCCCGCGATGTACACGCCGTAACCCAGCAGCACGACGGCAATCAAGAGCAACGCGGTGGATCGATCATTCATGTACCCCCCTTTTCACATGGCAGCCCAGCAATGATTGTACCACCGCCATTGCATGCGCTAGCAGATGGCCGGCCCAGCCCTATGTTTGGCGGGAATACAAGGGCGGCGCTCTTCCCAGGGGCTCCATGGATTGAGGGTCAACCCAGGAGAACGGCTGCATCAACGACACGTACGCCACGGCGGCGCGAGCCTCGAATAGGTGAGAGGCCTGAGCTCTTAGAAGTTCAGCCGCCCGCTCAGAAGCAGGATGAGCACGATGACAAGGATGATGCCACCGATCCCGGATGGTGCATACCCATAGTTATGGTAGCCCCAGTTGGGCAAGCCACCAAAGACGAGAAACAACAGGATAATCAGAAGCAACAGTGACATACCGTTCTCCTTTGGACCGAGGTTCAGGCGCTGGGTCGGTCAGCTGGCACGGCTGGCTGTGGTGCCTGCGCGCGCGAGAGCAGCTCTTGCCCTTCGAGCAGCGCCACATCGATCCGCTTGGTGATCACGCCTTGCTCTTCTCCTCTTGTGGGTTGCGGACGCTCTCCGACCATGGTCAGACTCTGGTTCCAGCCGCCTCGCTGGCTCGCCGCCGCGTCTTCTAAGTCGCGCTCGGCACGGCGTTCGACTCGTACCGCGTCCTCAGATGCCTGGTACATCACCTTGACGGCAGCCGGATCCAGTTTCTTGTCCCATGGACCCCACGCCGCAAGGGGAGCGATCACCGAGAGGATCGCCACGAATGCGACGACTCTCCGCACGGTCATACCTGCTTGTACAGAAGCTGCGGCAGCGCCGTAAGCTCGGGGTACTACGCGCGTAGTCCTACGCCCTCACGAGGGCCCCGCGACGACGGATGGTGTGACCGCGCGGCTCGGCTCCCACCCGTTCACTGACGGCCTGCTTGTCCCGTGCGCCCCCATGGCCGTATGCTGAGTCTCGAAAGGAATCGGCTTACGACACCGCTCAAGGGCATAGCGCGACGAGCAATGATTCAACGCGGCCTGCTGCCGGACTTCTCCCCAGCGGTCCTTGCGGAAACGAACGCCATCACGGCAGCCGCCGCCGAAACAGGCCCTTCCATCCGCGATCTGCGCGGCCTGCTTTGGGCTTCGATCGACAACGACGATTCCCGCGACCTCGATCAGCTCTCAGTCGCGGAGCCGATGGCGGGCGGGGCGGTGAAGGTTCTCGTCGCGGTCGCCGACGTTGACGCCACCGTCAAGGCAGGCTCGGCGACCGACGGACACGCACGGACCAACACGACGTCGGTCTACACCGCCGCCGAGATCTTCCCGATGCTTCCCGAGAAGCTCTCGACCGACCTCACGTCCCTCGGCGAAGGCCGCACGCGCCTGGCGATCGTCGTCGAGATGGCTGTTGGTGCCGACGGTGCGGTGACGGAGTCTCAGGTCTATCGCGCGGTCGTCCTGAATCACGCGAAGCTCGCGTACAATGGCGTTGCCGCCTGGCTCGAGGGCGCGGCGCCCGCGCCGCCGCGGCTCTCGGCGGTGCCGGGGCTCGACGAGCAACTCCGCATCCAAGACCGGGTCGCGCAGGCGATGAAGGGGCTGCGGCATCAGCATGGCGCGTTGGCCCTGGAAACGATCGAGGCCCGGGCTGTGTTCGACGGCGACGTGCTGGCTGACCTACGACCAGACGAAAAGAATCGAGCCAAGGAGCTGATCGAGGACTTCATGATCGGTGTGAACGGTGTGACCGCACAGTACCTCGAACGGCAGGGCTTCCCCTCGCTGCGCCGGGTTCTGCGTACGCCCGAGCGCTGGGAGCGGATCGTCGAGCTGGCCGCGGACCTGGGCGAGCGCCTGCCGCCTGCGCCGAGTGCCCGCGCGCTCGCAGAGTTCCTCGCGAGGCGCCGCCAGGCGGATTCCGCGCGGTTTCCCGATGTCTCGCTCTCCGTGGTCAAGCTCCTGGGCTCGGGCGAGTACGTGCTCGAGATTCCCGGCCAGCGAACGGACGGACACTTCGGCCTCGCCGTGAGGGATTACACGCACTCCACCGCGCCGAACCGGCGCTTCCCGGATCTCGTCACGCAGCGCTTGCTGAAGGCGGCGATCGGCGGGTGGCCAGCGCCGTACAGCAATGACGAGCTGAACGCGCTGGCCCGACACTGCACCGAGCAAGAGGACAACGCGGCCAAGGTGGAGCGACAGGTGCGGAAGTCTGCTGCCGCACTGCTCCTGGCATCACGGATCGGCGAGCGGTTCGACGGCATCGTGACCGGCGCGTCGGAGAAAGGGACGTGGGTCCGTATCGTGCGGCCAGCCGTGGAAGGGAAGGTAGTGCGTGGGTTCGAGGGCCTCGATGTCGGCGATCGGGTGCGTGTGGAGCTCGTCCGTACCGATGTGGAGCGCGGCTTCATCGACTTCGTACGGTCACGCGAGGCCGCGTAGCGCACGAAATCCCCGGACCAGACCCACCCTTCCGCTCACCTCGACAGGACGCAGGCCACGTAGAACTACGCGCGCAGATACGCGTGCGTAGTAGCCCCGGATTCCTCGGGCCCCTGAGTGTCTGGTATCCCTTACACAGACATTGGAGTAAGAAGCGTTCAAAGGAGGAACCCATGCCGCTTGTTACTGTGGTCATCTATCTCGTAGTCGTGGGCGTCTTGCTATGGCTCGTCAACAACTACATCCCGATGGACGGGAAGATCAAACAGATCATAAACATATTGGTGGTCGTGGTGGTCGTAATTTGGCTGCTGCAAGTCCTGGGAGTAATGGGCCCCTTGAGTCGCATCAGAGTCGGTTGACGTTGCGCGCCCTTCGCCCTTCTTGACGGCGGGTCGTGCGTCTGGCTGTGGTGTCTGCGCGCGCACATGTTCGCCAATCTCGCCGCCCTTTTCTCGGCAATGTCGTGGCGCGTCTCGTGACCGGCCTTCGGTGCGAACAGCAGGGCAAGTCCTGCGCCCAGGATCACTGCAAGTGCCACGATTTGCGCGTGGCCCGCGACGGCCTACTTCCCCTTCTTCTTGGCGCTCTGCTTCTCGATGACAAACTCGCCGAACGTCACGCCGAGGTCGATCCCCTTGCCGGTACCCGAGAACGCCAGGGAAACGGTGCCCTTGGTCACCACCTGCGCAGCCGACGACTCAACCACCCCGGCATGGACGTCCGCAGAAGCGTAGCTCCCGAACAGTTCGCTGATGTCACCGACCTCCGAGAACGTGCCGCTGCCGTTGATGATCTTGGACTTCCCGGCTGTAAGCCCGCCGCCTCTCGCCCGGAGGGACACGCGGGCAGACTGGCCATTGTCGCAGGTGATGGTGCCGCTGCCGCTCACCGTCGAGTAGCCCGCCGACCACCCTGCGAGAGAGTACCTCATCTTGCACTTCATCGAACCGCCCCACGCCGGTTGAGCCAGCGCGGCAAGGGACATCATCATCGCGACACTCGCTACCCCGCAAATCCAGATTGGTTTCATTCGTCTCGCCTCCTTGTGACTGGCGCTCCTGTGCGCGCTATCCCAGGGTCAACTCAGACCGAAGACTCAGCCTCTCCACGGCCTATACGGAAGGCATGGCAACACCGTAAGCTCGGAGTACTACGCGCGTAGAACCACGCGCGTGCTATTCCCATCTTGTGACGGTCACTACAGGGACTAGAGAGTGAACTCCGTTCACACTGTTGCGCATGACAACGCGAGGTTGCGCCGGCATTCGATCCGGGAAGGGTTGCGCTAGCCGGCCGGCGGTGTCGCTCGGGTGCTTCTCGTAGAGACACTATGAGGGAGGACATCATGTTTCTGATTACGCATTCGGCTGCACGCGGAGTTGCAGTGGCGACGCTGTTTGCTGCCATCGTGTTCGCCAGCCCTTTCCTTTTGGTCTCGGGCGATTTCGCCCATGCCGCGGCGAAAACCAAACCCGCTCCGGCCGACCCCGTCGAGGCGCGCATCACAACGCTACACAGCAGCCTCCACATCACGGCGGCTCAGGAAACCCTATGGAACAATTTTGCCCAGGTGATGCGCGAGAACGCGAAGGCGATGGCAGATCGTCGCAAGGAGGCAGCGCGGAACGCACAATCGAGGAGCGCCGTCGAGGAGCTCAAAGCCTATGCGGCCGTGATCGATGCGCATGCAGACGAAATCCGTAAGTTGCTTCCGACCTTCCAAGCTCTTTACGACAGTATGTCGGACGCGCAAAAACGGACTGCCGATGCAGTATTCCGAAGCCGCATCAGCGCTGCTAAGAAAAGGCACAAGTGATGACATGGTTGCGTACGACTAGACAGCATCAGCCGTGCGATTACGGGACGTCGCTCCAGGAGTAGAGAAGTCACTATGGAACACGCGATTACGTGCACCAGGGATTGGCGCTTCAAGATCGGTACGCTAGTGATGGCGCTCGCAATCGTGAGCGCCGCTGTGGCCGTGCGGCCGGCGCGAGCCGACGCAGGCGAGCATCATGGCCGCCAGTGGCGGCGGGCGTACGAGCAGCGGCAGTATCGCCACGGGCGCAGGCATCACCGCTGGGTTATGTATGCGCCGGCGCCGGACGTCTATTATGTGCCCCCGCCGGTTGTTTACGCTCCGCCGCCGCCGCCGGGAGGCTTCACCTTCATCTTTCCGTTCAGGATTCGCTAGCGGTAGGCGCTTGAAGCTGGCCGGCGGGTATGCCATACATGCCGCGCATGAAGCTCCGTGAGCTGCTCGCCACAAGGCGTGGAGACATCTTGCGTCGGTTCGTCGACGATGTACGCGAGAGCGACATCGGTACCGCCGCGATCGAGAAACCGCTCCTTCTGGACGGGTTGCCCAGTTTCCTCGACCGCGTCATCGGGGCACTGGGCGACGCGCCGCCGACGCTGACGACGGACGCCGCGAGATCCGGCCCGGCCGCCACGGCTCGAGACCACGGACTGCAGCGGTGGGAGCTCGGTTATGACGTTCGCGAGCTCGTCCGCGAGTATGGGATACTGCGCGACGCGATCCTAGGCCTGCTGATGGAATCGGGGGAGTCCATCGACATCGCTGAATACCGCGTTCTGTCGCGCTACATCAGCCAAGGGGTCGCCGAAGCCGTCGGCCGGTTCTCGGAGGAGCGCGACGGAGAGCTGACTCGCCGCTCCGCGGAGGAGTTCGCTTTCCTCGCACACGAGCTGCGAAACCCGCTCACCGTCGCGCTCCTCATCCTGCCGTCCTGCCGCGCAAATCCCGATCGCTTCCCGGAGGTCGCCCTGCTGGAGAAGTGCCTGACGCAAGTCCTCCAACTCCTGGACGGATCCATCCTGTCCGAGCGGATGAAGAGCGGACGATCCGCCACCCTTCTGGATCGCCAGACTCTCGCCGTGAGCGATCTAATGGCGAACGCCGTGAGAGAGACGTTGCCGATCGCGAAGCCGCGTGGCGTCCGGATCGTCGTCGAACCGGGCGATCCGATCGAGATCAGGGGCGACGCTCGGTTCCTGCGATCAGCGCTCGGGAACCTGGCCCGCAACGCCGTCAAGTTCACGCGCGAAGGCACCACGGTGACGCTGCGGGCGCGCCGGGAGGGTGCCCGGGTGCTTCTCGAGGTCGAGGACGAGTGCGGCGGTCTGCCCCCGGGGGCGTTGGAGAAAGCGTTCGATCCATTCGTCCAGCTCGGCAAAGACCGGAGCGGGTTCGGCCTCGGCCTCGCGATTGCGCACGAGGCCGCGCAGGCCCACGGCGGCGGCGTCTCCGCTGTCGACTTACCGGGGCGGGGGTGCTGCTTCACACTGGAGCTACCGAGCGGCTGACGAGCGCGCGCGCTCTCCAGCGCGAGAGATCGCAGACCTTCGACCGGCACCGCGAAGGCCGCGACGTTGCCCGTAGAAGTACGCGCGTAGTATTCCGAGCTTGTGGTACGCGCCATTGAGGACCACCATTCTCCGAATCGGAAGGAGGGTACACCATGGCCGGAAGACAGACAGCAGTGTTGGGTATTTACCCCGATTACGCCAGCGTGGAGAAAGCCGTCGACGTCTTGAAGCAGGCCGGATTTCGGAACATTGTATGGGGGGTATCCACTTGGCCAGCGAGGTAGCGTACTCTTGCGGAAGGGGTGAGACCATCATGATTAGAAGGCTTAGCGTGTTGATTCTCGCGACGACGTTGCTAGCGGGGTGTGCCCCCCGCGAATCTTACCCACGGCAGTCGACCACGACGACGACTACCACTACCTGCCCGCCCGGGATGCGGCTTCAGAGCGATGGGATGTGTCGGTGAATGTTACGCCGGCCACTGCTGGTTAATGCCTGGCCTCAGCCCCCAGTACCTGAGCAGATCACATCGCCATGCGGTGGAGCTGCTGGGAACTCGTGAGTACCGAGTTCTTGCTGGGTAAGTTGGCTCAGGTCGTCTTGTCGTAGGGTGTGATCCACTGCTCGATCAGGCGTTCGAACTCTTCCATTT
>Ga0315268_10003398_pt1 | contig 17567 bp, 19 predicted proteins | sample C1_top_MG_FD_204535 | JGI IMG/M metagenome (GOLD analysis project Ga0315268, IMG submission 204535) | Sediment microbial communities from Yellowstone Lake, YNP, Wyoming, USA - C1_top | ecosystem: Environmental > Aquatic > Freshwater > Lake > Sediment | place: USA: Wyoming | collected 2017-08-01
CTGAAAGTGCAGACACTTGACGGGTCTGCTACCGTCACCGTACCGCCCGGTACCCAACCAGGGTCTGTATTGCGCCTTAAAGACAAGGGCTTGCCTGAGTTTGGCAGCAGTACGCGCGGCGTCATGTATCTGCGCATAGATGTCAAAATACCGGAAAAACTTTCAGGCGAAGAACGTGAACTATATGAACGCCTGCGCGGTAGCGGTTCCAGGAAAAGGTTCTGGAAATAGATGTTTTGGATGTTTGCCGAGGGAGGGGAATTGCCTTGTTAAATTTTGTTGCGTGCTTGCAGTCTTATCAATCCTGCGAGGGCCAATCACTGAATGGAAAAGGGATATCTTCAGCGGCAACGGTCAGGAAATTGGCGATCTGTTGCAGATAGCGAGCAAGGTTGCTGCCAAAGGAAACAAGCCTCTCATTGGGAGCATTGTTAAGCAACATCAATATAAACTGAATCACAGTAACGACAAACATTACCGTTCCAGCCACCTGGAATGCAAACGCCATCAACAACATGAAAAAACCACGTACCCAGATATTGCGCTTGCTTTTGCCTGCGTCAGCATTTTCTGTCATGACAACATTCTCCTTTGATGGTTAACTCTGAAAACACCATTTCAATCCGCAGATTTCGCAGATTCTCACAGATTTCGAATTATTTACTCATAGTGGATCGGCCTCCCAATTTGCTACCCAGCGCACCTCGACAATTCCTTGTTTATTGAGGCGCGCATAAATGACTGACAAATATCAACACCGTTCGTCCTGAGCCAATCGAAGGCCGAATGGCAGAAGCAGAGCGGCTACTTATGGTTCGACAAGCTCACCATGAACGGCAATGTCGGTGTCAGTTACTTTTACGCTACTCAATAATCATGCGTAATCCAAGTAATCTGCGGACAGTTGCTGTTTCAGGATTAATCCGCCCGACGTCATATTGCAATAATTGAAATGAGGCCCATTATTGCCATTATCAAGTGAACGATATTCGAAATTGTCTAGGGAGTCGATGAAATTATTGTTACGTCGGTTTATCTTTGATGATTAGTTGAAATCTGCCAAGCGGCTGGCTATTTGTCTGCGCCCCATTGGGCAAAACTCTTGAGGTTAAAATATATGCGCCCGATCTTTCATGCACATCTTGTAAACGGCTCATCCGGCGATCCTTTATTGTTTGTAGACTGCATGTTTGAGAGCCGCTCCTTATTGTTCGATCTGGGCGATATCCGCGCGCTGACACCGCGCAAACTGTTGCGTGTCAGCCACGTATTTGTCAGCCATGCGCATATGGATCATTTCATCGGTTTCGATTGGCTGCTGCGTATCCTGCTTGGCCGTGAGAAAAGTTTGCAATTGTTCGGCCCAAGCGGATTTCTGGCACAGGTGGAACACAAATTGCGTTCATATACCTGGAATCTGGTGCAGAACTATGAATCGGATTTTTCCCTGCGTGTGACAGAACTGGATGGCACAGGACACGGTCAACGCGCCAGTTTTTATTGCCGCAGAAAATTTTACCGCGAAGAAGAGGAAGCTGTTGTTTTTTCTGAGAATACCCTGCTGGAAGAACCGGCCATGAAGGTGCGCTACACGGCACTCGATCATGGTGGAATACCCAGCCTGGCTTTCGCGCTTGAAGAAAGCGCACATATCAATGTGTGGAAGAACCGTTTGCAGGAACTCGGCTTGCCGGTGGGTGAGTGGCTGCGCGAACTAAAGCAGGGCGTATTGCTCAACAAACCCGGGGATACGTTGATTCGTGCAGTCTGGCGCGAGCACGGGGAGCAACATGAACGGATGTTGTCTCTGGACGAACTGATACCTGTATTGCGCATCGTGCCGGGACAGAAAATCGCATACATTACGGATGTCTCGTGGCATCAGGACAATGTGATGCGCATGGTTGATCTGGCACGCAACGCCGACCTTCTGTATATCGAAACGGTATTTATCGAACGCGATGCCGCGCACGGTCAACGCAAGTTTCACCTGACTGCACGCCAGGCGGGTGAAATTGCCCGCGCTGCCGGTGTATCCAATGCTATTCCGATGCACTTCTCTCCGCGCTATCAGGGCAACGATGTAGAAATATTGAGCGCGGAACTGGGCGCAGCGTTTGGCGGAATTGTTATTTCATAATACGTCATGGACCCGAAATACAGCAGGGACTGGAGATTCGAAGCGGGGCAGGGCGCATGAATCATTTAACTTAAGAACCGAAGTTCAATCCGCAGATTTCGCAGATTCGCACAGATTTTGAATCACTTACGAGTACTTGACCGTACACCCAATTGGTTAACCAGCACATCTCAATAACTCTTTGTTTAATCATGCGAAATCTATGTAATCTGCGGACAACCGCTTGTTTTGGTTTAACACCTTAATACTGCAAAGGAAAACTGATATGGAATCTGCGATTGTCGACTGGCTGCTTCAGCGTGATGTTTCCATCCAGTTCCAGGTTTATCGGGATTTGCTGCAGACCACGCGTCCTGACTTGCGGGAACGCATAGCGCATGAAGGTTGGGGTGCCCGTTTCCTTGTCGGCCCGGAATCCATACGGAACTTGGGGCGAGGCTACTATCAGCCCAAGTGGACCTCTTCACATTACACCCTGCTGGATCTGAAGACGCTGCAGATTTCTCCGCTAAACGAAGAGATAAGGAAGACAATCGGGCAACGTTTGGCATTGAAATAGCCGCTATTGTTAATGGTAAGTTTGTGGGGACTTTTTTTGCATGACCAAAGCGCATTGGGATATGCTCATTCGGCATGCCGGAAGTTATGACACAAAGCATGGTAACGGTCGAAGGAAATGTCAATTTTCATTTTTCCGGATGCTTTTGCTGTGATGGAAATTTTTATAACTCAAACAGGGAGAGACAGCATGAAACTGAAAATAAACCTCACGTCAATTGAATGGTGGTATTGGTTTGTTACGCTGATTGCGATGATTACAGGCTTGTCAGGGGTGGTAGAGGGGTTCTATGTCGTTATTATTGTAAGCATTGTGCAATTCATCCACTTTTCAATTAAAAACGGGCTCACCTCATTTCCCGCACAAGTTCGTTTGGTATACGGCAGTTTCGTAATAATTGCATTATTTGATCCAACCCGAATTTTCTATTGGGCGCTACTGCTTGGTACGGTAATGGTTACTCTATTTGATCGATGCATAATCGCCAGAGTACTAATCATGATGCCGTGGAATAAAAATGAGAAATTATCCTGAGTGCTCGTGGTCTGGTTTAGGTTGCTTGCTATAACTGTGTAAATATTTCAGCTTTATGGGGGCTTATTTTTTGCACGCGCATTTGTAATATGGGTGCACAAGGTGTGCGAGCAATGCAAGAATACTGGTTGCCAGTTTCATGAGATGCGGCTTGCAAAATTGTGCCACCGCAGCTCAACCATTTAATCGCTGAGCGGCAGTGGCACAGATTGTAACAGCAGCACATCAATGCGCTGCTGGAACAGCTCCTTGCTACTGCCCCACGTTATTGCACATCATACCTCCGCTCAGGGCTCCCAGGAAGGCCGTCAGATCGTTGATTTCCGAATCGGCCCAGCTCAGGCTTCTGATATTCGTGATAGCGGGGTCGACGGTGCCCACGAATTGCCCCTGGTAAGGATCGGCAGTTCCGGATACGACTCCTCTTACAGTAAATTCCACCGCATCTCTGAGGCTGGAGTACTTGCCGTTATGCATATAGGGGCCGGTGCATGCCAATTGCCGCAGGGTAGGGGTTTTGAATTTGCCGAGGTCGTTCATATTTTTGGTCACGTAATAGCGTCCAAGGTCGTAACCCTGATACGCTGGCAGTTCCGTGTTGGGAAACAGCGGTCCGCCGGTGGCCTCGTTAATCCCTGTTTCGTATCCTTGCCTGGCTACCCCGACATTGTAGAAGCCCACATTTGACGGGTTGGTGTAAACGGCATCGGAGAAGAACGGCGGAGTATGGCAGGATGCGCAGTTACCCTTGTTCTGAAACAGATTGAGTCCTCTGACCTGGGCATCGGTAAGCGCTGCGGTGTTGCCGGCCACATAGGTATCATAAGGCGAATCAAAAGACAGCACGGTGCGCTCGAAGGATGCCACTGCCTTGCCCACCGCCTGGAACACCACGGGTGTCTGGTACGCGCTGCCCAGATACTGTGCAATGTAGGGAAACGCATTAAGAAAATCCGCCTTGTAATTGGCAAGCACGTATTGCACCACGTTTTCCGGGGTGTTGTTCATCTCCAGAGGATTTTGAATGGGTCCCAGCGCTTGTGCTTCCAGACTGGTGCCGTCAAGAATCAGCCCGGTCACGGGATCAATTAGGTGCTGCGCATTGCCGTCCCAGAACTGGCTGTGCTGGTAAGCCGCGTTGAATACTGTAGGAACATTGCGTTGCCCGTGTCGTCCATATACGCCCACTCCTCGAATCAGCCCGTTGGTGAAACCGTGCATCATATCGTGACAACTGGCGCAGGAAACCCGCGTCGTGCCCGCATTGGCGTCAGACAGATTGCGGTCCACGAACAGCATCCTGCCGAGCTGGATCTTGGCCGGAGTGAGTGGATTGGAGGCTGGTACCGGCACCGCAGGTGCGGCTCCGCCGCCCATGGTAGCGGCTGTGCCGAGATTTGCGGCGCTACTGCCGATAACGAACGATAAACTTAACATCAGTAATGTGCTGCCTTTGACTTTACGCATAGTGTTCTCCTTGGTTTCAATTGTATGTGTGATGCAATACGCTCTCTCTCCTTGCCGTTGTTGATGCTGATATTGTTGTTTTCAGGACCGGAATGCCCGCTCGGCGGAGAGCAACGCCAATCAATATTCAGTTGACAGAAAGCTGACCGGGCAACCAGTATCTATCCAGGTACGGGACATGATTTTTTGCCGCCATGCACTGGAAAGCCGCGCATCTTCATGAAAGTTTTTCAGACATGATTCGTGTTTTGCGAGTGCGGAATGCTAAAGCTAAAATTTTTGCAAAACAATAAGGAAAATCCTTATTCTAAGAGATTGGGGAGGTACAGGAGTATCGTATGGGGTACGAGAGATGAGTGTTAAAAACAGTTGCTTAAACCTAATTGCTTGTACTTAAGCAATATTCAGGATAAGCAATATTCAGGCTTCTCAACACAAGATCACACAGCCTGCCGGAATCCACTAAATTTCAGTGAATAAGAATAAAACACCAGAATGACAGATCTGGCTCTTGTGATTCGGCTGCCGCTTTCCATTTTCCGGTTTGCGGGAGAGATAAACGTCGCAAATTCCAGAATAGTGGGACGGGCGCTTATTTGGACGGGTGATCTTGGGAAGCGCTGTGATGAACCGGCAGGAGCGCCTTCAGATTTTCCAGAGTGGTGCGTGTTTGTTTGAGAATGCCGGCGGAAGAGTAGTCAGCGTGTTCGTCCAGTGCCGATATCTCTGCGCGTATGCTTTTGCAGCGTTTCCTTTCCGCCTCACGCCATGCCTCGGCGCGTGCCAGCACGTTATGCCACGACCGTGGCTTTTCGTCATGGCTGAAATCCAGTTTGCCGGTTCGGTCCAAAAAGCCGGACAGCGGAAGCAGGATAGAGTTGAGGTGGCGAAACCAGAGCCATTCTGCCAGTCCCAACGCCGCCACATTCAGCACAACGAGGCCGCCCAGGATACGCATGCCTTGCCGCAGCAGCTCGGATAGAGGTTCCCTGGAGGCGAAATGGATGCGGAACAGGTTTTCATCGGCAATTTCCTTCAGGTGCAGATACAACACCAGCATCCCGGCAACTGTCAGTATCACTTCGAGCAAGACAAAGGAGATCAACAGCCGATTTTGAACCGCCGGGTCGATAAAGTGGATTTTGCGTTTATGGCGGGTATTATTTGTGTTCATATGTCGTGACACTCAAAGCATAGGGCTGAACGTTCTTTGCCAATTCTCAGCTTGCCGTGCTCCTTGGCATAGCCCTTGTGGCAGCTGACGCAACTAAGCCTGCCGTCTGGCAAAAAGAGGTGCTGATTGACGAATGCTTCGGGTTTGTAGCCGCCTTTCCGGAAAGATTCTGAATAGCGCCGCCCGATGGGATGGTTCACGGAGTTGCCGTAATGGCGCAAAATCTGCTGGCTGTCTATAGTGGTTCCACGAACATCGCCGTAGTTACCATGGCACTCCATGCATTGTATGGTGTAGGCATCGACGTTGCTGAGGTTCATCTTTGCCGATGACGTGGATATGTGACCGGATGCGATCATGGAAATGCCCTGATCGGCCATCTTGTTGAAGAAATTGTTGTCGTGACAGGATAAACAAAAATCGCGTCCGCGCGCCCTTCCGCGCATCAGCCCCGGAGAGCTGTCATGCACATTGTGGCAGGTGCTGCAGGTCATGTCGCCCTTCCAGTCCAGAGGATAAGCACTCGGAACAGAAAGCGCGGGCCGTATGCCGCTCGGATGGCTTACCTGTACCGATTGTGGATGGCACGTGGTGGCACACAGTTTTTCCTGGGTATCAACCAGCAGGTGGGCGTTCTCCGGAGTCACATCGTTGCCTGCCAGGTGGCAACTGGAGCATGTTCCCGCGCCCATATGCTTTTGTGCCGGATTGACGGCAGCATGCAAACCCACGGCTGCGCTCAGCAGGAGTGCAGCCAGTGCACAGGATATCCAGAAACATTTCAGGCTAGAGTTGCACACGGCGATCCAACGTTCGCAGTTTCGCCAGAGCCTGGTCGAGGCCGTGGCCGCCCGAATCGATCAGTGCCAGCGCGCTGGCTGTGGCGGCCTCCATTTCGCGGTAATGGTTTTGCAGCAGATTGACGCTCTGCACAAACTGCTGTGCTTCATCCTGCAACTGGTCTTCCTTGCGTATCTGTCTGAGCGTGATGTCTCCCGAATCGATCAGCGATTCCAGGTTGCGCGAGAAGCGGAACAAAGGGCCTGCGAAGCGGAAGCTGGCATAAATGGAAATCAGCCAGGTGATGGCTGCGGCCGCGCTGACCAGGAACAAACCTGCCAGCAGCATGCCCGGACCCAGCGATTGGCGCGTAACGCTTCCTGACTTTACCAGGTCCCAGTAGCTTGAGCCGTAGTTGTCGCTGATGAATACGAGCAGCAAAAGCAGGGTGGCAAAAGAAATGCCTCCAACCACAAGAGCCACGAAACCAATGGTTTTGAGAAGATAAAAAAAACGCCTGTTATCATTATGACCTGGATGGTTTTGCAGCATAAACATTGTTCCGGTTAGATATCGCGCCTCTCATGAGAGAGTCTGACGGAGAGCCGTGATGGCAGGTTTCCCGTTTTTTTATTCAGTTTAGAGGATTTCTTTTGAATTTCCAAGAAATTTGTCGAACTATCCAACGATTACGCCATAGCTGCCGGCATTGCCTGCCAAATTCAATCTGCCTTGATAACCTTGAAATATCCATAGCGCATCCCAATTGTCTTATGGTCAAAATCTTTTCCGCATCATCGACAGATACGAACGCAGAACTTCGTGAGGTTCACTGATGACAGCCTCTACCCGCTGGGAACTTTTCCCTCATGAAGCCGATGTCGGCGTGCGCGGTGTGGGCGCGACGCTGGCACAGGCATTTGAACAGGCTGCGATGGCAATGACTGCGGCTATTACTGATCTTGCGACTGTAGTGCCGAAAGAAAAGATTCTGCTTTCCTGTGATGCGCCCGATGCGGAGTTGCTGCTGGTCGACTGGCTCAATGCGCTGGTCTACGAAATGGCGACGCGCAGCATGCTGTTCAGCCGCTTTGAGGTGCAACTGCAAGGCAATCATTTGACGGCGCAGGCGTGGGGAGAAGTTGTAGAAGTGGCGCGCCATCATCCCGCAACCGAAGTGAAAGGCGCAACCTATACGGCGCTCAAGGTTGCACGGCAGCCGGATGGCAGTTGGCTCGCGCAGTGCGTGGTAGATGTGTAGGCATTAATTCGGAGGAATAGCCGTGGAACTGACACTGTTTGAACGCAAATCCGAATTTGAATGGCACATCCTTCCATTTGGCGCGATGCGCGTGCCGGGCATCATTTTTGCCAGTGAGGCGCTGATGCGCGATATGGACGCAAAGGTGTACGAGCAGGTTACCAATGTGGCCAAGCTGCCCGGCATCGTCAATGCCTCCTACGCGATGCCCGACGCGCACTGGGGTTACGGTTTTCCCATCGGCGGCGTGGCGGCATTCGATGCAGACAACGGTGGCGTGGTGTCGGCGGGCGGGGTGGGTTTTGATATTTCCTGCGGCGTGCGCACCCTGCATACGGGGCTGAAGATTGAAGACATCGACGCGGTTAAATTAAAGCTTGCAGACGGCCTGTTCCACTCCATTCCGGCAGGCCTCGGCAGCACCGGCAGTATCCGTCTGGATCAGGCCGGCATGAACGCGATGCTGCGCGGCGGCGCACGCTGGGCGGTAGAGCGAGGTTTCGGCACGGTGGACGATCTCGAGCGCATCGAAGAAGGCGGCTGCATGCACGGCGCCGATCCGTCGCAGGTTTCCGAGCAGGCCAAAAAACGCCAGCGCGACGAGATGGGCACGCTGGGTTCCGGCAATCATTATCTTGAAATTCAGCAGGTGACCGATGTGTATGCGCCAGAGACCGCTGCGGCATTCGGCATCAAGCTGGGCGATATTGTGGTGAGCATCCATTGCGGCTCGCGCGGGCTGGGTCACCAGATAGGCACGGAATTTCTCAAGCAGATGGTGATAGCAGCTCCCGGCCACGGCTTGCAACTGCCCGACCGTGAACTGGCCTGTGCGCCGATCAATTCTCGGCTCGGGCAGGAATATCTGGGGGCAATGCGCGCAGGCATCAACTGCGCTTTAGCCAATCGCCAGATACTCACCCATCTCACGCGCCAGGTATTCGCCAAAATATTGCCGCAGGCCAGGCTGCCGCTGCTATATGACGTGTCGCACAACACCTGCAAGGTCGAGAAGCATAAAGTGGACGGGCAAACGAAAATACTCCATGTGCACCGCAAGGGCGCCACGCGCGCCTTTGGTCCCGGCCACCCTGACCTGCCCCCCGAGTTGCGCAAGGCGGGCCAGCCGGTGTTAATCGGCGGCAGCATGGGGACTTCATCTTACATTCTGGGCGGCACAGAGGAGGGCATGAAGCTTGCCTTCGGTTCAGCCTGCCATGGTGCGGGGCGTGCGATGAGCCGGCATCAGGCATCGCGTAACTGGAGCGGCAGCAAAGTGATAGATGATCTGTATGGGCGCGGTATTGTGATACGCAGTCCGTCGTTTCGCGGTGTGGCGGAAGAGGCGCCGGGTGCGTACAAGGATGTTAGCGCCGTGGTGGACTCGGCCGACCAGGCCGGCCTTGCGCGCAAGGTGGCAAGGGTGGTGCCGCTTATATGCATCAAGGGATAGGTGAGCGACAGTGAGCGGGGAGCGAAATGTGGAAAATATCAACACGCAAGAGCGCATGGACAATAGCAATCAGCCACAACCTGGTGATGCGCTTGTGATAGTAGATGTGCAGAATGATTTTCTGCCCGGCGGCAGTCTGGCGGTGCCGCATGGCGATGAAGTCGTGCCTGTGCTCAATCGTTATATTCAGGCCTTTCAGGCCCTGAACTTGCCGGTATATGCCACGCGCGACTGGCATCCCGCGGGGCATTGCTCCTTCCGCGAGCAGGGCGGACCATGGCCGCCTCACTGTGTGGCGAATACGGCGGGCGCCGGGTTTGCTGCGGCGCTGCAATTGCCGCCTGGCACTGTGGTGATTTCCAAAGCGGTCACCGTCGATGCCGATGCCTATTCCGGTTTTCAGGGAACGGAGCTCGACAGCGATCTGTTCGCTGCCGAGATCAAGCGCCTGTTCATCGGCGGGCTGGCAACCGACTACTGTGTGCTAAACACCGTTCGCGATGCGCGGGGACTGGGTTACCAGGTATTTTTACTGGGCGATGCGATACGTGCGGTGAATGTGCAGACGGGCGACGGTATGCGCGCCGAGGACGAGATGCTCAGGCTGGGCGCCCGGAAAATATCAGTCGAAAGCGTGGTCGCATGAATCCCGCGTCCAGCGTGCTGCTCACCGATCTCTACCAGCTCACCATGTTGCAGGGTTATGAGGACTCCGGCATGGAGGAAACCGCGGTGTTTGAATTTTTTGTGCGCAAGCTTAGACCCGGGCGCGGTTTCCTGATGGCGGCGGGTCTCGAACAGGTGATGGAGTTTTTGCAGGGATTGCACTTTTCTTCCGGGGAGATTGCATGGCTGCATTCGACAGGGCGCTTCAGCCGGAAATTTCTGGGCCATCTTGAAACGCTGCGCTTTAACGGCGATGTGCATGCAATGCCTGAAGGCACGGTGTTTTTTCCGAATGAGCCCATTTTGCGGGTGACCGCACCGATCGCGCAGGCGCAGATGGTGGAAACGCGGCTGATCAACCTGCTGCATTTTCAGACTCTGATCGCCTCCAAGGCGGCGCGCATGGTGCTGATGGCGCCGGACAAGCTGCTGGTAGATTTTGGCTTGCGCCGCGCACATGGCGCTGAAGCCGGGCTGCTGGCGGCACGAGCCAGTTATATCGCCGGTTTTAGTGGCACGGCTACCGTGCTGGCGGGCCAGCAGTTTGGCATGCCGATCTTCGGCACCATGGCGCATTCTTTCGTGCAGGCACACGATGACGAGAGCCTGGCTTTTGAGCATTTTTCCCATGCGCAGCCGGATAACGTAGTGCTGCTGATCGACACCTATGATACCGAGGAGGGCGCGCGCAAGGTAGTGGCGCTTGCACCAAAACTGGAACGCAGCGGCATCCGTATCAAGGGCGTGCGCATTGATTCCGGGGATCTTGCAGAGCATGCCCGCAAGGTACGGGAAATTCTCGATGCGGGCGGGCTCGATTATGTCACCATCTTTGCCAGCGGCGACCTGGACGAGTATGTCTTGCGCGACATGATGGCGTCCGGTGCGCCGGTGGACGGCTTCGGAATCGGTACGCGCATGGACACTTCCAGCGACATGCCCTATCTCGATTGCGCATATAAGCTTGAAGAATATGCCGGCAAGGCGCGCCGCAAACGCTCTGAAGGCAAGCAAACCTGGCCTGGCCGCAAACAGGTATATCGCAACTACGATAACAACGGCCTTATCGCAGGCGATGTTGTGACGCTGGAAAATGATGAGCAGGCAGGCGAAGCGCTCATTGAGCAGGTGATGCGCGGAGGGCAGCGTCTGGCGCCTGCCGCGAAGCTTGCAGAGATCCGCAATCATGCAGCAGAGAATTTGAAGCGCTTGCCTGAAGACATGCGTCGACTTGACGAGCCTGCCGGGTATCCGGTGGGAATATCCGCTGCACTACGGAAACTGGCAGAGGAGGTTGATCTGGGTTCGCCGCATGGCTGAAGGTGATACGAATTCTGTTTAATTTTTATTGTTTATAATCAATATGTTGCAATATCTGTGTAATTTATAGCCAGGGATGTGCTGAATAAATCGTCATACCCGCGAAGGCGAGATTCATCTGTTTGATTTGACTAGGTTCCCGCCTTCGCGGGAACGACAAATCGGATTTAATCAGTGACCCGCTGGATCTTCGCGAGCGATATTTAGACCTTGAAAAGTTAATATCCTGCCCCAATCCTCATTAAAGATACTTATTTTTGTGCGCTGTTCGTTTATGCACCGTGGGAAGTGCTATGCAGTGCCGTGCTACAGCAGCGGAATGTCAGGCATGGCACAAGACAGCGGCGTTGTTTCACCCGGGGTTGCCGCCTTTTGGGGCGGATCATGCAACACAATTTGAGATAGAGGAGAAATCATGAAACGCATATATTTTTTGATACCCAACATCGAGGTTGCCAAGAAAATAGTTAATGAACTTTTGCTGGAACGTGTAGAAGAACGGCATATGCATGTTCTGGCAAAACGCGGCACGCCGATGGAAAACTTGCCCGAAGCGTCCCATTTTCAGAAATCCGACTTCATTCCCGCACTGGAGCAAGGCTTGACTCTTGGCGGTTTCACCGGTCTTATTTCCGGCGTGGTAGCCATGCTGTATCCCGGTGGCCCCATGCTGGCTGGCGGCACGATACTGGCAACCACCCTCGCGGGCGCTGTGTTCGGAGCGTTTATGTCCAGCATGGTCGGCAGCAGCGTTGGTAATCGGCATATTAAACAATTTGCGGATGCCATCGAAAAAGGCGAGTTTTTGATGATGATCGACATACCCAGGCGGCGCGTCGAGGAGATCGAAGAAATCGTGCACAGGAACCATCCGGAATCCAGATGCGAGGGAACAGAGCCAACCATCCCGGCATTTCCCTGAGCGCCCGAATTATCTTCCGGGTTAGCAGATGTAAATAAATTAACGTCTCATATTGAGCTATTGATCCCAGCTAATCCATTAGCTTTGTCATTCCCGCGCAGGCGGGAATCCAGCGGGACAAATGCTCCGCATAGCGGACAATACATTGACCTTGTCCCGCTACGAGGGGATTATTCAACCAGCGTCATTCCCGCCTGCGCGGGAATGACGCTGTTTTCGATCTAATGGATAACCCGGGTTGATTACATGCTTATGAGCTTAGAGCGCATCAACTTGATACCTTTGTTTATTTACAGATCCTTAGCAAAACTTGTGGAAAAGTTTGGCAACTTTTCAACCCCGCAGAAAAGTGGCTGGTGAGAGTTTCGAAAACGAGTGCTATTTGTTTTTGCGCTCAACCCAGGCAGAGTAGGGATGGACTGCGAGGCTGGAATTGTAATAGCGATTGTCTTCGGTGACTTCAAGGTCTACCCATGCCGGCTTGTCGAATTGTTGATTTTCCGATTGAAGCTCAAGCTCCGCAACTACAAGCCCGCTGTTGGCGCCATGAAACTCGTCAACCTCCCAGATCATGCCGGCATGCGGGACAATATATCTTGTCTTTTCGATCAGCGGCCCGTCGCAGAGCAACAGCAGTTGCTCCGCGTCAGCGACTGGAATTTCATATTCGAATTCCGCGCGCGCTGCGCCGACGCTTACTCCCTTGATCGTCAGGAAGGCCTGCTCGCCGGCAATACGCACCCGTACCGTACGCGCCTTGTCCCGGTTGAGATATCCCTGGCGAAACGGCGTGCTTTGCCCCTTGCGCCATTCGTCGCCGTTGACCAGAAACTTGCGTTCAATCTCTGTGCCCATGGTTTCAGTCGGCGGTAGACGCCTTGATTTCTTCCTGGTTGTGGCGGCTTTGCTCTTCCATTACCAGCAGCGACAGTTCCTTCTTGAGCTCGTTGAATTCGGCTGAACTCGGTTCGCGCGCGCGGGGCATAACGACGCTGACCACTTTCTTGATCGTGCCGGGCCGATAGGTCATCACGACGATGCGGTCGGCGAGATAGATGGATTCCTCGATGCTGTGGGTGACAAAAATAATTGTCTTGCCGAATTCCGTCCAGATCCGCAGCAGCTCATCCTGCAGGTTGCGCCGCGTGAGCGAGTCGAGAGCGCCGAAGGGTTCGTCCATCAGCATGATCGGGGAATCCAGCGCCAGTACGCGGGCTATGGCCACACGCTGGCGCATGCCGCCGGACAGGTCTTTCGGGTAGCGGTCGCGGAAGTCCTGCAGCTTCAGCATTTCCAGGAGCGAACTCACTTTCTCCCTGATCTGTGCCTTGGGCAGTTTCTTGATCTCAAGGCCGAAGGAAATATTCTGCGCCACGGTCATCCACGGGAACAACGCATATTCCTGAAACACCATGCCGCGATCTGGTCCCGGCGCTGCCACAGGCTTGCCATCTACATGGATGGTACCGGTGCTGGGCAACGAAAAACCGGCGACCGCGTTGAGCAGCGTGGACTTGCCGCAGCCTGACGGCCCGAGCAGGCAGATGAATTCGCCCCTCTGCACATCAAGGCTGATGTCATGCAGCGCCACCACTTCGCGGCCGCCCGTGCTGAATGTCTTGTTGACTTGCTTGATCTGGATTTGGGATTGCATGGTCAGTTGCTTTCGATGCCGCGGTGCCACTTGAGCAGATAATTGTTGAGAAGGTTCATGCCGCTGTCGATAGCCAGGCCGAGCAGGCCGATAGTGAACATGCCGGCGATGATTTTGTCGGACCAGAAGAACTCGCGCGCTTCCAGAATGCGGTAGCCGAGGCCGTTGTTGACCGCGATCATTTCCGCCACGATCACCACAATAAAAGCGGTGCCGACGCCGATGCGCGCACCGCTGAGAATGTAGGGCGTGGCAGCGGGCAGCATTACGCGCAGGAACATGGTGGTCTGGCTGGCGCCCAGGCTGCGGGCGGCGCGGATGTAGATGCCGTCAACATGGCGCACGCCGGCAATGGTATTCATCAGGATAGGAAAAAATGCGCCGATCACAATCAGGAAAATCGCCGGCGGGTTGCCGAGGCCAAACCACAGTATGGACAGCGGGATGAAGGCAATCGGCGGAATCGGGCGGAACACCTGGATCAGCGGATTGAACAGCTTGTAGACGCGCTCATTCGCGCCCATCATCAGGCCCAGCGGCAGCGCGAGGGCAGCACCCAGCAGAAAGCCGACCACCACGCGGTACATGCTGGCATAAGCGTCATGGATCATTTCGCCGGAAAAAATCCATGCGAGATAACCCGACTTCGCCGGATCGAAAACCTCCACCGGCATCAGGTATTCCCACCATTTTGCCATCACTGTTGTAGGCGCCGGGAGGATCATCGGGTTGACGATAGCCTGCACCGACAACCACTGCCAAATCGCCAGCAGCGCGATAGGCACCAGGAATCCCTGCAGCTTGTCGACTATTTTTACCCGGTATGAATTTTTCATCTTTATGCGCACCGCTTTATTTAACCTTCAACTCTTTCTTCGCCTTGTCGAGCAGGTCGAGACGCACCCAATCCCTGGCTTGCGGTGTATTGCTCATTTTACCGATGCCGTATTGCTTCATCAGGTCGGCGGTAATTTGAACGTGCTCAAGGCTGATGTCATAGGTGAAGGACGCATTGCTCATCGCGTCTTTGTAGTCCTGGTCGGTGATCTGATTCTTGAACATCTGTTCGCGCACATATTTTTCCGCCAGCGCGGGGTTGTTCTGGAAAGTACGAGTCGCTTCCACAAACAGCTTGAGCACGCGCTCGGCGACATCGCGCTTCTCGTTATACATCTTCTCGGTCATCACCAGCGCCCGCACCGGCTCGCCCAGCGGTGTGTCGTACGGCTTCAGGACTTCTACCCCGTAACCCTTGTTAATTGCCTGTGAAGATTGCGGTTCGGACTGGCACATCGCGTCGATATTTTTCTGCATCAAAGCCTGGTTGAGGTCGGCAAACGGCATGAAGAATATCTGCACGTCCTTGCCCGGCTGGTCGGACCAGGTCAGCTTGTACTTTGCCAGCTCGGCTGCCAGCAGCAGCTCATGCGCCCCGCCGCGCGCCACACCTACCTTTTTGCCCTTGAGGTCGGCTATCGATTTGATGTTCAGATCGGGACGGGCGACGATGCGCGCACCGCCCTTGGCAAAACCTGCCACCACGTATATCGGCACACCGCTGGCACGCCCGGCAACGGCCGCATCCAGCGCGCTTGCAGCGATGTCGATCTCGCCTGCAATGGTTGCCGGCAGGATGTCGAGACCCTTGGCAAACACGCGTTCTTCGATCTTCAGGTTGTATTTGGAGGCAATCTCCTTCATGTAGGAAACTGCGCCGTAATGCGCAAATTTAAGATTGCCGAGCCTGACTACATCCGGTGCGGCCTGCGCGCCGAGCGCGAAAAACAGCGCGTATGCCAATAAAATTAGTTTTGAAATTTTCATCTGAACTTCCCTTGAACAATTTGAAATAAAAGCGCTTCGCGCCGCCGGAATAAAAGATTATACCTGCAGCCGCCTACTCCCGCCTTAACGTGAAACTCGCGCAGCGAGACCCTGTCTCTCTCGCCCGCCTGCGGGAGAGGGCCGGAGAGCGAGAAACGGGTACGGCGAAGTTCATTATCAGCGGTGGCATCATCGCCATGCCCGTTGACGTGAAGCTCGCACAGCGAGACCCTGTCTCTCTCGCCCGCCTGCGGGAGAGAGCCGGAGAGAGGGGAGCGGGCATGGCGAATTCTATTATCAGCGGTGGCATCATCGCCATGCCCGTTAGGCTGGTTTGCCGCGTTCATACTGCACCGGCCAGGCTACATCCACTCCCAGTTTTTGCGCCGCATGCAGCGGCCAGTAAGGGTCGCGCAGCAGTTCGCGGGCAAGGAAAACCACGTCCGCCTTTGCAGTCGCAACGATCTGTTCTGCCTGTTCGGCAGCGGTAATAAGGCCGACAGCGCCGACTGCGATCCCCGTTTCCTGGCGGATGGAAGTTGCGAATGGCGTCTGGAAACCGGGACCGGCCGGGATTTTGGCATCGGGCGTCAAGCCGCCGGTGGAGCAGTCGATCAGGTCGACGCCCGCTTCTTTCAGCCAGCGGCAAAGCTGCACTGATTGCGGCAGATCCCAGCCGCCTTCCACCCAGTCGGTTGCGGAAATGCGCACGAACAATGGCAGATTTTGCGGCCAGACTTCGCGCACCGCCTTCGCTACCCGCAACGGCAGGCGTGCGCGGTTTTCCAGGCTGCCGCCGTAGGCGTCGCTGCGGCGGTTGCTGAGCGGCGATAGAAATTGATGCAACAAATAGCCGTGGGCCATATGGATTTCCACAACTTCAAAACCGGCTGCCAGGCTGCGTTTGGCAGCCGCGGTGAATGCAGCCACGATGCTGTCCAATTCTGCCTCCGCCAATTCGCGCGGCTGCGGCGAGGTGGGCGAAAACGGCACAGCGCTCGGCGCAACCACCTGCCAGCCGTCGTTTTCCGGCGTCAGCGAACCCCGTTTGAGCCACGGCGCATCGGTCGATGCCTTGCGTCCGGCATGTGCAAGCTGGATGGCGGGTGCTGCGCCCTGTGCACGTATGAAGCGTGCAATCGGCGCCAGTGCGTCGGTGTGGCGATCCGACCACAGGCCGAGATCGTAGGGCGTGATGCGCCCTTCCGGCACTACAGCAGCAGCCTCCACCATCACCATTCCCGCACCGCCAACGGCGCGGCTGCCCAGGTGAACCTGGTGCCAGGTATCTGCAATGCCACCCTTGGCCGAATACTGGCACATGGGGGAGACAAATATACGGTTTTTAAATTCCAGCTCGCGCAACTTGAAGGGTGAAAACAGCTTGCTCATTTTTGAACTCCTGAAAAAGGGAAAAGACAAATAACAACCGGGGTTTGTTCATGCTCATTCCACACAAACATATTTTAAAAAATCTTCGTCTCTTAGTGTGCCGGATTTTCGGCTTGTGGTGGGCTGAATTTGTTAGAAGTTGTATCGCCAAGTCTTGCCTTTAACAATTCTGGGGGCGGCAATTACAAATCGAGGTTTCCGTCTGAATTAATGCACTTAGCAGCTGTAAATAAATTAACGTCTCATATTGAGCTATTGATCCCAGATAATCCATTAGCTTTGTCATTCCCGCGTAGGCGCATAAGCGCTAACTTAATATTTGCATTTTCGGGTTAATCGGTTAATACTGATGCCATTGCACTTACGGAGATGCGGGATGGCAGAATTTGTGGATCAGGAAGGTTCAGACGAGAATCTTACC
>Ga0315268_10003399_pt1 | contig 17563 bp, 11 predicted proteins | sample C1_top_MG_FD_204535 | JGI IMG/M metagenome (GOLD analysis project Ga0315268, IMG submission 204535) | Sediment microbial communities from Yellowstone Lake, YNP, Wyoming, USA - C1_top | ecosystem: Environmental > Aquatic > Freshwater > Lake > Sediment | place: USA: Wyoming | collected 2017-08-01
TTCTATTATTGCAGTAGTTTTATTTGGAACCCTTGCGGGCTGCGCAACCGTTCCCAGCGGCCCCAGCGTGGTGGTGATGCCTGCCCCGGGCAAACCCTTTGAGATATTCGCTGCCGAAGACCGGGAGTGCAAGCAATATGCACAACAGAATATCGGCATGGCCCCCGGCGAAGCTGCAACAGATAGCGAAATGAAGAGTATTGCGGCCGGCACGGCTATCGGCGCTGCTGCCGGCGTGCTATCGGGCGGGCGACATGTCGGGTCGAGCGCAGCAGTCGGAATGCTGGGCGGCGCGGCTCTTGGCTCGGGTGAAGCAGGCTATAGTGGACGTGAGGCTCAGCGCAGGTACGACATTGCGTATGAGCAATGCATGTATGCCAAGGGAAATCAGCTTCCCCAGGCGGGCGGTTATCAGCCCCGGGTAATTTATACGCAACCGGCCCCGCCACCGGCACAGATTTATTATCCACCTCCTCCCCCGCCTTCAAGGTAGCAAGTTACAGGGTGCGCTTGCGCGCCCTTTGTCGCTAAAATCTGGTGCGATCGGCCTGAAAGTGGCAGCCCAATCGCAGATCACTTCAGAGCGCTTCCTTTGTGCTGCGGGTGTATAAATTTCATCTTATTAAGCACCAGATTGCATTGACGATAAGCGCATAAAAATCCGCGTTAATCTGCGGACGGCTGCTTTTTCAAGGATCAATCAGACTTGCCGCTTTGGTAAAACAAGCGTGGCAAGCAATCCGCCATCCGGCGCATTTTGCAGGCTGATATCGCCGCCCTGTTTTTTGGCCATGTCCCGTGCGATGGAAAGACCAAGCCCGATTCCGCCAGTGTGACGGCTGCGGGAAGTATCAAGCCGATAGAAGGGCGCAAAGACTGCTTCCAGCTTATCCTCCGGTATCCCCGGCCCTGCATCGTGAATGGCAATTACAACTTCTTCATTCGTTTCGCTGATGTCTATCGTTGCTCTTTCTCCATAGCGCAACGCGTTTTCAATCAGGTTATTCAGGCAGCGGCGTATTGCCAGCGGCTGAAGCCGCAACGGCAGCGCGTTGCCGGACACGCTAACCATATCGCCGCCTTCATTTGCATCCTCGGCAATTGAATGTACGAGTGCACCGATATCCAGCATGCAGGCCGTCTCAGGCTGCTCATGGCCGCGCAAATAGTCCAGCGTGGTATCGATAATGGCAGCCATCTCATTGATATCCCGTTGCACATCGGATTTCAATTCCTGCTGTTCAATTTTTTCGGCACGCAACCTGAGGCGTGTAAGCGGAGTACGCAAATCATGCGACACTGCCGCGAGAAAACGGTTGCGTTCTTCCAGTTGCAGCTTGAGGCGTGCCTGCATCTGGTTGAATACCTTGGATGCCTGTCTTACTTCGGAGGGGCCCGAGGTTTCGTCAATCGCCGGACTATTCAGGTTTTTTCCAAGCTTGTCCGCGGCCAGTGCCATGCGCTTGATCGGTTTCGACAGCCAGATGGCGGCGACCCATGCGGTCAAGCCGACCGCGGTCAGCCTGGCAAGCAGGCCAACCAGCCGGAACGGATGCTGCTGGCCGGCGGCGGCAGGAACATTTTGTTCCAGCCCCAGGCCAATAAAAATTTCCCTGCCCGCAAAATAGCTCAGTGTGAGAATGACAAACAAAAGAAAAAACAGGCGTACGAACAGCGAGTCCGGAATGTAAAGTTTCATCGGGACACTTTCGCATCAAACAAATAACCTTCGCCGCGAATAGTTTTTATCAGGGTAGGGGTGCGGGGATCGTCATTCAGTTTCTGGCGCACACGGGAAATCAGTATGTCTATGCTGCGGTCGAACATATCCATGTTGCGACCGCGGGCCTCATCGAGCAGGAAATCACGGGTCAGGATGCGATTGGGGTGTTCGACCAGTACGGTGAGCAGGCGGAACTCCGCATTGGAGAGAGGAATCACCAGTTCTTTCGGGGAAACAAGCTGGCGCAAAATATAATTCAAACGCCAGCCTTCAAACACAGCTTCTTTCTGTTCCTTTAAATTCTCGCGCGCCCCCCGGCTCCTGCGCAGTATGGTCTGAATGCGCGCGACCAACTCGCGCGGCTCAAACGGCTTCACGATGTAATCATCAGCTCCGACTTCGAGGCCGACAACGCGATCCATCGCTTCGCCGCGGGCTGTGAGCATGAGGATGGGAATATCGGATTTTGCACGCAGACTGCGGCAGAGCGACAGACCGTCCTCGCCCGGAAGCATCAAATCAAGAATGACCAGGTCGAAAGATTGTTTTTCCAGCGCCTCGGCCATCGCCTTGCCGTCGGCAACGGCAACCACGGACATGCCAAAGCCGGATAAATAATCGCGCAGCAACTGGCGAATCTGCGCATCGTCATCAACTATCAGAATAGAGAGCATGGTAACCATTAATTCAAATGAAAAATTCAAACAGGCTTGGTCTCCCGGGGTGCAGAATCGGTGGCAGATACTTGCTCACACCGGTTTGAGATGTTTGACTTGTTGCAATTCTACAGCAACAGTATCATTCGGCCTGACAAGTCGATATAGTATGTTTTTTGTGTATCAGCAAAATATCCCTTTTGTACAAAGCGCGATACACGGCCGGATTCTGCGGCTTCCTGAAGGAGGTTTCCGGCAGCTTGGCAACGGGAAATTTTATAAAATATGTTCTGCTTGATACAGAGAAGATATTCTTCGGTTACACAGTCCGGCTAAACTGTTTTACAGATATTCCAAAAGCCGACCTGGAAAACAAATTGATATGACTGCAAAGCTAACGCGCGTAGACAAGCAAGCTTGCGGGCGTTTTCACTGCAATGCGGAAGACTCCTTATAACGCTCACTCCCAGCCTACTGATTATCTCATGCCATTTATAAATCTATCCACTGTTCGTCATGCACTGTTCAGGCCAATTGGAGTTGTTGCGTTTGTGTTAATTGGAGCAGCTGCTGTTATCGTGCTGAAATACACCTCGCCTCCGGCTCACGCTCAAGCCAAGGATGGCGGAGGGCGATCGATGGCAAATGCTCCTGTTCCCGTTACTGCGGCCAAGGTGCAGCAACAGGATATGCCGGTCTGGATCGATGCGCTGGGAACTGTTATTCCGCGCAATTATGTTAACGTCATGCCGCGGGTGGCGGGGCTGCTGCAGAGCGTGACTTTTCAGGAGGGGCAGGCGGTAAGGAAAGGCCAGCTATTGGCCACCATTGACGCTCAGCCTTACCGCATCCAGTTGGAGCAGGCACAGGCGCAACTGATGCGGGATCAGGCTCAACTCGGCGGTGCACAGGGAGATTTGGCGCGCTATGAAACACTGCTGGCTCAGGACTCCATTGCAGCGCAGCAGGTGGAAGATCAGCGTGCAACCGTAGCGCAGCTTAAAGGCACCGTTGCCGCCGACAAGGCAGCCGTGGACAACGCGAAATTGCAGCTGGAGTGGACCAGCATCACTGCGCCCTGTTCCGGGACTGCGGGCCTGCGCCAGGTGGACGTGGGCAATATGGTCGGCGTGAGCGGCGCGATCGGCGGCGGCAATAGCGCGCTTACGGGGATCGTGTCGTCCTCAACGCCCATCGTCACGATCGCACAAGTACAGCCTGTTTCGGTAATATTTCCTGTCACGCAAAGCCAATTACCCGCGCTATTCATGCGTGAACACGGCGCGAGCGGATTGCCTGTGCAGGCCTGGAATCAAGACCGCAGCAAACTGCTCGATAACGGAAAAGTCGTCGCGGTGGACAACCAGATCAATATAGCGACGGGCACTGTCACGCTCAAGTCAGAATTTGCCAATGCCCGCAAGACCCTGTTTCCAAACCAGTTCGTTAACGTACGTCTGCTGGTCGATACGCTCATCAAGGCTGTAGTCGTTCCTACGGCAGCCATCGCGACAGGCGCGCCCGGCAGCTATGTTTATGTGATTGGCAGCGATGACACAGTAATGATGCGCACGGTGACGCGGGGTGTCAGTGACGGGAATTACACCTCGGTCACCGAAGGACTTAAAGCGGGTGAGCAGGTTGTCAGTGACGGACTTGACCGGCTGAAAGATGGCAGCAAGGTGCAGATAGTTGCTCCGGCTGGCACAACGCCTGTGAACGATGGCGCGTCAAATCACAAAAAGGGTAGAGCATCAGGTTCCGGGCACGATAAGGAACAGGGTTCATGAGCGGCACGAACACTCCGGGTGAACCGGGTGCGTCCGGCATTGGCAATATTGATCAAAATACTCCGCACAGGCCGGATACGCCGCAGACAATGTCCAATGCAGAGTCAAATGAAGATGCAATAGCAGGCGAGCCCAGCCCTTCGCGGCTGTTTATTCTGCGGCCCGTCGCAACCACCTTGCTGATGATTGCGGTGTTATTGATGGGATTTGTCGGTTACCGCCTGTTGCCGCAGTCTGCCTTGCCGGAAGTGGATTACCCTACTATCCAGGTCACCACGCTCTATCCGGGGGCGAGCCCCGATGTGATGACCTCGGCCATTACATCGCCATTGGAGCGGCAGTTTGGACAGATGCCGGGTTTATCACAGATGTGGTCCACCAGTTCCGGTGGCGCATCGGTTATCACGCTGCGTTTCGATCTGAATCTGTCTCTGGATGCGGCCGAACAGGAAGTTCAGGCGGCGATCAACGCGGCTACCACTTTTTTACCGACCGATTTGCCGTCGCCGCCGATTTACGCGAAGGTCAATCCAGCCGATGCTCCGGTCATTACGTTGGGTTTGACCTCGGATACCCTTCCGCTGACCCAATTGCAGGACATTGCCGATACCCGGCTGGCGCAAAAGCTCTCGCAGGTCAGCGGCGTGGGACTGGTGACGCTGAGCGGCGGCCAGCGCCCCTCAGTGCAGGTTCAGGTTAATGGCCGCAAGCTCGCGGCGCTGGGTCTTGGCCTGTCCAGCGTGCAGGCAGCGATTACTGCCGCCAACGTCAACACTCCAAAGGGCAGTTTCGATGGCCCCCAACGTTCTATGACGATTAATGCCAATGACCAGTTGCAGTCGGCACAGGAATATCACGATCTCATAATTGCTTACAGGAACGGTGCACCGGTACGGCTGGGCGATGTTGCAGAAGTGAAGCAGGGGCCGGAGAATGAATTTCTCGCCGCCTGGGTCAATCATCAACCGGGTATCGTCATCAATGTGCAACGCCAGCCCGGCGCGAACGTGATCGCAGTGGTCGACCGCATCCAGCAAATTTTGCCGCAATTGCGCAAAACCTTGCCAGGAGCAAGCGATCTGACGGTGCTATCGGACCGCACCGTGACTATCCGCGCGTCGATTTCGGATGTGAAATTCGAGCTGATGCTGTCGGTCGTGCTGGTGGTACTGGTGATTTTCATTTTCCTGCGCAGTGCGCGTGCCACCTTCATACCGGCGATGGCGGTGCCGCTGTCCTTGATCGGCACCTTCGGCGTAATGTATCTGGCGGGTTTCTCGATCAATAATCTCACGCTGATGGCGCTGACGATAGCGACCGGTTTTGTGGTGGATGATGCGATCGTGATGATAGAAAATATCGCGCGCTATATCGAGCATGGCGACCCCCCCATGCAAGCCGCGCTTAAAGGCGCAAAGCAAATCGGCTTCACCATTATTTCACTGACATTTTCGCTGATCGCAGTGCTGATTCCCTTGCTGTTCATGGGAGACGTAGTCGGTCGGCTATTCCGCGAATTCGCCATTACGCTGGCGGTCGCGATCCTGATTTCCGCCGTCGTATCGTTGACCTTTACGCCGATGCTCAGCGCCCGTCTGCTGCAGCATGTAGCGGAAGAAAAGCAGGGACGCTTCTTGCGCTGGAGCCAAATGCAGTTTGATCGTCTGATTGACGCATATGGCAGGTCATTGCGCTGGGTGCTGAAGCGTCAGCGGGCGACGTTGCTGGTTGCGTTGGGTACGCTGGTATTCACCGTTCTGTTGTATATCCTGATCCCCAAGGGGTTCTTTCCGGTGGAAGATACCGGCCTCATCCAGGCCGTCACCGTCGCGCCTCAGACAGTGTCGTTTCAGGAAATGGCCAAACGGCAGCAAACATTGGTGGACGTGCTGCGCAAAGATCCTGCCGTAGAAAGCATTTCTTCCTTTATCGGGGTGGACGGAATCAATACCACTCTCAACAGCGGTCGCTTGCTGATCAGTCTCAAGCCCCTGGGGCAGCGCGATGATCGTGTCGAAGCGATCATCTCACGCCTGCATCAGCAGACTACTGCGCAGGTGCCAGGCATCGCGATTTATATGCAATCGGTTCAGGATCTCACCATTGATGATATTGTCAGCCGTAATCCTTACCAGTTCAGCCTCACCGCAACCAGTGCCGAGGAGCTTTCAGGCTGGACCCGCACATTGGTCGAGGAGTTGGGCAAGAGGCCGCAGTTCACTGACTTGACCAGCAACTTGCAGAATGACGGGCTGCAGGCTTACGTGGCTATCGACCGCGATGCCGCTTCGCGCCTGGGTATCAGCACAGCTGTCATCGACGGTGCTTTATACAGCGCATTCGGTCAAAGACTGATTTCCACCATTTTTACCCAGTCTGCGCAATATCGTGTGGTGTTGCAGCTCAACCCGAACGACAGACAGGGCCTGGATGGATTCAACAGCATTTATCTGCCTTCCTCCGGTGGACAGTTGGCGCCTCTGTCAGCCGTTGCGCATATTGAGCAAAAGAATGGCGCGCTCGAGATCGACCATCTCGGCCAGTTCCCTGCGGCGATGGTTTCTTTCGGTCTGGCGCAAGGGGTATCGATAGGCGAGGCGGTGCAGACCATACGCAATGCACAGACGCAATTGAAGTTGCCGGGCTCGATCCAGTTGAAAATGCAGGGCGCGGCATCGGCTTTTGAGGCGGCGCTTTCCAACCAGCTGTGGCTGTTGCTTGCGGCAGTGGCGACCATGTATATCGTGCTCGGCGTGCTGTATGAAAGTTTTGTACATCCGGTTACGATCCTTTCCACGCTGCCTTCGGCGGGTATCGGCGCGCTGCTGGCCTTGATCATTTCGGGGAATAGCCTGACGGTGATCGCGATTATTGGCATCATCCTGCTGATCGGTATCGTGCAAAAAAATGCCATCATGATGGTGGACTTTGCGCTGGATGCCCAGCGTATGCAGGGTTTGTCGGCACCCGATGCCATCCTGCAGGCGGCGCAATTGCGGCTGCGGCCGATACTGATGACCACCTTTGCCGCGCTGTTTGGCGCGGTGCCGCTGATCATCGGCGGCGGCATGGGCGCAGAACTGCGCCAGCCGCTGGGTATCACGCTGGTGGGTGGCTTGCTGCTGTCGCAATTGCTGACCCTGTTTACCACCCCCGTCATTTACCTTGCATTTGACAGTCTGGCGGCCAAATGGAAAGCGCGTTTTGGCAGCGCGGCTGAAGTACAGGAAAACGCAGCGTGAATTTTTCAGCCGTATTTATCCATCGTCCGGTAGGTACCACGTTGCTGGCACTGGCAGTGGTGCTGCTCGGCGCAATTGCGTTCAGCCTGTTGCCGGTGGCACCGCTGCCGCAAGTGGATTTTCCCACCATCAATGTGCAGGCCAGTTTACCCGGCGCAGGCCCGGATGTAATGGCTGCAACCGTGGCAACTCCGCTGGAGCGTGCACTGGGCAGAATTTCCGGCATTTCAGAAATGACCTCATCGAGCTCGCTCGGCTCGACCAGTGTCACCATACAGTTCGATTTATCCAAAAGCATCAACACCGCTGCGCGCGAAGTGCAGGCGGCGATCAATGCGGCGCGCCCGCTGCTGCCTGGCGGGATGGCGGGCAATCCCACCTATCGCAAGCTTAATCCGGCCGATGCGCCGATCATGATTTTGTCGCTGACGTCCAAAAGCATGTCGCGCGGCCAGATGTACGATGCCGCTTCAACCATACTGGCGCAGAAAATTTCCCAGTTGCCGGGTATTGGCCAGGTAAATGTGGGTGGTGCGGCCTTGCCTGCGGTGCGCATCAGCCTTGATCTGGCACAGCTCAACAGCATGGGCGTGAACCTGGAACAAGTACGCCAGGCTGTCGCCAGCGGCAATGTCAATGCACCCAAGGGTGCGCTTGAAGATGCGCAGCATCGCTGGCAGATTGTGTCCAATGACCAGCTGACGCAACCGGAACAATACGGCAATCTGGTGGTGGCAAATCCCGGCGGCGTGCCGGTGAAACTCAGCCAGGTGGCGCATGTCAGAGAAGGTTTGCAGAATGCGCACAATCTGGGCTATGCCAACGGCGAACCCTCGGTGCAGCTGATCATCTACCGTCAGCCGGGGGCGAACATCATCGATGCGGTTGAATCCATCAAGGCGGAGCTCCCCGGACTGGAAGCCTCGATTCCGGCGGCGATCGAGGTGCATGTCATGTCCGACCGCACCATCACTATCCGCGCTTCGCTGCATGATTCCGAAAGCACGCTGGTATTGTCGGTTGCGCTGGTCGCGCTGGTGGTGTTCGTGTTCCTGCGCGATTGGCGCGCCACGCTGATCCCCGCAATTGCGGTGCCTATTTCACTGGTGGGCACCTTTGCCGCGATGTATCTGATGAATTATAGTCTGGACAACCTGTCGCTGATGGCCCTGATCGTCGTGACCGGCTTTGTGGTCGATGACGCTGTGGTCGTGCTGGAAAATATCATGCGCCATGTCGAAGCCGGCATCGCACCGATGCAGGCGGCGCTGGTTGGCGTGCGCGAAGTCGCATTCACGGTGATGTCGATGAGTTTGTCGCTGGTGGCGGTTTTTTTGCCGGTGCTGCTGATGGGCGGCATCATCGGCCGCCTGTTCCGTGAGTTTGCCGCCACTCTTACCATCGCAATCCTGATTTCGCTGCTGGTTTCGCTCACCGTGACGCCGATGCTGGCTTCGCGCATGCTGAAGCAGCGTGCCGATCACAAACCGGGCCGTTTTGCGGCATGGGGCGAACGCGCGTATGCGAGACTGCTGCACGGCTACGATATCAGCCTGACCTGGGCGCTCAAACATTACCGCTTTATGCTGCTGGTATTTTTCGGCACTATTGCGCTGACTGGGTATCTGTACAAAATTGTTCCCAAGGGCTTTTTCCCCACGCAGGATACCGGCATGGTGTTCGGCAGCATCCAGGCCGACCAGGCCATTTCATTCCAGGCGATGTCGAAAAAGCTCGAACAGATAGTCGCCATCGTCAAGGCCGATCCGGCAATCCAGAATGTCGTGGCGTTTACCGGTGGCGGCACCAACAGCGGTATTGTGTTCGTCAGCCTGGTGCCGGACGGGCAACGCCCCGACGCGATTGCGGTGAATGCCAGAATCAGAAAAAAACTCGGCGTCATACCCGGCGTGCAGGTATTTATGATGCCAGTGCAGGATATACGCGCGGGCGGCAGGCCCTCACCGGCCATGTACCAATATACCTTGCAGTCCAGCGACCTGGCCGAGTTGCGCGAGTGGGAACCAAAGGTGCTGGATGCGATCAGCCATATCACGGGACTGACGGATGTGAATACGGACCAGCAGAGCAAGGGCTTGCAGGTGAACCTGGTGATCGACCGCGCGGCTGCGGCTCGCTACGGCATTGCGGTGAGTACGATAGACCAGACGCTGAACGATGCCTTTGGCCAGCGCCTGGTTTCGACAATTTATGCGCCGCTTAACCAATACCGCGTGGTGATGGAAGCGGATGCGCAATACCTGCAAAGCCCGGACGCACTCAAGGATATTTATATGACCAGCGCGACGGGCCGCCATGTGCCGCTGTCGGCACTCGCGCACTATGAACTGGGCAATACGCCGCTTGCGGTGAATCATCAGGGACTGTTTGCCGCGTCGACGATTTCCTTCAACCTCGACAAAGCGGTGTCGCTCGGTCAGGCGCAGCACCTGATAGATGTGGCGATGGCGCAAATAAGCTTGCCGGGCGGCATCCAGGGAAGCTTCCAGGGCACTGCGAAACTATTTCAGGATACGCTTAACAATCAGCCCCTGTTTATATTCACCGCGATTCTGGTGATTTACATCGTGCTGGGCGTATTGTACGAAAGCACCATACATCCGCTTACCATTATTTCCACCTTGCCATCGGCCGGCATAGGAGCCGTGCTGGCCTTGATGCTGTTTCATACCGACTTTTCCATCATCGCGCTGATTGGCGTATTCCTGCTGATTGGTATCGTCAAAAAGAACGCCATCCTGATGGTGGATTTCGCGCTGCAGGCCGAGCGGATCAACGGCGCCAGCCCTCGCGAAGCCATTCACCAGGCCTGTCTGCTGCGCCTGCGCCCCATTCTGATGACGACAATGGCGGCTTTGTTCACCGCGTTGCCGCTGGCCCTGATCAGCGGCAATGGCGCCGAACTGCGCCAGCCACTCGGCATCTCGATAGCCGGAGGACTGATACTCAGCCAGCTGATCACCCTGTACACCACCCCGGTGATTTATCTGGAACTCGACAAGCTGCGCCAGTGGGGCCGCCGCCGCTGGGCACGCCGCAGTGATAACAACAGGCTAATCGGCAAGGGAATTTAACATGCGCAATATAAAAGACCTTAAATCATTTCTATCCAGGCTGTCCGCTGTGGTGAGTCCTGCCCCCCGTTTATTACTGCAAAAAATACCGTTTGTGATCGGGCTTTCCTTGGCCGGTCTGCTGACAGCGTGTACCGTGGGGCCCGCGTATGAACGTCCGGCTGTGCAGCAGCCTGCCGGGTACAAGGAGAATCGCGGCTGGTTGCCCGCGGCCCCGCTGACGACCGCAGCACCGGGCGAGTGGTGGACGATATTCGGCGACGAAACGCTGAATAAGTTGGAGTCGCGCGTGGCCAGTGCCAACCAGAGCCTGCGCGCATCGTACTACGCCTACCAGCAGGCTTTGACACTCACCAGTCTGGCGCGCGCCGCTGAATTTCCAAATGTGGGGGCCAATATTTCTGCCACCAGATCTTCTTCCGGCAGCGTCGGCGGGACAACTGCAACAGCTCCGGCCACGCTGGACTCTGCCAGCCTTACCGCCAGCTGGGTGCCGGATTTCTGGGGCAAGGTAAGAAGCCAGGTCGATGCAAATACTGCCAGCGCTGAAGCAAGCCGGGAAAATCTGCTGGCCGCGCAACTCAGCCTGCAAGCCACGCTGGCGCAGAATTATTTCCAGATTATCCAGCTCGACAAGCAGACTGCGCTGGCACGGGATACGGTGACGGCCTATGAAAAATCCCTGCAACTCACACAAAACCGCTATGCCGCCGGCGTCGCGACCAGGGCCGATGTTGCGCAGGCCCAGGTGCAACTGGCCAACGCACGTGTCCAGCTGGCCGCCTCGCGCGTGCAGCGCGCGCAACTGGAACATGCAATCGCGGTGCTGATCGGCGAGCCGGCGTCTGATTTCAGCCTGCCGCCGACGCAAACCCTGCCCCGGCCCCAAGTCGTTCCCGCCGGGCTGCCGTCGCAGCTATTATTGCGACGCCCCGATCTGGCTGCGGCCGAACGCCAGGTGGCAGCCGCCAACGCGCAAATCGGCGTCGCCGAAGCGGCCTATTTTCCGTCGTTGACGCTGTCCGCACAAGGCGGCTGGCGCAGTTCAACTTTCTCGAATCTGATATCGGCACCCAATGAATTCTGGTCCATTGGACCGGCGCTGGCCGCAACCCTGTTTGACGGAGGGGCACGCAGCGCGCAAGTTGCCCAGAGCAAAAACGCTTACCAGCAGGTCGTGGCGCAATACAGGCAACTCAGCCTGCAGGCTTTCCAGCAAGTCGAGGACCAGCTCGCGGCATTGACCATCCTGGCCGATGAAGCAGAGTTGCAGCAGCAGGCTATAGCGGCGGCGGATAATTCGCTGCTGCTGTCCACCAACTCGTATAAAGCCGGCACCGTATCCTATCTCAACGTGCTCACCGCGCAGACTGCAGCCTACACGGCACGCAGCAATGCGCTGCAAATCACCGGCCAGCGCCTCAACGCCAGCGTGGCATTGATACAGGCGCTGGGTGGGAAATGGGGAGCCGATGACCAGGCCGCGCCGCTGGCGGAAGCGAAGCAGCAACAGGGCGATGGAAAATAAATCGGTTCATCTTCATGATCCTTTTGAAGCTTAGGTCAAGAGCTAACTAATTCCAATTCTATTTGAATAGAAAAAAATATCCCCTCGCCACGCTTGCGGGGAGAGCGAAGCGAGGGGTCGGGCCAGGGTGAGGGTGTTTTTGCAATATATTGATTATAATCAGTATTTTATTCTATACCGCACATTCTCCAACCCTGCGGCAGAGGGGGAAATATGCACCTTTGAATGAGAAACGGAATTACGTGTTCCCTGAAGGCCTGGCATTCGAAATATGGAACAGCTGGAAGGAGCGCGGACTTTTACTACGGCATTGCGCGGAGTTCTGCGGTGATCTCGTAGGAGCGGAGGCGGGCAGAATGATCGAAGATCTGCGACGTGATCATCAATTCATCCGCCCCTGTCTGCTCGATGAAAGCCTTTAGTTTGTCCTTTACCGTGTCGCGCGAGCCGATCGCCGCGCATGACAGCACCTGATCCAGCAGGGCCCGCTCCGGAGCACCGAGACGCTTCATGTAGCCATCTTCAGGCGGCGGCAGGCGCTTGGGGTGGCCGCTGCGCAGGTTGACAAATGCCTGCTGCATCGAGGTCGCGAGAAATTGCGCCTGCTCTTCCGTATCTGCCGCAAACACGTTGAAGCCGAGCATCACGTACGGTTTCTGCAGTTGCGCAGAGGGCTTGAAGGTGGAGCGATACAGCTTGATCGCCTGCATCATTTGCGCCGGTGCAAAATGCGACGCGAATGCGTATGGCAGGCCCAGTGCGGCGGCCAGTTGCGCGCCAAAAAGACTCGATCCCAGTATCCATACCGGTATATTCATGCCCGCGCCCGGAACAGCGCGAACCGCATGTCGCTGCGTCGCCGAGAAGTAGTCCATCAGTTCAACCACGTCCTGCGGAAACTGGTCGGCATCGGAGCCGAGATTTCGGCGCAAGGCACGCGCCGTGAGTTGGTCGGAGCCGGGCGCGCGCCCGAGACCCAGGTCAATGCGCCCGGGAAAGAGCGATTCCAGCGTGCCGAACTGTTCGGCAATCACCAGCGGCGAATGGTTGGGCAACATGATCCCGCCGGCACCAACGCGGATAGTCGAGGTGCCACCGGCTACATGCCCGATCAGGACTGCGGTGGCGGCGCTGGCAATGCCCGGCATGCCATGATGCTCCGCCAGCCAGAAACGCCGGTAGCCCCAGCGCTCGCCGTGGCGGGCGAGATCGAGCGAGTTGCGAAACGACTGGGCAGCATCGCCGCCTTCGGTGATTGGTGCGAGGTCAAGGATGGAAAAAGGGATCATGTCATTTATGTTGGAACATAGGCCGTATATCTTAAACCTGTTCAATCCGGTAGCCGCTTTTATTTTGAACCGCCAAGGCCGGCGGATCGCTAGTATTAGACCATACCCTCCCGAACCAAGCCCTTCGTCGTCGCGAAATCGCGAGCAACAATTGGTTTTGATTTGGGTCTCGATTCCAGAATGCAGCAACTGCCAATATTTGTTGATGCAGCGTGGCCAGCGTTGCTTGTAACTTGACTCGCATTACCACAGGCTGGAACGTACTCATCAGGGCACAAGCCAACATGAAAACGCCCAAGCGTGTCTTCTGAGGTATAAAAGTTGTTCAAGTTGAAACCAGCCAACTTAAAGTCACTTTTTTTATTGTCGATCATAAGGTTTAAATCACCGGCTTTAGCTGCAAATTTTGCATTGTCCTAGGTGATTCATTGTTGCTGAATTCTGCATCAATTCCCTCGCCTGCAGGCAGGAGAGGGCTAGGGTGAGGGTCGTGGAACAGTGACAGAGTTTATTGCTCGCATAGTCCCGATTCCGCCCGCCCGCTTCGCTTTCCCCAACCCTTCTCCCGCCTGCGGGAGAAGGGAGTAAATTCAAGTATTGAAATAGAAATGGAATTAGCCCGTGGTTGTTTTGTTAATGTTCAACATTGTTTGACATCAATTAAAATTCAGGTATAGTTGCAACAATGTTGAACATTTAAGGAGTCTGGACATGGAGCTTTCTATTCGTAAATTAGGTAACAGCGCGGGGATTATTCTTCCTGCTGCATTGTTACGCGCCTTGAATCTTTCAGTGGGTAGTTCAGTAAAAGCTGAAGAGGTCAAAGGTGCTTTGGTGTTGACCCCAGCCGTTAAACCACGTTATTCGTTGGATGAATTGTTGGCGCGGTGTGATCCGAAAGCGCCAGTGCCAGAAGACATGAAAACATGGAGTGAAATGTCACCAGTTGGAAAGGAATTCGTTTGAGCAAGGTATTTGATCGAGGCGATATTGTTCGAGTTAATTTGAATCCAACAGCAGGCAAAGAGCAGCAAGGTGATGCGCGGCCAGCATTGGTGATATCACAGAAGGCATTTAACGCGCTTGGATTGACAATGATTGTGCCTATTACTCAAGGTGGAGAATTCGCACGATACGCTGGATTTGCAATACCACTGATGGGTTCTGGGTCTGAAACTCAAGGCGTTGTGCTTGCAAATATGGTCAGGTCAGCTGACCTCCAGGCACGCAAAGCGAAGTTTGTTGAAAAGGTAGGCGCAGAAATTGTTGATGAGGTGGTAGCCAGGTTGCTGCCAATTATTGAAGGTTAAGAGGAAAGGCAAAATGGCAACCTTGATATCTCTCATCCCAGTTATTCCAGTTATTTGAGTTGACCCCAGTTATTCCCCCGGAATTTCAAAATCACATCAGCCAGCGTTTTTTCATTAGTACGTAGGATAGATAAAACATCAGCGATCCCAACAGTAATAAATACACCCAGTCAAAAGTCAAGTTCGCCATACTGCCGTCTTCCAGCAGTATGGATTGAAGCGGTTTATACAATTGGTAGGACGGCAGAAAAGGTGCAACGGCGGTCAATTTTTGTGAAACGTCGGCCATCGCGGAAGGCAGCAGGTGCGGCAAATAGAAGATAATGCCCAGCGTTCTGGCGCTGGCCTGATTGCGGCAGAGAAAGCCCAGAAAAATCCCGTAGGCGCTGAAACAAAAACTGCCTGCGACGATAAAAACGAGATAGTCGAAAAGATGGGCCGGGCCGAAGTTACCCAGCAGATGAAGAAACAAAACGGCAGTGATGGTCAGAACCATGCCCAGGATCAATTTTGCAATCAGCCACTGCACTTCGTGTATGGGCGTCTGGAGCAGCGCAAGGAGCAGTTTTTTTTCTTTTTCCTCGGCAACTTGTGCCGGGAGAATAATGAAGCCGATGAGCAGTACCAGCATCAGGATCCAGGTGGGCAATGTTTCTCTTTGCACGCCGCCCTGGTGCAGTGATTTGATGTCGCTGATCCAGTCCGGTCTATTTCCCTCCGCTGCCTTCTGCAACGCAGAAAAATTCTGCATGATTGCAGCGGTATGGAGCGAATCCTTTTTTAATACCAGCAGTGCAAGGCTGCCTGGCTCCTTTTTGTTCCCTGTTAAAACCCCGTCTATCTTGTGAGCATTCAACAGACGCACACCCTCATCTTCATTTTGTATCCATGTCACTGCAACGAGCTTTTCGGCTGCGTTGATGCTCCGGGTGACCTCGGGCGCATAAGCGTATTGTTCTATCAGGCCGATTTTGATTTTGCTTGAGTCTGCGTCGGGCCGGTCGACCAGGTTCAGGGAAACAAACACAAACAGGGGGATAAACAGAATGAGGATAAATGTCTTGTTCTTGAGCGCGATGGCCAAATCGTTGAGTGAGAGTACGAGAATATTTTTTAGCATCATGCGTACAGCTTTTCATGCGTTTCGGATTGAAAATATTCCTGCGGCGATCCGTCGAAGACCAGCCGGCCTTCGTGCAGCAGTATAATACGTGTTGCGAGGTTTTTTATCTCTTCAGGCCGATGGGAAGTAAATAGTATCGTTTTCCCGGCACCATGCATAGCGCTCATCAGCCGGTAAATCTCTCGTGTCATCTCGAAGTCCAGGCCTGATGTGGGCTCGTCCAGCAAAAGCACCGGAGGATCAGCCAACAGTGCGCGCCCAATATTCACCCTTTGCTTCAGGCCTTTTGACAGCGACTGTACCTTGTTTTTTCGAAAGGGCACCAGATTGAACTCGATCAGGATCTCTTCCACCCGGGGAAACTGTGTTTGGGTGAGCGCAGCGAAGAGTTTGAGATTGTATTCAACGGAGAAGAAGTCGAAAAGATTGGGCACTTCCGGAATAAAGCCAATTTTTCTGACGACCGCCATCCTGTTCTTCAGGTCGATGCCGTCTATCGTGACGTTACCGCCGTCCGGAAGAATCCAGTTGGCCAGCATTTTCAGCAGGGTGGATTTGCCGGCACCGTTATGACCGACAATGGCGATCAGTTCGCCTTTGTTTACGTCAAAGCTGGTCGGTGTAAGCCCCCTTTTTTGATCATAGCGCTTTTCAAGATTCAGAATTTTGAGCTGCATAGTTTATTGCTCAATCTTTAAATGGAAATTTAAGCGCGGCAAATCCGAATTTTGCAGTTTGAGGAACTGGCGGCGAATTCAGACAACGGTAAACGCCATTACAATTCAGAAATCGCTTGCGACGCCTGTAAACCAACTTCGCAAGCTTCTGCTGTACGTTACACTATCCTGAGTAAGATAATAACGAGGATGACGATCAGTAATAGTTCAACCATGATTAACTCCTTAGATATTAGGATGTCCTGATGAAACCCATCAGGTAAAAAGTCGATTCCGTTCAAGGCATCAGAGTTACATTATTCACCTTTCAGGCCGTTGTCTCCGTGCGTTAGCGTACAGAGCATTAAAATATATCCGGCAGGTCGAATGGTGCCCGCATTTTTATTTTCGCTGAAAAATTCGGCTGTGTCGTTCATGCCCGTATGCCGATGAGCACCCGTGTTCAACTGTTGCTGCCGCCCGAGCAAGCTGATAGCGCCTCGCACGTGATGAAGCGTTTGGGCCAGCTATATGCGCAATATATCAACCGAAGATACCGGCGCAGCGGCATAGTATGGCAAAGCCGCTTCCGCTCGTGCCTCGCCCGGACAGAAAACTATGTACTTGCCTGCTCCCGTTATATCGAACTCAACCCTGTCCGTGCCGGCATGGTTAACCAGCCGCAGGATTATCGTCGGTCTAGCTACCACACCAATATCCTTGGAAAAGCCGGCACCGAGGCTGAAAGGCAGTCAGCCTGCCGCGTCATGTTCAGGGCGCCCATGGGACTGGAAACCATCAACCAGATCAGAAGTGCAAGCCATGGCAACTATGCATTAGGCAGCGAAAGACTCCGGGAGGAAATCGGGGCGGCGCTTAACCGGCGGGCAAGCAACGGTGTGCTGGCAGACCGAAAAACGCTACAATGGATCATGGGGAACAAGGGGAGTTGTTGTGAGAGAGACGCGATGCGCAAAGTCATCACGCTGGCGGCGCGATGGTGCGGCGAGCATGAGATCGGCGACTGGCGGCAACACGCATACAATCTCAGGCACATCAAACGGCTGATGCGCGCAGCACAAAACAAGAAGCGCAGCGAAGCCCAATCGGAAGAGCAGAAGAAGAAAAACGAAACGCTGGTTGTAAAAGCG
>Ga0315268_10003400_pt1 | contig 17563 bp, 20 predicted proteins | sample C1_top_MG_FD_204535 | JGI IMG/M metagenome (GOLD analysis project Ga0315268, IMG submission 204535) | Sediment microbial communities from Yellowstone Lake, YNP, Wyoming, USA - C1_top | ecosystem: Environmental > Aquatic > Freshwater > Lake > Sediment | place: USA: Wyoming | collected 2017-08-01
GGTGGGGTCGCCCGTGGACCACAGAATCACGCCGCTTGCAGGCCAGGGCGCGGATAGGCATGCAAGCAGCGCAACGATGCCGGCGGTGGCACTGAGGCTGTGGCCACGGCGGGGGTTGGTGAGGTGTGAGCGCTCATTGGCGGTGGAGCTGCTCGAACCGGACTGGGTTGCACTATATATATTAGTCATGCCCCCTTAGCAGCGGCCATGCCAGGGGCTTTTTGGGCTGAAAAAGGGCCGTTTTTAGGGCTTTTGTGTCCAGCGTATGGAATCGCTGCCCCAAAACAAGACAGTGGCCGGTCGGACCGAAGCCAGCGCGCAACGGAGTGCGCGCCCAGCCCGACGAGTCAGGTGATTACCGCGCGCTGCCGGTCAACCGGCTCACCAGCAGGTCGCGAAAACCGTCCAGGCTCTTCCACTCCGTGGCCACGGTGATTGGCTTGGCCTGGGGGTCAATGACCGTCAGGCCCTCGCCCGTCACCCGAATGCCCAGTCGTTCCATCCGGCAGAGGTCCTGGCGGAAGGCCAGATAGACGGCGACCGTGTCGAAAAGGGTGGAGGAGTGGTGTTCGGCGGCCTCGTTCTTGGGGTCGCGCGCGGTGCTCCAGACCCGGTAGTTCTGGATGATGGCCATGGCGATGGGGTCTTTGGAGTTGAACACCTGGCGGTAGCGCTCCCCCTCAAGGTTGACCAGGCCGCAGGTGTCCAGCGGGGTTATCGTCATCTGCCACGGTGCGGTGAAGACCTTTTCGGCGGCCTTTGGGTTGGCCTTCACGTTCCATTCCGCGCACGGAGTTTTGCTGCCGCCATAGCCCAGGCGCACGCTGCCGTGCATGCCCACAAAGCGCGCCCGCCCGGCGATCTGCGGGGCCCGCTCCAGCGCCGCCGCCACGTTTGGCAGCGGGCCGATGGCGATCACCGCCACCGGCTGGGGGGATTTCAGAATCGTGTCAATGAGCGCCTGCACGCCGTCCGGATGCACTTTGCCGGGGTATGACTTCAACTCATAGTCCTTGAGCCAGCCGGCTTGCGGGCCTTCGCCGCGCGGCTCAATGTCCAGCCCCAGGCCGATCGGAACATCGGCGCGCCCGGCGGCTTGGAGCAACTTGGCCAGGAGCCGCGCGCGGTACTGGGCTTTGCCATAGTCGCCCAGGACGAGCTTGAGGTCCAGTTCCGGGGATTTGAGCAAGAACCCCAATGCCCACGTGTCGTCAATGTCGTCCCCGATGTCAGTGGCGAGGATCACGGGGATCGGTTTGGCGTATCTGGCAGACTGCGCCGCCTCAGCCGCCCAGGCAAAGGCCAAACTCAGCAGGCCAGTCAGGGCCCAGACTGCCCCAGCCGGCGGGCCGAAACAGCTTAAACTCGCTCTCATCTTTTGCGTGTGCGTGTGCGTGTTCATATCCGGTCCAATCGAACGCGGAGAGACTAGGACCATCCTCGCGGCCCGTCAATGATGGGGGAAGGGACGTGAAACGTGAAACGTGAAACGTGAATAAGCGGGCTGAGCTCGGATGGAGTTTTCACGTTTCACGTTTCACGCTTCACGCCTCACGTTTCACGAACAAGCGCCGACTTCGACCCGCACGGACGCCGTGACCACGCCGGCCGGCTCCAGGCGCAGGCAAGCGCCGGTTTTGGCGCATTCGGCCAGCGAAAGCTGCGGGCAAGTGCACGGCTCCAGGATGAGCACCTCCAGGTCGCGCCAGCCGCCAAACGAAGCGAATACCCAAACGCTGGAAAACAGTTCCTTGGGAAACGTCATTTTGAACCGCCAGCCTTCCTGGCGATGGCACAGCGCGCACTCACCGGCGGACAGGTCCAGCAGGTAGAGGAACTCCGTGCCCCCGCTCAGCGGCGGGACGCGGTGCGCCGCCGGCTCCTTCTGCCAGTCGAACTCGGCCAACCGCGCATAGCGGCTCCAGGCCGGATCAGCCGCGCGCGCCAGCCTGGCGGGCACTTCAATTTCTGCGCCTTCGCTGACGCGCAACGCCGGGTGGAGTTTCCAGAGCAGGTCCAGCGGCCCCCGGCTGAGGCTGGCCAGAGTGTAATCGAGCACCAGCGCGCTGCCTTCAAGCCGCATGGTCCGCTCGTAGGCCAGCGGCGTGAGGGGCAACTGGCCGCGCAAGGTGAGGCGGTCGCCAGCCACTTGGGCAGCCAGCGGCGTCGTCCACAACTCGCCGTGGTCCACCAGCGGCGCGCCGTGGACGGTTTCGGGCGCATCGTTGGGCAACAGCTCGTCAAATCCGCCAAAGAAGTGGTCGTCGTAGTTGGCCCCGACCGGCAGGGCGCGCAGCCGGTGACGCGGGTGACGCCAGAGGAACTGGCGGCGCAGGCCCCGGCGCTCCAGGCTCCAAATCTTGCCCCCGAGCGCGGGCAGGACTTCCACCCGCAGCTCGTCGTTTTCCAACCGGATGAGTGGCAGGCCCTGATACGTCCAATCGGCGCAAATCTCCGTCATGGCCCCGGGAGGCTAGTCGCGGAGGCCCTGACTGGCAATGCCGGAGCGGCAGCGAGCCGCGGCGGTCCCGGGATCACCTTCCTGGTAGGCAAAGCGCCGGCTTGTGCTACACTGTGGCCGTGCGAACGGTGATTTATCCCGGCAGCTTTGACCCGATCACCAACGGCCACCTGGACGTCATCCAGCGGGCGGCCCAGCTCTTTGCCGACGTCGTCGTGGCGGTGGCCGAGAACGAGAGCAAGCAGCCACTGTTCACGCTGGCCGAGCGCCGCAAGATGGTCAGCGAGGCGGTGGCGCCGCTGACTAACGTAACGGTGGACAGCTTCTCGTGCCTGCTGGTTGACTACGTGGCGCAACGCGGCGGACAGGCGATCATCCGCGGTCTGCGCGCGGTGTCGGACTTTGAGTTTGAGTTCCAATTAGCCCTCATTAACCGCAAACTCAACGCGGAAATCGAAACCATTTTCCTGATGCCCAACGAAAGCTACACGTTTTTGAGCTCCCGCTTCGTGAAGGAAATCTGCCGCTTGGGGGGTGACGTGAGCGCGTTTGTGCCCCCGCACGTCCAAGCCGCCTTGAAACGCAAGTTCCGTCGCGCGGCCCAGAATCACGCGCGCGCCCCTGGCCTGGCGACCGAGGCGCTCGAGATTTGAGCCGCTTGGGCTGGCGGCGCGCGCCCGGCCTGAGCCCCGCGTCGCAGCCGCCTTCCACGCGCAAACCGAAGGACCGTGACATGCGCTTGACCGTCAACTTACGGCAGTTGGCCAAGAAGAACCTGAGCCTGCGCGGCGAGCTTACGGCCGAGGAGCTGGAAATCGCCGAAGACGACGAACTAATCCACGTGCCCAATCCCTTGAAGTACGACCTGACGGTTCAGGCCGTGGAAGGGGCGGTTTTGGTGCAGGGGCGCCTGGAAGTGCTGCTGGTGTGCGAGTGCGCGCGCTGCCTGCGCTCATTTGAGTACCGGGTGGTTCTGCCCAATTGGGTGTGCCACGTGCCACTAAGCGGCCAGGGGCGGGCGCCGGCGCAAAACGACAGTGTGGACTTGACGCCGTCCGTGCGGGAGGATACTTTGTTGGCGTTTCCGCAACGTCCGTTGTGTGACGTTGGATGCCCCGGGCTACCACAGGCGGCACCAAGCCGCCCGGCGGCGCCGGCCAGCGCTCAGCAGGCGCAGGCCGACGTGTCGGTGTGGGCGGAATTGAACAAATTGAAGTTTTAGCGAGGTTTATATGGGTGTGCCGAAGCGAAAACCGTCGCACAGCCGCCAGCGCCAACGGCGGGCTTATAATAGCGTCTTGCGGCTGCCCCAACTGGGCGTCTGCCCGCAGTGCGCCGCCCCGTGCCTGCCCCACCGGGTCTGCCCGGCCTGCGGGTATTACCGTGGCCGGCAGGTCATCAACGTCGAGGCCGGCAAGTGAGCGGGCCTGAGGACCAGACACCGGCCGGCTGCGGGCGGCCTTGAATTTGGTTATGCGCATTGCCTTGGATGTGATGGGCGGCGACCACGGCTGTGGCGTGGTCGTGGAAGGCGCGCGCTTGGCCCTCAGGGCCCATCCCGAGATCACGACCCTTTACCTGGTTGGGCACCAAGCCGAAATCCGGGCCACCATGCCTCAGGCCCACCGGGCAGACCCCCGCCTCCAAGTCGTCCATGCCAGCGAAGTCCTCACCATGGCCGACAAGCCCCTCGTGGGTTTGCGCCGCAAAAAGGACTGCTCCATCAGCCGGGCCATCGAACTGGTCAGGGACGGTCAGGCCGAAGCCATCATCTCTCCCGGCAACACCGGCGGAGTCGTCACGGCCGCCACCATCAAGTTGCGCCCGCTTGACGCGGTGGAACGACCGGCCATCGTCGCCGTCATCCCCGCGCCCGAGAATGATTTCGTGCTGGTGGACGCGGGCGCCAACGTCGAATGCCGCCCGGTGCACTTGCTCCAATTTGCCATCATGGGCAGCGTTTATGCGCGGGAAATCCTGGGCTATCGCCGGCCCCGGGTGGGCGTCTTGAGCGTCGGCACCGAGGACGTGAAGGGCAACGAGCTGACGCACGAAACCTTCAAGCTGTGCAAGCAGGTGGAGTTGAATTTCATCGGCAACGTGGAAGGCCATGACCTGTTTGCCAATCGCGTGGACGTGGTGGTCTGCGATGGATTCGTGGGCAACATCGTCTTGAAAACCTGCGAGAGCCTGGCGGCGAGCATGTTCCGGTGGCTGAAACAGGAGTTGACCAAGAACCCCAAACGGCAACTGGGGGCGTTGCTGGCCAAGGGGGCCTTCCGGACGATCAAGCAGCGGGTGGACCCCGAGGCCCACGGCGGGGCGCCCCTGCTGGGCCTCAACGGCAACGTGGTCATCGCCCACGGCGCCTCCCGCGAGTGGGCGATCATGAATGCCATCGGGCAGGCCGCCCAGGCGGTGCGCAACCAGATGAACTTGATGATCGCCCGCGCCATCGCGGCGGCCAGCGCCCGTTTGCTGGAGCACTTGCCGCGGCCGGCCCTGCCTGCCCCGGCATGAACCCCCAGCCGCTCAAGCCCATCAAGAACCCCCGCGCCAAGCACGATTTCCAGGCGCGCACGTGCTCGATCCGCGCCGTCGGCTCGTACCTGCCCGCGCGCGTGCTGACCAACGCCGACTTGGAGAAGATGGTGGATACCTCCGACGAGTGGATCCTGGCCCGCACCGGCATCAAAGAGCGCCGCGTGGCCGCCCCCGACGAAGCAACCTCGGACATCGGCGCCAAAGCCGCGGCACGGGCGATGGCCAAGGCCGGGGTAACTGCCGAACAGATTGACCTCATCATCGTGGCCACGGTCACCCCGGACATGTTCTTCCCCTCCACCGCCTGCCTGGTGCAGCAAAAGATCGGCGCCACCCGCGCCGCCGCTTTTGACATTGGGGCGGCCTGTTCCGGCTTCATTTACGGCCTGGAAATCGGCCAGCAGTTCATCATGTCCCACACCTACGACACCGTGCTGGTCATCGGCGCCGAGAAGCTCACGGCGATTGTGGACTGGACCGACCGCAACACTTGCGTGCTCTTCGGCGACGGTGGGGGCGCGGCCATTCTGCAGAACCGGCCCAACGCGCACGGGCTGCTGACCGCCTGCATGAGGGCGGATGGCCGCAAGGGGTCGCTGTTGTGCGTCCCGGCCGGGGGCAGCCGTTGTCCCGCCTCGGCCCAGACCGTCGCCAACCGCCTCCACTACCTGCGCATGGAAGGCCGCGAAACCTTCAAAAACGCCGTCCAGGCCATGTACAGCGCCGGCCGCGAGGCCCTGGCCCGGTGCGAGTTGGACGTTGCCCAACTGACCTGCGTGATCCCGCACCAGGCGAACCTCCGCATCATCGAAGCGGTGGGCGAGCGCCTCGGCGTGAAGCCGGAGCAATTATTCATCAACGTCCACAAGTACGGCAACACCTCCTCCGCCTCGGTCGCCATCGCGCTGGACGAAGCGGTCGAAGCCGGCCGGATCAAACGCGGGGACTTGATCCTGCTCTTGGTGTTCGGGGCCGGCTTTACGTGGGGCGCCGCCCTCATCGAATGGTGAACGCCGCGCCACGGACGATGAAAATGGGATGGGCGACGGGCATTCTCGGGCCAGGAATCGGGGAAAGCCCCCGGCGGACGAAGAATTCTTACACGCACCGTTGACGCCGCTGGAAAGTGTGCTAACCTTAGACGGCTTTTATGAGTACCGGCAAACTGGACACTTCGGGCGTTTTTCAGCCCATCACGGTCAAAGCACAAACCACCGAGCTGCGCCTTTCTGCCAGCGAGGTCGCCATTCGCAAAAACGGCATCGAGTTTCTTTCGCCCAACGCCATCCCCAAGTGGAAAGAGGTAACGGTGCAACTGCACTCCCCTGGCGGCAACTGCCGGGTCTCGGGCAGCGGCGTCGTGGTGGAGTGCACCGGCAACCGGCACAGCGGCTACGTGGTTTCGCTGATCCTGACGGGCCTTACGCGCCAGGCGCAAGAACGGTTGAGCCTGCTGGCCGGAGCCCGGGGCGCTTAGGCCGCGGCGCCTTGGCCTCCTCTTTTCATGGAAACCTTCTATCGCATTTTGCAGGCCGCCGTCGAAGGGCAGGCCTCCGACGTGCACGTCAAAATCGGCGGTCCGGTTATCTTTCGCATCAACCGCCAGCTCGTTGCCATTGAGTGCCCGCTGCCCACCGAGCAATGGGTGAACAGCGTCGTGGCCAACATCGTCCCGCCCCACGCCAAGGATGAGCTGGCGCGCGAGCGGGAGGTGGACTTCTCCTATTTCGTGCCCCAGGTCGGGCGGTTTCGGACCAACGTTTTTCAGCAGCGGGGGCAGTGGTGCTTGTCCATGCGGCACGTCAAGACCCACGTGCCAAGTTTTGAGGAGCTGGGGCTGCTGCCGGTGCTGAAGACTTTTGCCGAAGTGCCGCGTGGCATTGTGTTGGTGTCGGGCACGACCGGCTGCGGCAAATCCACCACCCTGGCCGCCATGGTCGAGCACGTCAACGCCACCCAAAAGCGCCACCTGATCACGCTGGAGGACCCCATCGAATACATCTTCGAGGACAACCAGTCGGTGATTGAGCAGCGCGAGATCGGGCTGGACTCAATGTCCTTCGAGGCGGGGCTGAAACACATCCTGCGCCAGGACCCGGACGTAATCATGATCGGTGAGATGCGGGACGCCTCCAGCTTCATGGCCGCCATCAACGCCGCCGATACCGGGCACTTAGTGTTTTCGACCTTGCACACCACCAACGCCGCCGTGTCCGTCGGCCGCATCCTGGATTTCTTCCGCCAGGAAGAGCGCGACCAGGTCCGCCGCCAGTTGGCCGCCACCCTCCACGCCGTGGTCTGTCAGCGGATGGTGGACAAGATCGGCGGGGGCATCATGCCGGCGCTGGAGATCATGATCAACACTGCCACCGTGCGGAAGATGCTCGAAGAGAACCGGCTCGAAAAACTCACCGCGGCCATTGAGACCGGCGTCGAAGACGGCATGCAGACGTTCAACCAGGCCCTCTTTCAACTGGTCAAACAAGGCAAAGTGACGCAGAAGGAAGCCCTCAACAAGGCCACCAACCCCCAGGCGCTGGAGATGAATTTCAGGGGCATCTTCCTCGACGAAGCCCGCCGGATATTGACTTGACCCTGGAATGCCGCCGAGGACACCGAGAACACAGAGGCGAAATGCCTCGGAATCGCCTGCCTCCCCGTTCTCCTTCTCGAACAATTCTCATCATTTGTGGCGCCGCACGCGAGGGCACGTGGTCTGACTGGAGAATCAGGTCCAGCCACGGGATGGCGTGGATGGAACACGCATTGGGTCGGAGCGCCGGCTTTCAGCCGGCTTTGCGGGCACGATAATGTATCGCTTTGACAAACCGGGCCAAATCCAGTACGCTCTAATTATGGAACATCTGCACGCTCCGTGGCGGATTGAATACATCCTGGCGCCCAAGCCGGCGGCGGGCGAGACTTCGCTCTTTAGTAGCATCGCCCAGTCATCCGAGGACGTTGCCAACAACGTGCTGGCGCGCGAGCGCACCTGCTTTGCCGTGCTCAACAGCTACCCGTACACCGGCGGGCACCTGATGGTCGCGCCTTACAAGCAGGCCGCTGACCTGAACGGTCTGACAGATGAAGAGCTGACTGACCTGATGCGGTTGACCCGGCGCTGCCTCAACGCGCTGGCGCAGGTTATGCGCCCGGACGGTTTCAACCTGGGCATCAACCTGGGGCGCGTGGCCGGGGCCGGCGTGCTCGACCATTTGCACATCCACGTGGTGCCGCGGTGGAACGGCGACACGAACTTCATGCCGGTCATCGCCAACACGTCGGTGGTGCCCGAAGCCCTGCGCGAGGTGGCGGCCAGGCTGCGGGCGGCGCTGGCGGCAGAGGCCGGCGCCACAACCGAAGCGGCCCCCCAGACCAACCGTTGAGATGCCTACCGAAACCCTCCATTTCGACAATGCCAGGCTGGCCCAGCAGCTCTTTAACAACGACAGCCGCAATCTCTCCGCGCTGGAGCAGCAACTAGGGGTCAAGGCCACGGCGCGGGACGCGTGGATCAAACTTGAGGGCGATGCCGAAGCGGTCGCCCGTGCCCGGCGGCTGTTCCAACTGCTCGAAGGCACGGTGCGCACCGGCGGCGCCGTGCGCAACCAGGACTTCGCGCTGGCCCTGGGCGTGGTTCAGCGCGAAGGGGTGGCCGCGCTCGAAAGCTTGCAGGCCGAGCGCATCCTGACCTCCCCGAAGAAAGCGACCGTCATGCCCAAGAGCCTCGGCCAGAAGCAGTACATCGAAGCGATTCGCCAACACGACATCGCCTTTGGCATCGGGCCAGCCGGCACCGGCAAGACTTACCTGGCCATGGCGATGGCCACCGCCGCGTTGCGCGATGGCAAGGCCAACCGGCTGATCCTCACCCGCCCGGCGGTGGAGGCGGGCGAGGCGCTCGGCTTCCTGCCCGGGGACTTGCAGGAGAAACTGGCGCCCTACTTGCGCCCGCTCTACGACGCGCTCCATGACATGCTGCCGGCGGAGGAAATCCAGCGGCTGATGGAACGGGGCACGATCGAAATTGCCCCGCTGGCCTACATGCGGGGCCGCACCCTCAACCACGCTTTCATCATCTTCGACGAGGCCCAAAACGCCACCACCGAGCAGATGTTCATGTTCCTCACGCGCCTGGGGCACAACTCCAAGGCCGTCATCACGGGCGACATCACGCAAATTGACCTGCCGCCGCACAAGCCTTCGGGGCTGCTGGAAGCCCGGCGCATCTTGGCGCGGGTCGAGGGCATCGCCATTGTCGAATTGGGCAAGCGGGACGTGGTGCGCCACCCGCTGGTGCAGTCCATCTTGGAGGCCTACGAGAAACATCGCGGCCGATTGCATGAGTAGCCTGCACTTGGAGAACCGCCATGGGCGTCTGCGGGCGAACTTGCCGTTGCTGCGCCGCATCGTCCGCGCGGTGCTGGCCCAGATGCCGGGCCTGAGCGCCTACGAACTGGGCGTTCGTTTAGTTGACGCCGCCGAGATCACCGCCGCCAACCTGAGATTCCTGGGCCGCGCCGGCCCAACCGATGTGATTGCGTTCGACTACTTGGCGCCGCGGCCCGGTTTTCGGAGCGCGGAGAACGCAGTGTCCGCACACCTGCGCGGCGACCTGCTGATCGGTCTGGACGCGGCGCAGGCCAACGCCAAGCGGTTCCGCACTTCTTGCGCGGCCGAGCTGGCGCGCTACATCGTTCACGGCCTGCTGCACCTGCGGGGTTATGACGACGATGCGGCTTCACGGCGAGCCATGAAACGGGCCGAAAACCGCCTGGTGCGCCGGTTGGCCCGCCGGTTCCCGTTGCGCGAACTGGTCCTTGAGCGTAAGCTGGCGCCATGAAAGGCTCGTTCACCAAATGGCGCGGCAACTTCCTGACGGGGCTGGCGGTGGTCCTGCCTGCGATCATTTCCGTTGCCGTGCTGCTGTGGTTTTTTGACGTCGTGTCGGGTATCACCGACACGCTGTTGATCTTTCTGCCGCGACGTTGGACGCATGCGCGCGACGGCGCCGGGCCAATGTACTGGTATTACAGCTTGCTGGCGCTGCTGGTGGCGGTGGCTCTGATCAGCCTGGTGGGGCGGCTGGCTCGCTACTACATTGGCAAAAAGCTCATCCGAGCCGTTGACCTGCTGATGTCCCGCGTCCCCTTGTTGAACAAGGTGTATGGCACCGTCAAGCAGGTCAACGAGGCCTTTTCCTCGAGCAAGAAATCCGCTTTCAAACAGGTGGTCTTGGTCCAGTTCCCTTACCCGGGCGCCTACTCCATCGGTTTCATCACCAGCGAGGAGCATCAGGAGGTGGAGGCCAAAACCGGCGTCAAGATGCTCGGGGTGTTCATGCCCACGACGCCCAATCCGACGACCGGTTTCCTGATCGTCTTGCCCGAAAGCAACGTCACTCGCCTGGACATGTCGGTCGCTGACGGCATCAAGTTTGTCGTCAGCCTGGGGGCCATCGTGCCAGACTACGCCGGCAAGACCGGCGTGCTGCCTGTCCTGCCCGCGGCGCCTAGCCCGACGGCAGCGAGCGCATGAGCGTTGAGCGCGCCACCGGTAGGCCGGCGCTGCTGCGCCCGTTGGTAGGGCGGTGCTGCCGCGCCCGTTGGTAGGGCGGTGCTGCCGCGCCGCCCAAACAGCCCAATGGCTGCCACCACATGACGATTGAGCGCGCCACCGGCCTGGTCTTGCGCACCCGCCTGCTCACGGACACCAGCCTCATCGTCCACTGGCTGACCCCTGGCCTGGGCCGGGTTGCCACCGTGGCCAAGGGCGCCCGCCGCCCCAAGTCGCCTTTCCGCGGCAAGCTCGACTTGTTTTACCTGGCCGATTTCAGTTTCCACCGCAGCCGGCGCTCGGAGTTGCACACCTTGCGCGAGGTCGTGCTGTTGGAGACCCACCCCGCGCTCCGCGAAGACCTCGCCCGCCTGCGGCAGGCCGCTTACGCCACGCGGCTGGTCGAACGGCTTACCGAGACCGACACGCCCCTGCCGGAGGTCTATCGCCTGTTCAAGGGCCTGCTGGATTTGCTCCAGACGCAACCCGCCCGGCCATTGCCGCTGCTGGCCTTTGAACTCAAGCTGCTGGCCGAGCTGGGTTCCCCGCCCAACCTGGCCGCTAGTTCCCTGACCGCGGGCGTCAGGCAGGCCGTCGCATACGCGCTGGCAGCCGACTGGGACGGTCTCTCGCGCCTCAGACTGACCTCAGCACAGGCGGCTGAACTGGATGGCTGCGTGCGCGGCCTGCTGATTGCCAACCTGGGCGAAATCCCACGCGGCCGCGCCCAAGCCCTGAACTGCTGACTTGGGAACGCTCTTCCTCCGCGTCTTTCCTTTAGAACACCTGCACCCGCGCCGCCACAAACCGTGAAAATGGTGCGGACGAACTGCCGGCGCTCCGGCCAATCCCGCGCTTTGGAGCGAATGTCATTTGCGGTCAGCGCTCAGGCGATCGCTTTTCCTTCACTTCCAGTCCAGTTTGTGCGCCGGCCGCCTGATGAATTGCGATCAGGATGTTGGCAGCGGTGATCAGGCCGCCGCCGAGCAGCAGGTTGAGGCCGACCCGTTCGTTGGCATAGCTGATGTTTGCCCAGCGGGAGAGCCAGGCGGGCACAAACAGCGCCGTCAGGCTGGCGAAGACCGGTTCGACGCAGTAAATGAGGCCCGCCTGGACGGCGCTGACGCGCGGCTGCCAGTGGTTCATCAGGAGGTAACCGCCGAGCGTGCAAGGCAGGACCAGCACCGCCAGCATGCCCACGGTCGCCCCGGTGCTGTAAGCCTTGAGGCAGTCAGTTGGGTGTTGGGCCGTCAGCCCCACGACCGGCAACGAACAGAGCGCCATGACCAGGAACATGACCAGCGAAAAGTGGTTGGCGTTGTTCCGCACGAATACCCGGCGTTGCAGCCAGAGAATCTGCCCCGTGAACATCACTGACGAAGCCAGCGTTTCCAGCTCGCCTCGGCCCAGCCGCAGCGTCTGCCAGTCTATCTTCGACAACACCGCCACGCCCGCGACGACCATGAGGCAGCTTGCGACCACGACGGCCGAGGGCCATCGCCGCTCCACCAGCGCCACCCACAGAGGGATTAGGAGCGCGTAGCACTGGGTCAGGAAGGCCGAGGTCGAGGCTGCGGTATAGGCCAAGCCGTCCATCTGCAACAGCAGCCCGGCGCTGCCGAAGGCGCCCAGGCCGGCCCCTTGCCAGACCTCCAGCCAGGTAAGGCGCTTGAGGGTTGGCGCGCACCACAGAAGCATCAAAGCCGCTGCCACGCCAAATCGGCACGCCACGCACAGGGAAGCGAACAACCAAGTGCTGCCGCCGGGCACCAATTGCTGCTGGGCCAGCGCCAGGGCTTTCATGGTCGGAAAGCTCACCGCCCAAAGCGCCGTGGTCAGCACCAGCATCGCTGGCGCTTGCAGGCGATTGCTCGCGTCCGACATGCGGCGATACCGTAGCCAGGCCGCCGCCGCCGGCAAAGCACTTTCGCTGACCAAAAGCTGCCACCGAGGGCGCCGAGAACACAGAGGCAAGATGCTGACAAGAGAATGCTCCGGAAAGGCAGGGCGCGTCCCGCCTGCGGGACGCGCCGCTGCCAGTGTGTGCTGGTTGGGCGCGAGGGCGCGCAGCGGAGTGCGCGCCCTACCTAAACGCTTCGCGCCGATCCCTGCCCCTCCGCTCCTCCGCCCCTCCGCCCCTCTGCCCCGTTTGCCGCCGGTGCGTCCACGTTGTGCTTGCGCTGCCGCCGGGCTGTGCTACGCTGCGCTCATGCAAGGCGCAGCGCCGTCCAGATTGCCCGTCCGCCGAGCCCTTCGGCGCGCGTTCACCCTGATCGAGCTGCTCATCGTCGTCGCCATCATCGGCATCCTCTCCTCGCTGCTGCTGCCGGCGCTGGCGCGCGCCAACTACTCCGGCATGCGCGCCGCCTGCGTCAACAACATCCGCCAGCAGTTTCTTTCCCAAATGATGTACGCCGACGACAACCGGGGCAACTTCCCGCCCCACGCCGACCTCAGCCCCGATTACCACCGGCTCGGCGGCAACCCCAACAGCATCGTCAACCTCATGCGCGGCACTTATGTGCCCGCCACCCAGATTCTGATCTGCCCCATTACCCGCAAGTCGTTTGGGCGCATCTGGCTCAACTACGAGAGCATGACGAATTTTGCCGACAAGACCACGCGCGATTACGGCGGTTGGGACACGCCGGCGGCCAACGTCTATACTCCTTACATGTGGCTCGCCAACTTCACCGCCACGCCGCCGATGAAATTCCTGGCCGCCGACGGCAAGCAAAGCCCCAATCCTGACGACAACGAGCCCGCCTGGCCGGCCAAAGCCGCTGAATGCGAGAGCCGCCGGGCCTTCATTACTCACCGTATCAGTGACACGCCGGGCACGGCGCTATGGGACGTGGGGCACCTGGGCCGCCACGGCGCCGGCACCCAAAGCAAACCGCTCTGGGCTTGGTCGGTAACGCCCGACCAGCCCGTGGGCCAAGCCGACGGCAGCATCATCGTCCGCCGCAAAGCCCTCATCCGCGCGCGCGCCCTGGGCGGCCCCAGCCCGGATACGAGGTATTACTACTGAGCCCTCTTCCAAGCTGCGCGCCGGCACTCAGGACAGAGAAGTCAAGGTTCGCAAGTGTTCTTTCGCCATTGCGCTACCCCGAGCCCTCAGGCCCGATCTGTGAATTCCCGCACCGTCAGGCCGGCGCTGCGAAGGAGACTGCGAAGGGTCCCGCGGGCGACTTCCCGGTGATCCGGAACCGAGAGAGTCGCGTGGCTGCCCTCGCGCACCAGAATGATGTGGCTGCCGCGCTGGCGAGCAACTTCCCACCCAAACCGTGCCTAAACGCGGACGACCTCGCGTCCGCTCAAGACCGGGAGGTGCCCCATCAGACCGCTACCTCCACTTGGCTGGTTTCCACTGTGAGCGGCAGGCCGCGCTCCGCGCGGACTTCCAAACACAACGCGATGGCCTCCTTGATATTCTCCAAGGCTTCGGCCTTTGTCTTTCCCTGACTGACGCAGCCGGGTATGGAAGGACATTCCACGACCCACATGCCGTCTTCATCGCGTTCCGTCACAACCGAGAATCTCATGTCAGCAACCTTGTCTCTTTCCGTCCTGTCCCGCAAGCGCCGCCCGTCTAGCTGGCCGCCGGCACGACGCTCCCGTAGCTCAGCGGCTTGACTACCTTGCCTTCGCCGGTCCGGATTCTCCGCGTTTTCTCGTCAAACAGGAGCGTCAGGCTCAGGCGTTCGGACATTTCGGCCAGGCACAGGACGGCGTGGGCGCGGATGGCCAGGTCAATGTTCGCCACGGGCGTGGCGCCGCTGCGGATGCAGTCGAACCAGTTCTTCTCCAGCGGTGGCAGATCGCCTGGGGGCTTGGGATCGGAGAAGTCCTCGGGGTCAATCTCCTCGGCGAAAATGCGCTCCGGTTTGAGTTCCACGCGGTTCTGGCCGGTGGAGAAGTAAAGGGTGGCCTTGCGGCCGCGCAGGATTTCCTCCAAGCCCTTTTCATTTACGGTCGTGCCCACGACCACGAGGGTGAGGCCGCTGGGGAACTCCGCCAGCAAGTAGGTGCTGTCGGTGATGTCGCGGTCGGTGGAGACCTTGCGGGTGCCGGTGCAGGCCACGCGGCGCGGAAACTCAGGGTTGCCCGTCGCCAGCATCATGGGCAGGAACCGGTGCGGGAGCAGGTTGCCAATGATGCCCGAGTTGTAGGCGTAGTACTTGTGCCAACTGAAGTAGTGCTCAGGATTGAAGGGGATTTTCGGCGCCTTCCCCAGCCAGCGATTCCAATCCAGGTTGCGCTCATTCGCGTCGGGGTCCACCGGGTAGGTCCACTCGCTGTTCCTGGCGTTGTTGCGGCAATAGGAGCCTTGCCCCCAAACCAGCGGGCCAAGCTTGCCGGCCTTGATCCACTCGGCGGCCTTGTGAAACATCGGGTCGGCGCAGAACTGGGAGCCAACCTGGAACACCTTGCCGGTGCGCTTGACCGTGTCGTGCAACTGGAAGCCCTCCTCCAGGTAGCGGGCCAGCGGTTTCTCGCCATAGACGTGTTTGCCGGCCTCCAGGGAGTCAATCCCCACCTGGGCGTGCCAATTGTCCACCGTCGCCACCACCACGGCGTCAATATCTTTGCGCTCGAGCAGCTTGCGGTGGTCGCTAAAAGCATCGGCGTCGCTCAGGCCCAGGAAAGTTCTGGCGTTTTGGAGGCGTTTCTGATAGACGTCGCACACGGCGACCTGGGCGATGTTATTCTCCTGGGCGTGCTCTTTTTGGCTGCGGACGTGCGCCATGCCCTGGCTGCCCACGCCCACGTAGGCGACCGCGATGCGGTCATTGGCCCCGATGACGCGCCCGCCCGAAGGGGCCTGGCTCTGGCCATACACGGGCGTTTTGAACATGTTCGTCGCGGCGGCCACGGCCGCCGCGCTGGCAGCTTTCTTGAGGAACGACCGGCGGCTTTCGCCTTCGGCCAACGGCTGGGTCTGTTCAGGATTCATAGGCACTCGCAATGCTCCGGTTTCGCTGGGCATGGAGGCTACGCCACTTGGCCAAGGCAAGCAAGCAAGGGATGAACCGCCGGCGGGAGAATCGTTCTCGTTCTCGTTCTCGACCTCGACCCATTTTCATGGCTTGTCGCGCTGGGTGCGGCACGAAGGCTGACCAGAGAATGGCACCGAACGGGTAGGGCGCGCAGTCCTCTGCGCGCCGCCACCATGTCCTATTCGACCACCACGGCGCGCAACGGAGCGCGCGCCCTACCGCGCTCCATTTTCATCGTTTGTGGCGCCGCGGGCGGCATGGCGTCGGACCAGGAAACGTGAAGGCAAAGAGGCCAGCACGCCAAGGAGGTTGGCCCGGATTATGCCAAATAACACGCGAGGTCTGGCGCTTATGTTTGGGCGCCGGGCTTTCAACTTTCGACGGCGGATGAAGTCGGACTTTGGAGAGTGCCGACAGTCTAAGCCCCTTCGGCACCCCGAAGGAGCTGTGGTGAGGACGCGCGTTCTTCGAGGCTCACACAGCCCCACCAATTTGTCCGCTGCGGTTTTGGAATCAACCAACAGATACTCCAATGAACAACTCAACTCGGGATTCATTTGGACGCGCCCTTTGCCTTAGCTGGCGGGCGCTTTTGGCTTTGGCGTTGGTCTCGCTGGCTGGGTCGGCATGGGCGTCGGATTTGAGCTTGCCTTGAAGTACCGGCTGCCTAGCGCGTCGGGGGTTGTGACCGTCTATGCAGCGGATACGCTGGAGGGGCTGAAGACGGGCGCGACGGTGTTGCAGGCCGAGCCGGCCCCGGCTGGCGGCTCCGGCATGGTGGTGGTGCCCAACTGGGCCAGTTGGCCGCAACGGTTCTTCCGCCTCGAACACCAGCCCTGAGCGGCGTCAAGGAACCTGCCTATCGCTGCCAGTTGGCCGGCTTGGGCGTAGGGCAGACCTCCGGTCTGCCGGTTGCCACCTCCGCTGGAGAGGCTGAAATCCAGAGGCCCCAATGGTATGGTCGCCTGGCGGATGGGCCTGAAGCGCAAGGTGCCGGTGCCGCTGGTCGCGGTCGGATCCCAGCCGAAGGCGGCGCTCGGCGCACGTTACGCCGTCAGCGGGGCCGCTCGCCATGGCGAAGGCACGCTGCTAAGGCCAAGAAACCAGCTCCTCCGCCCAACCGTTTGGGCGGGCGGGCGTATGAATAGGGTGATGGAAGAAAGCGACGCCGCGGTGGTGGCGCGGGTGTGCGCGGGCGACCAAGAGGCGTTTCGCGCGCTCGTCCAACGCCACAGCCGGGCTGTCTTTCGTCTGGCTTATCGCATGACGGGCAACGAGCAAGAAGCCGAAGACGTGGTCCAGGAGACCTTCCTGCGCGCGTATCGCCACCTCGGCCGGTTTGATTCAGGCGCGAGTTTTCCGGCCTGGCTGCATCGGATTGCGCTCAATTACTCGATCAGCCTGCGGCGGAAGGGCCGGCGTCAAGCTGCGGCTTTGGCCGCCGGAAACGACTTTTCGGCGGAGGCAGTGTCGGCAGTGCCCGCGAGCGCGCTCACGCCAGATTGCGCGGCCGCCAACACTGAACTGCAAGCGCAGATACAGTCGGCGTTGGCTCAACTTAGCCCGCAGGAACGCGCCGCCTTTGTCCTCCGGCATTTGGAAGGCCGGTCCATGGGCGAAATCTGCTGCGCCTTGGGCCTCGGGGCCAGCGCGGCCAAGGACAGCGTCTTTCGGGCGGTGCAGAAGCTGCGGCGGGCGCTGCGGCCATGGTTCAACCCGGCCAGCCCGGAACCTCGAGAGTTTCGCCAGGAACCGGGGCCGGCTGCCTTTGGGCGAGAGCCCGGCGCCGGCCCGAACCGCGGCGAACAATTGGGAATTGCCCCATGAAACACTTGACCGAAAAGCAACTGATTCTCTATCCGGACGTTGAACCGCGCGCGGAGGTGGAAGCGCACCTCGAATCGTGCGCGGCCTGTCGCGCCGCTTGCCAGGAGCAGCAGCGGATGCTCGCCGCCGTCCGCGAGCTGCCAGAGCCGGCGCGCGGGGAAGACTACGGCCAGGA
>Ga0315268_10003402_pt1 | contig 17560 bp, 15 predicted proteins | sample C1_top_MG_FD_204535 | JGI IMG/M metagenome (GOLD analysis project Ga0315268, IMG submission 204535) | Sediment microbial communities from Yellowstone Lake, YNP, Wyoming, USA - C1_top | ecosystem: Environmental > Aquatic > Freshwater > Lake > Sediment | place: USA: Wyoming | collected 2017-08-01
GGATGGGCACGGCGACTTCGACAAGTTCGACCGTCACTTCATCCTTGGCCTCGTCTATCTTGACGACTTTCGCGCGCTCTCCCTTGAACGGGCCGGAGACCATCTCCACGGTATCTCCGACTTCCATAGTCAAGGCTATCGGGTGGGGCGTCTTCACCAGCTTCTCGATCTCTTCCACGCTGATCGCGGATTTGAGGAATCCCTTGACATGCTTCACCTTCTGGATAAGCTTCACAAGGACGTTCTCGTCCAACGCCTCAACGAAGAGGTATCCCTTCACGTTCTCAACGTGGATGATAGAATAGATCGCGAGCTTCTCTGCCCTTGATTTCTTCATGAGTATCTCTGCCAGGATTTTCTCCTGCCCGGATGTGACGCGAATCGTGTAAATCATTTCATAACACCAGATTTTCCTATTGCCTCATTCACCTGACTAAGCCGAAGATCAATGATATGATCAGGCCTATTATCCCGAAAAGTATCATGCCGACTCCGGTCACTTTCGCGACCTTGGAGAATTCCTCGTTCGTCGGCTTCCGTGAAATGTAGATTATCCGGATGCATCTCTTGATCAATTCAGCGATTTCCAAACCTATCACCTAACCTATGATATCTATATCGTCGAGGCTCAGCTCAGTGAACTCAGGCTCACGTGAATCCTTGACAACATATTTCGGGAACCTGACCCCAGCGATCACAACCAGGACTCGCATGGAAGATTTTTTTATGTTCTCCTCAACACGCGAACCCCAGATTATGTGGGCGTTCGGGTTTATCCGCTTCGCCACCTCGGCGACAACGAATTCAGCCTCTTTCAGCGTCATGTCCTCTCCGCCGATGACATTCACCAGGGCGCGCGTGGATGTGCTCACATCGGCATCCAATAATGGCGAAGTCAATGCCGTCTCGACAGCGACCCTTGCCCTCTCCTCGTTCTTGGCTTCGAGCGACGCTTCGCCAAGACCAATCACGGCGAAACCCGCATCAGAAAGGATAGTACGCAAGTCAGCGAAATCAACATTCACCAAACCGGATTTCGTGACCAGCTCGGTTATGCCTTTGACTGAGCCTGCGAGCACCTCGTCGCAGACCTTGAATGCCGTATTCAGCGGCAGGTCAGGGACGAGGTTGAGCAGCTTGTCGTTCTTGATGACTATGATGGTATCTGTATGCTTCTTCAGCTTCTCCAGCCCCACGAGGGCGTTCTCAAGGCGCACCTTGCCTTCTGATGCGAATGGCAGCGTCACGACAGCAACGACCATGGCTCCCATGCCCTTCGCTGCTTCCGCGATTATCGGCGCGCTCCCTGTGCCTGTGCCTCCCCCGAGGCCGCAGGTTATGAAGACCATAGATGCATCGTTCAGGGATTCCTTGATATCGTTCAGGGCTTCCTTAGCGGCTTCTTCACCTATCACCGGATTGCTTCCGGCCCCTCTGCCCTTGCTGACGGTCTTGCCAAGGATGATCTTCTTGTTGGCCCGGATCCTGAGCAGGTGCTTGGCATCTGTGTTCATGGCGATGAGGCTGACACCTGATATCCCCATCTCGAAGAGGCGGTCGAGCGTGTTGCTGCCGCTCCCTCCGGCTCCGATGATGTAGATGTTCTGCTTCGTCTCTTCTATGAACTTGAGCAGCTCTTCGTCATCCTTTGATTTCGGGGATATGTCCTGGGGTAGCCTGCGCTCTGGAACGGGTTGTGGCGGCGTTGCGGGTGTGTCCAAATCATCACCTAAGAAATGAGAAATTAACGTCAAAAGGATGCGCGGAAGGTATTATAAATATAGTGAAGGGTGGGCGATAACAAACAAAGAAAATTATGCTTTTTGCTGGATTGCCTCTATCTTTCCCGCCAATTCTCTTAGGAAAGCTGCTTCGTCCAAGGTTGGTTTGATCAATCGGGCATATGCTTCTGCGCTAAGCACTGCACCAAGGCGTTCTGTCAGTTCTTTCGCTGCAGTTTCTAATTGTTCAGCCCTTTGCGCCAAGGCTTTTGGATCAGTAATTTTTGATAGCTTTTCTGATGGAATTATGACCAGCGGCGTGGCCGCTCCCGATTGTTCGACGCCTCGAACAATGGGCGCAATGTCGCTTGCGACATTAGCGTCGCCAAGCGAACTTCGTTCGCTAGCTCCCAAAGAGCTTCGTTCTTCAGGACGGCCAATCAACGCCACCCCCGAAACATCGGGCCAGAAGTTGCCGGCCCAGACGATGCGTTCCCAACCGATGAAGTCGACCTCTCCGGTGCCGCACCCAAGAAGGCCGTTATATTCCCTGTCCTGATGACGCATAAGATAAAGGGCTTCATGATTATCACGATTACTTTTCTTGCCGTTTGGAATAGCAAATGGATTTCCGTCCGGTACGTACCAGCCATCCTTAAGAGGCAGACCTATCTTTGTTTCCTTCCCGTCTTCATTCCAGGCTTGGGCTGTCTTTGCACCTCTTCCATATCTGATGCTGGTTGCTGTTCTGGCAGGTAAGAGTTCTAGAATGTTACTTTGCGAATCATTTCGAATAGCTTCTTGAAGCTGACGGTGAGTAAACATCCTCCTTAAGTCAGTTGTTCTTTCGTATTTATTTCTACTATCAACTTGAACTGCTGCTGCACCCATAGATACACCTCATTGTTATGAATATATTAACATAATTTGTCTTAATAAGATATCTATTACCACGTATAAGGTGAATTAATATGAGAGGACGGAGCGATCGTATCAATAAAAAAATTTAGTCGTTCAACTTCTATTCGTTCGCAAGCTCCATCCCGCTCCTTCCTTTCCTCAACGCGAGAGCCGTGAGTTTTTTCGCGTTGGTTTTTTCATAAGCGAGCTCTCGAACGACCTTTTTTGGATCGTAATATCCCCAAAGCTTTATCGCCTGCGCCAGTTCCGGATGCGTCTTGGCATATTTCGGAGAAGGTATCCCTTTCATATAAGCATCGATGGCCTGGCGCATCGACATGGCGCCTTTCCGTGTCCCTCCCGGGTGGCCATGGACTCCTGCCCCGGCCTGGAAGTTCGTATCATTTCCATGCAGGGCAAGGAGCGCATCTACTCTGCCCGCATCAAGGCCGCCTGATGCTATGCTGAGCATAGGATTGATATGGTCCGAGAACCTCATGTCTAAGGACCCGAGATAGAATTTCTCCTTCAGACGGTATTGGTCGGCGATATCATGAAGACGTTTTATCGTGACGGGCGAGCCTTCCATCTTGCCTACCCCTGTCCCGATATGCATCTGGTCGATCCCCAGCATGCGGTAGAATTTCTCGTAGATCTGGAAGTTGATGCCGAAGCTTCCGCGATTCGCCGCAGCGAAGCCTGCGCGGTGGCCATGAGTCGCGAACCTGTGCTTCTTCGTGTGCTCAAGCACATCCTGCAGGGCACCCATGCCCATGACATAGACATCGAGCATGACCACGATGTTGTTCTGCAACCCCATGCTGTTCAGGTAATCGATGCGGTCGATCATCCTGCAGTAGCGGTCGCTGATATTGCTCGAATAAAGGTGGTTCTGCCCTGTCTCGCCACCCGCTTTCTCTATGGATTTCACGACCTCATGCAGCCTGTCCTTCCATCTGCAGAATTTCTGGTCCACAAGGTTCTCATCGTCTTTGACCAGGTCGAGCCCGCCGGCGAACGCTTCGTATGCGACATGAGCCCATTCCTTGGCTGTGAGGCCGACCTTCGGTTTCACGATTGTACCGACGTGAGGACGTCTGTTCTTCAGTGTCCCTGCCATCTTCCTTATTCCTTCGATACCTTTACAGGGGCCGCTGAACTGCTTCTGGTACCTTATCGGGAATGAGATGTCATAGATGTAAAGCTCATCGAGCTCCTTGAGCCCGAAGATGTTGCCAAGGACGGATGCCATGAACTGGGAGATGTTTTTGGCATCGAAATGCTCGATAGGGTATGCGATCTTGATGAAGCCTGCGTTCTTCTCCGTTTTTCCCATCCAGAACACGCGGGCGCGGTAGTGCTTCCATACGAAATCGTTCATGGTCTTCAGTTTCGTCCATGAGCCCACTGAGCTCTCGGCCGCGATCGCCTCTGCGATCTTCTCTATCGGCAAGCTCCCTTTGGCCCAGATCATGACCACGAAATCATTGTCTGTGGGCCTGTATTTCATATCCAGATAAGAGTATCCGCCATATGGCATGGTATCACAAATTTTCCAAACCAGACAAGTATTATTAATCATTTGCACGTTCGATCGAGCGAAAGGTCTGGACTAGTAATCTTTCGGCCGAGGCCGACACATTTCATCTTATATATATTTTTAGCAGGAGCTTGGTTTGTTATTCGGAGTGTGATGGTGATATGGTTGGAAAGGAAAACAATACAGGGATGCTGATAATAGGAATCGTACTTGTGATGCTGGTCACTGCCGGTTTCACTTATTATATAGTGAAAGCCGCGGAGCAGCCGGCCCAAATCCCCCCGCCAGGGACGAATCTGACAGGGCAGATACCCACGATCTCGATTCACGGGGAGGCAGCGAAGACTGTTCCGCCGGACCTGATGACTATCGGGTTCACGATCGAGACTTCTGGGAGCACGGCAAGCGCTTCGCAGGCCGATAATACTGCGCAGATGGAAAAAGTGAAAACGGCCTTGCTCGCACTCGGCGTGAAAGACAGCGATATCCAGACGACCTATTTCTCCACACAACCGAAATACAATGAATCATGCTATGATTGCCCGTATCCGATTCCTTATTACGCTGATAGTTACCCTGCTGACGGCATATCACAAGGCGCGCAGACATACGGTGTAGGAGTTGCAGGATCCGCGCCCTCAGGTTCCGGTGTCGCAGAACCCAGCATCGCACCCTTGCCGCCGGATGCGTATCCGTATCCATGCAAGATGGAGCAGGACTGCACGATCATCGGGTACACGACGACTCACACCATCCAAGTCAAGAGCTCGAATACGACATCGGCAGGGAGACTCGTGGCCGCTGCGACCAGCGCGTACAATTCCACCAAAATAGAGTATGTATATTTCTCGCTCACCGACCAATCCAGGATATCGAACGAATCAGAGCTGGAAGCGAGCGCTGCTGCGAATGCGAAAGCGAAAGCGCAGGGGATCGCATCCGGAGTGGGAGCGAGACTCGGGAAAATCGTCAGCATCAGCACGGATTATTATCCGATATACCCGGTCTATGCTTATACCAATCCCGAGACCATGAACAGCGCGATGCTGCCTTATACGCCCCCGCCTACAGATATCTACCCGACCGAGACGCAGATGAGCGCGAGCATAATGGTGGTGTATGAGCTCGATCAGACGAGCGCCGGGTGCATGGAATTGCAGTAGGATGGGTCCACGGAATCAATATATAAGATACGATTCCCAATCCAGTCATATGGATGAGTTCCGCTACTGGAGGATGACTAGCCAAGAGGTGCTCACATCCTCAGGGACGTCCCTTGAAGGCCTTTCCCAGAAAGAGGCCAGGCTGCGCTTAGCCAGATCCGGCCCGAATCAGATAGACAAGCCGGATAAGAAGACCCCCCTGAAGATATTCATCTCGCAGTTCCAGAATCCCCTAATCTATATTCTGATCGCCGCGACGATAGTGGCATTCGCACTCGGCGATAAGACCGAATCGCTGATAATCCTTGCGATATTGCTCGTGAATGCCATTCTCGGTTTCGTGCAGGAATACCGGTCCGAGAAGGCCCTGGAGGAGCTCAGGAAATATGTCTCCATGACTGCCCGCGTGATGAGGGACGCTCAGGTGAGCGAGCTGCCTGTTGCGGAGCTCGTCCCAGGCGATATCGTCCTTATCTCGATCGGAGATATAGTCCCGGCGGATTGCCGGATCATCGAGACCCATGGCCTGGAAGCGAATGAATCCACCCTGACCGGGGAATCCAATCCCGTATCAAAGACCGCAGAGCCTCTTCCAGTCAGCGAGCCGGCCCCGCATGAGATGTTCAATTGCATCTTCATGGGGACCGTGATTACCGCCGGCGCCGGCAAGGCCGTGGTCGTCACGACGGGCCGGGATACGTTCTTCGGCCAGAGCGCGAAAGTGTTGAAAGAGGCTGTCCAATCCACGGATTTCGAGAAGAGCATCAGGAATTTCGGCTCCATGCTGGTCCGGGTCATCCTTGTCATGACCCTCTTCGTCTTCATCGTGAACACGATCCTCGGGCACGGGATACTTGAATCGTTCCTATTCGCACTCGCCATCGCTGTCGGCATCACGCCGGAGCTCCTGCCGGTGATAATCACCATCGGCCTCTCCCAAGGGGCGATGAACCTTGTCCGCAAGCACGTCGCGGTAAAGCGGCTTGAGGCGATAGAGGATCTAGGGAATATCGATGTCCTGTGCGCTGACAAGACCGGGACCTTGACCGAGAACGAGGTATCGCTGATAAGATACCTCGATTGTGAAGGGAAAGAGGATGAAGAGATATTGCAATTCTCCCTTCTCTGCAATTCCGCGGTGGTTCAGCACGGGAAGGTCAAAGGCGGGACCATCGATTCAGCCATCTGGACATACGCGCTTAAGAAATACGATACCAAAAAGCTGAAGACTTTTCACAAAGTGGATGAGATAGCTTTCGACTACGAGCGCAAGCGTATGAGCGTGGTGGTGGATAGCGAAGGAGATGGCAGGATCCTGATCACAAAGGGCGCGCCCGAGAACGTCATCCCCATCTGCACGAAATCGCGGCGGGACTGCAAAGAGATGAAGATAGTCGGGGGGACATCCAGCCTGCTTAAGATGGCTGAAGGTTTCGGCGAACAGGGTTACCGGGTCATCGCAGTGGCTTATCGGAAACCTCCGATGAAGGTTGATTATTCGCTCCATGATGAGACCGATCTGATATTCGCCGGGTTCCTCATCCTCCTCGATCCTCCGAAAAAGGATGCGCAGCCTGCCCTTGAGCATTTCAAGAGGATGGGGGTCGCGTTATATGTCCTCACAGGAGATGGGCCTCATGTCACGGCCCAGATATGCAGCCAGGTCGGGGTCAAGAATCTATCCGGCAGGATCCTCGAGGGCAAAGATATCGAGAAGCTGGATGAGGCAACCCTCCGGAAAACAGTCGAGGCCAACAACATCTTCGCGCGCCTCACGCCATCGAATAAGCTCGCGATCATCAATGCCCTGCGGGCCAACGGGCACATAGTCGGGTTCATAGGGGACGGGGTGAACGACGCCACATCCCTGAAAGCCGCGGATGTCGGGATCTCTGTCTCGAACGCTGCCGACATCGCGAAGGATGCGGCGGACGTAGTCCTCCTGCGCAAGAGCCTCGGCGTAGTCGCGAACGGGATTTCAGAAGGCAGGAAAACCTTCGCGAACATCATCAAGTACATCCACAACACGATCAGCGCGAACTTCGGCAACATGTTCACGCTCTCGCTGGCATCGCTGTTCCTCCCCTTCATCCCCTTGCTTCCATCCCAGATACTTCTGAACAACCTGATAAGCGATGTCCCGATGCTCACAGTTTCCACGGACAGCGTGGATCATGAGGACATGAAGAAACCGAAACGCTGGGATATCTCGGAGATCACCAGATTCATGATTTTCTTCGGCTTGATCAGCTCGGTCTTCGACCTTGTGACCATGGCTTTCATCTTCATCACGATGGGGTCGGACCAGGCGTATTTCAGAACAATATGGTTCATCGAATCCGCCCTGACCGAGATATTCGTGGTGTTCGCCATCAGGACATTCAAGCCGTTCTGGCGTTCTGTCCCGAGCACCCTGCTCCTTGTCGCATCGGCGCTCGCCAGCGCATTCACGATAGGAGTCATATTCTCCCCGCTTGCCGGTTATTTCCAGTTCCAGCCTGTCAGCGTGGGGGCCCTCGCCGTAGTCTTGGGCATCGTCCTCACATATGTCGGAGTCGTCGAGATCGCCAAACACTTCTTCTTCAAGAGATATCTGAAGAGCGACAACCACAACCATGACGGCAGCCATAGCGACAATCATAGCGCGAACCATGGCAACACGTCAAGGCAACGGCGGAAAGAACCGCAGCGGGAAAAATAGAAGCGCCGGAAAGACTTAATATGGATTAAAGAAGCGCACGTCTTTGAAATACTTTTCCTGCGTCCTGCCAATTCGAGGCATTAAGGCTTGCGCGCGGGGCTCGGCAAACCATCAATACTCCTGAACTTGCCAACATTCCGCTGTATGGGCGCTCTTTTTCCCTTGTTGATATTACCGGGCTCGGCTGCTCGGCTTCTATCCGGTAATTTGCCTGTTTTCTGACTTTCAACTTTGTTTCTGCCCTTCCCAGACCGATAACGGGTCGCGGGAAGGTGAAATCTCTGACATCGGATTCTCTGAGTCCTGACCTTTCGACAATCTGTTTGTAGGTTGTTAACGTCCTTTCCATGGAGTGGAACGCAGTCGAATCCTCTTCGTTGTATTGTGGGGAGAAGACAAGTTTCCCCTTATCCAGTAGAGGTTTCAATACCTTTACACTTTTAGCTAGCGATTCCACATATCTCTCTAAATCATTTTCAGCAAGCTTTGGAAAACGGCTGATTGTGATGCTTATCCGCTCGACCAGATCTGGTTTTTCTGATAATTCCCTGGCGTTTTTTTCAAAGGTGCTATTGAATGGAAGGCCCGAAGTCAGCAGATAAAATCTGCGACCTGCTATTGAGGCCAGCATCCGGCACTCCTCTGCCAGATCAGGATTTAGGAAAGGATCCGAATCCGTGTCAGTAAGCAAATAAGCCGCCAAAAGGTTTACTCCTATCTTTGTTTCGATTTCCCTCATTAAGTCTAAGTATCGTTCGAAGTTCCCAGGCGCCATAACACTGACCAGCTTTCTGGAAGGATCCCGTGAGCAATGGGAACAATAAACAGGGCACCCTGATGCAAGCTGAACGCGATCAATCTCGGTCAGGCTTGCCAACTCGGATTCTGATGAGGCTATTTTTGCGAATTCCTCGAGTTTCACGTTATTTTTTATGGTTATAAAAGATTAAAGCCTTTGCGATTGGAGTTTGCTATTGGTCAGACCAGTTCGCAGGCGGCGGCTCTATCCGATATCCAGCGCCCGAAACTCCTGGCCCCGAGATTTGGGCAGACCCCCTCTGGTTCTTCAGGTACCAGCCGCACATGATGCCGAACAGAAGCCCGCCAAGGTGCGCCGCGCTCGCGATTCCGCTCGAGATATCGAATGTCCCAAGGAACTCGATGATTATCCAGACGATTACCGCATACCTGATCTTCATCGGTATGAAATAGAAGAAGATTTTCAGGTCCGGGAGGAGGATTGCTACCGTTCCCAGTATCCCGTATATCGCCCCGCTCGCGCCGAGGGCTGGTATCGAAGGGATGATGCCGAGGAGATATGTCGCATAATACAACAGCCCGCCGAAGATGCCTGCCCCGAAATAGATGAAAAGGAACTGCTTGCTGCTGACCTGGCGGTCGAGGATTGTCCCGAACATGAAGAGCGCGAGGCCGTTGAAGAGTATGTGGTTGGGGTCGGCATGCAGGAACATGCAGGTGACCAGACGCCATGGCTGCGCTATCGCAAGCGACGGATCGAAAACATAGCTCTCTGTGAATCCTGGCACTGCCAGCTGGATGATGAAGACAAGGGCGATAGCTGCAAGAAGATAAAGCGAGACTCTTCCCATAAGAGCGGGATTAATTATGCAAACAATTTAAACGAATCGGGAAACCACAGCGATGGTGAGGTCATCCTCTTTCGGGACCAGGAACTCGTTCTTTCGCTCGAATCTCCCTTGATCTATCCGCATCTTGACCGTAGCTTCGAGCTTCATGACGATTTTTTTTGAATCCGCTTCGCCTTCGATCAATGATTCCAGATCATCGTTTCCGGAGGAGTCCTTCACAATCCCGTCATCGACTTTGATAAATAGGTTATCCGGAAGCGCATCTGAAGCGAGGATGAAGAAATCGCCCGTCCCCATCTTCCCTGAGCAGATGGATACGTCAGGGCTTTCTGATGAGATGCCAGGAACTTGCGCTTCGTTATTGGCATTTCCCTTGCCCAGGACAGATGTCACAAGATTACGATATGTCAAGAACCGCATCACAGAGTCGCCGTTGCGTACAACCCGGGAAATCGGAAGCTCGAGCGCCACATCCCCTTTTTTATCACGTGTATATGCGACCGAATCCCCGATGCTCGCGATAACAAATTCCCCGCTGGTCCGTTCGATGAAAAGGACAAGAGCCGTAGTGTACCCTTTTTTTATCTCGCAATCCGCTTTCGAGAGGGCTTCGAGCATATCATTTTCGCTCGCTTTGTTTTTTGATTTCAGGGATGCGAGAATGCTTCTTGCGGCATCGCTTGAAGCAATCGAAGCACCCGGCTCTCCGCTGACGCCATCGAAAACGCCGATGATGAGCTTATCCTTGTCGCAATATGAGAACGCGGAATCACCGCATTCCTCATGGCCCCGCTTCACGAGCACGGAGACGGAGAACGGGGCTTCCTTGAAAGAGAACGATTCGGAATCGGTAATCTTCGAGCCGTCTAAAACGCGTTCGATAGCATCCGCAGCATCCGGTTTCCCTTTGCTCTTTTTCTTCAACTTGATCCCCTTAACGAATCTAGAACCGCCTTGAACGGCGCATCGGTCTTTATCGATATCGGCGAGAAATGCGTCCGTTTCGCGATGTGCCCGGCTCCGTGCAATGCATTAAGGAAATCTTCCATCTTCGGTATTGGTTGGATACTGTTGAGCTTGCACAGCTCGTGCATGTTATAATAATAAGGAGGAAGGCTGATTTCGCCATCGAGAAGCGAGAGAAAATTCGAGATCTTTTCCTTGTCTGCGTATGAGCGCTGTCCGTTCAATGCTGTCATTTTCCCTATCGTTTCCTTGTCCTGAATTTCCCCGAGATAAAGTGGCCCAGCGTAATCAAGCCCTGTTTTCAAGTAAGGGGATAATGGCGCGTGGCAGAACTGGCAGGATTCCGGCGGGAACTTGGATGCCGTCCTCCAACCGCACTTGTTGCAGAATGAGAGGTGCCCTTGCTTTTTCTGCGATTCGTATGCGAGCTCTGCGCTGCGGGTCAGCCTGATTATCGTTTTCAGGTAGTGCTGGTCCGAGAATGAAACAAGCGGGAGGGTGCCGAGATTGAATTCGGCTGCGACATCAACGATGCGCCGGAGCATTATGCGGAGGCCTATCTCATGCGTGAAACTGCAGTTCAGGGGCTTCGCCTGGTAGTTCTTCATGCATGCGGCCGTCTTCCCCCCGCAGAGAACAGCTACGTCCGTAGCAGTGACGGATAAGTAGGCCATCTTTTTTGGATTGAAGAAGCGCATCGAGTCCGCCAGATACGGGCTTGGCGTCCCGAATGGGTCTATCTCCAGGAAATCAGCGACGTTCTCGAATGCGACTTTCGAGATATTCGCACGGAGCGCCGCGAATTTTTTTATTTTATTGGGTTTCGCGTTCTTGTTTGCTTTCGCATTCTTTTTCGCGAGAGTTATCGCACCGGGTTCTATATCCAGAGAGGTCAGCTTCTTCACGTTCTTGTTCTCTTTGGCATATCTGATCCCACGTATGCCGGAAGCGCAGAAAGCGTCGACCACTTCCATGTTTTTCGCATCGCCTTGCCCGAGCTCGCCTATGGCCCCTACGGCTAAGGACGACATGCTCCTGCAGAATCGCATGGCCGGGTTGTAGAAGACGTCTTTTGAGACGGAAAATTCAATTGATTCTTCCTGCATGGTATCAACTTGAGCGGATTGGTCTTTATTGTTTATGATTCCTGTATAGAGCGGGATGATAGGTTTGGGACTTGGGAAAAAATCGTCTGGGATTCTATCTGCTGCCGTGCTGCCCACTGCGATAGTTGCCGGCCTGTACATCGTCCTGACCATCTTCGCCTTCGCATTCCCATATTTTCAGGTCCCGTTCCTCGTGACAGAGCTGGTGAGCGGGATAATCCTTTTTTATTTTGGATATGAATCCGCGAAGACGAAAGATATTGGAGTCAAGGAAAGCGTTGCATCAGGGATTATTGCATCGATCGCTTCGTTCGCAATATATCTTACCGTCATGCTCGTGTTTTTCGCGGTTTTTTCTTTAGGGGAGACCATATACCTGTTCGCTATCGTCCTGAGCATCTTGAATATCGGAGGGGATCCTAATACGGCTTCTTTCCTTTTCGTAGTGCTTTTTGCGTTGTTTATGGCGACCATATACTTTAGCTTGAAAGGTGCGTTATTCTCTTTACTTGGCGCGATGCTTGGGAAAAGGCTATGATTTCTTATCCATGAACTCCCGCATCGCGACCGTCGCGTAAGACCCTGCCGGAAGCGAGAAGCGGAACGTTGTTGTTTCGGGATTGAAGCTATAATCCTTTAGCGGAGCCATGAGCGTCCGGTACGTCCCTTTGGATGCTATTTCAGGGATGGTTTTGAGGCGGAAAGATGATTTCTCTATCCCGAGGCGCTCAAGCATCTCCTTCTCGCGCTCGTTCACTGGCGACTCTGAACCGATTATCTTACCCACAATCCATCCCGAATCGCTCGCGCTCGTGATATCCGGGAAACCAAACGATTCTGAACAAAAAAACTCCCCGCGCTCAAGTTCGAGAGAAGAGGAATTGAGAGGGGAGGAATTTTGTTTTTCATTTTTCGCTTCTGCGATACGTTCGGAGAGGAGCAGATTGAACACATGCGATTGCACTGCATGGATGAATAGTAGGAGCATGCCTCGCGGGAGCTGCTTGAAAGAGCCAAGATAATCGCCCGGTTTCTTTGCTAAATATGCGACCATAGAACGCTCGAGACGGAGATGTTTGGGGAAATAGTTGAGAGCGCGCGCAAAATCAAGGTCAGAACGCAGCTGTTCCCTTGCTTTCTTCGCCTCTTCATTTTTTTCTCCTTCGCTGTCGCAGATATATGATATCGCAGCGGATTCGAAATCGTTCTTCAGGAGCTTCAATCCTATCTCATGCGTGTTTTTCCTTGTGGAGCCGAAACGTTGCGAACCGAAATAATTCGGGAAAGAGCCGGTCAATTCGGATGCGATTTCCGCAACCCGCTCACGAGCATCCGCGCCCGCATCCTTCACTTTGATGGTGAACCTGTTCCCGAGAAGGCTTCCGATTCGCACCTTGTCTTTTGCTATCCACGCTCCGCGTATCGAGATATCTTTGACATTCAGAGATAGAAGCGCCTCTTTGCTAGTCCCTTGGGCGGAAGCGAGCTGAACTGTTGTCGCCACCTTGTCCTTGTTTCCAGCGACGCTGAACTGCTTGTGGGTTGAATGGAGGCGCTTTGCGATTTCGGAAATAGCTGATGAAGTCGACCAATCCCGCTTCTCCAAAATAAAATTTATGAAACGGCCGTCAGGCTCGTCAGGACGCGAGAATGAGTTGCCCAGTTCCAGTTGCGTCCCATCGTCCAGGATCTCCTCGACAAGGAAATCCTCGGGTGAGGATTTGATCCTGCCGCTAATCCCGGGTCTTCTGGAAAGATAAGAAAGCGCAGTCTGGTCTTCCATATGATGATTAGTATGTTCGAGGCTGATAAAAACCGGATGGAAACCGGTTTCCCAAATCCACCGACCGCTTTGCCTTTAAAACATTCGATAGCATACTCTCTTCCGTGGTTCCATGTCGAAGAAGATACTGATTACATCGGCCCTTCCTTATGTCAACAACGTCCCTCACTTGGGCAACATCATCGGTTGCGTGCTATCCGCAGACGTTTTCTCGCGCTACTGCCACTCACGGGGATACGAATGCATCTACATCTGCGGGACTGACGAGTATGGAACGGCGACTGAGATAAAGGCGCTCGAAGAGGGTGTCACGCCAGCTGAGATCTGCTCCAAATACTATCAGATACACAAGGAAATCTACGAATGGTTCGGCATCAAGTTCGACATCTTCGGAAGGACATCGACCGAGAAGCATACACAGATAACGCAGGAGATATTCAACGACCTTTACCATAACGGACATATTATCGATGAGGAAATCGAGCAGTTCTATGATGAGAAAGCAGGCATGTTCCTGGCAGACCGCTATATAGAGGGCGAATGCCCGCACTGCCATTATGACGGGGCCAGAGGCGACCAGTGCGACAAGTGCGGGAAACTGCTGCATCCGACAGAACTGATCGAGCCGCACAGCAAGGTCACGAAGACAAAACCAATGTTGCGGAAAACGAAACACCTCTTCATCGACCTCCCTGGGATAGAGAAGGAGCTCGCCCCATGGATAACAGGAAACTCGGTCGCAGGATTCTGGAGCGAGAACACGAAGAAGATCGCCATGGCCTGGTTGAGTGAAGGCCTGAAGAAAAGGGCGATAACGCGCGATTTGAAATGGGGCGTCCCTGTGCCACTGGCTGGCTGGGAAAATAAGGTCTTCTATGTTTGGTTCGACGCACCGATAGGATACATATCCATCACTGCGAATCTGACTGACAATTGGAAAGATTGGTGGATGAACCCGAAGGATGTCGCCCTCTACCAGTTCATGGGGAAGGACAACGTGCCATTCCATAGCGTGATATTCCCCTCCACCCTGATGGGGACGCATAAATCATGGACGCTCGTGCATCACATGAGCACGACGGAATTCCTCAATTATGAGGGTGGCAAGTTCTCGAAATCCAAGCAGGTCGGTGTTTTCGGCGACGACGCCATGAATTCGGGCGTAGCTGCGGATGTCTACCGCTATTATCTACTATCAAACCGCCCCGAACAGGCTGATACGAATTTCAGCTGGGATGATTTCTCTGACAAGAACAACAGCGAGCTCCTTGCGAACCTTGGGAATCTCGTGAACCGCACGCTCGTTTTCGTCAAGAACAATTTCGATGGCAAGGTGCCATCCGGAGAGCCTGGCGAAAAGGACCAAGTATTCCTGGATGAACAGAAGAAAGTCCTCAAGGAGATCACGGATGACCTGGAGCGCGTGAAAATCAAGGACGGGCTCCACAAGATCATGCATCTCTCGAAGAACGCGAACAGGTATTTCCAGGACAACAAGCCTTGGGAGCTTGTGAAGACCGACAAGGCGCGGGCCGGCGCAGTCATCCGCATACTCGTCTCGCAGGTGAAGGATCTCGCGATACTGGTTGAACCATACCTGCCGTATACTAGCAAGGAGATGTTCTCGCAGCTCGGGCTCGAGGCGCAGAAGTGGTATGGATTGGGGAAGCTGCTGGAAGCCGGGCACGCTATCGGGACCCCGAAAGCGCTTTTCAGGAAGATAGAGCCGAAGGAGACAGCAGAATTGCGAGCACGCTTCTCTGGAAAAAGCGGGAAGAAAGAGGAAAAGACGCCCGCAACCAGATTCTCGGATCTGGACTTGGAAGTCGGGGAAATCCTTAGCATCACGAACCATCCTAATGCCGAAAAATTGTTTGTGGAGAAAGTTCGGCTTGCTGATGGCGAGAGGCAGATCGTCTCCGGGCTCGTAGGATATTACCTAGCCGAAGAGCTTGTCGGCAAGAAGGTAGTGATTGTAAAGAACCTGAAACCGGCATTATTGCGCGGAGTCGAATCTAACGGCATGCTTCTTGCTGGAGAAGGCAGGGAGCATGTCCCGCCCAAAGTGCAGAAAGGCGCTGGCCTGGAGAAAGGCGCTGTTGAAGTGATATTCTGCGAAAAATGCCAGGTCGGCGAGAAAGTCCTGCGAACAGGCGAGAAGAGCGAGCCGAAAGCGCTTCTCACCATAGATGATTTCAGGAAAGTGAAAATCGATGTAAAGGATTTCCTGGTCGAAAGCGAAGAGAAGGTCCTGATGTGCGGCACCCATGAACTGAGGCTTCACAACGTGAAGGAAGGCAAAGTCGGCTGAATCCGTGATTCGGATGAAGAATTCGGAGCAGGAAACATGAGACCGCTTTATGCGCTGGGGTTTTTTTTTGCCGGGACTGCGATGCTGATGCTCCTCTACCGCAACGAGCTATTGCTTTTCGGCCTGATGACGGTTTGCGCGATCTCTTACCTCCACATTGACAAGTGGAAGAATGCAAGACGTTTCCTCGCAGCCATGCTCATCGGAGGCACATGCGAGAACATCGCTGTGATGGTGGGGGGCTGGCACTATTCATACTCAAGCTACTTATATGCGCCCCTCTGGCTCCCTGTCGGATGGGGGATGGCTTACATCTTCCTGTGCGACATGGTCCCGAAAAAAGCTGATAAGCGCTACAAGTTCAGGATCGGGAAAGATGAAGTTATTGAGCTGTTCTTCTTTCTAGGAGGCCTTTTCCTGGCATTCAGCGGTTCGTTCCTGACAAGCTATTACCATTTCGACGAGATCGGGGTGCTTATGGGGTTCTTCGGCGTGACCGTCGGGCTTTTCATAATCGGCTTCTACAGGTTTTCGGATATCAAGGCGGGGCTTGTGGCGGCATTCTTAGGGACCGGCATGGAGACATTGTGCATAATAGCCGGGAACTGGCATTACATGAGCGCGGTGTTCAGGACACCGCTCTGGCTTCCCTTCTGCTGGTTCAACGCATTTTTGATAATGAGAAGGATAATAGATAGATAAGAGAAAAAGTGAAAATAAAAATTCAGCTTATCAGGATGCCGTTCACTATCCCGTCCTGGCCAACGCGGTTCGTGACCCTGACCTTCCCCATCTCTGTCTCAACGACCGCTCCGCGGGTCACTATGTTCATACGCACGTATTCGGGGTTCGGGCTGTCCAGGACACGGATCATCTTCACCTGCCTCATGCCGGTCTTCGACACGACATTGACCATGGATGCCTTCTTCAGCTTTATGCCGAGAGCTCCGCCCCTTCCGCGGACGCTCTCCTTGACGTCTTTAGGAGCGACTTTCGTGGATGCGAAGACGCCTCCCAGGTGCGCCACCTTCTTGGCTTTGAATTTCCTGGTCCTTCCGCCGGTACCGGCCGTGACTTTCTTCCCATAAGGCTGATGATATTGATACATAATCACGCTACCTCTTGAAGTAGATTCAACAAAATTATGACGAGGGGGATTTTAAAAACTATTTATTAAGGGATTCTCATGCGGATCATCAGGATGCAGAACAATCTCACCCGGGAGAGGATGCACGCATTGATGGATGAAGTGGATGCGATAGCGGTCAGGAGCGATATCGTTCACTCGAGAGAAGAAATTGATCTTGCTGACCATCTCGCAAAAAAATCTATTAAAAACAAAAAAAACATTGCGCGCTCGCTCCGATATGAGTTCCTCCTTTGGCTAACTGGCAAGAACGACATCAGATCCGCGATGGAGATGAGCGCGCCGAAGGATGTGAAGAAAGAGGGGGAGGATATTGCGAACGCGGGGAAGGGAGAGTTTTTATTGGTCGTATTCGCGGACGAACGGAAGAGATCAGATAAGGAAATCGCGCAGATGTTCGCCGCAAAACTACTTCCTCTTGGTTTGAAGAAGAAATCTGATGCGTTAGCGCTCGAGAGGATTTCGCTGTCGAGGATCTGATTAATACGCGCTATATCCCGAGCTGCTTCTTCAGAGCGTCCTGGTCTATCGGGATCTCTATCCCCAGCACCTTGTGGATGAACATGAACATCTCTATGACCTTGGACTTGTCCTTTGTTATCTTCTCCGCCA
>Ga0315268_10003403_pt1 | contig 17557 bp, 13 predicted proteins | sample C1_top_MG_FD_204535 | JGI IMG/M metagenome (GOLD analysis project Ga0315268, IMG submission 204535) | Sediment microbial communities from Yellowstone Lake, YNP, Wyoming, USA - C1_top | ecosystem: Environmental > Aquatic > Freshwater > Lake > Sediment | place: USA: Wyoming | collected 2017-08-01
TACCGTGACTTCCAAGAATTGAGTAGAACGCAGAATAACGAGAATTATGACCGTGAAACCCACCCCAACCAATTGGAACCCCAGGCCTACGGCACTGCCCATACCCGCGGTGGCCAAAATCGTGGCCGCTGTCGTCACCCCTTGAACTCCGCCTCGTCTGTCGGTAAAAATCAATCCCGCGCCGAGAAAGCCAATTCCTGTGATGATGGCATGCATTGCGCGGGTCGGATCCCCATACCGTGCATTGATATCCATTACATAGCCGATGGCGACCACAATCGCTGAAACAGACCCGACGAGCGCCATAGTGCGCGGACCAGCCGATTTACCTGCACGGTCGCGTTCCCAACCAATAACGGAACCGAGAATTGCACCGATTGCACCATCAATGATGACCGACAACTGCTGCCAATGATTGATAACGTGAAGATCAATCCCGGATTGGTGAAGATTTATCATGGTTTATTGTACTTACGTCGCTCCTGAAATCCCTTGATTGCAAAGCATTTTTCGAGGACTTTCCCGTACGATCTAATACATGGCGCTACCAAAGATCCATCATGATCCTAAATGGGCGCGCGCAAATACTCTCTTCCCTACCTCTGGAAATGGCGCTGACGTAGCCCTTCTAGGAGTTCCAGCTTGTGAAACTGCGCTCTCCCCAACCTCAGCGCACCTGACCCCTGACGCCATACGGACAGCACTGGCAAGATACTCGACTTATTCAAGTAGTCACGACGTCGACCTGAGAGATTTGGATCTTCTCGACTTGGGAGATGTGGACTCCCCAGACGGTGATGAAGGCGAGTTTCGAGTTGCGTCCGCAGTTTCGAAAGTGCGCAGTAACCACAAGTTACTCATTGCAATGGGCGGTGACAATTCCATTACATTCTCAGTTGCAAGGGGGCTCTGGCCCGCTCTCTCCGACGTAGGTCTAATCACGCTGGATGCGCACTTAGACCTACGCGATGGTTATTCAAACGGGTCGCCTGTTTGGCGTTTGATTCAGGCAGGGATGCTCGGTAGGAATATTGTACAAATCGGAATTAGCGACTTTGCGAATAGCCGAGAATATTTTGCACGAGCAAAAGATTCAGGTATCCATGTGGTCACTCGGGATGTCCTGAGAAAACGACCGATAGCGGATGTGATGGCGGAAGCACTCAATATTGCCGGGGGTGGCGAGGTTTATGTCGACCTCGATGTAGATGTCTGCGATCGAGCAGTTGCACCAGCCTGTCCTGCATCGGTTCCCGGGGGAATCACCGCAGATGAACTACGACAGTTCGCCTTCTTAGCCGGAGCAGATGCACGAGTAAGAGCCCTAGATATCACAGAAATTGATCCGCTCAACGACGCCCCTGATGAGCGAACAATTCGCCTCGGTGCTCTCTTGGTTCTAGAAGCCGCATCCGGCGTGGCACTGCGTTAACGGGAGTTCAGTTCTAGCGAAGATCCAGAACTACCTTCTTTGCGGCAGCGGTAACTTTGCCTGACGCAACCAGTTTCACGGCCGCTTCAAGTTCGGGTGACAGCCAGCGATCCGGACCAATTCCAGGAACGACTTCACGGAGTGCTTTGATCACTGAATTTGCAGCGGGTGAAGGAGTCAAGCCCTTTCGAAACTCAATGGCACGGGCCGATGTCACAAGCTCGATCGCCAAAATTCGCGAAAGATTCTCGATGACTTTTCGCAGTTTGCGGGCAGCACTCCATCCCATGGAAACATGATCTTCTTGCATGCCAGAGCTTGGAATCGAATCAACGCTGGCCGGAGCCGCCAATCTCTTGTTCTCACTGACAAGTCCTGCCTGCGTGTATTGAGCAATCATCAGCCCCGAATCAACGCCAGGATCGTTGGCAAGAAAGGGTGGGAGCCCACTTGAGCGGTGTTGATCTAACATCCGGTCGGTTCGACGCTCTGCTATCGAACCGAGGTCTGCTGCTGCAATTGCAAGAAAATCCAATACGTACCCGACGGGTGCTCCATGGAAATTGCCGTTTGATTCAACTCGACCATCTGGAAGAACCACTGGATTATCGATGGCGCTCTGCAACTCTCTTCCCGCGATAGTCGCCGCGTAGTCGACAGTGTCTCGCACCGCCCCGTTGACCTGTGGAGCGCAACGAAGAGAATAGGCATCCTGCACCCTTGAATCATCCTTACGGTGAGACGCAACGATGCCTGAATCCTTAAGAAGTGCGAAGATGTTTGCTGCGCTTGCGATCTGGCCGATCTGCGGGCGCAAGGGTGCGTGTAATTCGGGAGCAAATACTCGATCTGTACCGAGCAATCCTTCAATACTCATTGCGGCCGTTATGTCTGCCACGGTGCAAAGAGCAGCAAGATCCGTGCATGCCATGATCAACATGCCGAGCATTCCATCGGTGCCGTTGATAAGGGCCAATCCTTCTTTGGCTTCCAACTCAATCGGAGAAATACCTGCCGCCTTCATCGCATCGATGGAGGGCATCAATGCGCCGTGAATGTCGTGCACTTCTCCTTCACCCATCATGGCAAGTGCACAGTGAGACAGTGGGGCAAGATCACCGCTGCAACCGAGGGAGCCGAATTCAGGAACAACTGGCGTAATGCCCGCGTTGAGAAAATCTGCATACACCTGGGCAACTTCAACTCGGACGCCGGTTCGCCCAGATGCCATAGTGCGAAGACGCAAGAACATTAAAGCCCTGACGACTTCCCTCTCTACTGCTGGACCCAAACCCGCTGCATGGGAGCGAATGAGAGATTTCTGCAATTGAGTTCGATCCTCGACATCGATGTGGCGATTGGCAAGAGCACCGAAGCCAGTTGAAACACCATAAACGGGCACTCCCCCCGCGGCGTACCCTTCAATATATTTTCTGGTCTTGGCAATAGCTTCGAGTGCCTCTGGTGAAATAACAACCTTTGCACTATCTCGAGCCACGGCAATAACGTCTTGGAATGTAACGCCGCTTACCCCGAGCAACACTGTCTTACTTGATTCGATTGCCATTGCGCCAAACCTCATCTATTAGTGGAACTCCGGGACGGTAAGCAAGATGAACGTACGAGGACGTGCTGAGTATCGAGAAATTTGCAATCGCTGACACCCCAAGGTGACCCACGTCTTTTCGGCGAAGGGCCATCGCTCCACCTTGCGTGGCAGACCATATCGCTTGCTCCGGCGAGAAATAGAGGTCTCGCACCGCGACCGCAATAACGAAAGGTATGTTGGTCGTGTAGGAACTACCGGGATTACAATCTGAAGCGAGCGCGACTTTCACGCCTGCTTCGAACAATCTGCGAGCATCCGAATAGTTTGATCGTGTGGAAAATTCTGCGGCCGGCAACAACGTAGCCAAAGTGTTTGAGCCCGAGAGCAAATCAATATCCGAATCTGATAAGTAGGTCACGTGATCGACGGAGGCCGCGTCTAACTCAACGCCAATGTGTACGCCTTCACCGGGTTCGAATTGATTTGCATGGATCCTTGGCAGCAGACCCCTGGCAATACCAGCTTTTAAGATTTTCCGGGATTGTTCGGGAGTAAATGCACCCTTGTCACAAAAGACGTCGATCCACTTCGCATTTGGCTTGGCCGCCTCCAACATTGGGCCGCAAACCAAATCCACGTAATCATCGGGTTTACCCGAGTACTCCTTCGGAACGACGTGGGCTCCAAGGAATGTGGTCTCCTCCGTCAATTGTCTTGCTACGACAAGCTGGCGGGCTTCATCTTCAACTGTTAATCCGTACCCTGATTTGCATTCAATGGTGGTGGTTCCTGATGCATTTGCTTCGGCGATAAGGCGGCGACCGCTCTGAAGGAGCTGGCCATTATTTGCCTTCCGTGTGAGTTCGACCGTGTATCCGATGCCCCCTGCGCTGTAACGCTCCCCACGCATGCGAGCGCCAAACTCTTCGCACCTATCGCCTGCAAATATCAAATGGGTGTGGCTGTCAACGAAACCAGGGATGATGCATCGCCCATGAGCATCTATCTTGTTCTGGATTTCTGCACGGGGTGCAGATGAGGATTCGCCGACCCAGGTAATGCTGCCTTTTTCGATAAGGAACGCTGCATGGCGGATCAACCCGAGTGGTGTGCCATCAAATGATGAATCGTTGGTGACCAAGAGACCAATATTGTCGACGAGTGTTCGAGTCATACTCACTCCACATCTAACATCGGCACATGCACATGTCTTTCACGTGCGGTCTCTCTCGCCCCTTCATACCCTGCATCCGCATGGCGGATGACACCCATTCCGGGGTCGTTGGTGAGTACGCGAGCCAATTTCTGTGCCGCCAAGGCAGTGCCATCGGCAACCGATACCTGTCCAGCATGAATTGAGCGGCCGATTCCAACGCCCCCGCCATGATGAATAGAAACCCACGATGCACCCGAGGAAATATTTACCATTGCATTGAGAAGCGGCCAATCTGCGATTGCATCTGATCCATCAAGCATCGATTCTGTCTCTCGATATGGAGATGCAACGGAACCACAATCCAAATGATCACGACCGATAACAATCGGCGCTGAAACTTCGCCGCGCGCGACCAAGTCATTAAAGGCAAGACCTGCCTTGTCGCGTTCGCCATATCCCAGCCAACAAATACGTGCAGGCAGTCCTTGAAAAGCCACTTTCTCCTGCGCCATTGTGATCCAGCGATGGAGTCCTTCATTCTCCGGAAAGAGATCGAGAACTGCTTTGTCAGTGCGATAGATATCTTTGGGATCGCCCGAGAGTGCCACCCAGCGGAAGGGGCCTTTTCCTTCACAGAAAAGTGGTCGGATATATGCGGGAACAAAACCCGGGAAAGCGAATGCTCGACTGTATCCTCCCTGCCTTGCCTCATCTCGTATCGAGTTGCCGTAATCAAAAACCTCAGCACCTTTATCCATGAAACCGACCATCGCCTCAACGTGCTTGGCCATCGCCTCACGTGCGCGTTTGGTAAAACTTTCCGGATCATCTTTTGCTAACTGCGCAGCATCGTGAAACTCAACTCCTATCGGAATGTAAGAAAGTGGATCGTGGGCAGAGGTCTGATCAGTAACGATATCTATCGGAACATCCATCCGAAGTAGTTGTGGCACCACCACCGCCGCATTGCCGACTACCCCGACCGAGAGAGGAACTCCCTCAGATTTCGCCTTTTGAACCCGCTCGATTGCATCATTGAGATCATCTGCAATCTCATCGAGATACCGCGTTTCGACTCTCTTTTCCAGGCGTGTCTTGTCGATATCAATGATGAGGCAGACTCCACCATTCATCGTGACCGCCAATGGCTGCGCACCACCCATTCCGCCACACCCTGCGGTCAGGGTCAGAGTTCCTTGAAGCGTTGAATTGAATCTCTTGTTAGCGATGGCAGCAAAGGTCTCATACGTTCCTTGCAAAATTCCTTGTGTCCCAATGTAAATCCATGAGCCGGCAGTCATTTGGCCGTACATCGTCAACCCGAGTTGTTCGAGCCTTCGAAATTCCGGCCAATTGGCCCAATCGCCGACTAAATTTGAATTTGCAATGAGAACTCTCGGCGCCCATTCGTGCGTTTGAAAAACTCCAACTGGTTTTCCAGATTGAACGAGCAATGTCTCATCATCTTTAAGTTTGGTAAGTGTGCGAACGATCGCATCGAAAGAGGGCCAATCTCGCGCAGCCTTCCCAGTGCCTCCATAAACAACGAGTCTTTCTGGATGCTCAGCTACTGCCGGATCTAGGTTGTTATGGAGCATACGGATCGCAGCTTCTTGGCCCCAGCCAAGAGCACTCAGTGAAGACCCCGTTGCAGCGTGAAGGATGCGAGCACTACTGGTCATAAGTGGAGAATAGCGCGGCCTTGCCCCACACTATAGCCATGTCTCACACCATTGATTCAGATTTCTTGGCCTTACCGCTTTCTGCCACAGCAGATGCCGCACTTAGCACGGCGACTGGGGCAGGTGCCTCGCATGTTGATGTTCGCATTGAGCGAGTGCGCACTGGCTCGCTTCAACTTCGCGACTCACGCCTCGAATCACAAGCGGATGAAACCGTCACGGGTGTTGGTGTCCGTGTAATCGTCAACGGAGCATGGGGATTTGCATCATCTCCCGATATTTCACCCGAGGCCGGCCAACGACTTGCCAAAATCGCCGTTGCTATGGCTAAGACAAGCAAACCACTAGCGATGGAAGTGGTTGCATTAGCCTCTGAACCAGTGTACGCAAATCAGTTGTGGGTTTCTAACTACGAAGTGGATCCATTTTCCGTGACTGGCGAGGCCAAAATCGAACGCTTGGCTCAGCTGAGCAATAAGCTTCTTGCCAGTTCGACAGTTACCCATGTCAGCGCATTCACGATGTATGTAAAAGAGCAGAAATTTTACGCTGATTCCTATGGCACCACGACTACCCAACAGCGGGTACGCGTCCAGGCGAACCTCGATGCAATAAGCGTCGGCGACCATGGCTTCGAATCAATGCGAACTCTCTCGCAGCCAGCCGGTTATGGATGGGAATGGATGGATAACCGGATCTACAACTGGGATGCTGAGGTCGATGAACTACCATCGCTGTTGGCCGAGAAAGTCAAGGCACCAAGTGTTGAAGCAGGAAGATACGATCTTCTCATCCACCCTAGCAATCTATTTTTAACAATTCACGAATCGATTGGCCATGCCACCGAACTTGATCGTGCCATTGGCTACGAGGCAAACTACGCTGGCACCTCCTTTGCGACTCCCGATAAATTGGGACACCTGCAATATGGCTCTGCGCTTATGAATGTAACCGGAGATCGCATCACTCCGCATGGCTTGAGTACGGTGGGTTTTGATGATGAAGGTGTCGCTGCCCAACAATGGGACATCATTAAGGACGGAGTGCTAGTGGGCTACCAACTTGATCGGCGGATTGCCGCGCGGGTAAATCAGGAACGGAGCAATGGGTGTGCATATGCAGACTCCCCGACTCACGTGCCAATTCAACGGATGCCAAATGTTTCCCTACAGCCAGATCCCACCGGCCCAAACTTGGAAGGTTTGATTGGCAGTATCGAAGACGGCATCTTTATCAAGGGAGATAAATCATGGTCGATTGATATGCAACGCTACAACTTTCAATTTACGGGTCAACAGTTTCATCGCATTAAGAATGGAAGACTTGTGGGCCAACTCAAAGATGTTGCATATCAGGCTACAACTACAGATTTTTGGGGTGCTATGAGTTCCGTGGGAGGGCCATCCACATACTCATTGGGTGGCGCCTTCAACTGTGGCAAGGGCCAACCAGGCCAAGTCGCAGCAGTCAGCCATGGCTGCCCTGCTGCAATATTTGACAAGATCAACGTTCTAAACACGATGGCGGAGAGTGGAGCATGATTTCGCCGCAAGAATTAATTGAGCGCATCACTGCAGCTGCTAACTACGACGATTGCATTGTCATCATCAACGAGCAGAGTCAGGCAAATCTTCGATGGGCAAACAGCACCCTCACGACAAATGGTGTGATAACTGAGCGATCCGTTACCGTCATAGCTTTCGTCGCGCTCGAAGGTGGAATGGCCTCTGGTGCGGTCACCCGAACCGATGTCGCGGCGCAGGAAATTAGCGCGATCGCGAAAGAAGCAGGCGCTGCTGCTCTTGCTGCCGGAAAAGCAGAAGATGCCGCCGAAATTGCCCGCAATCTCTCCGTTGGTAACTGGACCGAGGCGCACGATCCAACTAGCCCAGCAATATTTGCAACCATCGCACCGGACATGGGCGATATGTTTCAGCGTTCACTCGACAGCCAGATCGAACTTTTTGGGTATGCCCAACACACCCATCGCACTACCTGGGTCGGTTCCAAAGGTGGGCTCCGCCTTCGCTGGGATCAACCGTCCGGCCGGATTGAGATGACAGGAAAATCCCAGCAACGAACCCGCTCCACGTGGGAAGGGGTAGCAACTCGAGATTTTTCCAATGTATCTATCGCTCACTTTGACTCAGCAATTCGTCAACGCCTTGATTGGCAATCGAAACGGATAGAGATACCAGCAGGACACTACGACACCGTGATGCCTCCTGGCTGTGTCGCCGACCTCTTTACCTACCTCCTATGGAAGGCAGCGGCACGTGATGCCCATGAAGGAAGATCGGTGTTCTCTCGTAAAGGCACGACGGGCACGAGAACTCGGGTGGGCGACACGCTATCGAACCAAAAAACCAATCTGTATTCAGATTCGAAATATCTGGGGCTCGAATCCTCACCATTTGTCGTTACAACAGGCAGCGGCCCGATGAGTTCGGTTTTTGACAATGGACAGAATTTGGGCAAAACACTCTGGCTAAGCGAAGGGAAACTCACCTCACTAGTGCAGACAAGAGCATCCGCCGTCGACACGGCCCTTTCCTTTACTCCCATGGGTGAAAATTTGATCATGGATGTCGATGGAGCCAAGGGGTCATTGGAAGATCTCGTCGCCGGTCTTGATGATGGACTGCTTCTCACCACCCTCTGGTATATACGCGAAGTCGACCCAAGTACATTGTTATTAACCGGGTTAACGCGCGATGGGGTTTATCGAGTTAAGGGTGGCGAAGTGATCGGCTCGGTCAATAACTTCCGCTGGAATGAGTCACCCGTCAATCTCCTATCCCGAATGAAAGCAGTGGGCGCAACTGCCATTACGCAATCACGCGAATGGGGCGATGATGTAGATCGCACCGCCATGCCACCGGTGGTTTTTGAAAATTTCAATATGTCCACAGTCAGTCTGGGCAGTTAAGCACTCTTAACGCAGATGTCCCTGTTCATTTGCAGACCGCAAAGCCCGCAGACCGTCACTTGGCCAGATGGAGATTGAAGAGATAGAGCATGGAGATACGTCGATATGGAAAATGCTCTCAGGTGAACCATCCGTTGCAAGTCTGATGGCCTGTTTGATGACGCCGTTATGAGACACAACAACAATTCGTTTGCCCGGATATTTCGCCACCAATTTGTCTATTGCTTCATCCACGCGCCAACCAAGGGCGTCGTAGGATTCTCCTTCTGGCGGCGCGTACGAAGAAGATGACAACCAGGCTTTATATTCAATCGGATACAGACGGGCAACTTCATCAATTGAGAGTCCATCCCACGAGCCAAAGCCACACTCAAACCATGCTTCGTCAAAAATTATCGGCAGATCTAATTGTTCGGCAATAACTTCAGCAGTCTGAGCGGTACGCATTAATGGAGAAGCAATGAGGATCTCGGGTTTCAATTTCATGACTTCTTCAGCCACGAGGCCGGCCTGCGCCAAACCCGTCATCGTTAATGGAGGATTAGGCTCCCCGCTTCCAGAGAATTTTCGGTCCGGGGTAAGAATTGTCTCTCCATGGCGGATGAAATAAATCATTGTCGGAACTTCGTCCATGCGCAGACGCTCGGTAAGGAAATTAATTTGCTGAGTGGACTTGCCGCTCTTCTCATCAAGCGCGCGATTGGCAAGGCGATCGGCGTGAGCATTCTCTTCGCGAGGAATCCATACGTATGTCACTAATGACGGCGTGTGCGCAGCCCGAGCCTCCTTGGCAAGAATTTTCATTCCATCGTGCTTTATCTGCCAGCGGCCAGACATCTGTTCCACAACCAACTTGCTATCCATTCGCACTTCGATAATTGCATTTGGATCCAGTTGGTGAATCGCGGTTAAACCAGCGACAAGCCCGCTGTATTCGGCAACATTGTTGGTCGCAATTCCGATGTAGTCGTAAAGTTCAGCAATTACTACGTTCCCTTCGTGCAGGACTGCTCCATAACCAGCAGGACCGGGGTTTCCGCGCGAGCCGCCGTCGGCAGTCATGACGAATTGACGAGCCACTATTTTGCTCCGCGCACCAAGATGCATCGGCACTCTTCGCACCGAACAACTTCATCGGAAGGCAGTGTCTTAATACGACTGATTTCAACGCTATTGATTGCGAGATGACACCCATCGCATCGACCTTCGCGCATCGCAGCCGCTCCAGTACCGCTGTTGCTGCGGATCTTTTCGTAGAGTTCTAATAGCGCGCCATCGACAGTTGATGCAGTTAATTTTCGCTCTTCCGTGAGCGATGCAATTTCCAATTCAATCTCTTCGCTGGCAAAAACTTTGCGCCCTAGAATTTCCTCAGCGGCCGAATTCAAAGCTGTCTCTTCGCCCCTCAGCTCTTGGAGCCTTTCCTTGATTGAATCAATCCGAAGCATGATCTCAAGCTCAACTTCTTCCAACTCGGAACGACGGGTCGAGAGCGTCTGAACCTCGTGCTGAAGCTTCTCCAATTCCTTGGCTGATGTACCTGCGTCAGCAAGACGCTTCTCATCCCTTTCAAGCCGCGTTACCACTTGTTCGACATCGGCTTCAGAGCGCAGTAACTCGCGCTTGATATCGCTGATTTGAGTCTCTGCTGCAATGGCAAGGTCTCTCACCACTGCTAAACGCTGGGTGGTACCCAATAGCTCCGCGATTTCAGGAAGGGCTAAGAGTTTGTTTCGCAATGTCGCGACAGCAAAGTCCATCCTCTGGATATCTAGGATTTGGAGTTGATCACTGGGGGCGGCTTTCATGTTCTCCCCTCGAATACTGATATTTCTGATATTGGTGGGCGCTGAGGGTTTCGAACCCCCGACATCCTCGGTGTAAACGAGGCGCTCTACCACTGAGCTAAGCACCCTAACGGTTGCGCGATTCTACTGGAATTGCGCCTATAGAACGAATCGAGGCTATTACAGCGCTGCAATCGCCGCTTTATAGTCACCAATGCTGCGAGCATCACCCATCGCATTCACTACTTGCCAGCGAAGAACGCCTGACTTATCCACGATAAAGGTGCCTCGGATCGCGCATCCGCGATCCTCTTTGAAGACACCGTACAGCGTGGAGACTGCCCCATGCGGCCAAAAATCTGAGAGCACTGGAAATTTATATCCTTGTGCTTCCGCAAAAGCTCGTTGGGAAAATATCGAATCACATGAAATAGCCAACAACTGAACGTCATCATTTTGGAAATCATTTAAGTCGTCACGAATTGCGCAGAGCTCGCCAGTACACGTGCCAGTAAACGAAAAAGGATAGAACAGTATGACAACGTTCTTTTTGTCCCGAAAGGATGACAGAGAAACCTTTACCCCGTGTTGGTCGGAGAGTTCAAAATCAGGCGCATGAGATCCAATAACTAATGACATGGCATAGAACCTATCTCTTGCCGGCTTTCCTCGCTACCAAGCGAGTTGCTGACCAGTCGGAGGCAACTGAGAACGTGGATGTCTGACTTAAACCAGCTGTCGGCGCCGCATCTTGGATATCACTTGGCTCGACATGATTGGGTCGACCGACCTTCGGAGTAAGAACCCAAATTGGTCCGCCATCGGTGAGATATGCAAGGACGTCGACTAACGCATCGACTAAGTCACCATCATCATCTCGCCACCACAAAAGGACGGCATCAACAACTTCTTGGACTTGGCCACTAATGAATTGACTACCAGTTACTTGGATTATGTCTTGCCGCAATGTTTCATCGGAATCATTGCCGTAACCGGACTCAAGTACGAGAAACCCCGGCTCAAACCCCATCCGACTTGCCATCGACCCCAAGGGGGTATTCACCAACGACCATCCCTTCTTTTTGCGACTTAGGCCCAATTGGCCCGTCCTGTTTCACGTAAGGGATAAGTCCACCCAAGAGTTGCCTCCTACGCAAGTCCATTTCGCCTTTATTTCTGCGTTTTCGGCCGATGAAAGCGGAAAAGATCTCAATTATCGGTCGTACTCACGGGTTGATGTGACGTGAGCCCCTCCAAGAGGGGAAGATAGGGCCATGAGCGAAAAATTTCAGGCGCCCGATCAAGTGATAGATCAACTAGTGGACACCGACCCTCAAGAGACTGCTGAGTGGCACGCCTCCTTTGATTCAGCCCTTGAACATGCCGGTCCAGTTCGCGCCCGCTATCTGATGTTAAGCATGTTGAAGCGAGCGCGAGAGAAGAACGTCGGCATGCCGTATCTGCGCACGACCGATTACATCAACACCATTCCGCCAGAGCGTGAACCAGAATTTCCTGGCGACGAGACGATCGAGCGTCGTATCCGCGCTTTTATCCGATGGAACGCTGCCATGTTGGTCCATCGGGCACAACGTCCCGGCGTTGGCGTAGGCGGTCACATTTCAACGTACGCATCCTCGGCCGCACTTTATGAAGTTGGGTTCAACCACTTTTTTCGCGGTAAGGACCATCCAGGCGGTGGAGATCAAATTTACTTCCAAGGACATGCAAGCCCCGGAATGTACGCGCGCGCGTTTATGGAAGGACGTTTTAGCGAGTACCAACTAGATGGTTTCCGGCAGGAGTTGTCCCACGAAGGTGGAGGACTCTCCTCTTATCCTCACCCTCGTTTGATGCCAGAGTTCTGGGAATTCCCGACAGTCTCGATGGGACTGGGTCCGATCAATGCGATTTATCAAGCGCGTTTTAATCGGTACTTGCATAACCGTGGATTTAAAGACACAAGTGATCAGAACGTCTGGGCATTCCTCGGCGATGGAGAAATGGACGAACCAGAAAGCCTGGGAGCGATCAGCCTCGCTGCCCGAGACGGTCTCGATAACCTCACCTTTGTCATCAACTGCAACCTGCAGCGACTTGACGGGCCAGTGCGCGGTAATGGCAAGATCATTCAGGAGCTCGAATCAATTTTCGGAGGCGCCGGTTGGAACGTCATCAAAGTGGTGTGGGGACGCGAATGGGATCCACTACTTGCCCAAGATCGCGAGGGCGCACTCGTTCAATTAATGAACCAGACTCCAGATGGCGACTACCAGACATTTAAAGCTGAAAACGGAGCCTACGTCCGCGAGCATTTCTTCGGGCGTGATCCTCGCACCGCTGCGATGGTTGCCAACTGGAGCGATGACCAGGTCTGGGGTCTCAAACGTGGAGGCCACGATTACAAGAAACTCTATGCCGCATACCGTGCGGCCACCGATCACACAGGCCGCCCAACAGTGATCTTGGCAAAGACCATCAAGGGTTGGACATTGGGTTCGACTTTCGAAGCTCGGAACTCAACTCACCAGATGAAGAAGATGACCATGGAAGACATCATGACCTTCCGCGACCGTCTTCACATTCCAATTCCTGATGATCAACTTGATGCGAAGCTTCCTCCATATTACAAACCAGCCGAAGATTCCGAAGAGAATCAGTACCTTTTAGAACGTCGCAGAATTCTCGGTGGTTCGATCCCGCGTCGCAGGGCGATTTCAAAACCACTGCCACAACCACCTGATTCTGTCTACAGTTCGGCAAAACGCGGTTCTGGCAACCAGGAAATTGCGACAACTCAGGCGTTCGTGCGCCTCCTCAAGGACCTGCTCAAAGATCCAGGTATGGGTACCCGTTTCGTTCCGATCATTCCCGACGAGGCACGCACATTTGGCATGGATTCCCTCTTTCCGACATTGAAAATCTACTCACCGCTGGGACAGACCTACACCTCAGTTGACCGCGAGTTGATGCTCTCCTACAAGGAATCAACTTCTGGCGTGATCTTGCACGAGGGCATTAACGAAGCAGGATCAGTGGCATCCTTCACTGCCGTTGGAACTTCTTACTCAACTCATGACGAGCCGATGATTCCCGTTTACATCTTCTACTCGATGTTTGGATTCCAAAGAACAGGTGATGCCTTCTGGGCAGCAAGTGACCAGATGGCCAGAGGATTCGTTCTCGGTGCGACTGCGGGCCGCACAACACTGAACGGTGAGGGTTTGCAGCACGAGGATGGACACTCCCTCCTTCTTGCATCAACGAACCCCGCCGTCGTCGCATATGACCCAGCATTTGCCTACGAAGTGGCCCATATTGTCAAAGACGGTCTTCGTCGTATGTACGGCGAGAACAGTGAGAACATTTACTACTACCTCACCGTTTACAACGAGCCATACGCCCAGCCAGCCGAGCCAGAAAACCTTGATGTTGAAGGCTTATTGCGAGGCATCTACAAGTTCGCGCCAACTTCCGGCCACGAGGCCAAGCCAGCGCAGATTCTGGCGTCAGGTGTCAGCATCAACTGGGCTCTCAAAGCTCAAAAGTTACTTCAAGAAGACTGGGGCGTATCAGCTTCGGTCTGGTCGGTAACTTCATGGAACGAGTTACGCCGAGACGGCATATCTGTCGAACAGCACAACCTGCTTCACCCCGATGATCAGAAGCAGGCCTACGTCACGACAAAGCTCGCGGGCGCACAAGGACCGGTGATCGCAGTAAGCGACTTCATGCGAGGCGTGCAAGATCAAATCGCGCCGTGGGTGGAACAACCGTTCCTATCATTGGGCACAGATGGATTTGGACTTTCCGATACGCGTGGGGCACTCCGGCGTCACTTCAAAGTCGACGCAGAATCCATCGCGATCGCCGTACTTTCCCAACTTGCCAAAACAGGGGTTGTGAATTCAGGCGTAGTGAAGGAAGCGATCGATAAATATCAAATCTTCGATGTCTCGGCCGCTGACGCTGGCAACACTGAGGGCTCTGGTTGATCGGTCGAATCCCGATCGAGGATATCTCCCCCGTCATTGTCTTCGGGGGAGAATTTGTTCCTGTCAAAGCGATTGCCCACGAAGAAACTACGATTAGCGCAACAGTTTTCCGAGAGGGCCATGACGGACTTGGGGTGCAGGCAATTCTGGTCGATGCCCACGGGCGCGAGTTATCGCGTGTTCGAATGCGCGAGATTTGGCCAGGAACAGATAGGTATGAAGCCAAGCTGGCTCCCCCAACCGTCGGGGATTTCACCTTCTTCATAGAAGCCTTTGATGATCCATTTCTCACATGGCATCACGATTCAGAGATCAAGATCAGCGCCAATATTGATCCCGAACTTTGCTGCGAAATCGGTGCCTTGTTATTTCAAGAGAAAATCAAGAATGATGCCTCCTCATCCCCTCTCCTCTCCCCTGCGCTGGATGCCCTCAAAAACAAGAAACTAGCGCCAGCAAATCGTTTTTCAATCGCGGCAAGTGAAGAAATTCGCGACTACTTCGACAGTAACCCTTTGCGGCGCCTGGTCACAAAATCTGACGGCTATCCGATTCGAGTCGACCGAGATCGCGCACTTATCGGCGCCTGGTATGAGTTCTTCCCTCGGAGCGAAGGTGCCACGAATAAATCCAGCGGAACTTTTGGCACCGCAGCCAATCGTTTGGCCGACATTGCGGCTATGGGATTCGATGTTCTCTACCTCCCACCCATTCATCCCATCGGCGAAACATTTCGCAAAGGTCCAAATAACTCACTCAATGCAACCACAGGTGATCCCGGAGTTCCTTGGGCGATCGGCAGCAAAGACGGTGGCCATGACGCAATAAACCCCGCCCTGGGTTCGATGAAAGATTTTGAAGACTTCGTACGAAAAGCCAAGGATCTCGGGTTGGAAATCGCATTGGACTTTGCCCTTCAAGTCTCACCGGACCATCCCTGGGTAGCGGCACATCCAAAATGGTTCAACCATCGCCCAGATGGCACCATCGCATACGCGGAGAATCCTCCGAAGAAGTATCAAGACATTTATCCAATAAATTTCGACCACGATCCTGCCGGAATTGTGGCAGAAGTGCTCCGCGTTCTTCGTTTCTGGATAGATAAAGGCGTGAGCATCTTCCGCGTTGATAACCCGCACACCAAGCCGGTCGCATTCTGGCAGGAAGTCTTATCGGTGATGTTCCAGGAGTCTCCCGACGTGATCTTCCTTGCTGAAGCTTTTACTCGACCGGCAATGATGCACGCCCTTGGCAAAGCCGGATTTCATCAGTCGTATACCTATTTCACCTGGCGCACCAGCAAGCAAGAACTCACCTCGTACGGTAATGAAATTTCGCAGAGTTCGAGCGCATACTTCCGCCCTAATTTCTGGGTGAATACGCCGGATATCTTGCCATTTCACCTGCAGAGCGGAAGCCCTGCGATGTTCGCCCTCCGCGCGGTTCTCGCATCCACTCTTTCGCCATCTTGGGGAATGTATTCTGGATATGAACTATTCGAGTATCTGCCGTTGCGCGAGGGCAGTGAGGAGTACCTAGATTCGGAGAAATATCAGATTCGAATCCGAGACTGGGCTGGGGCGGCAAAGAGCGGTGCGACCCTCGCCCCCTTCATCACCAAACTCAATCACGTCCGGCGGGAGCATCCGGCGCTGCAACGACTTCGAAACTTGGTATTCCACAACACGGGCTCAGATGCCATCATTGCCTACTCCAAGCGCGAAGGGTCGGATCTAGTCCTCGTGGTCGTCAACCTTGATCCAACAAATGCGCAGGAAACTACCGTCCATTGGGATATGAATGCCCTTGGTCTTGTTTCGGACCGCTTCGTCGCCCACGACTTGCTGGAGAACTCAGTATTCGAATGGCAACAAGATACTTTCATTCGGTTGGATCCCAGCGGACCATCTGGCAAAGTGGCTCACATCGCTTACGTGAACTTGGGCTAAGAAGCGCATGACCTCTCTTGGCGAACTCGATCTCTATCTAATCGGAGAAGGTCGCCACGAAAAACTCTGGAATGTTCTGGGTTCTCATGTAAAGAGAGACGAATCTGGAAAAATCATCGGCACCTCTTTTGCAGTGTGGGCACCAAATGCGCAAGGTGTCAGTTTAGTATCAGATTCTAATTTCTGGGATAAGAACACGCACAAAATGACCTCCATTGGAAATAGTGGAATTTGGGAAATTTTCATTCAGGGAATGAGTGCCGGGATTAAATACAAATACGCAATTCATCAAAAAGACGGACGATGGGTCGATCACGCAGACCCGTTGGCCCAACAAACTGAAATACCCCCACTCACCGCCTCGGTTGTCTTTGAATCTACTTTCACCTGGAGTGATGAGAAATGGCTAGAACAAAGACTCGGTTTTGAGTCGTGGAAAGAGCCCATCTCTATTTACGAAATTCACCTTGCTTCATGGAAGGCAGGGCTGAGCTACCGCGAACTTGCCAGCGAGTTGATCACCTATGTGAGCGAACAAGGTTTCACGCACGTTGAGTTTCTTCCAGTTATGGAACACCCGTACGGACCGTCGTGGGGATACCAGGTCACTTCATTTTTCGCACCGACGTCGCGTTTTGGATCCCCCGACGAATTTCGATATCTCGTAGATGAGCTCCATAAAGCCAATATCGGCGTGATACTCGATTGGGTTCCAGCGCATTTTCCAAAAGATGAGTGGGCGCTGGCCAATTTTGACGGCAGCGCACTCTACGAACATGCCGATCCTCGCCTTGGCGAGCACCCAGACTGGGGAACTTTGATCTTCAACTTCGGTCGGAACGAAGTAAGGAATTTCCTTGTCGCCAGTGCACTCTTCTGGCTGGGTGAGTTTCACATAGATGGTCTTCGTGTGGACGCGGTGGCCTCAATGCTTTATCTCGATTATTCGCGAAAAGAAGGCGAGTGGCTTCCAAATAAATTCGGCGGACGCGAGAATCTAGAGGCGGTGCAACTCCTCAAAGAAGCTACATCCACGGCATATAAAAACTATCCGGGGATCATGATGATCGCGGAGGAG
>Ga0315268_10003405_pt1 | contig 17555 bp, 9 predicted proteins | sample C1_top_MG_FD_204535 | JGI IMG/M metagenome (GOLD analysis project Ga0315268, IMG submission 204535) | Sediment microbial communities from Yellowstone Lake, YNP, Wyoming, USA - C1_top | ecosystem: Environmental > Aquatic > Freshwater > Lake > Sediment | place: USA: Wyoming | collected 2017-08-01
CGGCCGTACCCTGCGTGGCGGCGATCTGAAACCCCATCCGGGCGAAGGCCTCGGCAACGGGAACGATCCGGTCCTTGTACGCGTCATGGACGCTGAGAAAAACCCGTCCCTCAAGCGGCATCTTGAACCCGGCGGCCATCTGCGATTTGGCGAACGCCATGCCGAACGAATGGTCGATCCCCATCACCTCACCCGTGGACTTCATCTCCGGACCAAGGAGGATATCGACGTTGGGGAAGCGGTTGAACGGGAAGACCGCCTCCTTCACGGAGATGTGCTTCGGCCGGATCGGTGTCGTGAAGCCCAACTCCTGGAGGGTTTTCCCCAGCATCACCTTCGTGGCGAGCTTTGCCAGGGGGACGCCGATCGCCTTGCTGACGAAGGGGATGGTCCGCGAGGCGCGGGGGTTGACCTCCAGGACGTAGAGATCGCCGTCCTTGATCGCGTACTGGATATTCATGAGTCCCACGACATGCAGCTCTTCCGCGATAAGCTTCGTCTGGCGCTCGATCGTCTCCAGGAGCTCCGGTCCGAAGGTGATCGTCGGCAGCGCGCAGGCGCTGTCTCCTGAGTGAATCCCCGCCTCCTCGATGTGCTCCATGATCCCGGCGACGACAGTCGTTGTTCCGTCGCTGATCGCATCGACGTCCACTTCGATTGCATCCTCGAGAAACTTGTCGATCAGGATGGGATGTCCCGGAGAGACCTCGAGGGCCCGGACCATGAATTGCCGGAGGCTTTCCGTATCGTAGATGATCTCCATCGACCGGCCGCCCAGGACGTAGGAGGGGCGGACCAGGACGGGATAGCCGATCCGTTCGGCCGCCCGGACGGCCTCTTCGGTGTCCATTGCCGTGTCATTGTCGGGTTGCCGGAGGTTAAGGCGGTTGACGATCTCCTGGAAGCGCTTCCGGTCCTCGGCGCGGTCGATCGCGTCGGGGGAGGTGCCCAGGATCGGCGCCCCCGCTGCCTCCAGCCCCCGGGCAAGGTTTAGCGGGGTCTGGCCGCCGAACTGGACGATTACCCCCATCGGCTGTTCCGCCTTCAGGATGTGGAGGACGTCTTCGAGGGTGACCGGCTCGAAGAAGAGCTTGTCGGAAGTGTCGTAGTCGGTGCTCACCGTCTCGGGGTTCGAGTTCACCATGATGCTCTCGTAGCCTTCCTCCCGGAGGGCAAAGGAGGCGTGAACGCAGCAGTAGTCGAACTCGATCCCCTGGCCGATCCGGTTGGGACCGCCGCCAATGATGACGACCTTCGGTTTTGTCGAGGGGCGGGTTTCATCCTCCGTCTCGTAGGTGGAGTAGTAGTAGGGGGTGTAGGCCTCGAACTCCGCCGCGCAGGTGTCGACGAGCTTGTAGACGGGGACGATCCCTGCCGCGTAGCGGCGGCGGCGGATCTCTTCTTCCGGGAGGAGCCAGAGACCGCCGAGGTAGCGGTCGGAGAAGCCCAGGCGCTTCGCCTCGAAGAGCAGTTCCGTCGAGGGCGCCGCCTTCTTGAGCTCCTCTTCCGCCTCGACGAGCGTCCGGATCTGGTGGAGGAACCAGGGATCGATCCGGGTGAGGCGATGGATTTCCTCCAGGGTCATCCCTTCCCGGTAGGCCGCGGCGATATAAAAAAGGCGGAGCGAATTCGGCGTCACGAGCTTCTGGCCGAGGAACGCCCGGGGGTCGCTGAGGTTCTCCGGGAGCTCGGCCATCAGGCCGAAGCGCTTGATCTCCAGGGAGCGGACCGCCTTCTGGAGGGCCTCCCGGAAGGTCCGGCCGATTGCCATCGTCTCGCCCACGGACTTCATCGAGGTGGTCAGGAAGTCCTCCGTCTCGGGGAACTTCTCGAAGGTCCAGCGAGGGATCTTAACGACGCAGTAGTCGATCGTCGGTTCGAATGAAGCCATCGTTTCGCGGGTGATGTCGTTGGGGATCTCGTCAAGCGTATAGCCCACGGCCAGCTTCGCGGCGATTTTGGCGATGGGGAAGCCCGTGGCCTTGGAGGCCAGCGCCGAGGAGCGCGATACCCGGGGGTTCATCTCGATGACGATCATCTCGCCGGTCTCCGGGTGGATCGCGAACTGGACGTTGGAGCCGCCCGTCTCGACGCCGATCTCCCGCATGATGGCGATGGCCGCGTCGCGCATTTTCTGGTACTCGACATCCGTGAGCGTCTGGATAGGGGCGACGGTGATCGACTCGCCCGTGTGGACCCCCATGGGGTCGATGTTTTCGATAGAGCAGATGATGACAACGTTGTCCGCCTTGTCGCGCATCACCTCAAGTTCGTACTCCTTCCAGCCGAGGGCCGACTGCTCCAGCATAATCTCGTGGATCATGCTCGCATCGAGGCCTCCCTTGGCGATCTCGGCGAGCTCCTCCCGGTTATAGGCGACGCCGCTTCCCGTTCCCCCCAGGGTAAACGAGGGGCGGATGATGATCGGAAAGCCGATCTCGGCGGCCACGGTGAACACCTCCTCCATCGAACGGGCGAAACCACTTTTGGGGACCTTGATGCCGATCTTCTCCATCGCCGCCCGGAAGAGCTGGCGATCCTCCGCCTTGTGGATGACGGGGAGCGACGCCCCGATCATCTCGACGCCGTACTTTGCCAGAACGCCGGACTCCGCCACGGCAACCGCCGTGTTGAGACCCGTCTGGCCGCCGAGGGTGGGGAGCAGGGCGTCGGGGCGCTCCTTGGCGATGATCTTCTCCACCGCCTCCGGGGTGATCGGCTCCACGTAGGTCCGATCCGCCGTCTCGGGGTCGGTCATGATCGTTGCCGGATTGGAATTGACGAGGATGACCTCGTACCCCTCCTCCTTGAGCGCCTTGCAGGCCTGAGTCCCGGAATAGTCGAATTCGCAGGCCTGGCTGATGATGATCGGCCCGGAGCCGATGATCAGGATCTTTTTAATGTCCGTCCGTTTTGGCATGTTATCCCTATTCCCACTCGATTGTGCTCGGCGGCTTCGAGCTGATGTCGTAGACGACTCGGTTCACCCCCCGGACCTCGTTGATGATCCGGTTGGAAACGCGGCTCAGAAGGTCGTGGGGGAGCCTCGCCCAGTCCGCCGTCATCGCGTCCTCGCTCGTCACCGCCCGAATGGCGATGATGTGCTCGTAGGTCCGCTGGTCCCCCATGATCCCGACGCTCTTGAGCGGCAGGAGGACCGCGAAGGACTGCCAGAGTTTCCGGTAGTAGTTTGCCGCCCGGATCTCCTCCATCAGGACCGCGTCCGCGTTCTTCAGGATGGTGAGCCGCTTTTCGGTCACCTCGCCGACGATCCTGACGGCGAGCCCCGGCCCCGGGAAAGGCTGCCGCCAGACCACATCGTCGGAAAGTCCGAGTTCCTTTCCGAGGAGCCTGACCTCGTCCTTGAAGAGGTGCTTCAAGGGCTCGACGAGCTTGAGCTTCATCTTTTTGGGAAGGCCCCCCACGTTGTGGTGGGACTTGATGACGGCGCTGGGCCCCCCGAAGGCCGACCGGGATTCGATCAGGTCCGGGTAGAGCGTCCCTTGGCCCAAAAACTCCGCCCCTTTGATCTTCTTGGCTTCCTTCTCGAACACCTCGATAAAGGTCCGGCCGATGATCTTGCGCTTGCGCTCGGGGTCGGTGACCCCCTTGAGGCCATCGACGAAGGCCTTCCGCGCCCGGGCGAACCGGACGTTCATCTGGAGATTCTTGGCGAAGAGGGCCAGGACCTTCTCCCCTTCACCAAGCCTGAGCAGGCCGTTGTCGACGAAGACGCAGGTGAGCTGGCGGCCGATCGCCCGATGGAGGAGGACTGCCGCGACGGAGGAGTCGACCCCCCCGGAGAGGCCGAAAATCACCTGTTTGTCGCCGACGGTCTCGCGGATCTCGGCGACGGCGTCGCGGACGAATGCATTCATCGTCCAGCTTTTCGCGCAACGGCAGACACCGGAGAGGAAGTTCTCCAGGATCTTCCTCCCTTCGACCGTGTGGACCACCTCCGGATGGAACTGGAGGCCGTAGAGGCGGCGTTTCGCGTCTTCGGCGGCGGCCACCTCGGTGTTCTCGGTGGAGGCGGTGATCGTGAAACCCGCCGGCAGCCGGCCGATCTGGTCGCCGTGGCTCATCCAGCACCGTGTCTTTTTTTCCACGCCGGCAAAGAGTTTGCCCGCTTTTTTGACGATCAGTTCCGCAAAGCCGTATTCCCGTTTGGACGCCCCGACGACCTTGCCCCCCAGGGCGTCGACCATAAACTGGAGGCCGTAGCAGATCCCGAGGATCGGGATCCCCAGGTCGAAGATTCCCTTGTCCACGCGGGGCGATCGCGCCTCATAGATCGAGGCGGGCCCGCCGGAGAGGATGATCCCCTCGGGCTTGAGCCCCCGTATCTTCTCGATTGCGATTCCCGGAGGCTCGATCTGGCAGTAGACCTGATGCTCCCGGACGCGCCGGGCGATGAGCTGGTTGTACTGGGATCCGAAATCGATGATCAGGATCACGGCTGATACTCCTTTCCCAACAAAATGGTTTCAGGCAGGGCCTCTCCGCTCATCCGGCCATCCTCCCCGTGTCCATCAGGACGAGGAACTCGTCGAAGAGGTGGTCCGCCTCGTGGGGGCCAGGCGCCGCCTCGGGATGGTGCTGGACGCTGAAGGCCGAAAGATTCGGGTAGCGGATCCCCTCGGAGGTGCAGTCGTTGAGATTGTCCAGGATCGTCACCTGCCCCGGCGGAAGGGATTCGGGGATAACGACGAACCCGTGGTTCTGGGAGGTGATCTCGACCCGGCCGCTTTGGCAGTTCTTCACCGGCTGGTTGAGCCCGTGGTGGCCGAACTTGAGCTTCTCCGTCCGTCCCCCGGCCGCCTGCCCCAGGACCTGGTGGCCCAGGCAGATGCCGAAGATCGGAACCTTCCCCAGGATCGTCCGGACCGTTTCGACGATGTGGGGGAGGGCCGCCGGATCTCCGGGGCCGTTGGATAAGAGGACGCCTTTGGGGGAAAGGGCCAGGATCTCCTGTCCCGTCGCGGTGGCCGGCAGGACCAGGACCTCGCAGTCCCGCTGTTCCATGCTCCTCAGGATGTTGTACTTGACGCCGCAGTCCAGGACGACGACCCTCCGGCGCGCCGACGGCGGTCTCCCCACCGCGGGCATCGGCCGGGGTTCTCCGTCCTGCCACTGATAGGGTTCCCGACAGGTCACCAGTTTCACGAGGTCCCGTCCGACGAGGCCCGGATAGGCGCGGACCCGCTCGAGAAGAAGGTTGGTATCCGCCGTCTCCGTGGAAAGCACCCCCCGCATTGCCCCGGTGATCCTGATCCGCCGGGTCAGCGCCCGGGTATCGATCCCTTCCACCCCCAGTTTGTCATGGGCCTCCAGGAACGTCTTCAGGCTCTGCCGGGAGCGCCAGTTGCTCGGATATTCTTCATACTCCCGGACGACGAATCCCTCGAGATGGATGCCGGCGGACTCCATGTCTTCGAAATTGATCCCGGTATTGCCAATGAGCGGACAGGTCATCACGACGATCTGCCCCTTATAGGAGGGATCGGTAAGGATCTCCTGGTAGCCGGTCATCCCCGTGTTGAAGACGACCTCACCCATAACCTCGCCCTTCCCGGCAAAGACCGCTCCCCGATAAACGCTTCCGTCCTCCAGGACCAGCAGGGCCTGGTGTCGCTTGCTTCCCAGTGTCACGCACCGCTCCTTTTACTCTGTTGCTTTAGATCGCGTTTCCCGTCCCCGACCCTACCGAAGGGAAGAGGGTTTCAAACTTTTTCCGAGCCTGCGCTTATGATATCACCGAATGCCATAAAGCGAAAGGGAGTTATCAGAAAGATCCCTTTTCGTAAAGGAAAATCCGACAACTCCCTTTCACCGTTTATGCGGCCTGACGACTAGAGCATCGGCAGGTAGCGATCGATCTCAAACTGGCTGACATGGACGCGGAAGCGGTCCCATTCCACCTTCTTGTTTTCGACGAACTTGTCGAAGATGTGATCCCCGAGGGTGTCGCGAACGAGCTTGCTTCCCTGCACGATGCACAGCGCCTCGTAAAGGCTGCCCGGCAGCGAGGTGATCCCCGCCTTTGCGCGGGCCTTCTCATCCATCTCGAAGATGTCCTCTTCCACCGGCTCGGGGAGCGGATAGCCCTTCTCGACCCCCTTCATCCCGGCGGCCAGCATCACGGCGAAGGCCAGGTAGGGGTTGCAGGCCGGATCGGGCGAGCGGTATTCCATCCGGGTCGCCTTCTCTTTGCCGGGCTTGTACATCGGGACGCGGATCATCGCGGAGCGGTTCCGGCGCGCCCAGGAGACGTAGACCGGCGCCTCGTAACCGGGGACGAGCCGCTTGTAAGAGTTGATCCATTGGTTGCAGATCGCGGTGATCTCCGGGGCGTGGACCATGAGGCCGGCGATGTAGTGCTTGGCCATCTTCGAGAGGTTGTACTTGTCCCGTCCGTCGAAGAAGCAGTTCTTGCTGCCCTTGAAGAGCGATTGATGGGTATGCATCCCGCTTCCGTTCTGGCCGAAGACCGGCTTCGGCATGAAGGTCGCGTAGACGCCGTTCTGACGGGCGATCTCCTTGACCGCGGTCCGGTAGGTCATGACCTTGTCGGCCATCACAAGGGCCTCGTCGTAACGCAGGTCGATTTCGTGCTGACTCGGGGCGACCTCATGGTGGCTGTACTCCACGCGGATCCCCATATCCTGGAGGGCGAAGATCGTCTGGCGGCGCAGGTCGGTCGCCCGATCCACCGGAAGGCCGTCGAAGTAGCCTCCCATGTCGAGGAACTCGGGGGACTTGTCGGAGGCGAAATAGAAGAATTCGAGCTCGGGGCCGACATAGAAGGTATAGCCCTGGTCGTTGATTTTCTTAAGCGTTCTCTTCAAGACGTAACGGGGGTCTCCCTCATAGGGGGTGCCGTCGGGATTCTGGATGTCGCAGATCATCCGCGCGACCGGGCGATCGGAGGGCCGCCAGGGGATGATCTGGAAGGTGGAGGGGTCGGGCATAGCGATCATGTCGCTCTCCTCTATCCGGCAGAACCCCGCGATGGAGGAGCCGTCGAATCCCATCCCCTCTTCCATTCCCTCCTCCAGTTCGCTGGGGGTGATGCTGAAGATTTTCTGCACCCCGAGGACGTCGGTAAACCAGAATTGGATGAAGCTGACGTTTTTCTCTTTGACGACTTTCAATACGTCTTTTTTTGTTTTTGTTTCAATCATGGCGTAATCCTTTCTTTTTGATGGTGTATTCGGATCGGTGAAACGCCTGCCTTTCCCCGCTTAAAGCTTGAATAACAGATCCGCATACGTCGGCACCGGCCACATGTCCCGGGGAACGATCATCTCCATAGCGTCGATGTCGGTGCGTAGGGCCTTCATTGCCGTGACAACTTTATCACGATACGTTTCCGCCTTCTTTACGGTGTCGGCAGTCTCCTGCGCCTTTGCCGTTGCAGCTTCAAGCTTTCCGAGGTTCTTGTAGGATGATGCAAGCAGCGCACCGAGCTTCTTCAGAAGATCCTCCTGGGCGGGGGCCATAACCGATACGGCCTTGAAGCTCACGATCGAGTCGGCCAGAAACGTGGCGTATTCGGTCGCTGTGGGGATGAACTGCTTTTTCGCCATGTCGATGGCTGTCAGAGCTTCGATATTGATCTGTTTCGCATAGGCCTCGACGTAGATGTCGTAGCGGGAATGCATCTCCTTGTGCGAGAGCACCTCATGTTTTTCAAAGAGTTTTAGCGATTTATCCGTAATGAACGCTTTTAAGGCATCAACGGCGTTTGTTACATTGGGCAGTCCGCGCTTTGCCGCTTCTTTCGGCCAGGCCTCGGAATAATTGTTTCCGTTGAAAATCACCCGGTTATGTTTTTTGTAGGTTTCCTTGATGATCGCCGCTGCTTCGCCGTTCTTATCTTTGGCCTTTTCCAGGCGCGTGGCGATTTCATCGAGGGCCTCGGCGGCGATGGTATTTAGGGCAACATTGGGTCCGGCAATCGACTGTGATGAGCCGACCATCCTGAATTCGAACTTGTTTCCCGTGAAGGCAAAGGGAGAGGTCCTGTTGCGGTCGGTATTGTCTTTGGGGATCTCAGGCAGGGTATCGACGCCGACATTGACAAACTGAGCGCCCTTAGCGGAAACCTTCTGGCCTTTGGCAATCTTATCCAGGATGTCCGTCAGCTCATCGCCCATGAAGATGGAGATGATCGCCGGAGGCGCTTCGTTGGCGCCCAGGCGGTGATCGTTTGCCGCATGGGCACAGGTAGCCCGCAGGATATCCGCATGGGTGTCCACGGCTTTGATCAATGCGCTTAAAAGTAACAGGAACTGGACATTTTCGCTCGGCGTGCGGCCCGGCTCCAATAGATTGATGCCATCATCCGTGGAGAGAGACCAGTTGTTATGCTTGCCGGACCCGTTAATGCCGGCGTAAGGCTTTTCATGAAGCAGGCAGACCAGGTCGTGACGCAGGGCCACCTTCTGCATGGTTTCCATGACGAGCTGATTGTGGTCGGTCGCAATGTTCGTCGTGGCAAAGATGGGGGCCATCTCGTACTGGGCCGGCGCAACCTCGTTGTGCTGGGTTTTGGATGTGATGCCCATTTTCCAGAGTTCGGTATTGAGGTCGTGCATGTAATCGGAGACCCGGTCTTTAATGGCGCCGAAATACTGGTCCTCCAGTTCCTGGCCTTTCGGCGCCGGCGCGCCGAAGATCGTCCGTCCTGTCAGCATGAGATCGATCCGGTCCAGAAAGAATTCCCTGTCTACCAGGAAATACTCCTGTTCAGGACCTACGGTGGAGGTTACTTTCGTAGAGGTGGTGTTGCCCAAGGCCCTGAGAACCCGTAGGGCCTGCTTCGACACCGCCTTCATCGACCGAAGCAGAGGGGTCTTTTTATCGAGGGCTTCGCCATAGTAAGAGACAAAGGCTGTGGGAATCGTCAGGGTCACGTTTCCGGCTTCGTCGGTCTTCAGGATCGCGGGCGAGGTGCAATCCCAGGCAGTATACCCTCTCGCCTCAAAGGTGCTGCGCAGACCGCCGCTTGGAAAAGACGATGCGTCCGGCTCGCCCTGAATCAACTGCTTGCCGGAAAACTCCACAATGATTCCGCCATCAGCAGTCGAAGATATGAATGAGTCATGTTTTTCGGCTGTTATTCCGGTCAGTGGCTGAAACCAGTGGGTATAGTGGGTCGCTCCTTTTTCAAGTGCCCAATCCTTCATTGCGTCTGCCACCACGTCGGCCACATCGGGCCGTAGCGGAATATCTTTTTCAATCGTTTCCCTCAGGGCCTGGTAAATCTGCTTGGGCAGTCTCTCCCTCATAACCTTGTCGTTGAAAACGTTCGATCCAAAAACTTCAGTAAGCTCCATGACCTTCTCCTTTAATTAACGATGTGCACGGTAGTTCAGGCTTGCAATGAAACATTTCTGCTGAAACTCACGTCAGCAAAAGTACACTTTTGTTCATTTCCGTCCGACTTTTCGCGAAGTATCTTACAATTTAGCAATCCCTGTGCCAGAGGCCGTCTATTCCATCGGATCGTTTTCGGCCAGTCGCCAGATCCCGCAGGGACAGGCCCTGGTACAGAATCCGCAGCCGATGCAGCGGTCCGCGTTGACGATATACGCATAGTCCTCCCCCTCCAATTGCTGACGGGAGATCGCGTTCTGCGGGCAGAGGCCCTCGCAGACGCCGCAGTCGCGGCAGGCGCCGCAGGAGGCGCAGCCGGCGGCGCAGGAGATGGTGTCCTCGAAGCTGGTGAGCCGCGGGTCGTAATATTCGAGCCGCACCCGCTCCGTGTCGATGGGGGGAAGCTGGTCATAGGTGTCCTCCCGTCCTCGGAGCAGGTCGTCGATCTCCCGGGCGGCCACCCGGCCCGCCCCGATCGCTTCGGTGAGTAGGCCCAGCCGTACGGCGTCGCCGACGGCGTAGACCTTGGGATCGCTGCTCCGGAACCGCCCGTCGACGGCGATGAACCCCCGCTCGGTCTTGATCTCTTCCGGGAGAAAGCTCAGATCGGGCTGATCGCCGACGGACATGATGACCGTGTCCGCGGGCAGGATTTCACCGCTCGTGAGCTCGACTGCCGTCTCCGTGATCGCCTTGGTGAAGCGGGGCCAGAGGAACTTCGCCCCGACGGCCTCCGCGTTTTTCCTCTCCACGCCGGAGGAGGCGGGCTTCTGGATGTCGATCAGGGTGATGGACTCGGCGCCCAGCCGGGCCGCTTCCGTCGCGGCGTCGCAGCCGACGTTCCCCGCCCCGATTATGACGACGTTTTTGCCGACCTTGGCCCGATCGAGTTTGCTTTCCCGGAGAAACTCGAGGGCGGCGACGGCCCGTTCGTGGCCCGGGACGGGGATCTTCCGTGGTTTCCGCGCGCCCGTGGCGATGACGACAATGTCATATTTTTCATGCAACTTCCGGAATTCCTCCTCGGTGAGGGGGTGTTTCAGATGCTTATGGAGGATCACCTCTTCCAGCCGTTTGAGTTCGTGATCGACAACCTCGTCGGGAATTCGGCTGGTGGGGATCGTCTCGGTGATCTTTCCCCCGAGGCGCTTGCGCGCATCATAGACGACCGCTTCATGGCCCTTCATCCGAAGCTGCCAGGCGGCCGAAAGTCCCGCCACTCCGCCGCCGATGACGGCGATCTTCATGCCGGTGGCCGGCGCCGGGGCCGGGACGGTCGCCTCCAGGCTGGCCCGGCCGAGGAGCGCCGTGTCTACCGCCGGAAGATCGGCCTTCGTCTGGCGGGTGCAGTTCTGCATGCAGAGATTGGGGCAGAGGTAGCCGCAGACCGTGGCCGGAAAGGGGGTGTACTGGAGGGCGAGGTCCACGGCTTCCTGCATCTTCCCCTTGCGGATCAGCTCCCACCGTTTCTGGACGGGGATCCCCGTCGGGCAGTTGGCCTGGCACGGCGGCAGGTATTTCGCGTTTTCCCACAGGGGGACGAAGCGGCGCAGATCGCCGGTCGTGATCAGCTCGATGGTGTTGCGGTCCTGGTCGGTCAAATCCCCGATCAACCCGCCTTTTCCCAGTTCCTGATCCCAGACCTCCGCGTGGAAACGGCCGACGGTGCGGCCGGCGGCGCCCACTCTTTCGTAGGGTTTCCGGGCGATGAGGATCTGCCAGGCGCCACGGTCATCCGTCAGCGCCGAAAGGAGATCGGGCCGCGCGATCGCCTCCAGGAACTGCTTTATGTGCGACGTGAGCCATTGCCATTCTTCATCGTCGGGAGTTGTCAACCGAGCGTCCTTTTTGCTGAAACCTTGGTGGGGTCCCCGAAAGAAGATCTTCCCCCCCACCATCCCGACACAGGGGCGGTAGCCGAGGATGTTGTCCGCCTGCTGCGTTCCGAAGCCGCAGATCACCGCGACGCCGCCGGCCATGAACTCCGCGAATGAATCGCCGACGCTTCCCAGGACCCAGAGTTCGGGAGGATCGAAGCGGGGATTGTGCTTCGTCATGGTCATCCCGCGCGCCCCGATGTCCCCCGCGACATAGATCTTTCCCTGGGCCATCGCGTTGCCCACGCCGTTTGTTGCGTTGCCGCGGATGGTGATCTGGGCGCCGGCGTTGAGCCAGCCCACGTCGTCGGAGGCGGGCCCCACGACGTCGATCAGGGTGTTGGGGAAGCCCATCGCACCGACCCGCTGTCCCGACGTTCCGAGAACCCGGAGCGTAATCTTCTCCATGCCCGCCCGCCAGAGGCGTCCGCCGATCCCGTGCTGGCCCTGGGCGATGATCTCGATATGGCGATGTCCGTCGGCGACGGCCTTCTGTATCCGCTCCTCGAGGACGCGTGTTTCAACCCGGACCCCTTTTTCCGAGCCGGGAATCATTATGGTTGGTTTGTTCGACATGACCACTCCTTCTCTCTTGTATCTCTACAGGGCATACCGGATGCCGAGGCGTTCCGCTGCGTCCCGGTTTGCGACTCCGAGCGCATCCGACATGCCGATCGGCAGCGACGTGGAGCGACCCAATGGCGCCACTATCTTCTTGAGTTCAGTATCGAAACTCAGGACCACATCGACGAGGCGTTGGGCGACATCCTCCGGATCGAGCCGTCGGTAGAGCCGGGGATCCTGCGAGGTGATCCCCTTCGGGCAGAGGCCGATATTGCAGATATTGCAGCGGTCCGTCTCGGAGCCGAGACATCCCGCCGTCGCCTGCATGATGTGTTTGCCCACCTGAACGCCGCTCGCCCCCAGCATGATCAGGGCGGCCGCGTTTGCCGCGAGGTTCCCGTGCTTCCCGACGCCGCCGCCGGCGAAGATCGGGATTTCGTTCTGTTTGCCGATCTTCACGAGGGTCAGGTAGGCGTCGCGGAGGATGCTTGCGATGGGGTGCCCCATGTGGTTCATGGAGACATTGTAGGCCGCCCCCGTGCCGCCGTCCTCGCCGTCCATCGCCAGGGCGGCCGCGTAGGGATTGCGGGTCAGGTTATTGAGGACCGCGAGCGCCGTCGAGGTTGCAGAGATCTTTGGATAAACCGGCACCCGAAAGCCCCAGGCCATCGACATCGACTGGATCATCTTGGCGACCGCCTCTTCGATAGAGTACTTCGTCTGGTGCGTAGGCGGGCTGGGAAGATTGACCCCCGTGGGTACGCCGCGGATCGCGGCGATCAGCTTGTTGACCTTGTACCACATCAACAGCCCCCCGTCGCCGGGTTTGGCCCCCTGGCCGTATTTGATCTCGATGGCGCAGGGGTCCTCCTTCATCTCCGGCAGGGCGTGGATGATCTCGTCCCAGCCGAAGTAGCCGCTGGCGATCTGGAGGATGACGTACTTCATGAACCGCGACCTCAGGAGACGGGGCGGGCAGCCGCCCTCGCCGGTGGCGAAGCGGACCGGCATCCCTAACTCTTCATTCAGATAGGCCACCCCCATCTGGAGCCCCTCCCACATCGTGGGGGAGAGCGCCCCGAAGGACATGCTCCCCAGGATGAGCGGGTAGATCTCCCGGACCGGCGGGATCCACCCCCCCTCCCGGCTGACCCGGAGGGCCTCTTCGGGCGGGAGTATCCGTCCTAAGAGGGTTCGGAGTTCAAATTCGTGGCGTCCGGCGTCCAGGGCGGGGTCGGTCAGCATGGAGATGCGGACGAACTTGATCTCGTCCAGGAGGCTCTCCGGCGCGTTACGCCGTCCCCCGCGCCGCCGGGGAACGCCCCCCTGGTTGATGTGGAAGCGGAGCTTATCCGGTTCGTCGTTGTGGACCGGCACGATTGCATGGTTGGGGCAGACCATGTCGCACATCCCGCAGCCGATGCAGGCGTGGGCGACATCCGTCCGCTGGCGGATCCCGTGGTAGACGCCGAAGATATTCCCCGGCTTTTCCGTCAGGCCGAGCTTCACCTGGAGGATCCGCTCGCGGTGGACGCCCAGCTCGATCGCCTGCACGGGGCAGACCGCCGTACAACGGCCGCAGAGGCAGCACTTTTTCTTGCTCCAGAGGATCTGCCAGGGGAGATCCGTCGTGCTTAGTGTAGACGGCTTAAGCTGTCCATCTGGCTCCATTGCCCCACCTCCTGACGTTCCGGTCCGACAAAGACCGTATCATATTTCATCGGTTGAAAATCCCGGCTTTTATCGCGCGCCGGGATCGCGGCGTCCAGCCCGCACATCTCGGAGGAGAAGGCGAACATCCCCGGATTCCCGCCTACCACGCCGGGGCGGAGCTTCTTGCTGTCCTGCACCATGAAAAGGGTCTTATCGGGCAGGCAGCCCATGACGCAGTTCGGCCCGTCGATGATGAGCGGCCGGCAGCTCTGTTTTAGCAGCCGAAGCCAGGGACCGTTCGGATGGTTGAGGAGTTCCTCGTCCTTGAGCGGGGTGATGACATGCTTGTAGGTCTCCAGATCGAGCTGCAGGTGCTTGTGCGTGTAATGGAGGATGTGGGTGAACACCTCCGAATCCGACTGGTATCCGACATAGCCCGGCTCCTTGCGCGACATGAGAAACTCCCGGATCGGCAGGAAGGCCGTATTCTCGCCATTGGTCATGGTGGCCATCCCCTGGATGAAGAAGGGATGGCAGGCGTAGATGTTGATCGCGTAGTTGGTGTTCTGTCTGCCCTGGGCCAGGATCGTCCGCGCCTGGAGCTCCTTGCGGTTGAGTCCCAGGTAGTCCGCCACGGTCGTCGGATCGCCGACCTCCTTGATCATGATCACATCCGGCCAGAAACTGAAGACCAGCATCGATTCGTCCTGCTTACCCATCTCCTGGAGTTGGAGGCGGCACAGCATCAGGCGGCGCTGGATCTCCTCCTCGGGGAGGTTTTCCCAATCCGGCGGATATTCATAGACGCGGATCAGATAGTTGTCCCGCCGGGGCGTCCCCGCCGGAGGGCGCTTCGTGGGGCGAAACGAGAGTTTGTATTTCGTCATGAAGTCCATGTCCATCATGTATCGGTCGAGGGCCTTGATCCCTGCATTGGAGAAGATGCCGGAGAGGATCGGTCCCCCTCGGAACTGTTCGAAATCCCCGCCGAGATCGGTCATGAAAAGTCCCACGCCGGAACCGTCGTGCCCCTCCTTCATGACGTCAAGGGCGCGGATCGCGACCATCGGGGAGAGGGGATCTTTGCTTGTGATTGCAAATAATCTGCACATAACTATCCATCCTTTCTGTTCATCCGGGCTCGGTTGCGGATCCTGCATGAAAGCCCGGGAGGTCCTATTTAGCGATAACCATGCCATTTCCCGGAAATAGCGGGCGCCGCGACCGGGAATTTGCACGGTGAATCCGCCAGCAAGTGTATTCCCCGCGGCTTACCGGGGGGTAAACGAGTAAAAGCGAGATGGTTTGTTCCTCTTAAGGATCGAAGATTCTCCGCAGCTTGCCGCGGAAAGCTTCAATGCGATCAAGTATCATCCCCCGTATCCGACGGGGGTCGATAAGATCAGAGTTAGTGAAACAAAATTGTTGTTATTGCCCAAAAAAAGAACAAAATTGTATCATTGGACAAAATCCCTCCAGCAGGCCGTTTTTTCAGTTGTCCTGCGGAACGGAGCGCGAGGCGCCCGCTTTTTTCGGACGGAACTGGCGCGCATCGATGCCGAGCTTCTGGATCCGGTACTGGATGATCCGTTTGGTCGTCCCGAGGAGCTTCGCCGCCCGCGTCTGGTTCCCGTCGGTCTCCTTGAGGGCGCCCAGGATCAACGCCCGTTCCTGGGCTTCGACGACGGTATTGAGTTTGCCCTGTTCCTTCCGTTCATCGGTGCGGGCCAAGCTCTGGAGCGAGGGGGGCAGGTGGATCGTCTCGATCGTGTCTCGCGTGGCGAGGAGGACCGCCCGCTCCATGCAATTCTCCAGTTCCCGGACGTTGCCCGGCCAGTGGTAGGCCAGGAGGATATCCGACACGGCCGGGGAGATCTTCAGCACCGGTTTCCCCATCTCCCGCGAGTATTTCAGGCAGAAGTGATCGGCGAGCAGGAGGATGTCGCTCCCCCGGTCGCGCAGTGGGGGCAGGTAGATGGGAAAGACGTTGAGACGGTAGAAGAGGTCGGCGCGGAACCGCCCGGTGGCGAGATCCTGTTCGAGGACCCGGTTCGTCGCGGCGATGATCCGGACGTCGACCTTGACCACCCGGCTGGAGCCGAGGGGCTGAAACTGCTTCTCCTGCAGGACGCGCAAGAGCTTGACCTGCGCCGCGGCGGAGAGTTCCCCCACCTCGTCGAGGAAGATCGTCCCCCCGTGCGCCTCTTCGAACCGTCCGCGGCGCTGGTGGAGGGCGCCGGTGAAGGCCCCCCGCTCGTGTCCGAAGAGTTCGCTTTCGATCAAAGTGTCCGGAATGGCCGCGCAATTGACCTGGACGAGGGGGCCCTTGAGGCGGGGGCTTTTTTGATGGAGCGCACGGGCGACAAGCTCCTTGCCGGTTCCCGTCTCCCCATGGATCAAGACCGTCGAGTTGGAATCGGCTACCTGGGCCACGAGGCCGAAGACGTCCTGCATGACGCTGGAATGACCGATGATGTCGGGAGAGGGGGTCCGGGAGCGGCCGACGATCCGGCGGAGGCTCCGGTTATCCTCTTCGATGACGCGACTGTGGACCGCTTTGGCAAGGAGTTCGGCGACCGAGGAAAGGAGGGCCAGTTCGCGGTCCAGATTCTCCACCTGACGCGCCACCTTGTCCGCCGACAGAACGCCGACGACACGGCCGTCATACATGATGGGCACGCAGAGAAAGGTCAGCTCCGCCCGGTTCAGGAAGCGCCGGGCGCCCGTCCGGTCAAGGAAATGGGCATCCTGACCGAGGTTCGCGCAGGCCATCGGCCGGCCGGTCTGCGCCACCTTGCCCGTGATCCCCTCGCCGGGCAGGTAACTCACATCCAGCCCCTTGATGTCGACGCCGTGCGCCACATCGAGCCAGACCTTCCCGGTCTCGCGATCCATAAGCGAGATCATTCCCCGCTCCATCCCCAGACGATCGCTCATCTCCTGGAGGGCCTGTTCGAGCTGATCCTTAAGCTCCTGGGGTTGCGCCAGGATTCGGGCGACGGCGTGCAACGCGGCGAGTTCTTCGTAGTTATGGACGCTGAGTTCCTTTGTCCCGGGTGCGCCGACCCTCGACGGCCGCCAAATTGAGGAAGTCATAATCGTACCGGCTCTCCCTACCGGAAAAATTTACCATTTCGTAAGACCAATATATGGTAGGTTAACACTGTTTGATACAAAAATGCAATGAGGGACGGCGAGGTTTTTTGGCAACGGGGGTGTGGCAAGGGTAATGATCACGGACGAGGAGCGGAGAGGAGGGAGAGTTCCCCGCCGAAATGGACCGCGAGCCAGACCGTCTCCCCCTCCGGGTCCGTCCGCTCCACGCGGTGGCGCACATGCCGGGGAATCAGGAGGTGATCGCCGGGTGCAAGCGTGATCTCCCGACCGTCGAAGAAGCGCAGGGACGCGCTCCCTTTCACCAAGAGCACCCACTCATCCGCCTCCTGATCGTACCAGAAGCCCGGCGGCGACGCCTGTCCCCGGGAGACGATCCGTTCGATCCGGAAGGCATCCGTCCGGAGGATTTCCCCGACAATCTCCTCCGGCATCTCCCGGGGTATGTCGGCTAACAGATTATCAACCCTGATCATCGGTAATCCTCCTGTTCATCCTGTCAAAGCTCATCCCATCTCTTGCAACGTGGCACTCAATATTCCCGCCATAGATGCCATAATTATTGAGGAAATGATATCGGTGGCGAGGGATGAAAGTTCCCGCTACCGGGAGTTTGCTTTTTCGACCGGGTGTGCTATGGTGCGGCCCATGCAACCACGCATCATTTCCCGGGAGGAACACGGCATATCCCGGAAGCAGATAAGCCCGAATGCCCTGCGCACGCTCTACCGGCTCCGTGACAACGGCTTCATCGCCTACCTGGTAGGGGGGTGCGTCCGCGATCTGCTCCTGGAGAGAACCCCCAAGGACTTCGACATCGCAACCGATGCGGCGCCCGGCCAGATCAAGCGGCTCTTTCGCAACTGCCGTCTCATCGGCCGCCGTTTCCGGTTGGCCCATCTCCATTTTCAGGACGAAGTTTTGGAAGTCTCCACCTTCCGGGCCGCCGCTCCTTCCGATGATGCG
>Ga0315268_10003406_pt1 | contig 17554 bp, 19 predicted proteins | sample C1_top_MG_FD_204535 | JGI IMG/M metagenome (GOLD analysis project Ga0315268, IMG submission 204535) | Sediment microbial communities from Yellowstone Lake, YNP, Wyoming, USA - C1_top | ecosystem: Environmental > Aquatic > Freshwater > Lake > Sediment | place: USA: Wyoming | collected 2017-08-01
TCAGGTTCTAGGAGGAATTGATGTGAAGAATGAGAAACCCCAAGGAAGAATAGTCGTACAGCTACTTCCCCAACTAAGGAATCTGAGACAAAGGGGACTCGCTGGTTGGGCAATCCTGATTGGAGCAACAATTGTCGCTGCTATAGCCATAATGACGGTGGCCTCCCCTTGGATCCGACCCTACGACCCGATCGCGATAAACGTCGGCCCGCTCCTTTCTCCTCCATCCGCCCAGTTCCCGCTTGGCACGAATCATCTAGGCCAAGACATGCTCAGCAGAGTCTACTCAGGCGGCGCAATAATGTTTCAAGTCGCCGTACTGTCCGTGATTGTCTGTCTTGTGGTCGGGGTACCGATCGGTCTCTTCGCCTCGTACCTCGGTGGATACACTGACAAAGTCGCTTCATTGGTCATGGACAGTATCTACGCTTTTCCGGGCCTAGTGCTGGCTATTGCAATTGCTGCGATGCTTGGTCCCGGGGTCGTCAATATGGCACTCTCGATTGCCGTTGTGTATGTGCCGTCATACTTCCGCATAATCCGTAGTCAGGTCCTCACCATCAAGGAACTTCCTTACGTGGAGGCGGCCACCATCATGGGGGCCAGATCGAGAACCACACTGTTCAGATACATTCTTCCAAATGTCATCCCATCCATAGTTGCGATTGCTACGATCAACTTCGCCGACGCCGTTCTTACTTCTGCAGGCCTCACATTCGTAGGTTTGGGTTTGCCTGTCTCCACACCTGACTGGGGATGGGATCTGACATATGGAAGAAGACTGCTTCCCAGTGGAGCTTGGTGGGTGATAACCTTTCCCGGCCTGATGGTTGTGTTGCTTGCCCTAGGGTTCACAATGATGGGAGAGGGCCTGAGCGAGCTCTTCAACCCACGCTTGCAGAAATGAGTGAAGAACCATGCCGCTGCTTGACATTGAATCGTTGGTCGTTCAATATCATACTCTCAGAGCCAACGTGAAAGCGGTTGACAGAGTCTCCTTATCGATGGAGAAAGGACACACCCTTGGCCTAGTCGGCGAGTCCGGATGCGGGAAGTCTACTCTTGGTCTATCGACCATCCGCCTCGTGCCTCCGCCAGGCAAGATCGCTAGCGGCCATATAGTTCTTGGTGAAACTGACATAATCAATTGCTCTGATGAGGACATACGCAAGGTGAGAGGAAAACGGGTTGGCTACATCTTTCAGGACCCAATGACATCACTCAACCCGGTCAAGAGAATTGGCGCCCACTTTGTGGAAATGATCCATACTCATGAACCCGAAGTTAGTGAACAAGATGCGTTGAAACGAGGCAAGGACGTGTTAGCACGCCTGGGCATACTCCCTGAGAGGATCGATGACTTTCCTCACCAGTTCAGCGGCGGAATGAGACAGAGAGTCATGATAGGGCTGGCTCTTGCTCTCGGCCCTGATCTGTTGATCGCAGATGAACCGACAACATCTCTCGATGTGATAGTGGAGGCTCAGATTATTGAGCTACTCAAGGAACTCAAGGAAAGCCTCAGGCTCACGCTGATTCTGATCACACACAACATTGGCATTGTGGCTGAGACAGCGGATCGTGTTGCTGTTATGTATGCCGGCAGAATCGCGGAACTGGGCCCAACGGGCGACCTGTTCGAGAAACCTATGCACCCATACACGCAAGCATTGCTAAGTTCTGTCCCAAATATCACAAAGAAGGGACAGGTGCTGTCTTGGATTCCTGGGGCACCTCCGGATTTGGCTGAACCCCCACCCGGTTGTCTCTACCACCCGCGATGCCCCCACGCTTTCGATCGGTGCAGGAAGGAGGAACCATTGCTAACTAAGCGCAACGGATCAGAGGTTGCTTGCCACCTTTACGACAAGAGGTAGACCACATTGGAGAACTTCCTCACAGTTACGAATCTGAAGAAATACTTCCCTGTTGAGAAGGGCTTCTTGGACAGACTGCTGACTACACAGAAGAGCTTCGTACATGCCGTAGACGACGTCTCATTCTCAGTTAACCGGGGAGACATACTTGGACTAGTCGGCGAAAGCGGATCCGGAAAGAGCACCACCGGAAGGCTATGCCTCAAGCTAGTCGAACCAACATCCGGCAACATCATATTTGAAGGAACGGATCTCGCGAGGTTGCATGGAGAAGAGTTGCGCAAGTTCAGGAAGAATATGCAACTGATCTTCCAAGATCCGATGTCGTCACTGAGCCCGCGCATCAGAATAGGGGACGCTGTAAAACACGCATTGTCATTCCAAGCAGTGGGCACTGCGAACGAACAGACTGAAAGAACGCGAGCGATTCTTGAACGAGTGGGTCTGAAGCCCTGGAGCAACTTCTATGATCGTTATCCTCACCAACTCAGTGGAGGGCAACGGCAACGGGTAGTTATTGCCAGAGCACTGGTATTGAATCCCAAATTCGTTGTGGCGGACGAGCCGATCGCAATGGTCGATGTCTCAGTGAGGGCTCAGATACTCGAGTTAATGCTCGAACTGAAGAAGGAGTTCGATCTGACTTACCTGTTCATAACTCACGATCTTGCAATGGCCAACTACGTTTGCCACAGCATCGCAATCATGTACCTGGGCAAGATCGTGGAAACGGGCTCGAAGGAGGACGTGTTTGGCCGCCCACTGCACCCATACACGCTGGCCTTGCTGTCCTCAATTCCTGTACCGGATCCCAAAGCAAAGCTGCAGCGCATCATTCCGAAGGGAGAGATTCCAAGCCCGATTAACCCACCCAAGGGTTGCCGATTCCACCCCAGATGCCCCTACGCCCAAGAGCTCTGCTCGGAACGTGAGCCACAATTAGAGGAGACCAAGCCCCACCGCTTTGCGGCCTGCTTCTTCCCGCGTGATATCTAGGGAGGGCGCGCTGGAATACGCGTCTCTTCCCCAAAAATGTAGCAATAGTGCTGAATCCCTATCCCCTATGATGCGGTTAGGGGCATCATTTCGTTCTGAGGTCTACGAATTTCCCTCTCTTCGTCAGCTCTATCTCGACCTCGTAGGACGTGGACCCTTGAGTGCATTTTAGCGTCACGACATTATTCCCATTCGGAAGCACCTTCAGCGGGGGCACAAGCTCGCCTTTGGCGGATTCCGACACTCGTAGGTGAAGCTCATCCAGTGCTCGCTTGACAATCTCTTCCTCAAGCATACTCATCTTTGTCACATCCTACATCGAGTTGGCGCGTCACCTAGAACGAATCAGTATTATAGTATTGCTCAGAACCTTGAACCCCAACCGAGGACACCTTGATCTGGAAAACGCATATTCAAATCACCCAGATGGCAGTTCGACTAGTTGACCTGGTGCGAGCATGAAGGAGCCTAGCAACAAGACCATTGACCGGATGATAGAGGAGTACAAGATTGACACCGACTCGACGAAGACTGTCGAGACAAGAAAGTCCAAAGTTGGCAAGAGAACGAGAATCTATAAGGTGACTCGCGCAGAAACGCCAACTTACATCATCGACACACCGATGGCCCGGGAGATCGCATGTTATCCGCACTTGGTCGGCGAATTGCTGGAGCAAAGATCCCGTGAGGCCGCTGCAGAAGCGCTACCTGCAATACTGGAATTGTCCGAGATCGAAAACACACATGAAGGATCTGAGATAGTTTTCGAGCAGATCCTGCGTGCAGCTCCCGGATACAAGTTGCAAGATATTGCCCCAAGAGTGCTGGGTGGCAAATATAGAACGGTTTACCTCCGCCCGAGGTATACGCACAAGTCCTACCGTGATCATGACGGAGTAGTTCAGCGAGAGATCGAGATCGTTCATCAGGAGTTCTCTGAGTTCCCCAAAGGGAAGAAGGTCATTCTCGTAATGCAGGATACAGTGGCAAGTGGGCGTTCGGGAGAAATCAGTATAGACGCCACCTTGAAGCACTGCGAAGAATCTGGCTGCAAGATTGAGAAATGGATTCTCTACGGATTCATTTCCGAATATGGTCTGGGAATACTTCATCGCATTGCGAAGCAGAACGGTATTGCCATGATCGCATTCGCGATGGGCAACCTCACTGCCCTATCGAGCAACAACTACGACATGCCACTCTATGGGGTGGATGAGGCACACTGGCAGAAGACTCACACAATTCGCAAGATCGGAAGCATAATCGACAGAACGACTCTGAAAGAATACTCCCCAGACTTCGTCCCAGGGTCGGATCAACCAGGTGACTGGTCTGCCAGACAGAGCAACCTATTCAACGGAGTATCGTACGAACCCGGCGACATAATTGGTCATCTTACTAATAGCATCCGTCTCATCAAGAGCCTCTGTGAGATAGGCTGTTTCGAGCCTTGGCAGCAAAACATAGCAGAGAAGGAGCTGGATGTTCTCCAGAAGACTCTGCAGGTTGAGACTCGCAAGCAGACCAAGCAGCGTGTATCCTAGGACGCTCGCGACTCCTCGACGTTCTTGAACATGAACCAGAACATCATCGTGTAGACAGCGTAGAAAGTCGCTGTTGAAAACGGCGGAGCGTCAACCCAACCTCTGTCGATCATGTAACCACCGACGGGCTGCCCAAACGAGTTGGGCAAGTTCCAGAACAGCTGAGCGACACCAGACGCAGTGGCACGTTCCTTCTCGTCAACTAGCCGCATTATGAGACTATCGATGAGCGGAGAATTCATGTTGATCAAGGCTTGACGCACGACAAAGAGAGGCGTGGACAGCAGGAAACTCGGAGCCATAGGTATCAACACCAGCAAGGGAACCGAAAGTCCGGTCGTGATGACTATTCCTCGCACTCTTCCCAGCCAAGATGCGATCCTGGGCGCTGCCAAGAACGCCAGTGCCGCTACAAGGTTCGATACCGCCTGTAGAGTTCCCATGGGACCGCTGTCAACCCCGAACTTCTTCCAGAAGTATACCGGAAACAAAGGTATCGTGAGTCCGGCGCCAAACCCGATGAAGATGTTAACGATCATGAACTTCGCGATGATCCCCCGAGATTTGAGACTGAACCTTGCCTCACGTTTCTGACCAGCCCGAACCTCGTGGACGAACAACAATGGGACGCCTGCTAGGACGGTGATCACCCCGCCTATTCCCATCGTCCCCTGAAGGGCAACCAAACGGCTGACTCTCAGTGCGTCAGCTAGAATCGTCGGAAGCCAACCTGAAGCGGAGCCCAGCGACGAAGCAAACGTGCTGAGAAAGTAGGAATAGCTGAAAATCGTCGTTAGTCGTCCTTCTGGCACCGAGCCCGCGAGTAGCGCACCTGAGGAGGCGAAGATCAATGAACCGCCAAATCCCGAAAGAGCTGTCCCCCCAATGATCGCGGGGACCGAAGGACTCAGAGCCACGACGATCATTCCAAGGCTCATGATCAAGTAGCCGATCAGACTGAATCTCTTTCTGCCGAATGAGTCTGCAAGGATTCCGGCGGGAATTATGAACAGGGTCATTGACACACCGAAAACAGCGTTTGCAATGCCGATCCAGGTTGCATCGTAGCCTGCGGAGATCAGGTAGAAAGGCAGTATCAGGAAGTAGAACGCGTAGGTTACGCCCCCTATGAAGGAGGAAGTGAGCAGCAGTCTGGCGTCTCTTCCTATTCCTTCGAATGCTCGCAGGAGTTCCAAAGGCTTCCGTCTCCGGTGATCGGTTATGTTCGGTGATCTGGTTGGCTGTGAAACGGCGCGGCGAGCATCTGGGACCTGAAGCGGTTCGTAGGCTTATTCAAATGCATCTTTTCATCAGGCAAGCGTAAGTTAGCGTGGTCTTAATAAAACCTGCCTTTTACTTGACACAACATTCATATTAACAACGAGGGGCACGCAGCACTGAGCGACGATCTCGATGAAAGCAATCGCCCCCTGCGTTTGAGCAAGCAGGCCTCGAACAGACGTGCGGCTTCACATAAATGGTGGACCGGATTATCGCATAGTCGTCAAGGCATCGCCCTTATCCAGCCGGCGGGATTCAATAGCGCTGGACGGTTTCGAATCCGAGGGCTCTAAGCAGATCAATGCTAGGATTCAAGTCGCGGAAAACCGCATCGGCACCGGCGAATGCGAGCTCGACCTCGGAGAAGTGTCCGGTCGCAACAGCGATTGCCTTGGCGCCACTGGTTTTCGCAGCTTCGACGTCCCGTGGCGTGTCACCGATGATGGACACGGATTCCCTCCCGCCCAACCGGTATTTCACGACACATGCGTCGACGGCTTCCTTGACCAAGTCACGTCTTTCGAAGTGCCCGTCGCTGTAGAACGTCTCATCAAAATACGTTCTGATACGCGTGAGGCGAAGCTTCTCCTCAGCCACAACTGCAAGGTTCCCAGTGAGAACCCCAAGCTTGTGTTTCGGTGAAGCGCTTAGTATCTTGAGCAGCTCGCCCACGCCTTCGTTCAATACCGGATGTTTCTCCATCGCAGCGTAGATTTCCCCAACCCGCTTGACCACGTTCCCAAGGCGTTCGTTCGCCGCGCTCTCGCTGAGACCCACGTCGATTAGAAGGAGTCTGCAGATTTGAGGATCTACCATGCCATCATACCGCCAAGGTTGGGTCGGCGGCGATCTACCCACCTCATCAGAGATTGCGCGCGTGAAGCGTTCTAGTTCGTCTGCATCAGTGCTCTGCTTCAGCACGAGCGTGCCGTCGATGTCAAAGAGAATAACGCGCATTGACCTCACTCCTCATGGGACCATATCTTGCAGTGACACGAGACAGGAATATCTCCATCTTTCGGTTCGCATCTGTACCCAGACGAACTTCTCGAGCCAGAGGATAATAGAACCCCAACGCTCGCCATAGACATCGAGAAGACATGCGGAGAATCCAAAAAGCAGAGGCGTACAGCTCGCACGGGAGTTCGCAGAAGCCGAGTGGGACGACACGATTACCTGTGCAATAGCCAAGGACCTTGACGGTAGCGTGTTCTGGCTGATGTCAAGGCTGCTAAGATGACAAGAGAATGGATGGGTGTCTAGGTCAGCCTAGCGAATCACTCGATAGCATCGTTGCGCTATCATATCCAAGATCTCGTTGTGCCTTCTCTCGTCTTCCCTAAGATGCTCGAGCAGCGTTCGCACTGCCTCGTCATCTGTCTTGCTCATCTCTTTCTGTATGTGAACCTCCATGGACTTGCTCATGGTTTTGTGATTCTCTATCTCTCTTTTCACGATGATGGGATCAGCGAACCCACTGAACGCCTGCTGCCAGAGAACCTTGGAAGACGGGTTGTTCTCGAGCAGTTCGACAACTGCTTCTAGGACTGCTGCATGCTTCTGCGAGTCGAATCTCATCTCTACCAGTAGGAGCTTTGCTGCACCTGTACCTACTTTCTGTTCAGTCTCGGTAAGCCTCGCCACGCTTTCTTTTTCGATCTGAACTTGTTCTCGCACTAGGTCGATTAATCCTCGACGCGATTCCATTCGTGCTCACTGTTCGTGCAGAATCGAGCCGGCCTCTCTAAAGAGTAGCCCTAGTCTGCTGTCAGGAATGGCCGAGTCCGCGCCGCTAGCGAGAGAGATCCTGCTCTCGGAATCCTTACGCACGTAAAGTGCCCTGTCTGCAGGGAGCCAAGTGAGGCATCCGAATATGGGGGTCCAGTGGTTCATTCGGCGGTGAGTAGTCCTAGCGATCTGAAGTAGAACGCTGTCAAGGGCGGTCCGATGATCGCCGATATGATCCATCCTACGTAAGGTATGGCACCGGCTATTCCCCCAACAACGGCGGAGATTACCACAATGAGGACAAGCCATGCGAGATATTTGCCCCATCCGATCTTGCTGATCATGCCTACGATTTCACCGAACGCGAAGGCCTTCCCGAATATGCCGGTTCTGATCATGTGAGCGATACCCGCGGCAAGGAGTATCAGCATCACGAATGCAACGAGCGCTCCGATGAGGACGAGCACAATCCCGGTGCCGCCCAGCAGACCCATCGCAGCTGGTGCGAATTCACTCCACATGAAGTTAGGCCCGCCTGCAGTGACCATTGCGGCGAAGAACGACCCGAGACCTGCCGCAATCAGAATCAATGGAATCAACATGTAGATAATCGCCGCAACCGCCATTTTCAGCCCATTGACGAACATCTCGCTGTAGTTCTCCAGTTTCGGAGGATCCTGAGCTCCAGGAGACTCCTTCAACACCCTGAAGCCATAACCTGCTACGATCAGATTCACAATAGGAATGAGGTCCAACACGATGAGTATTACCAGCCTGCCGAAATCGCTAAACAACCTCTTTGCAAATGCGAAGCTGTTGCTCAGGTTGTCAGACAAATCCACAACAATGCGCCTCCTGATTCAAGTTGACTTCGGCTATATAAGTAGACAATCACGCCAAAGCCCTAGAAACCGATACCAGTCAGCCCAGTCAGTACTCTTATGAATGTGCGTCGAAATCCTGAACGAGGAAACCGAAGCCATGAAAGGAAGGCGTGCCTACTCGAGGAGAGTGTCTTCAGAAGAGGCGCGGGAAGGATGTCTTCTCGTTCTCAAGAACAAGCTGCAGTTCTTTCCTCCTCTCGGAAAGAGGTTCAGCCTAGTCCAAGACGGTGTAGTCAAAAACGTCAAGGTCGAGTCGTATCCGTGTACATGCAGGGGACCTGAACTATCTCACGAGCACTATTTCATTCGCTGGAAGGGATTGAGACCCAAAGACAGAGTGGAAATACGGGAGGATATCGAAGAGGGCAGATACATTATTCGAGTCCGCCGCTGACTCGAGAAATCGGGGCCTCCCCTGTCTCGGCGACAATCCGAAACGGAGTCGTCAGTAGATCACAAGGACGCCTTGGCGTGTTCTACGTTCCGAAACAGTGTATAGAATAGAGTGATCGAGGCGACATACAGCACAGTGCAGAGGTAGAATGGAAGACTCAAGTCACCGCCGCTTAGGACCGCGGCTCCGACAACCGTGCTTGCGGCGTTTGGCATCCGCCAGACCACCGCGTTGAGGGCAGATGCAGTTGCTCGTTCATCCTGAGCGACCAGATTCATTAGCAATGAATCAGCGAGCGGACTGGACATGTTCATGAGCATCGAGCGAACGACGTACAGTGTTCCTGCGATCGGTGCCGTCGGACTGAACGGCGTCGCCAACAGGAACACTGTTGAGGCGAGTTGGGTTACTGCAATACCGACGACGAGGCCGGTCCTCTTTGCTATACCTGGCGAGGCGATCGCCGCGATCCCCATAAGTATGTTTGAGACTGCAACTACGGGGCCCGAGAATGCATCGGTCACATTGAATCGAAGATAGAACCACGTAGGTATGAGAGGAACTATGAGACCGGCGCCAAGAGCTATCATCAGATTCGCAGTCGAGAACTTGGCCAAGATTCCCAGAGACTTGCGGGGCAGTATCCCACGATGAGACCGCATCGGTTTGATGTCAATGACCCAGCGCGATACTGCGTAGGGAGTCAATGCCCCCAAGAGGCCTAGCGCGACAAAAGTGATCCGGTGGGCTTCCAAGAAGTCTAAAGGTAATAGTGGAAAGACCGCCGGAAGAAAACTCCCTAGACCGGCACCGACCGTGAAGACCACAAATGATAGACTGAATGTTGCAGGCCTAGTAGAGACAGAGGTAGCGTCCGCGAGGTAGGCGTTCCATGTGGAGATATACATGGCTTCCGCTGCACCCCCAACCAAAGCTGACATCTCAAGAATGAAGAAATCTGAAGTCAAGCCTGGAACCATCGTTACAGGCATGGAAAGAAGCGCCCCGACGAACATCAGCGACTTGCGCCCGTAGCGATCCGACAGAATCGAAAATGGAATACTGCAAACCACCGCCGCAAGCCCGAACGTGGTCAGCAGGACTCCCACATTCGTGATGGAGACTCCTTCAAGAGGAAGAAAGACTGCGATCGCTACCTCGTAGAACCCGAGGCCTGCTGCAAGAGGACCAGCCCCTAGGACAACCCTGCTAACGCTAGGGGGAACCTCTCCGAACGATCGCATCGATAGCTCGCGCGAGAGGACGATTGAGGAACGATTAAGTCTGCCGTTGTCTAGCATGGGGGCGATTTGAAAGAGGATCGGCATGACGGGCATGGACGAGAAACTCGCCATCGAGACGGTGGATCTCAAGAAGTCCTACAAGATGGGACTTGTCACAGTACACGCGCTACGCGGAGTGAATCTGAAGATTCGCCACGGCGAGATGATCTCCGTCGTCGGCCCCTCCGGGAGCGGGAAATCGACCCTGCTAAACATGCTAGGAGCTCTTGATGTCCCAACAAGCGGCAAGATACTCATCGATAGTGTAGACATAAGCCGAATGGGAGAGAGAGCGCTCGCCAGATTCCGCAACAGAAGGATTGGCTTCGTCTTCCAATCCTACAATCTCATAGACAGGTCAAAGGTGGCGAAGAACGTAGAGTTGCCCGCCATAGTTGCAGACATGCCGAGAAATCTCAGAAACAAACGAGTAAACGAACTCCTAGACCTCGTGGGTTTGGGTGACAAGGCGAATCGTAGGCCGAATGCGCTGAGCGGTGGAGAACAACAGCGAGTTGCAATAGCACGAGCGCTCGTCAACGACCCAGCCTACATCCTCGCAGACGAGCCGACCGGGAACCTTGACTCCAAGACCGGACAAGAGATAGAAAATCTCTTGCTCCGCGTGAACAAGGAGACAAACGCGACCATAGTCATCGTCACGCATAACTTGGAATTGGCTGAGGGAACGGGCAGAATTATCCACCTAAGAGACGGAGTCATAGAGAAAGAACGAGTCGGGCTATGGGGTCACGGAGATGAAGCCGCATAAAGGAGCTGAGAACAATGGCAGTGTTTGATCTGATTGGACTCTCCTTCGGCGCCTTGAAAGAACGAAAACTAAGGTCCGGCCTCACAATCCTGATGGTGATAATAGGCGTAGCACTCATGACCTCCATCAACGGACTCGGCGGAGGAATGAACAACTTCATCACGGAACAGTTAGGAACCCTAGGAGCCAATGTCCTGATAGTAACTCCTTCCAGCATGTTTGGACCCATGCAGCAATCCGGCATGCAGACTAAACTCACCGCCCAGACTGTACGTACTATTGAGAGGATTCAAGGGACGAAGTATGTCATCCCATTTATGACCGGCGCGGGCACTCTGAAGTCGGGAGGGGAGACCAAAACCGTCTCAGTTCTCGGGATAGACCAAAGCAAGTTGGTCTACGTGGCTCCCAAGATAAGTCTCGAATCCGGCTCGTACGTGCCATCTCGTGACACAAGCGGAATCCTCCTAGGATACAACATCGCTCACCCATCGAATCTCAACAAGCCATTTGCCAACACGGGGCAGATGGTATCTCTCGAATTCTCAGTCGTTGAGACTCAAGGAGGGGCTGAGAAGCTAGTTGTCAAGAAGAAAGCATTCGTAGTGAGAGGTGTCGCGAACGAACTTGGAACCCAGGACGTTGACAGCCTAGCTTCCATTTCGCTCGCGGAGGCCAACGCATTGTTCGGCAAGGACGGCGTGTACGACGGCATATACGTGATCACTAATGGTCCTAACGATAATGACAAGGTGGAGGCGCGCATCACGAAAATCTATGGAAAGAATATTGGCGTGATGTCTCCCAAGGCAATTGCTAGTACCATACAGGACGTTATGGGCACATTCATAGGGTTCCTCTCCGCGATCGGTGGTGTCTCGATGTTTGTTGGAGCAGTCGGCATCATCACGACACTGTACACGTCGGTCATGGAGAGAACCCGTGAGATCGGACTGCTCAAAGCGATAGGCTACACAAGAGAAACGGTCCTACTCATGTTTCTCACGGAATCATTTGCGATCGGCCTCGTGGGAGCGCTACTAGGGCTTGTCTTCGGTGTCGTGGGAGCGTATGTCTTGATCGGGGTCTTGCCCTTCGGGTTTGGGCAAGAAATCTCGATCAGCCCCTGGTTCTCGGTGCCCGATCTTGGTCAAGTATTCCTTCTTGCCCTAGGTCTAAGTGTCCTTGCAGGTCTCTATCCTGCTTGGAGAGCGTCGACAATGAGTCCGATACTAGCCCTGAAGAAAGAGTAGATACTGCACTCCGATTCGCCGCTCACTCGCGACTGATCTGCTTGGGAATTCGTTTCCGTCTCAATAGGTTGATGTATTCGGTTGCGGTCAGCGACCTTCTTTTTCTCTTTCTCAAGGAGCTGTCCTTCCAAGCCTGCCTTCGTTCTCGCACCATCAACGGTGGCCCATGTTGCCTCGAGACCGGATCCCTGAGCCTTGGGGAGATGACAAGGAAGACCGAGCCTGCAAGCATGTGTGGTTCGTCTAGCCTAGGTTCTGTGCATCGTGGCCGCATTGCCACCCTCGCGCAACTCAAAATGGAGCTTCCTGAGAGACAACCCTAACCACAGAACGCCAACAATCGCGATTATGACAGCTATCATCGTGAGACTGTGTGCGACGCCACCATAGAGATTCATGTTACCGAACTGGGGACCGCCCGCGAAATCCCCGAACTGGCCAGCCCCTGTAAAGTTACCTAGACTTGCAGGAGGTTGAGACCGAGGTGCTTGGCCAAACAGAAATGAACTGACACCTGTGTAAGCGGTTCCAATGGCTGTGAGAACCAGGCTTACCAAAGTCGTCAGATAGGCGTACCTCATCCTCCGTTCAGTCTTGGGCAACAATCTACACCTTCCGGCCAAGCTTACCTTCAAGCAGATTAAGGCGTGTTTCAAGATTCAACCGCAATTATGCCCAAATCAAGTCAAGGAGAAGCGCAGCAGTTCCAGTGTGCTTGCGAATCAACCCACATGTCACTTGTAGTGTAGCAACAACTCGTATGACGTGAGTACTTCATCCCTGCTGTTGTGCTAGTTGCACTGCGAAGTATGCTACTAGCAGAAGGTTGAGCAGGAGCTCTAGCGTGTCAGGAAGCAGGTAACTGAACGACTTGGTGTTAGCAGCCAGCCAATTCGCCAGCTTGTCAACTATGAGCCTCAGACTCAAGATGTGTTCTCACTCTCTAAGAGACTGGAATGCCACCGACACTCTTACGACGCGTCCTGCAATCGTGTCGCTTCAGCCGTGCCTTTGTGCTGTAGCTTCGACCACACAGGGGACATGTGTAGGTGCCGATGATGGGGCGTTGATCTCTACTTTCGTGGTCCTGAGACGCAAGCCTCACCACACGCATCGAAAACGCCTCAGAAGAACGCTTGCGGCCACCTGAGTCGACGTCGCTGACCTGCCAAAGTCGCGTATGAGATCACGATGACAAGCGCTGCGGAGATGATCGCCATGACCAGGACGAACCACACTCCGTCAGAGAAGAAGCCACCCGCTGAACAGCCATTGCAGACCCAAGTCACCAAGTCCGACACCTCACACAACTTGTAGCAAGAACTAGTTGTCAGAGGGATTAAGACGTGTTTCAGGATTTCACCGCAATTTCGTCCAAATTACACACAAGTGATCGTGCAAGCCCGATCTTCACGAGGGGTAGGCCGCACCAATCCAAGCGAACTCTACGAATGCAGAGATGTTCTCCAACACCAGACTTGAGGTGGCGCTGCGAAGGAAAGACCGAACGCCGACACATGACCACATACCGTTCCGGGCGGCCGGTCGTTAACACTACACGTAGCCTTAGCCTTTCGGATTCCTGCTAATTCGAGGGCAAGATTTCCTTTCCTGTGTGCTTCGCTAGTATCTGAAGGTGAGGTACAGCAGTACGCACAGCGCCACACATGTGAACAAGTTAGGTAACATGGTAAAAGGTCCAAGCCCGAAAGCGCGAAAACCGAAGACGTGCTGCAGGAGCGGGTTTGAGGACAGCGCGTAGAAAAGCAAGACGATAGAGAATACCATCAGGCCCAAGGTGAAGTCTGATTTCACTTTTCGGTAGATGCCCAGATACGCGGAAAGCAGAAAGATCAGCAACGCCGCGTTGACAGTTGAGAGCACGACCGTTACCGCATAGTACAGCTGGATGTCTCCCGGAGGCGGTGGGAATGTAGGTCGGGGCTCAAAGGGCGGCCTATGTGGTTCCACATAATTCATGCCCAGCAAGGCCACGCCCAATGCCACCAACACCACAATGGCGAAGATGACTGCGGCTTTCTGATTCTCCTTCATGTGTAGGTTCACTCTCGGTTGTTCTCTTTAGCTCTTTTCCAGATTTTGCCCACAATCTCCTCAAAGACGGCATAGTTCTCTTCCATCTGTGAAGTCAGCGAGTAAGTGGTGCCGTACCTGTCTCCAGTAGCAGCGATTATGCCATTCTTGCTCAGAATCTCAAGATGATGCCTTATGGTTCTATAGTCCTTCTCAAGCCTACCTGCGAGTTGGTTCGCGTTCTGAGGAGTCTCCTTCAGCACGACGATTATCTCGGCGCGAGTCGTTCCTCCCTTTGTGCCTGCGATGAGCCATCCCAGCAGGCGCTTCATTGAGGGCTCATCGAAAAAGACCATGTCGGTTCTGGTTCCTGTGGGAAGTCACTCTGATCGTGGATTAGCTTGAGGCACGACTCCGGCACATAATACGTTTTCTCAGAATCGGGTTGCGTGCTGGCACGGGTCATGACCGTATCTTTGACTTCGCACAGAGTCAGCCTGCCGGTGGTTCTCCTCGCGATAACGCGTGGACCATGACCGGCGGGACGACTGAGAGGAACATGGTTGTTGACAGCTCAGGACTTGCGCTGCCGTGCGGTTTCATGTCGAAGTCTACTGATGTCTCCCAACCCATGGAGACAACGATCTCGATTCCCTGCGTCTCGTATCCTGGAGCTGAGACTCCAAGCGTATAGGTTCCGCTTGGTATCCACATCTCATAGAAGCCATCCAAGGAACTTGTCCCGGTCAGTATCGGGCCGTAGGCAGTCACAGTAGCCCAAGATAGTGGGATCAGGTTATCATACATATCCAGTCCGAGAATGGTGCCGTCGACGCGGGCCAGCTGGTCAAAGTACAGGTCCAGAGTCTCACTCGTCGTACTCAAAGTGGCGGAGACCGTTGCCGTCTGTGCTTGTCCGTAGCCCGGCACCCAGACCAGCACCTGATACGTGCCAGCCGGGAGCCCATAATCCTTCTGCATGGCACCATCTGTCGTGTCGTAGTAGTTGACCCACCTCTCGCATGAACGGCCCGCGTAGGATCGGAACCCGGTCACGTTGACCATGAAACTGAGCTTGTCTGTGGGTACGTAGGTGATATTCGCACCTGCCAAGATGCCGGCGGAGTCGTAGACTTCGACCCGCGCGGGTATATGTGTTGAATTGTAGTGCACATATGTTTCGTTTGGACCCGTTACTAGATCCTCTGTTCTGAATGTCAACTTCACTTGTAGCGTTGTGGTTTGCACCAAGTCTACCTGGATATCGCTTGTGCTTCCGAACGACACAGTGACTCGGACATCCTTCGTTTGAATGTAGCCGACAGTGTACGCTTTGATGAGGTAGATGTCCGGCGGGAGATCGGTTACGTTGGTGAAGACAACGTAGGGCGGATCGTTAATTGTCGTGTTTTGCCTCGCTGTGCCATGATAGATTTGCTCCGAGCCTATTGCTTCAATGCTTATGGTTGCGTTAGGATGCTGCCATGGTACGTTCTGAGGCGGAGTCTGCCAGTTGATCGACCGCAGAGTGATATTGAGTAGCCCACTTCTGACCATGTTGAAACTGAGGCTGACCGTGGAGCATCCCTCCCCCAGCGTTGCCTCAGGATAGAAAGCCTGGGAATATCCTGGAAAACTGGCCTTTATGAAATAGGTTCCGCTGGGTAGTCCGTAGTTTTTCCCGGTTATCATCATCGCCCAGTGTTCTGTTTCTTTGGGCACGGAAGTGCTGGTCCAACCTTCGATCCCTCCGTCAAGTGCATAGGCTTGCAGTGTGAGCGTGCCTTTCTTCGGCGTTGAACTGGCGGAGCCAGTCGAGTCCACGAAATGGACTGTGACATTGAATTGGCTGCTCCGCCATAGATCGAAAGGAATCGAGACGCTGCGTGAGTGCTCATACAAGTGCACGGCGACAACATCTTTCTGCAAGTACCCGTTGACGTAGGCCTTCAAGTAGTAATCGCCAGGTTCTAGACCGGAGACGTAATCAGCATAATTCTGTGGGACGTGACCGTCCAACTCTATTGATCCATTGAATGAAAATTGGTAGTACGGTTGTGAAGGATCGAAGTAGGTTGAGTTAGCTATCCAAGCCTTGGATTGAAGGTTCGAGTCCAGCATTTCTACGCTGATCGGTCGCGAGCTTATGCTGCCCCATGGGATTGTTCCGACGCCACACTTGGAACAGATGGTCCCAGATATGGTTGCGCTCGGATACACATAGATCTTGATCCCCTCCAAGGACTGCCCGGCACGTACGCTCACGGTTCTGTCCAGAGTTTCTGGAACAAAACCGGCGGCTGAAGCAGTGAGGTTGTACGTTCCCGCGGCAAGACCATAGAGGGTATACAAGCCGTTCGCGGAAGCGTTGAAGTACGCCTGCGCCTGGACGGCTTCGCCCAGCTCAGTCTTCCCCTCAGCGACAACCTTGCCTGACACATGAATCGGCTGACCATACTGGGTGCTGTTAGCGTTCAGGACCTGTCCGGATATGTACGCTGGATACAGGCTGCCCTTCACGATGATCGTTGGGAAATTCTCAGCGCCGATAGATGTTCCGTTTGTGAATACCTTGATGAAATATCTGCCGCATACTTCAGGAGCCCGAACATTGAACAACTTCACAGCGTAGTTGCCTGAAGCTTTGAAGCTGGTAATTCTCACGCTCCACCAAGAGGGGGCAATTGGGTCGTTTGAGCCTAGCTTACTCATGGATATCCGGCCGTAGTCGTTTGTCAAGCTCGTCCAGACGCTCGTAGTGTCGGATTTGAGAAAAGTGAACTCAGGTGGAACGTAGATCGCTGTCGAAGAAACATTGTGCAGCGTGAAGCTTAGTGAGATGTCGCCTGTTGAGTTCGCGACTATGGCGCCCTTTGGATAGTCCAGCTTCACCATGTCAGTTGAATCGCCCAAGTAGTGGGCGTACTTACTAGGGCTCATCTGGACCACATCGTCCGAGATCGCTGACACATTCTCTACGAGGTGAAAGGCTGTGACTGATCCTATGATTAGAATAAGTAGCACTGCGAGAGGTCGCTTAGGATAGCTCATCTTCCATTCACTGACAGGTCTTGAGAAGTCAAGACCCACACGACATCGAGTTAACTCGGTGTTAGAGTGGGTTCCGTTTCGGAAGTCTGTTCGGGGAAGTCAACAGGTTCTTCTGATCTCCGTATTCGGGCATATACCATAGCAATTCCGAAAACAAGAAGAACAACGAGGACGGCACCTAGGAACGACCCGGCGACGAATGCCTCTCTCGTTGTGGAAGCAAGTCCTCCCATAGGAGGCACCCCGGTCGTGACGCCTACGGCAGTGACTGTGGTCCTTGCGGGCGTCAACAAGTAAAGGAAGTATGCATGGACGGAATTCAATACGCCCGCAGCTAGGCTTGCGAAAGCTAGCTTTCTTCCTGAGATTTTAAGGCTCTTCGACTTGAGCATCGACCCGACGACCAGCCCGACGACGATGAGCGGAGCTATGATTGGGATCTGTGGCATGGAATCTC
>Ga0315268_10003407_pt1 | contig 17548 bp, 17 predicted proteins | sample C1_top_MG_FD_204535 | JGI IMG/M metagenome (GOLD analysis project Ga0315268, IMG submission 204535) | Sediment microbial communities from Yellowstone Lake, YNP, Wyoming, USA - C1_top | ecosystem: Environmental > Aquatic > Freshwater > Lake > Sediment | place: USA: Wyoming | collected 2017-08-01
ACGTTCCTGCGCGCCCTGCAATTCTTCCAACGCAGCAAGGTTTACCGCGCCCAGCACCGTTATGTCGTCATTCACTCGATTCAATTCGGTCTGCAAACCACTCTGCTTGGCACCTTCCAGGAAGGGCAGCAGCGCTTCCTCATCCACTCCCTGCAATTGCTCTGCCCACTGCTCATATTGCAAGCGGGCCTCCTGTTCCTTCAGTGTCAGCTCGCCTACTTTTTCGCGCAGCGGGTGCAGCTTCTGCTCGCTAGCCATGCGCTCCTGTTCCAGCTTGTTCAGGGTCAGCGTGGCATGTTCAAGAATATTACGCGCCTCTGCCAATGCCTGTTCGCGTTGTTGCTTTTGCTGCAACGTATCCTGCAGCTGTTGCTGCGCAAGGCTATCGCTCATTTCTGCCAACTCTGTACGGGAGTGCATGAACGTTTCTTCGAGCTGCGCCAGCGTAACGTTGCTGTGCTGCAGATTGCGTTCCAGATCGCTGATTTTTTCGGCGCAGGTCTTGGCAAAAAAACGCGCTTCCTGCAATTCATGCTGCGCTTTTTGCACTCGATCCCGTTGCTGGCGCAAACTGGATTCCAGTTCTGTCGATTGCTGGCGCACCTGCTCTACCTGGGTCTGTTGCGCTTCCATGTTTTCGCGCAGGATTTCCATGCGCTCGGCTATTTCTTCCTGCTGCCCCTGCTCTCCCGCCGCCTGTTCGGCCAGCTCCTGCAGTTCGTGCGCAATCTGTGCGCCCCGTTCATGGCTGCGTTCCCTGGTTTGGGTGAGTTTCAGGATTTGCATCTGTGCACTGTGCTGCTGTTGCTGCAACGCGCTAACAGCCGCGCGCAGCGGCGCGATACGGTTTTCAATACTGAAATAAGTCTGTTCGGCCTGCTGTGCCTGCTGCTTGCCCTGCTCCAGTTTCGCTGCCAGCAGTTGCGCCTGTTGCTGCAACTGCTCGATCTCGCGTTGACGCGCCAACACGCCGTGCACCTGGCTGTCTGGCGCATGAAACAGCACACTGTGTGCACCGATCAAATGCCCTTGCGGTGTCACCAGCCATGCGGCTGCCGGCAGACTGTCTCGCAGGCTTAGCGCCTGCGTCAAGGTGGGTGCAGCATAGACATTCGAGAGCCAATCATTCAGCACCGGTGCCGATTGTTCATCCTGGCATTGCACATACTGCGCCAAGGGCACAAATCCCTCATGGGTGAGTGTAGTACCGGCCCTTGAACCATCCGCCGCGAACACCGCCAGCTTGGCTGGTGGTGCATCGCTCCACGTTGCTGTGTCATCCAGATGTGCAACCGCCACCGCATTCAGCCGTTCGCGCAACACGGCTTCAAGCGCATCTTCCCAGCCTGCATCGATGCGGATAGCCTGCCACAGGCGTGGCACATGATCCAGCTGGTATTTGGCCAGCCAGATTTTTAAATTTTTATCCTGATCAATTTGCCGTTGTAATTGTTCAAGTGCATTTAAGCGCGCCTCGACCTGCGCCAGCTGCCGCTCAGACTCTTGCGCGGCAAGGTGACTGCTGCGCCGAACATCGGCAGCGGCTGGCAATTGCTGCTGCAAATCTGCCACCTGCTGTTCTTGCTCGCTGTGCTCTGCACCCAACTCTGCCAGCTGCTGCTGCGCCTGCTGCAGGGATTCGGTATCCGCCTGCGGCAAATTACCCTGCTCCTGCTGCAATCTTGATATGCGCGCATCCAGTTGTTGCAGGTTGCGTTGAATGTGGGCACGCTGGGTCTCAGCCAGTTGCAGTTGTTGCTGTAATTGTAAATGCTCGCGCTGCACTTCGTTATAGCGCGCTTGCGCAGCACGTGCGAACTCTTCAGCCTGCGGCAGTTGCTGTGCTTCAATATCGGCATGGCTCTCACGCTCTGCAACGCGCAAGCCTGCTTCTTGCTGCTCTTCCTGCCAGTGAACGAGCAAGCCCTGCGTTCCCTGCAGCTGGGTTCGTTGCACCTCGATCTGACGTTCGGCGTTAGCAATCTGCTGCGCCAATCGGTTGCGTTGCTCACTCAGGAAGCTCAGCTGCTGTTCCAGTCGCGATACTTCTGCATTGACCGCATACAGCTCTCCCTGTTTGCTGTGCAGTGTATCGGCCAGGCCGTAATGTTCACTGCGGGCACTTTCCAGCTGGCTTTCCACTTCGCGTACGCGCGCTGTTTCGGACTCCAGTTCATTTTTAGTTTTTTCTACCGCCTGCGCAAACCGTACCCGGCGTGTCGTCGCTTCCTGCTTGTTCAACAGCCACAACAGACGCTGAGTCGTATCGTGCCTGATCTGCAGCTCACGGTAACGCTTGGCCACTTCTGCCTGTTCAGTCAGGTGCAACAATTGCTTATCCAGCTCATGCAGGATATCGGCCACGCGCAATAAATTCTCACGCGTGTCGCCGATACGCAATTCTGTTTCGCGGCGGCGATCGCGGTATTTTGATACGCCCGCGGCCTCTTCCAGAAACACGCGCAATTCTTCCGGCTTTGCCTCGATAATGCGCGATATCATGCCCTGCTCAATAATCGCATAGGCGCGCGCACCCAAACCTGTGCCGAGAAAAATATCGGTAACATCCTTGCGCCGCACATGCTGATTATTAATGTAGTAACTGGACTCACCATCGCGTTTAAGTACGCGCTTGATCGCGATTTCGGCGTAGCTCGACCATTGCCCTATCGCCTTGCCGAGACTGTTGTCAAAAACCAGTTCGACACTGGCCCGTGCCACCGGCTTGCGGTTACCCGAACCATTAAAAATGACGTCCTGCATCGATTCGCCGCGCAGCGCGGAAGCCTTGGATTCGCCCAGCACCCAGCGCAGCGCGTCGATTACATTCGACTTGCCGCAGCCATTGGGACCGACGATGCCCACTATCTGCCCGGGCAGGGCGATATGGGTGGGATCAACGAAAGACTTGAAACCGGCGAGATTGATATGGGATAAGCGCAATTTGACCTGTACAGAGATATAATTGGTTGCAGCGATATAATACTTTGCATTCTAACTGACACGCATAACATTTCAAAATGACTACACAGCCTAGCAAGAATCTGGAAACCTTTCCGAACCCGAATCCCAGTCGGGATTACCATATCCACATGGAAATACCTGAATTCACCTGCCTTTGCCCCAAGACCGGGCAGCCGGATTTCGCCACGCTGATTCTGGATTACATACCCGATGCAGCCTGCGTTGAGTTAAAGAGCCTCAAGCTGTATATGTGGTCATTCCGCGACGAAGGGCACTTCCACGAAGACATGACCAACCGCATTCTGGACGACCTGGTGGCCGTCACCCAGCCGCGCTTCATGCGCCTTACCGCCAAGTTTTATGTGCGCGGTGGCATCTTCACCAACGTCATCGCCGAACACCGCAAACCCGGGTGGAACCCGCAGCCACGGATAGATCTGGCGACTTTCGAAACGCAGTCCAACACTCGCGGCTAAATGTATCTGGGCCTGGACTTCGGCACCAGCGGCGCACGCGCCTGTGTGCTGGATGAAACGGGAGCCATTGCGCATGAAGACCGCATAGTCTACCGCGATGCGGCCGCACAGACCGCAGAGGACTGGCGTATAGCGTTGCATACCTTGCTGAGACAGCTGCCCGCATCTGTTGCAGCCCGGTTGCAGCGCATCGCGCTGGATGCCACCTCGGCCAGCGTGCTGCTGTGTGATGCCGAGCTGCAACCGGTTTTCCCTGCCCTGCTCTATCACGACACGCGTGCGCACGCCCAAGCGAAAGCGCTGACAGAACTGGCCCCGACCGGACATATCGTGTGCAACGCCAGCTCCGGCCTGGCCAAATTTCTGTGGCTGACACAGAACACCGACCTGGAAAACGCCGCGTATTTCATGCATCAGGCCGACTGGCTCGGCGCTCTGCTCACGGGCATTGGCGGCTTCTCGGATTATCACAATGCACTCAAGAGTGGCTATGACGCCGAGCACCTGTGCTGGCCTGAATGGATCATGCACCTGCCACACTCCCAGCTGTTGCCGCATGTCCTCGCACCGGGCAGCCTGATTGCAGAAATCAGCCCTGCCCTGGCCCAGCATTTCAACATCAATCCCGCCTGTACCCTCCATGCCGGAACCACAGACAGCATCGCCGCCTTCATCGCTGCAGATGTGCATCAACCTGGCGCTGCGGTTACCTCGCTGGGCACCACGCTGGTATTGAAACTCCTTTCCACAACACGCGTGGAAGCAGCGCAATACGGCGTGTACAGCCACCGCTACGGTGGTTTATGGCTGGCAGGCGGAGCATCGAATGCAGGAGGTGGGGTATTGCGGCAATATTTCTCTGATGCGCAACTCATCGAGCTGAGCCGTCGCATCGACACGGCTAGCGACAGCCCGCTCGACTACTACCCGCTGCCGCGAGCCGGCGAACGCTTTCCGCACAACGACCCCGAACTTGCACCGCGGCTAAGCCCTCGCCCCGATGACGATGCACGCTTTCTGCATGGCATGCTGCAAGGCCTGAGCCGCATCGAAGCAGCCGGCTACGCCAGGCTCGCCGAACTCGGCGCAACACCGCTCAAGTCGGTGACCACCTGTGGCGGAGGCGCAAACAACCCGGCATGGCAGCAAATACGCGCACGCTTGCTGGGTGTGCCGGTCAGCCAGGCACGGTACACAGAAGCCGCGCTGGGCGCGGCTCTGCTAGCCAGACAAGCGGGTATAATGTGATCATTGCGGCTGCGGCTTCATGCCCATCCCTTATTTCCGTGCCATCCCTGAACAGAACATAATGACCCTCCCCTGGCAATCCTGCAGCTATGATCTGATCAGCTTTTTGCTGAGCTTGCTGATCCTGCTCGCGTACAAAACGCACATCAGCAAGCGGATTCATGCCGCCCTGTTTTTCACCCAAATTTAATAACATCCAATTTCATCAAAGACAAAAGTTATGCCAGCTGAATCACCCTTGACCCATTACCAGCGCATAGGCGGTGCAGAGAAAGTACGCGCCCTGGTGCACCGCTTCTACCAGATTATGGACGAGCTTCCAGAGTCCTACGGCATCCGCAAGATGCACGCGGAAGATTTGAAAAATTCAGAAGACAAGCTGTTTAAATTCCTGTCCGGCTGGATGGGTGGGCCGCAGCTATTCATTCAGGAATATGGCCACCCCATGTTGCGTCGCCGCCACCTGCCCTTTGCCATCAGCGTATCCGAGCGCGATCAGTGGCTGCTGTGCATGAACAAGGCGTTGCAGGAAGTAGTTGCAGACGAAGCGTTGCGCAAAGAGCTTGCGACAGCTTTTTCCGGCGTTGCTGATCACATGCGTAACCAGGCTTCCTGACTGGAAAATTTCAGTTAACTGGGAAATTTCTGGTTAACTGGCAACTTTCTGGCTTGCTATTGAGAGTTGAGAGACATTGCTAACCATCCCGACGAAACCATTTATTCTTCAGGCAATAGCGTAGGAGAGTATATTAATATTTGATACATTCGGATTTTATATCGACACCTTCACCACTACACCCAGCGCACGGATGCGCTCGGCAAATGTCTCCATTTGCTGCGTGGACAAGGTTGCCAGACGTGAAGCTTCAGCCTGAAGCGAGGGGCGCGCAAGGCTGTAAAGCAGTACACCTTGAGGCTTGATGTTGTCGTGCAGCAGCCCGGCGATAAAATCCAGATAGTCATCCTCATCTTGCTTAGCAGGCGCATAACCATCCAGCGCAAACCAGCAGGTTTGCAGCCAGGTCGGACACAATGCAATCGCAGTGACGAGATTCTTGCGCACCTTCTCCATGCTTAGCTGCGTGTTGTTGATAGTTTTCATGCCCACTTCGCTGGCGCGGTCCAGCTTGAACCACACCTCACCATTGAACTGCGCCATCAGGCGCAGCCCTTGCTGCACGTAGGGACGATGCATCAGGCTGCCATTGGTAATGAGGATCAGTTTAATGTGGGGAGGCAGAGCCAGCTCTTGTTGCAGCTTGCCAATCAGCGCGATCACCTGCACGAATTCTTTGGCGCTGGTTGGTTCACCATTGCCAGACAGAGCGATGTCATTTATCCGGCGTGCATCTTCTGGTACGCGTTGCTGCATAAAGTCGCCATGCAGTAATTCGTGCAGGAAACTGCGCAGTTCTTTTTCCAGCAGCTCAAGATCAACTGCAGGAGCTGTGCCGAGTTTTAGATCCGGCACCTGACAGTACACACAGCGCCAGTTGCAGGCATTATTGGTATTGAGATTGATGCCTACGGAGACCCCGCCTGCACGGCGCGATACCACCGGGTAGACGTAGTGCAAGCCTGCGCTGTCGCGACTGTGATCAATTACGTTGAGATCTGCACTGTTCAAGACTTGGCCAAGTTCAGAAATTTTGCAGGGTCCACCGGCTTTCCGAATTTACGAATTTCGAAGTGCAATTTGACTTGATCGGCATCGGTGCTGCCCATCTCGGCAATCTGCTGCCCCTTGGCCACGTTCTGCCCTTCTTTCACCAGAATTTGCTCATTGTGCGCATAGGCACTCAGGAAAGTTTTGTTGTGCTTGATGATCACAAGTTTTCCATAACCACGCAGTCCGCTACCGCTATACACCACCTTGCCTGCTGCGCTTGCCAGCACCGCTTGCCCCTTGCTTCCGGCAATATCCACACCCTTGCGATTGGCAATTTCCGAGTACTCGACTATCACTTTTCCCTTCGTGGGCATACCCCAATCCAGACCATCATCTGCCCCGGTATCGCCTTCTTGAACTGGCTTCACTGCTGTGATTGAGGCAACCATAGCCAATGCAGGCTGACTGGGCTGTTGCTGCATTTTCTCGATCTGAGCCACAGCTTGTTCTGAATATGGCAGCTTGCCAACTTTAGGCTGGTCCTTTTTGACTATAAGCATAGAGGTACTTGGGGCAAGGGGCTTACTGTCTATGCGAGGCCGCTCGCCTACCCCATCTTCAGAAGATTGCAATTTAATTTGTTGCCCAATCTTTATCGCAGCTGGATTCTCGATATTATTTTGTTCAGCAACTTCGCGATAATCCATGCCATGTTCAAAGGCAATACTGTAAAGAGTGTCACCTTTCTTTATCACATAAAATTGGGTGCGAGCATCCTGCTCACGTTGAGCGGGCTTCTTGCTAATTGCGTTTGATTTTCTTGTCGACGTATCGCGTTCTTCAACTGGCGCATAACGTCCGCCTCCACTGCGGTCTTCGATTGGAGCGTGGCGGTTACCGCTGGCTCTGCAGCCTGCCAACAATATCAGCACCATCGCCACAGCTAGTACGCGTACAGTAGCTTTTTCCAGTGTCATACTCTTCCCATCAGTAATGGAACGAATTTTACCGCCTCAAGGCGGCTCTCACGATAACCCTGCGCATCGCGCTCGATCAGCAGCAGGGTTTGCTCCTGCGCACCCAGCGGCAATACCATGCGACCACCCACGGCGAGCTGATCAAGCAACGCTTGCGGAATATGCGTGGCAGCTGCCGCCATAATAATGCCATCAAAAGGGGAAGAAGCAGGCAAGCCCAGGCCGCCATCTGCATAACTCGATATCACGTTATGCACATGTAATTCCTTGAGGGTAAGTAAAGCACGCTCATGTAGCGGCAAAATACGCTCCACCGAATAAACTTCGCGTGCCACCTGGGACAGCACCGCCGCCTGATAACCGCAACCCGTACCGATTTCCAGAACACGATTAAGCGGCTTCCCGTCACGCAAAACTTCAATCATGCGCGCCACAATATACGGCTGAGAGATCGTTTGCGCATATCCAATCGGCAACGATTTGTCATCGTAAGCAAGATGTGAGATCGCCTCTTCCACAAACATATGGCGTGGCACCGAATTCATCGCCGCCAACACCACTTCGTCACGTATACCCTGCTCACGCAGGCGTTCAATCATGCGCGAGCGCGTACGCTGAGAGGTCATTCCGATACCGTTGTGACGCAATGAATTCATGCTGTTCTATTCCCCAGCCAGGCTTGCACTGCATCAAGCTGTCCAAACTGTGTCAGGTCAACCTGCAAAGGCGTAATCGACACGCTGCGATTTGCAATGGCATGAAAATCCGTGCCTTCGCCTGCATCCTGCGCCTTACCCGCTGCGCCTACCCAATACACAGTTTCACCACGGGGGTTAGTGCTTTTCACCACCGGCTCTGCCTTATGGCGTTTGCCCAGACGCGTCACCAGCCTGCCCTGCAATTGCTCATAAACAACGTCTGGCACGTTCACATTAAGCAGCCAGGGATGAACATGGGTATTTTTCTCGAAGCGCTGTACCAACTCCACCACCACGCGCGCTGCAGTTTCGTAATGCGCCAATTCCTTGCCTGCCAGCGACACGGCGATAGCCGGAATACCAAGCAAAAAACCTTCGGTGGCCGCCGCCACAGTGCCGGAATAAATAGTATCGTCACCCATATTGGCTCCGGCATTTATGCCGGAAATCACCATGTCGGGCTGAGTATCCAGCATGCCGGTAACAGCCAGATGCACGCAATCTGTCGGTGTGCCGTTCACGTAAAAAAAACCACTGGCGGCACGGCGAAGATTTAACGGACGATCAAGGGTAAGTGAGTTACTCGCACCGCTGCGGTCACGTTCTGGGGCGACTACAACAACCTCGGCAATGGCAGACAAATGCGTTGCCAAACATGCCAAGCCAGGAGAAAAATAACCGTCGTCGTTACTGAGCAAAATTCGCATTGGACTGAGTGATTGATGTTGAGATTATGCAGATTAATGAATAATACAGCGGGGTAAAGTAAACCTGCATAAGGCGGGAGAATGCAAAGCTATTAACAGCTGCCCCACCGCACAACCCAACATTCGCAAATTTCGCCATATAGTCAAAGTCTTGTGAAAATATTTTTGCTGCAACATTAATATGAAATTCATCAAAGCAGCTAATTTGCATCATATCATAATTTTATTGGAATACAGTCAGTTGCGCAGATTTTCTGCGTGAATAGCGCAGCAGATTATGGAACGAAAGAGGAAATCACAAGAGAAATTTACAGAACAGTTTTAGAAACTTCGCCAAAGCAGATTTGCAGTGTCTTGCCAGAAAATGCACCCAGTTAAAAATTGAAGCTGTAGAGTTTATGAAGCCTCTAAGCTTTGCCTTAACTTTAGCCTCATAAGGAATTTGAATTTTTAGTGGTATTGGGTGCTGATTACTGAAGAACTCAGTTAATTGAAGTAATCTGGTCGGGGCGAGAGGATTCGAACCTCCGACCACTTGACCCCCAGTCAAGTACGCTACCAGGCTGCGCTACGCCCCGAAGCGCAACATTATAGCAGAGCATAAATTTTCTGCCGAGCTATATCATAGCTTTCATGCTCACGCTTTCAGTATGGAGAGAACTTCATGTATTTCTCTACGCAACGCTGCGATATTGAAATCGGCTTGAGCAAATATCATGGGAGCACTCTCTTCTTGCCTGCCCTCTGATTGATCCAGACGACCACGTGCACCGCTGATGGTAAACCCCTCTTCATAGAGAAGCTGACGGATGCGACGGATAAGCATCACTTCATGATGTTGGTAATATCGGCGATTACCCCCACGCTTAACCGGTTTCAGCTGGGTAAATTCCTGTTCCCAATAACGCAGAACATGCGACTTTACTCCGCACAATTCGCTTACCTCACCTATGGTGAAGTAGCGTTTTGCCGGGATCGGCGGCAGTAACGAGTTAGATACCTGGTTTTCCATGATAGGTCGTTTCTACCATGCTTTTGAGTTTCTGACTCGGGTGGAAAGTCACTACGCGACGGGCTGTAATGGGAATTTCTACTCCAGTCTTTGGATTTCGGCCTGGGCGCTGTGGCTTGTCACGCAACTGGAAGTTGCCGAAGCCGGATAGCTTAACGCTTTCACCCTGCTCGAGCTGAAGTCTGATTTCTTCAAAGAACGACTCGACCATATCCTTGGCTTCTCGCTTGTTTAAGCCCACTTTTTCAAACAATAAATCGGCCAGTTCTGCTTTAGTTAATGTCATTCTTTCCCCTTAAACGCGTAATTGCGCCCCGTTCATCTGTAACACAGTCACAAGACGCAACACGCTTTGCTCAATTTCAATATCAGTTAATGTTTTTTGAGTATCTTGCAATAACACTCGGAATGCAAGGCTTTTTTTGCCTTCCACCACACCTTTTCCACGGTACAGGTCAAATAATGCTAACTCGACCACATTGGGTGCATTTTCTGCCTGCATGGCCTCCAGCAGTGACTGTACTGTCGCAGCTTCATCCACCAGCACCGCAATATCACGACGCACCAGTGGAAAGCGTGACACATCCACTGCCTTGGGTAGTTCGATTTGTACCAAGCTAGCCTGCTCGACCTCAAACCATACTACAGACTGAGGCAGGTCATACTGTTGTTGCCATTGCGGATGCAGTTCTCCAATCCAGCCGACAGCACGACCGTCAAGCAGGATGCGCGCTGAGCGCCCTGGATGTGAAGCTGGGTGATGCGCTGCCTCGAAACTTAATTTGCGCGGAGCGTAAAAGACTTCGACATCGCCCTTTATATCGTAGAAGTCCACGTTGCGCATTGGTACGCCCCATTGTTCCGCCATCACAGAGCCATAGGCCAAGCAGGCCACGCGTTCATGCTGAGCATAGCCGCCAGCCTCGGCGGCGAAACAGCCACCCAGCTCAAACAAACGCACGCGCGATTGTTTGCGCGAGAGGTTGGTACGCAAGGCCGCAAGTAGCCCGCCCAGCAGACTACTACGCATCACGCTCATCTGGCTGGCAATGGGGTTCTTCAGCGCGATCGGCGCATTATTGCCGAACAGGTCTCGCTCCCACGCTTCTTCGACGAATGCATAGTTAATGGTCTCCTGATAGTCACGCATAACCAAATCCAGTCGCAGCTTACTCAGTGGGCGCTGCGCCTCGTTTAGCGGCAAGATATTCATCGTAGCCTGTGGCGGGTGTGCCGGGATCTGCTCATATCCGTGTACACGCGCCAGCTCCTCTATCAGATCTTCCTCGATAGCAATGTCAAAACGGTAACTGGGCGGTGTCACGCTGAATTCGTCGCCCTGCTGCAACGCGACCATGCCCAGGCGCGAAAGTATCTGCGCGATCTCGTTGCTCTCCAGCGCAACGCCCAGGACACGATGCACTCGAGCCACCCGCAGCTTGACTGGCTTGCGTGCAGGCAACTCGCCTAGCGCCTCCGTCACCGCTCCAGCCTGGCCGCCGCAAATGTCGAGAATTAACTGTGTAGCGCGATCAAGCGCCGTTTGCGTATTTGCAAAATCAACGCCGCGCTCGAAACGATAGGAAGAATCTGAACCAAAGCCCAGGCGGCGTGACTTGCCGACGATTACGCTGGGCGCGAAGAATGCGCTCTCCAGCAGAATCTCTGTCGTCGCCTCACCCACCGCACTGTCCGCACCACCCATCACGCCAGCCAGCGCTACCGCTCCTTTTGCATCTGCAATGACCAGCATATCGGTTTGCAGCTCAACGCATTGCTGGTTCAACACTTGCAGCTTTTCTCCAGGCAGAGCAAAGCGCACTTCAATGCCGCCATTCAGCTTCGCCAGATCGAAAGCATGCAGTGGCTGCCCCATTTCGAGCAGTACATAATTGGTCACATCGACGATGGCGCTGATGCTGCGCAGGCCGCTACGTTCCAGACGCTGAACCATCCAAACAGGGGTCGCGGCTTTCGCGTCCACTGCTGCGATCACGCGCGTGGCGTAGCGTGGGCAGGCTTGCGGCACAGATACTTTGACTTCGATCTTGTTCAGACTCGTTTGTGCAAACGAAGCTTGTGGCAGCGGTGACAGCACAGCCCCCGTCAGCGCGGCAACTTCGCGCGCGATGCCATACAGCGACAGGCAATCGCTGCGGTTCGGTGTCAGCTTTAGCGTAATCAGATGGTCATCCAGATCGAGATGCTCGCGGATGCTCTGACCAACGGTTGCATCGGCAGACAACTCCAGCAAACCACTGCTCTCTTCTGCCAGTCCCAGCTCTTTGGCAGAGCACATCATACCGAAGGAGGCGACGCCACGAACCTTTGCCTGCTTGATTTCAATACCTGGCAGTTTCGCACTGACCAGCGCGCATGGCGCTTTCATGCCGACGCTCACGTTCTGCGCACCGCACACGATGGTCAGTGGCTCACCCTGCCCGACGTTCACGGTCAATACGTTCAGGCGGTCAGCATCAGGATGCTTGTCTTTACTCAGTACCTGCGCTACCACCACCCTGTCAAACACGGTCGCGACCGGGCTTCTGTCTTCGACTTCCAATCCAGCCATGGTCAACAGGTGTGCGAGCTCGTCGCTGGAAAGCGATGGATTTACTAGGCTGCGCAACCAGGATTCAGAAAATTGCATATTCGGTTCAGGCAAATTGTTTTAAAAACTGCAGGTCGTTCTCGAAGAACAACCGCAGATCGTTCACGCCGTAGCGCAGCATAGCCATGCGTTCGACTCCGACACCAAATGCAAAGCCTATGTATTTTTCGCTGTCGATACCGACATGCTTCAGTACATTCGGATGCACCATGCCGCAGCCACCGATTTCCAGCCATCCGTCACCCCAGCTCATGTCCATCTCCGCTGAAGGTTCGGTAAATGGAAAGAACGAAGGCCGGAAACGCACTTGCATATTTTCGGTCTCGAAGAAACACTGGAGAAAATCGGCAATCACGCCCTTGAGGCTGGCGAAACTCACGCGCTCACCTACCCACAGCCCCTCTACCTGATGGAACATCGGCGAATGTGTGGCATCCGAATCCACGCGATACACACGACCAGGCGCGATGATGCGGATGTCGGGCATGGTCTCCAGGTGCTTGTATTTCGCCAGATGAGCCTGCATGTAACGAATCTGGATAGGCGACGTATGCGTGCGCAGCACATGCTTTTCGTCGATGTAGAAGGTGTCATGCATGGCGCGTGCCGGATGGTCTTCAGGAATATTCAACGCGGTAAAATTGTAGAAATCGCTCTCAATCTCCGGACCCTCTGCAACTGCATAACCTATCGAATGGAACAGTGTCTCGATGCGTTCAAGCGTAAGTGTAACCGGGTGCAATCCGCCCGCACCCAAGCCGCGTCCGGGCAGGGTCACATCCAGTGCTTCCGCAGCAAGCTTTGCCTGCAATGCTTGCTGCTGTATAGCTACACGCCGCGCATTCAGCGCTGCCTCGATCTGCTGTTTGACTTCGTTGATGCGTGCACCGGCAGCGGGCCGTTCCTCAGCGGAAAGTTTGCCCAGCCCTTTCAGCAGGGCGGTCAGGCTGCCTTCCTTGCCAAGAAAGCGCGCCTTTACTTGCTCCAGTTCTGCCGCTTGTTCAATTGTGGCAAACTGCTGCACGGCTTGATTTAATATTTGCTCAAGTTCTTGCATATTTTTTCACTCACGAAACAGCTCAATGATCGAAATTCCACGATGGTCACCACCATTGGAATCCGGATTACTGAACAGCCTCAAATAAAAAAGGAGGCGTTAAACGCCTCCTTCAATTCGATCAGACAGCTTACAGACCGAGGCTGGCCTTAGCCTGCGCAATAATCTGCATAAACGCAGGCTTATCAAACACGGCGATATCGGACAATACTTTACGATCCAGATTGATCTCGGCTTTCTTCAGACCATTCATGAATACGCTATAGCAAAGACCTTGCTCGCGTGCAGCCGCATTGATACGCGCAATCCACAAAGTGCGGAATTGACGCTTGCGCTGCCTACGGTCACGGTAAGCATATTGACCAGCCTTCATCACCGCTTCTTTGGCGATGCGGTAGACGTTCTTGCGACGGCCGCGGTAACCCTTGGCTTGGTCTAAAACTTTCTTGTGACGCGCGCGCGCCGTTACACCACGTTTTACTCTTGGCATGTTGGCTCCTTATGCGTATGGCATCATGGCGCGTACAGACGCCGTGTTGCTTGCGTGAACTTCGGTGGTACCACGCAATTGACGTTTAGTCTTGGTGGTCTTCTTGGTCAAGATATGGCGCTTGAACGCTTGCGAACGCTTGATGCTTCCGCCAGCGCGAACCTTGAAGCGCTTTTTTGCGCTGCTCTTGGTTTTCATTTTAGGCATAACAACTCCTTTATTTGATGACGCCAGGAGGTTCCTGACAGGAACACTTGATAACCTGGAATCACTTATATGGGACTGACTACTACTAAACTGCGTTGACCAGTCCCTTAATCAACACAGCATTTAATCTTGTAGAAGGGCGTCTTATTTTTTCTTGGGCGACAACATCATCACCATCTGACGGCCTTCCATCTTGGGGAACTGTTCCACGGTACCGTGCTCAGTCAAGTCCTGCCGTATACGCTCCATCAGCTGCATGCCGATTTGCTGGTGCGCTATTTCACGGCCACGGAAACGCAAAGTAATCTTGGTTTTATCGCCATCTGCCAAAAACTTGATCAAGTTGCGCAACTTGATGTTGTAATCGCCTTCATCTGTACCGGGACGAAACTTAACTTCCTTGATCTGCACCTGCTTTTGCTTGAGCTTGGCTTCGTGCTGCTTCTTGCTCTCGGCATATTTAAACTTGCCGATATCCATTACGCGACAAACCGGCGGTTCCGCCAAGGGCGCAATTTCAACCAGATCCAGATCAGCTTCCTCTGCCATACGTAGCGCTTCCGCTATGGACACGATGCCGACCGGCTCCCCCTCTGCATCAATGAGCCGCACCTGTGGTGCTGTTATCTGCTCGTTCATGCGCTGTGATTTATCTTGAGCTATTGCAAATTCTCCATTTACACAAAATTAAAACCGTGCTGCCACAGTTCTTACTTGGCCAGATCGGCCCGCAGACGCTCTATAAACGCTGCTACCGACATCTGACCAAGGTCTTCACCCTGGCGGGTTCGCACGGCAACTAGGCCTGCAGCCATTTCCTTATCGCCAACAATCAGCTGGTAAGGTAATTTTTGCAAGCTATGTTCGCGTATTTTATAGGTAATCTTCTCATTACGCAAATCTAGCTGCGCACGGAAACCTGCGGCCTGTAAAGTTTGCGAAACTTGCATGGCATATTCATCCTGCGCCTGCGAAATATTCATCACCACCATCTGCACCGGCGCCAACCACAATGGGAAGGCACCGGCATGATGTTCAATCAAAATTCCGATAAAACGCTCCAGCGAGCCCAGAATGGCGCGGTGCAGCATTACAGGCACTTTGCGCGAGTTATCATCATCGACGTATTCAGCGCCCAGACGAATCGGCAGATTGAAGTCCAGCTGTATCGTGCCGCACTGCCATACGCGCCCAATCGAGTCTTTTAGCGAGAACTCGATCTTCGGTCCATAGAAAGCCCCTTCGCCGGGCTGCAATTCAAACTCCAGATTATTTTTCTTCAGTGCCGCAGCCAGCGCCGCTTCTGCCTTGTCCCAGCTTTCATCAGAGCCAACGCGCTTCACAGGACGGGTAGACAGCTTCACCAACACATCATGAAAATCAAAATCCGCATATACTTTTTGCAGCATCACAATAAAGGTAGCCACTTCGCTTTCAATCTGGCTCTCGGCGCAGAAAATATGCGCATCATCCTGGGTAAAGCCGCGCACACGCATCAGGCCATGCAGTGAACCGGACGGCTCATTGCGGTGGCATGAACCAAACTCGGCCAGACGCATCGGCAATTCGCGATAGCTATGCAGGCCCTGGTTAAATATCTGCACATGCCCCGGACAATTCATCGGCTTCACCGCGTAGTCGCGTGCCTCCGAATGAGTGCTGAACATATTGTCTTTGTAATTTTCCCAATGCCCGGATTTTTCCCACAAAGTACGATCCAGTATCGTGGGTGTACGCACTTCCTGGTAACCATATTCGCGAAACTTGGCACGCATGTACTGCTCGACTTCCTGCCAGATTATCCAGCCATGCGGATGCCAGAACACCATGCCCGGCGCATCGTCCTGCATGTGGAATAAATTGAGTTGCTTGGCAAGCTTGCGATGGTCGCGTTTTTCCGCTTCTTCCAGACGATGAAGATAAGCATCCAGATCTTCCTTTTTCGCCCATGCCGTGCCATAAATGCGCTGCAACATTTCGTTCTTCGCATCGCCACGCCAGTAGGCGCCGGCCAGCTTCATCAGCTTAAATACCTTGAGCTTGCCGGTAGACGGCACATGCGGACCGCGGCACAGGTCAGTAAAATCACCCTCGGTATAAAGCGACACGTCCTGCTCCGCAGGGATCGACGCAATAATCTCTGCTTTGTAATGTTCGCCTATTCCCTTGAAATAAGCGACAGCCTCGTCGCGTGGCATCACCCTGCGCGTGACGGGAATATCTCTCTTGGCCAACTCCGCCATGCGTTTTTCAATCGCCAGCAAGTCTTCAGGCGTAAACGGACGAGCATATGAAAAATCGTAGTAGAAGCCGTTCTCGATCACGGGCCCTATCGTAACCTGCGCTTCCGGAAACAGCTCCTTCACCGCATAAGCCATCAAATGCGAAGCGGAATGGCGAATGATATCCAGACCGTCCGCATCTTTATCAGTAATGATGGACAATGCCGCATCCGCGGCAATCAGGTGTGAAGTGTCCACCAATTGTCCGTCCACCTTACCCGCCAGCGCTGCGCGCGCCAAACCGGCTCCTATACTGGCAGCAACCTCGGCTACAGTTACTGCCTTTTCATAACTGCGCTGCGAACCATCTGGCAAAGTAATTATCGGCATATTGACTCTTTAATAAAGAAAAATGCGGCCAAGCCGCGATTTGATACTTGCAAAGGTGCAGTTTGATACAAAAAACGCCCCAAGCATCTCAGGGCGTAAAGTATAAGCTACACGGCTCTTTTCAAACAGCATACTAGCATCCCATCAACCGCCCTACATGGACGCCTGTAGAGTCATGCACTTTGTTCGATTAAAAACGCTGACTAAAACCGAAACTAAGCAAGGTGACAGTCGGGCTCGAATCATTAAAATTCAGCAATCTTAGCTTAACATCCAAGGTAGTGCTTTCCGTCAAAAAGTAAGCCAATCCAGCGCTGGCATCATATTGCGTTGAGGAATGAGTTGACACGTTAGCCGAGCTGGACTGGCGTAGTGCAATGCCCAAGCCGGCAAACGGGACCAGGTCACCTTTAAAGCCATCCATAAAATAATATTTCCCGCCCAGCCCAATGCTAGTGGCATTGTAGACAAAATTTTCCTGAGCGGTCAGATTGGTGACAATGGCAAACTGAGGAGTCAAAAACTGACCGAGGGAGATATTCAATAACGAAGCAGAGGACTGACCCTGGACGCTGATGTAATTACCGTCTATAGCTAATTCGCGTGATTTACCGGCTGCAAATGCGCTAGTCATAATACCGAATGTTGCGATCAACAAAACTACCAACTTATTCACTGTCATTTTTTACTCTCTCTTTAATTAAGAATATATCGTAACTTTTTGCGAAGAATTGAAGTACGGAGGAAGAAGAAGCAACATTATATGCGCAGCTCAAACAAACGAAGCGGCACAATTAAATTTTATTTGGTGGAACAACTACTTTGGACAATTAGTTGGTGGAGCAACTGCAATCGAATAGTAACTCCAACGCACTGATTC
>Ga0315268_10003408_pt1 | contig 17541 bp, 17 predicted proteins | sample C1_top_MG_FD_204535 | JGI IMG/M metagenome (GOLD analysis project Ga0315268, IMG submission 204535) | Sediment microbial communities from Yellowstone Lake, YNP, Wyoming, USA - C1_top | ecosystem: Environmental > Aquatic > Freshwater > Lake > Sediment | place: USA: Wyoming | collected 2017-08-01
TGACCGGGCTTTGGCAGGTGAGAGGCAGAAGCGAAGTCAGTTATGATGATATGGTTATTCTGGACCTGTACTATATCCAGAATTACTCTCTTTTGTTTGACCTTGAGATTTTATTGAGGACCGTATCCGTAGTACTCACGGGGAAGGGAAGTAGAATAGGAACCAAAGAGAACTCAACCGGCTTAAAGGAGTTGGTAAAAGATGAACGTACCTTTTGTAAATCTGAAAATTCAATATCAAAGCATTAAACCTGAAATTGATGCAGCCATCCAGGATGTTCTGGACAACGCTGCCTTCATCATGGGCCCGAAGGTAAGAGCATTCGAAGAGGGTTTTGCCCGGATGCACGCCGCAACATACTGCATCGGGACCAGTTCAGGGACAGATTCATTGCACCTGGCTCTGTGGGCCTTGGGGATCGGGCACGCAGATAGAGTCATTGTCCCGGTAAATACCTTTATAGCCACAGCAGAGGCCGTGAGTCTGTGCGGTGCTGAGCCGGTCTTCGTGGATTGTGATGATTACTTTAATATGGATGTCACAAAGCTCAGACGAACGCTGTCCACCATGAGCAGTGATGAACTGGCCCAATTGAAAGGGATCATACCGGTGCATCTGTATGGCCAGCCTGCGGATATGGACGAAATCACTGCCCTGGCCAGGGAATATGGCCTTGTGCTGATCGAGGATTGCGCACAGGCGCATTGCGCTAAAATTTCGGGAAACGCCCCCCTGGCGGAAGGAAAACCTGTAGGAACCTTTGGCCTGGTTGGCTGCTTTTCCTTTTATCCCGGCAAAAACCTGGGTGCTTATGGAGAAGCGGGTGCAGTGGTGACTCATGACCCCGAAACGTACAAAAAGATGATGCTGATTCATGATCATGGGGCACTGGTCCGCTACCACCATGATGTCCCCGGTCATAACTACCGGATGGAGGGCATCCAGGGGGCAGTTCTTTCAGTCAAGCTGAAATATATTACCTCCTGGACTAAAAGGCGGCAGGAAAACGCCAGTCTTTACCATGAGTTGTTAAAAGATGTGGAGGAAGTGACTTCCCCACAGATCAAACAAGGCCGAACGCACTCATTTCACCTTTATGTGATAAGGACGAAAAGGCGAGACGATCTGATGAAATACCTGGGAGATCACGGGGTTAGTACGGGCCTGCACTATCCGGTTCCTCTTCATCTTCAAAAGGCTTACAGCCATCTCGGATACCAGGAAGGAGATTTCCCTGTTGCGGAACAAATGGCAGGGGAGATTCTGTCATTGCCCATGTATCCTGAATTAACCGAAGAGCAGATCCATTTTGTGGTAAATCAAATAAAAGACTTTTTTGGAAAAAAAGGATGGGTTTAAAAGTGAGTTTTTGGAAAGTGAGGGGAAAGATAAGAGTATGTGTAGAGTAGCTGTTTTAGGCTTGGGGTGGTGGGGGTCCAAGTTATTTCGGAATGTGTGCTCTCACCCGGCAGTTGAGAGGGCAGCAGGGGTTGACCCCTGCGCAGCCCGCAGAGAAGAGATGGCGAAAAACGCGAATGTCTCCATGTTCGCCACCCCTGAAGAAGTGTTCCGTGATCCTTCGATTAAGGCAGTAGTCATCGCCACTCCGCCAGCAACACATTTCGATTTAGCCAGAGCCGCTTTCGAGGCAGGAAAAGACGTTTTAGTAACCAAGCCTCCGACCAGAACCATCGAGGAAGTGGAATACCTTACGGCACTGGCACAGAACAACGGGTGCATCTTTATGATGGATTCCACCTTTATCTACAGTGAACCGGTAGGCAAAATCAGGGAACTGCTCGATGGCCATCTCTTCACGGATATTTTGTTCATTCAATCCCTGCGCTATGGTAACGACTTACGTATGCATCATGTAAATCGTCTGAGAGAAACCATGCTGGCCAACGGAATGAGCGTGGCAACGGATCTGTTGTTCCATGATATGGCGATCCTCAACTACCTGCTGCCAGGCAAAAGTTTCCGGCCAAAGGCCGGCCACCAGGTCAACATGCTTTCAAATACCCTGTGCGATACGGCCTTTATTCGTCTGGACACCGATACCTTTCCCATTCATATCGGGCTAAGCTGGACTCTTCCTGAGCGAAAACGCGAGTTGATCATCTGCGACAGGGAGAAGCAGTTGATCTTTGACGATTTGGCAGCAGGCAATAAATTGAAGCTTTTTTGGATTGAAGAAAAGCGGGAAGAAGAGATTACTCACGGAAATGAGGAACCCCTTTCCCGCGTAATAGGCCATTTCCTGAACTGTATCCAAACCCGTAATACCCCTTTCACGGACGGGGCGTATATGCTTGGAGTAATGAAAAGCTTTCAGGCAGTTCTGGAGCTTTTCTTATGAGTGATACCATGAACAACTCCATGAACAATTCCATGAATAACTCAAGGGCAGGCACAGGGGCCTGCCCCTACAATATGAACAACTCCATGTCAAAGAACAACTCTATGAACACAGCCATGAATACCGTCATGAGTCCGACACCGAATCCACCTCCATCTGCCTTTATTCATCATTTAGCCATAGTCGAAACCAGAAAAATCGGCGGTGGTACGCGCGTCTGGGCATGGACCCATATTCAGGAAGATGTCGCAGTGGGGAATTATTGCAACATTGGAGAGCATTGCTTTCTGGAAAATGGCGTCATCGTAGGCAATCAAGTTGTAATCAAGAACGGGATCTCTCTTTGGCAGGGAATTACGGTTGCTGATCATGCCTTTGTGGGGCCGCATGTAATCTTTACCAATGAACGATTTCCCCGCTCCGGTTTTCCCAAACCCTATGAGCCTATTACGATTGAGCAGGGAGCGAGCATCGGTGCTGGCTCGATCATTGTTCCCGGTATACGGATAGGCTGCTATGCAACGGTAGGTGCAGGTTCTGTAGTTACCCATCATGTGCCGGAGCATGCTCTCGTGTTTGGAAATCCTGCAAGAGTGCAAGGCTGGGTGTGCATTTGCGGCTTGCGGTTGAAGTCTGACGCTCCAAGGGGCCTGACCATAGCGGAAGGAGCCGCTTCGTCGTGTTCCTTATGTGAATGCGGAAGGAAATATGAAATATATCGAGAAAAATGTCATTTGATAGCTGGTTGATTTAATTCTGAAAGGAAGTAAAGGAGATAGAAGATGATAATTACCAGAACACCGTTCAGAATAACTCTGGGTGGGGGCGGGACGGATTTACCATCGTATTACATGCAATACGGCGGGTTCGTCTTTAGTGCAGCCATCAATAAGTACATGTTCATTAATTTAAACCGTCCGGTAGTGGACGATCTGGTCAGGGTAAAATACGCGAAATCAGAAATTGTAAATCACAGGGATGACCTGCAGCATGAGATTGCCAGAGGTGCCTTGAATATGCTGGACATCGAAAAGGCCATCGAGATTATCTCATCAGCGGATGTCCCGGACGGGACAGGGCTGGGTTCATCGAGCTGTTATACTGTCGGCCTGTTAAACGCTATTCACGCCTTAAAGAGAGATTATATCGGCCTTCACGATCTGGCCGAAGAGGCATGCTATCTGGAGATGGAGCTTTTGCAAAAACCGATCGGGAAGCAGGACCAGTATATTGCCACGTTCGGAGGATTGACGGCTTTTGAAATTGCCAGGGATGGGAGAGTCAAGGTAATGAAAGCCATTGTTTCTCCAAGCATCGCGGATGACCTGAGAAGAAATGTGCTGATGTTTTATACGGGCGTGTCAAGGCAGAGCATGGATATTCTGGGTGAGCAAAATAAAGGGGCGCAGACGAGTCAAAAAACTGTCCTGGACAGCCTCCACTATATTAAAGACAGTGGATACCAGATTAAGGAGTTGATTGAGGAGGGCAACTTAACTGATTTTGGATTAATGTTAGATAAGCACTGGGAATATAAGAAGAAAATGTCTTCCAAAATATCCAGCCCGAAATTCGATCTTATCTATCAGGTGGCTAAAGATCATGGAGCACTCGGTGGAAAGATTACCGGTGCCGGAGGAGGAGGCTTCTTTCTGTTCTATATAGAAAAGGATCATGATCGGTTAAGAAATGCAATGCAGGCAATGGGTCTGCGGGAGATGCGGTTCAATTTTGAATTCGAGGGATCAAAGATCCTCGTAAATCTGATAAACAGCGAAAGTGAAAGCCAGGATCATCATGTGTGGAGCATACCGCAGGTACAGAAGAGAATGTCTGTAATCCACACCACGCCTGCATAGATCGTTCAGATTAATCCCCTATCTCAGGCGCGATTGTTCAGATTAACGATATACAGGATGTTGACGCGCCTGAGATAGGGGACAGATTTCAAATCTGTCCCCTATCTCAGGACCCGTATGCAGGATGTTAACGAAATGCAGGAAAAAATATGGAACTGAAAAGCAAGTCAGCCATTATCACCGGCGGAGGCCGCGGGATAGGAAAAGCCATAGCCAGGGCATTTTTGGAAGCGGGGGCTTCGGTAGCAATTGCCAGCCGCAATCGGGATGAGCTGGAGAAAGCCGGTGAAGAGTTATCGAAGTTTGGCCCTGTCAGGAGCTTTCGGGCCGATATATCCCAAGAGGAAGATGTCAGGCAACTGGTCAGCGAGGTTTTGCGCACCTTTGGCAGCGTGGATGTGTTGGTGAATAATGCAGGGGTGCAGGGACCGATTGGCAGATTTTGGGAGGTGGACTTCGAGGACTGGATTGAAAATGTGAGAGTTAACCTTATAGGCACTGCGCGTTGTACCAGGCAGGTTCTGCCAGTCATGATATCCAAAAAAGCCGGGAAGATCATAAACCTCTCCGGTGGTGGTGCAACCTCTCCCAGACCCTGGTTCTCAGCTTATGGTACGGGAAAGGCAGCGGTTGTCCGGTTCACGGAAACTCTGGCCGAAGAAGTCAAAGAATACCATATTGACGTCAATGCCATAGCTCCAGGAGCAGTGAATACAAGGATGCTGGAAGAGGTTCTGGAGGCAGGAGGAGAAAAGACTGGAGAAAAAGAATTCCATGAGGCCAGGGACAGGAATGAAAAGGGAGGAACCACTCCTGATCTGGCAGCAGCTTTGGCGGTCTTTCTGGCTTCACCGGAATCCGATGGCCTTACCGGACGTCTCATCAGTGCCGTTTGGGATGATTGGCGACAGTTTAGCCCAGACCGGATTAAGGAAATAATGTCAGGGAATCTCTACACGTTACGTAGAGTGAGTTAATATTCGGTGTCATACGGTAAACGGCTTGAAACTAAACTTTTTATGAGATAGGGGACAGATTTGTGCTTGAGTCAGCACCTGGAACGGGTCCTTAAGATAGGGGACAGATTTGAAATCTGTCCCCTATCTTAAGGCGCGACGCAGTGCGTTCCTCCAGGCTCCAAACGCCTATAGCGGTTTTCACTTGGATGAACTACAGATATCCGGGAATAGGCACAAAGGGGCAAAGGCACAAAGTTTTTTTCTTTTCCCTATGTGCCTATGTGCCTTTGTGCCTGCTCTATCCGTAGCATACACAACTGCAAACCGCTATAAAAAGTGTCCGGTAGTGAGATAAAAGTTCAAAATTCAACCGCGCAATATACAAATAGCTGCGGTGTTACAAACAACTAAGGGAAAATTATCCAAGGAAGAATCACGATGCGAGTGGCAATTATAGGAGCGGGCCTGATAGGGAATAAGAGGGCTGCGGCTATCAGTAAGTCAAAAGGATGCAGCGTTGCGGCCGTTGCCGATGTAAACTTTGAAAGAGCACAGGAACTGGCACAAAAGTATGGCGGGAATGCCTATCAGAGCTTTGAACCAATAGGAGAACGAAAGGATGTGGATGTAGTGGTCGTTGCCACCATTAATAAGTTCCTGCCGGGCATTGCTTTATCTTTTTTGGAAAAGGGAAAACATGTCTTATGTGAAAAACCCCTGGGGAGAAATGCCCTGGAGGCATTATCCATTGTAGAGGCTGCAAAAAAGAATAACGTGAAGGTGAAGACAGGTTTTAATCACCGTCACCATCCGGGAATAGCTAAAGCACGCCAGATTGTTGCCGAAGGGCACATTGGGGAAATAAGTTTTCTGCGGTGCAGATATGGACACGGAGGAAGACCTGGGTATGATCGTGAGTGGCGGGCGGATAAAGACCTGTGCGGCGGGGGAGAGTTGCTGGATCAGGGCGTACATGTAGTGGACCTTTTCCGATGGTTTACGGGAGATTTCCATGAGGTCTTCGGCTATATCCCCACCTGCTTTTGGAACATGCAGGTTGAAGATAACGCCTTTGCCCTGTTTAAGACACAAAGCGGACAGATAGCCTCCATGCATACCAGTTGGACCCAATGGAAGAACATCTTTTCTTTCGAGGTATTCGGCCATGACGGTTACGTGCTCGTAGAGGGACTGGGTGGAAGCTATGGCCCAGAGAGGCTCACAGTTGGGAAAAGAAAACCGGAAGGTGGAGCACCCGAAGAGAAGGTCATTGATTTTCCTCAAGACGACATCTCATGGGAAGAGGAATGGAAGGAATTCTTGCATGCCATAAAAGAAAATCGTGAGCCATTGGGAAATGGCTGGGATGGATACCAGGCCAACCGGTTGTTGGATGCGGTATATGAATCGGCCCGGATTGGAAGGCCGGTTAACCTATAGATCTAAAAAGTGGAAGAGGCTTCCAACCGTTTGAATAAAGATATAACATAGGTCTAATGGGTCTACAGGTCTTTTATGTACTGTGCCCCTACACGCTAAGGAGTAAATGATTTTCAACTGGCTGAACAACTTTTCCGCACCTGATCTGATTATTGAGCTTGCCCTTTTGCTCGTGGTTATGTTTACCCCCCTGCCCAAGGGAACCTTCAGCGGCTGGCCTGTCATGGTAGTGCATGTCCTCAGCTTCACCATGCTGATAAGCTGGATTATCAAGATGAGAGGGCAAAGATCATGGAAGCTGCGTAAGACACCGGTTGATTACCCTCTTATCTTCTTTTTCATCTGCGCTGTGGTCTCCTGTATCTTTTCCCTGGATCATGGGAAGAGCATATCCGGAGTCCTCAAGGTTCTGGATTGTATCATTATTTTTTACGTAGCAGCAAATAACCTCGATACCAGGATAAAGGTCAGGGTTCTTCTCTATTCGATTATTCTTGTCGGCAGCTTTCTTTCTCTGTTCGGGCTTATTCAACTCCTCGGCGGCATCGGTCACTCCTGGTGGGTCGCACAGACCGAATTAGCCGCCACGTTCGAGAATTCAAGTTTTTTTGCAGGATTCATGGCTCTGATCATCCCTTTGACTATCGGCATGTTATTTGATGATCTGGAACTTGGCCAGAGAATTATCCTCTATTACCTTCTGATCATAATGGCATTAGCTTATATTTTATCCCTGTCTCATGGAGGATGGATAAGTTTAACTACCGCTCTGATAGTTATGAGTATATTGTTTTTCAGTAAGTCGTGGTCCAATAAGGAATTAGTAAATAAAAAGCTGCCGGCTTTATTACTCTTACTTTGCATTGTAGTCTTTACACTTGTCATATGCTTAGGGTTTACTAATATGCAAGGCAGAATGAAGCTCAATAACTTATCCGGAAGAATAAAAATATGGAAACAGTCCATTGGCATGATTAAGGATTACCCCTTTTTCGGCGCTGGAATAGATGTATTTACCTCCTTTCATTCTGCCATCCCGGCGAACTTCAAGAGTATTGACAGTGAGTATATGAGAAATATCAAAGAGTGGACGCTGTCAGGCTATAACGGATACGATGGGTTGGAATTATTTAACCAATACATTCAAACGGCTGCGGAGACGGGGATATTGGGGCTGCTCTGCTTTATATGGCTGGTTGTCAACAGTATTTTCGGAAGTATAAAAGTGTATAACCAAAAAAAAGACAGGTTCAAGCAAATGGTATGTTTGAGTATTATTGGAGGTGAGACTGCTACCATTGTTCATATGCTTTCTTCCAACCTGTTAAACTTTATGTCTATCAGTGTGTTATTATCACTGTTAATGGGGATTACGTTCAGTGAACGTAAAGCAACAGGCACTATTTATCCTGCATCTTCAGAGAATTAACCCACCACGGTTTCCTGACAAGTACTAAACGAGCATAAATAATAAATTAATATCTTATAAGATAGAAAATTCATAAGGAAATAATCAATATGAATCAGAAAAAGGTCTTAGTTACCGGCTGCGCCGGCTTTATCGGCAGCAATCTCTGTAAACGGCTCTGCAATGAAGGGTATGAGGTAGCAGGTATAGATAACCTTTCTTACGGTACCCTGGAAAATATCGATAAGCGAGTGAACTTCCATAAAAGGGACATCAGGGACCGGAGCATTTATCCATTGTTCGAGGGAGTGGATACGGTGTTTCATCTGGCTGCCAAAAATTGCCTGATCGACTGTTTGAACAATCCCCTTGAGACAAGTGAAATCAATGTATATGGAACGGCTAACGTTCTTGAGGGAGCCAGAAAAGCCGGAGTGCGAAAGTTTATCTACGCGGATACCTCGGCTGAGTATGAGGGAGTATCTGATTTCCCCTCCAGGGTAGACAGTGTATGCCCTATCGGTATCTATGCGGTGAGCAAGAGGGGAGCATCCCTGTTCTGTGAAAGTTACCGGAACTTACTGGGAATGCATGGTGTTACTGTGCGGTATTTTAACGTTTACGGCCCTGCCCAGGATTGGCGGCGGGTAGTACCTCCGGTAATGAGTGCTTTTATCATCAAAATGCTCAAAGGTGAAAGGCCGGTAATTTATGGGACAGGAGAGAAGAGACGGGATTTTATTTACGTGGATGATGTCAACCTGTTTCACCTGATGGCCATGAATGATGAGCGGCTGGATGGTGGAACCTTTAATGTGGGCAGTGGAGTAAATTATTCTGTCAATGAAATTTTCCAGGCTATTGAGGATATCTTACAAACCGGCTTGACTCCAATCTACAAAGAGGAACTGCCCGGAGAAGCACAGATTACCCTGGCAGATATTTCCAGGGAGAAAAAATTTGGCTGGGAGCCAAAGGTAGATTTACAGGAGGGATTACGCAAGTCCATCGAGTACATTCAAAAAAGTGTGCTTCAGGGGACCTTGCCATGAAGGGAGTAATTCTATCTGCCGGTAAGGGAACGCGGCTTGGCCATTATACACAAACCAGGCCCAAGGTGATGATGGAAGTAGGCGGAATGCCTGTATTGGAGCACGGAATTCTTCTTTTTAAGAAGCATGGCATCGAGGATATCTGCATCAACCTCCATTACTGCCCGCAAGTGATTCAGGACTATTTCGGCGATGGCCGAAAGTGGGGAGTAAGCATCAGATATCATTTTGAAAAGGAACTTCTCGGTACAGCAGGAGCAGTGAAGGCATTCGAAGAGTGGATGAACATGGAAGAGGAAATCATGGTTCTGTATGGAGATAATCTGACTGATTGTGATTTGACTGCCATGAGATGCTTCCATAAGGAAAAAAGAGGAATGCTGACCATGGCCTTCATTGAGGAAAAGGATGTGTCAAAGAGCGGTATCATCGCTTTTGACAGTGATTATCGGGTAGTGAGAATGGTAGAAAAACCGAAGCCGGACGAGGCTTTCAGCCACTGGGTAAATGCAGGAATATTGCTGCTGGAGCATAAGGTGCTCGACTTGATTCCAAAGGATGAATTTTACGACTTCGGCTATCATCTTCTCCCAAAAATGGTCAGGGATGGAATGGATGTCTATGCTTACCCTATGAATGGATATGTAATCTCTCTTGATACACCGGAATATTACCATAAAGCTAAAGAAAATTTTCGGCTGAAGCAGTAAAAACAGTTTCTGAGATAGGGGACAGATTTCAAATCTGTCCCCTAATCTATCAGTTGGAAAACAAGATATCATTGATAAGTTATCAGCTACGAATAAAAATACTGATAACTGATAACTGATAACTTCTTTTAAAACGGGGGAACAAAAAATGGAAGGAATGAATAAAGCGGTATTTCTGGATCGCGATGGGGTAATCAATGAGATTATCTACCATCACGATATCGGAGTGATCGACAGTCCATTTACCCCTGGGCAGTTTCACCTGAGAGATGGAGTGGCCCAGGCCATAAGACAGATCAACGGAAGTGGTTTCCTGGCTATTATAGCCACTAATCAGCCAGGTATCGCCAAGGGGCATTTTGACGAGCATGTCCTGAATTCGATTACAGAGAAAATGATAAATGATCTGGCCCTTGAAGGCGCTCACCTCGATGATATTTATACCTGTCTTCATCATCCAAAGGGAAATGGCAATGGAAATGGGGACACTCGATACATTATGGACTGCAACTGCCGCAAGCCAAAGCCGGGGTTGATACTTGAGGCAGCCAGGAAACACCGGGTAAACCTCAATGCCTCCTATATGATCGGTGATAGCATTACGGATATTCAGGCCGGGGTCTGTGCAGGATGCACTACGTTTTTGATTGGTCAGCTTAAGTGTGATTTATGCAAAATTATGGAAAAAAGTGGAGTAAAGCCGAATTTTATTGTGTCCAATCTGTTGGAGGCAGTAAAAATCATCAAGGATCGAGAAAATTGGAAAATCAGCTATGCGGATTTGTCTGGCGGGATCTCTCTTGGAGGGCTACCTCTTGAGAGGGAGCACTGTGTTAGTGATAACCGGTCGGACGATAAGGAATATTTAACCAAAAAGTTCCTCCCAGGCAAGGAATAGACAAAAGGGAAAATAAAGGAGCCAGGGAGAAAGGAGAAAGAACAACACCATGTCGTATACAACGAATTATCTTTCAGAGATGCAGAATATTATAGGGCTTTTGGATGTTTCGGAAATAGACAGGATAGTGGATTTACTGCTACAGATCAGAGCAGAGCAAGGGAGGCTTTTCTTCATTGGCGTCGGAGGCGGGGCGGGAAATGCCTCACACGCAGTAAATGATTTCCGTAAAATTGCCGGCTTTGAAGCTTATACTCCTTTGGATAATGCCTCTGAACTGACTGCACGGATTAATGATGATGGATGGGAAACCGTATTTGTAAACTGGCTAAAAGGGAGCAGGATAAAAGCTGGAGACGGAGTGTTTATTTTTTCGGTCGGAGGCGGGAATCTGGAGAAGAAGATCAGTGCGAATCTCGCGTATGCGGTTCAGTATGCCCATGAGGTCAGGGCCAAGGTTCTTGGTGTGGTGGGCCGTGATGGAGGATATACAGCCCGGATAGCGGATGCCTGCGTGATTGTCCCTACCGTCAACCCGCAAACAGTTACTCCGCATACGGAGTCTTTTCAGGGAGTGATCTGGCATTTGATTGTCTCCCACCCAAAAATGAAGGCACTGGAGATGAAATGGGAATCAATAAGATGAGGTAAATGAGAACAGGACAAGAGAAGATAAGTCAGAAAAGGATAAGAATGAATAAAAAGCTATTGGAAAATAGTATAGAAGGAGAATAAAGATGAAAATTTTTATTGATTCAGCAAACTTAACAGATATTGAAGATGCATTAAAGAGAGGCTTTCCAAGCGGAATAACCACGAATCCCTCGATTCTCGCCAAAGAAAAAAAATGTGATTTCAGGGAACATATTCATAAGATCATCCAACTGGTGAGAGATCACGGTTATCGCGATATTCCTCTCAGCGTGGAGGTCTTCTCCACCGATACGGCAGAAATGATCAGGCAGGCTGAGGAGTTTGTGGAGGAATTCCATTATGAAGGATTAAATATCAAGGTTCCCATTGGCTGGGACGAATTATCCGTGATCAAAAAATTAAAGGATAAATCCATCAGGGTAAACTGCACCTGCTGCATGGCCTATAATCAGGCTGTCATGGCTGCTGAGGCAGGCTCGGATTTTGTCAGTTTATTTAGCGGCAGGATCAGGGATATTGGCTATGACTCATCAGCAGTCATCAGTGCAGTGAAGCAAACCATCGAAGATCGGGGCTGCCCGTCAAAAATCATTGTAGGCAGCATCCGCCATATTGCCGATATTAATGAGGCCATGCAGGCAGGGGCAGATATTGTGACCGTGCCGCCGAAATTTTTCCGCCAGATGTGCTCACATCCCAAAACCACCGAAGCAGTCAACCAGTTTATTACTGATTTCAAAGAATGGCTGAAGTAGTAGAGATGTTACTGGCTATCTTGGAAGATACAGATATTTTGGAAGTTGGGAAGCTTGAAAAAATTGGCTAAAGAGGAAATTTTCTTTCTGGCCTGTTTACGCCTCTTTCTCAAAGGTGAAGCAGTTTCAGCAGATGAAATTCGGAATGAAATTCAAATCTGCCTTGAGGAAGGAATGGACTGGCACCTCATTCTATCCTGGTCCCACTGGCATGGAGTAACTCCCTTGATCTATCATATCCTGAAAAAAACAGATTGGGCAGGCATACCAGAAGAGATCACAGAGATATTAGAGAGGCGCTTTCGGGTAAATATGGCCAGAAATCTCTTTCTCTCGGCGGAAATTGACCGGGTGTTCGAGGCTCTGGGAAAACGGGGAATAATGAGTATACCCATCAAGGGTATCTTCCTGTCTGAAGAGGTCTACCCTGACATATCTTTTCGTATGATAACTGATATCGATCTTTTAATTCGAAGAGAAGATCTGATGAGTGCGGAAGAATCATTGGTAGAACTGGGATATTGCAGAGACTATCCTCTCAGAGAGGAATTTTTCCCTGAAAATTGCTATACCCTGCACATGGAAAAAGGAGAGAAAAACGGCCAGAAAATTTGCGTTGAACTGCACTGGGGCCTGGCCAACAGGCGAGATTATTCACTGCCCCTGGACAACTGGTGGAAAAAAATTTCTTCTATGGTCGCCGACAAATCTGCCGGTAACAGATCGATGATTGGTAACGGACCAACGATCAATAACGGGTCAATGGTTGTTGACAGATCTATGGTCGCTGACAGACGAAATGTTCAAAACGGATACTCCAAAAGTGGAACACGCCGTTTAAGGATGGGGCCGGAAATAACCCTGATCTACCTGACCATCAATGCTCACATGTCCCACTACTTATTTCTTAAACAGCTCGTGGATATCGCCCAGGTGATTAAATTCTACGAGCAGGACATGGATTGGAAAAATGTGACCTGCATAGCCAGAGAATTGGGCCTTCTCGATAATTTAATTTTTGCTTTAGGTCTGGTTCAAAAAATGTTTGACGTGACGATTGCGGAGTCGCCAACTCATCAATCAACACCCTGGAAGCAAAGGTTATTACAATCCCTGTTTACGGAAGAAAGGCTGATTCGGGGGAAGATTGGTCAGGATATGCGCCAGTTTTTATTATTACTCTTGTTACATGAGAAAGTAGTCTTCCACTCGATCCGGAAGGTGCTGTTCTCTTCCCAGGAAGCCGTTGCCTACCGATACAGCCTGGCTCCTCAATCTTGCCGTACCTATCTTTATTTATTTCTCAACCCCTTCTTCTCCCTTTATCGCCTGCTTCGAGGAAGTGTGGTGGATTGTTGGGCTGGGAAGGGAATCGGCAAAGGATAAGAATTTTCGATCTTTCTAAAATAGCTCATCTGTATAAGAACTGAAACTTTTTTGCTATCACGAGATTGTCACAGTAAATCAACAATTTTATTCTACATGATATTAAAAAACTATGGATTTTTTTCCGCATTCATATTATAATTTTAACACTCATAAAGATTATTTTTATCTTTTAAATTGAATTAATTTCTGGTATGAAGTATAATAGAAGGAATGGAAGATTTTAAACATCAGGAGATTTTTCCATGAGTGGAAAGTGTATGGTTAGGAATGAAAATACAGCATCAAGAATAATTGATGGACAGGCAGTGATCATGACTCTGGGAGATAACACCTTGCATACTCTCAATGATGTCGGATCACGAATATGGGAGTTGTGCAGCGGTCCCCGAACCCTCGAAGAGATTGTTATGGTGATCAACGAGGAATACACGGCCAGTTATGAGGAAGTCCGGGCAGATTGTGAGGTTTTTATTCAGGAAATGTTAACCAAAGGGATGTTGACCATGCAGGGTGAAAAAGCAAAAGAGGAAAGATCAGGGGCTGAGGCATGAACATCGTAACCTATGCCCTTGAAAAGATGATTCCCATTGCTGTCCAGCTTAATTTAACCAGACAATGTAATCTTCGATGTATTCATTGCTGTGTAGGAAAAAGGAATAATGGAAACGGAAATGGGAAAAATCCACATGGTACTGACTCTGAGCTGACCTTACCGGAAATCCAGAAGGTTCTTGAGCAATTGGCAGAGGCAGGATGTCTCCTCCTTACCCTGTCGGGGGGAGAAGTATTATTTCGAAAAGATTTGCTTGATATTATCGCCTATGCCCGCAGGCTGAATTTTGCAGTTAAGGTTTTTACCAATGGAACACTTCTGGGAAAAAAAGAGGTTGAAGCGTTCGGAAAACTACATCTTCAGGAAGTACATATAAGTCTGTATGCGGCCCAGGCCCAGGTACATGATCTGATCAGTGGCGTTTCCGGTTCCTGGCAAAAATCTATGGAAGGAATTCGTCAGTTGAGGCAAGCGGGCGTTGCGGTCAAAATAAAATGCGCTATTATGAGGCAAAATCTTGCAGAATACCGCAAAGTATATGACCTTGCCCTGAGCCTTGGTGCTGATTATGGCTTTGATCCGATCATCACGGCCCGGGATGACGGAAACTGTGATACTCTGAAACTTCGGATTGATCAAGAGGATTTGCGCAAGATCTTATATGACCCGATCTTTCAGGGTAACGAGAAAAAAAGTGGAGAGAAAGAAAATTTTGCCTGTTCCCTCGGTGCGATGAGTGAAGAAATCACCTGTAGTGCTGGTCATTATATCTGTTTCATCTCCCCTGAAGGAGATGTCACCCCTTGCGTTCAGTTACCTATTCGCTGTGGGAATGTACGGACATACGACTTTAATTGGATTTGGCGACATTCACCGGAGATGCTGAAGATACGGCAACTTCGGATGAAAGATATCCGGGGCTGTAATGAGTGCCGTCACTTACCCTGGTGTGCCAGGTGTCCTGGTTTAGCCTTTCTTGAGGATGGAGACCTTTTGGGGCCTTCCAGTGCTGCTTGCTGGATGGCTGAGGCGAGAGAACAGGATGTGCATATCAATCTGGCATCATAATGGACCAAGTGTTAACATCAAAGTTTTTTGTATAAATCAACGTATAACACATTGCTAAGGAGGTAGAATTATGGAAGGGAAAAAAGTAATATCTGAAAAAAGCACCGTTAAAAAGACCTATGAACAACCGAGAATTATTTCCGATGAAGTATTCGAGACGCTCGCTCTTGCCTGTTGCAAGAGTAATGCCTGCTTACGCTATGGATTGCCACGGGGGCTTCACGGCGTCAGTTAATAAACTGAAGTCAACCCCTCTTCAGTCTCGCAGTTCTTTCTCGAACGTAAGATGCCGAAAAACTTTCCATCAACTTATTAAGTTAATAGGCACCAGAGAATCAATATAGCCTAAAATAAGGTAGCCATACTTCGCGTAGAGCTAAGCATTGTGCCTCACTCCTAGAGTGATTAAAACGAACACCTGAATAATTACGTCCCGTCAAAGGCAGGACTATGAGCTGTATGATAGGCTCACATAAGATTTAATACTTTTTGGAGTTGAAAATGATGCAATCCCAAAGGGGCAGACTTTCTATGCCTATCAGTTGGAGTTGCTGGTAATCTCATTATCAACTGCAATAGGTATAAAACAGGTAGCTGAAGCCCTGCTTATGTATATGTCTTGCCAATCGTCAATTCCAATGGGTAAGTCGAGTACGGTTTTTTTAATATTCCCTGGGCAATATCCAGTAAATAACCAAAGCAGGCTTGTTTTTCTTATAAGTGGGCAGAAGAGTTACCTCTCGAGAAGATGGCTACTCTTTCCTTCTTAAGCCGGCTTCAAAAGCCGTACTAATGCTTATAGAGTTAGACCTTGGTCCTCTCTCATCCATGTATGCATCCTTTTTATGCACTTGTCCTGGCTCTTATTAAGAGCCTTGTCCGGCTGTAGAAAAGCAAAGCGCACTAAAAAGGCTGCGTCGTTGTGCCGTGATGATGCCAAGAACACGGCTTACAACATAATCTTAGAATTTTTTCTAAACCCTGCCTTTGAACCATAATGAGGAAGAAGAAAATGAAAAATATGTCTTTCAAGATCCTTACAGCTTTATTGTTTGGATTATTATTCAGTCTATTCTTATCCATAGGGTACGTGAACAATGCCTATTCCCAAGCCTATGTGATAGAAGATATCAGCTATGACCCTGTAACGCAAATTTATACCTATACCTACACCCTGAAGAACCTGGGAAAACACCAGGTCTGGTGGTGGGGTATATTTTATCCCGAAAACCCTGAAGCCATACTCGATGACTCCCATGTCGATGAGAACAAATTTGCACCTACTGACCTGACTGACTGCAGTCCGGGGTGGAAGTCCACCGCACCCCAGAGACGTATGGGCTTTTATTTGTATAATGGCCCCGATGGAGAAACAGGTTTTTATTCCACCTATGCCAGTGACGCTAAATCAGCTAATCAACCGATCCAGCCCGATCCTATTAGCGTGACGAAGATCGGGGGTGAGTATGGATGGAATGGATATGGTGCCGATATCATCACCGCTTATGGAATTCAAACGGGAGGAGAAGGCTATTATGTGATCCAATCCAAGGAGTACTTCCGTGGGGACAAAAAATTCTTTTATAATACGAGAGACTACTGGAATGCATATTACGATGCCAAAACTGGGCAGTATGTTATCGGAGGGTTTGAATTCGTTGATACTACACAACGCTCCGGCACCATTCAATCCCCTCTATCCCAAGGGTACAATCTTATTGCCCTGCCTGTTGAGGGTTTCATGGACTCTACACCTTATCAGGCATCAACCTTATTGAGCGCTATATCAGGATGCAACAGTATTACCCGGTTTGATCCCCTTGCCCAAAGGACCGAGTATATTCTTTCCGTGGATTGTCAGCCAGTCGGAACTGACTTTACGATTGCGCCTGGAGAAGGATACTATATTGAGGTACCAACCGATACTACCGTCAGCTTTAAGGGTGTAATAGCTTCTGATCCGCAAACCCTGAACTTGAGCGAAGGCTATAACTTCATTTCCCTTATCTATGGTCCGAAGATGCCTGATGACTTTAGAACAGGGTACACCGCATCCACGCTCCTGAAAGCTATTCCAGGATGCGAAAAGGTTATCCGATATAACTCCTCATCTCAAAAAACCGAAAGCTACGGCTATTTCTTTGGAGAGCCAGCGGGGCCGGTAGACTTTGATATCCTCGTTGGAGAAGGGTATATGGTTGAGGCCCTGAATGATACCACCTGGACTCCTGAGAAACTCTCTCTGACAAGCAATGCGTCTCAGGCCAGGAGCGGTTTGCAGGCGGTTGAACTACTAGCTCTTCACATTTAAAATCGTGGGGGGATGATCTCCCGCAGAGACGCAAAGGCGCAGAGAAGTAATGGGGACAGATTTCAAATCTGTCCCCAAAATGATACACAATATTCTTTGCGTCTTTGCGTCTTTGCGGGAAAAATA
>Ga0315268_10003409_pt1 | contig 17529 bp, 15 predicted proteins | sample C1_top_MG_FD_204535 | JGI IMG/M metagenome (GOLD analysis project Ga0315268, IMG submission 204535) | Sediment microbial communities from Yellowstone Lake, YNP, Wyoming, USA - C1_top | ecosystem: Environmental > Aquatic > Freshwater > Lake > Sediment | place: USA: Wyoming | collected 2017-08-01
CGCCGAGCGGGCCCTGCTCCTCGGCCGGCGCGCGTCGACGCTCACCAGGATGCGAGCCATCGCGACCGGCATCCGAGGGTCCGAGCCGGCGCGGCGCGTCCACCTCCTCGTCTCGATCGACCGCTTCCTCCGGCGCCTCCTGGCCACGACGGCGTGGGCAGCCTGGGTTGTCAAGGGCGGCTACGCGACTTGTGCGCCAAGAACGGTTGGTGGGTCCGATGCCCCCGAGCCCAGGAACGACGAAGACCCGTCCGAAGACGGGCCTCCTTGCGAGTAGTGCGGCCGGTGCACGAACCCGACCCCCGCACGCTCGCCGGTCTCCGTCACCGAAGCGACGGATCCTGACGCGCCAGGAGTCGACTGACGGCGCCTTCGCGTCAGTCGCACCTCAGCAGAATGGGCGCGGCATCTTGCTGGACGCAAGTTGTGGTGTAGGATTTCGGTAATGACAGCCGAGAACATACACGAGAACTTGCACCGCTCCCTGCCCCACGGACTCCGCAACGTCGTCGGCGAGCTTGAGCTCCGGGGTGCCACGCTCGTCTCCGCCCGCGAGGTGGCGGCGTACGCGGGCGTGCCCGCCGGCAGCTCCGCAGCGTACGACATCATCCGCCGCCTGGTCGCAGCGCGCTGGCTGCGCCCACTCCCGGTCCAGGGCCACTACGAGTTCCTGCCTGGTGCGGCCGGACCGTTCTCGCGCGAAGACGCCCTCGACCCACTGCGCGCGATATTCTCCGACTCCGGATCCCTCGGCCAGGTCGTCCTTACGGGCGCCGCGTTCCTCCGCGGGTTCGCCGGCCGAGCACCGGTCCAGTTCGACGTGCTCTTGCCCCGCACAAAGTTCGTCTGGACCTCGCTGCGCTCTCTCTACCGATTTCACTTCGTGATGCCGGACCGCATTTTCGGAGCCGAGCTGATCGAAGGCGTACCGGTGTCCACCAGGGAACGGCTGCTTCTCGACGTCGCGTTGTGGCCCAGCACGATCGGCGCCGCACTCCGCGATCGCGACCACTGGCTCGGGCGCGCGCTCGCTGAGGCGACGACGTCGACGGTCGTCGACATGCTCCGCCGACTCGACTCGACCGCCGCCACCGCCCGAGCCGGATATCTAGCGCACGCCTTCGGCCGAGAGGACCTCGCGGAGGCGGTCGCCGGGTTGGGCCGGTCGCGCGTGACCGTTCCATTGCTCCCCGGAATCGAGGCGACGCCAGCAGCCCACCGCGACAAGCGGTTCAACGTTGCCGACCCGGTCGGAGCCGCAACTCTCGCGTGATCACCGAGGGGCAGCTGCGACTGATCTCGCGCTATTACGCCGGTCGCGGCCGAGAGTTCGCATACCTCGAACTTGCCCAGGAACACCTGCTCGTGTGGATGGTCCGCGAGGGCCTCTTTGCGGGCAGCCCCGAGGACGTCGTGTTCAAGGGTGGGACCGCGATTCGGAAGTTCCGGCTGGGCACGCGCGGCCGGTTTTCTACCGACCTCGACTTCGCAGTCGCGAATGACGCGTACGCGGAGCATGTCATCCTCGCCTTGGACCAGGGGCTGATCCGGATCGACAACGTGCGCTTCGCGGCGCGCTCGATCGACGTGCCGGCGGCCAAGGCCATGTGGTTCGCTACCGTCGATGGGTTGGGCCCAACGATGGACACAAAGCTCGAGTTCACGCGCCGGGCCGCGATTCTGCCGCCGGTGGTGCCGACGGCGCGCCCTGAAATCAGCGGCATCACGCCCGACCTGCTCGGGTGCGAGCTCCCCCTGATCCCGCTCATGCGCCTCGAGGAGAACCTGGCCGAGAAACTCGCCCGTTTTCGCCGGATCATCCGGTCGCGGGACATCTACGACCTGTCCGCGCTGGGCCGTGAGGTGCGCGGCCAACTCGACCTGGTCCGCCAGATCTTGTGCTTCAAGGTCTACTTCGACGTCGTTCGCGACGGCCGCGTCAGCCCGGCCCCGTTTCGGGCGGGGCCCGAATACGTCGACCGCAAGGTGGCTGAGATCGTCGACCCGGACGACCTCGGCCTGATCATGGGCGGCAAGGTCGACTTCGGCTCGATGCTTCAGACGATCGGCTCGGTGTTCGGTCCGATGGGCGCCCCGCAGGGCCCGGTCGAGACCCGGCTCGCAAGCATCAACACGGGCGATCTGTTCTGGGCCGAACAGGAGTACGGGCGCCTGCGCGAGGCCTACCGGGCGTCACCGTCGGAGGGCGCCGGCGGCCCCAAGTAGGGCGATCGGATCCGCCCGACGTTACGCCGTCATCCTCGTGCTCCTCATCCGCGCGATCATCATCATCTCGTTCTCCGCCCGCACCATGCCGGACATCCCCGTGCTCACCATCGGGGCGACCATCGTCCGCCCGAGAATGCCCTGTTGCTGCTCGGCGCCGAGTGGTCCCGTCCCACGCTCTGACAGGCACGTGGAGCACATAAACGGAGGCTGCCCGAAGCGGTAGCGCGGACGACTTTCCAACCGTTCTTGACACACAAGCTACGCGAGGAAGCTCCACGCCTGCACGCGCCTCGCTCGGTCGAGAACACGCGAGCCAGGGACCTTGCGGATCTCGTGTAGTGCGCGTCTGTGGACCCGTTCCGCATTCCCGTGCTTGCCGGCGAGCGAGACCTGAAGTGGGGCCCGAGATCGCAGGAGTGGACCCACATCCGCGATCGACCCGAACAGGGCTGAGCCTCGTCGCTCTCGGGTGACCGGACCGCCGATCTCCCTGGCGGCCGTTCGGGCCTCGGCCCACGAGATCCATGCAACTCGGGGGGCCGAGGACAGGGGCCGTTCGCCTCTGGCGGGTCGGCGGGGGACGCCTATCGTGCGCGGCGCCGCGAGGGCGAGAACTGGAAGGTTGCCCTGGTCCATTCGATCCCGCTGGCGGCGGCACCGTAGCTCGCGTCGCTCTGGACGACCGAGGCCCTCAGCAGCCGACTCGGGTCCCGCTGCGGCTCCGCTGCGCGGGATGGAGGTACCACCCGTGACGCAGTCCGTGGTCTCCGGAACCATCCCGTCGCTCGGCATCCTCGAGGAAGTCGATGACGTTCTCGCGCTCAAGGTGCAGATCGTCCGGGCGGCGCTGGAGCTCGAGGTCATCCCGGCGGTCGCCGCCGGTCATCGCGACGTGGAGAGCATCGCCGGTGCCACCGGCTGCTCCCGTGCCGGGATGGGGGTCCTGCTCGACGGCCTGTGCGCCGTCGGGCTGCTGCGCTGGTCCGACGGAGCCTATTCGCTCACCCCGACAGCGGAGGCGTATCTCGTGCCCGGAAGGCCCACCTACTGCGCCGGGCTCTTCCTGGCCGACCTCCGAGCCGGGGATCACTTCACCGAGCACGTCCGGACCGGCCAGGTCCGGAGCGACTTCGCGTCGGCCGACGCCACCGGGCTCTGGGCGGCCTTCGCCGCCTCCCGCCTGCTCAGCTGGCCGAACGAGCTCAGCACCTACCGGGCGCGCTGGGCAGCCCTCGGAGTCACGGCTGCGTCGATGCCCAGCGCGCGCATCCTCGACGTCGGCTGTGGCCCAGCGATCGCGAGCCTCGTCCTGGCGCTCGACGATCCGACGGCATCGGTGACCGGGATCGACCGGGGTCCGGTCATCGAGGTCGCCGTCCGCGTCGCCGAGGCGATGGGCGTCGCGACGCGGACGTCGTTCGTGGCCGGCGACGTGACCGCCCTCGGAGACCTCGACGGCCCCTTCGACATCGTCTTCTTCGGCTGGGTCCTGCACTTCCTCGACCCGCTCGAGATCGGCTCGACGCTGCGCCAGGTCCATCGCCTGCTCGCCCCGGCCGGGCGGATCGTCATCCTCGAGGCGCTGCCCACACCAGGCGTGTTCGACGACCCGGGCCCCCACCTCACGGCCGTCTGGCTGTTCAACGTGGCGCGTCGAGGCCGCATGTACACGTTCGAGGAGTACGCCGCCATGCTGGCCGAGGCGGGCTTCGGTCCCGCCCGCCGGCTCGACGGCGCGCCGTGGCTCCAGGCGGAGCGTGGCGAGTAGCAGGGTCTCATCGTGGGACGCCGTCAACCGAGCACCGGGGGGCGATCGCGCCCGCCTCATGTCGCCCACCCACACCGAGCGGTTTGGCGCGATGCTCGGGATGCAGTCGCACAGCAGGAAGGTCACCGAGATGCAGGTTCATCGGTCCGTCGACATCGCCGCACCGCCGCAGCGGATCTGGCCGCTCCTGGTCGAGCCGGACGACATCCTGAAGTGGTACCCGACGCTCAGCAGGTTCGAGTACGAGGACGCCGGGCAGCGAGGCCCTGGCGCCCGGGTCTACGCCGAGGAGAAGGCGTCGGGCATGCTCATGAAGCTCCACTTCGTGATCACCGACTGGGTCGAGAACCGGGCGATCTCGCTCCGCATGGTCTCGGGGACCGGGGTCAAGGGCTACGATCAGACGTGGATGCTGGAGCCGCTGCCGGCCGGCTCGCGCTTCACCTTCGACGAGCACGTCGAGCTGCCGTACGGCGCCCTGGGCAAGGTGATCGGCCGCCTCGGCCAGCGCAGCTCGGAGGCCCATGTCGGGGAGATGCTGGCCAGGCTGAAGTCCCTGGCGGAGGCGTGACGCCGCCTCAGCCGCCGCCTTCGGGAGCCTCGGCGCCCCCGCCGGCGGCATAGGGGCCGGGCCGGGCCATGTCCGCTGCCTGGCGCGCCTGGGCGCTCGCTGCCTTCACGTCCGCGGCAGCCTCGGCCACGACCTTCGCCACAGGCGTCAGGTACACCTGCACGCCATCGACCACCGAGTAGAGCTTGTCAACCGCGCCCTTCAGCATCGCCTGGCCGGGCTCCTCGCCTCCCAGCCCTCCGAGCATGGTGGCTGCGTTCCGGAGGGTCGCCAGCGCCCTGGGATAGTCGGGTGGCCGCTTCCCGAGCTCGGTCGCGGCGTTGTTGGCGAGGGCGACCGCCCTGGCGATCACGGCCTTCTGACCGTCCTCGAAGCACGGCAGGGGCTCCTCCTCCGCTGACCGCGGCCTGGTCATCATCGTCGAAGCCTCGCTGGCATCCGCGCTCGCGGCCTGTGCGGCGAGCGCGAGCTGCTCGAGCATGGCGCTCACCGGCGCCACGTAGGCGCCGACGTGGAGGCCGGCTTGCTGGATCCTGGCCTTGGCTTCGCCCAACGCGGTCTCGCCGGGGATCGCGCCCAGGGCGCGCTCCCAACAGTCGTTCAGGGCGCCTGCAATGTCGTTGACGGCGGTCTCGAGGTCCGGTGGCATCGCCACCAGATGGGCCGCGGCCGCGTCGGCCAGGGTGGCACCGGCCTTGATCATGGCCTGCGAGTCAGGGTCGAAGCAGGGCTCGTTGCGCTCACCCTCCGCCTCCTCCGGCCAGAGGATCGGCCGCGACACCGGCTCCTCCGGCCAGGGCTCCTCCTCCGGCGGGCCGTCCGGCTTGCGCTGGAGGGGGGTCGCGAGCGCGGGGATCCGCGCCGAGCCGCCAGCCCGATAGACGACCGGGGCAGGCACGGCCGCTGTCCCGCGGGCCCGCAGCAGCTGGACGACGGCGGCGTTTCCCGCGGCACGCTGCAGGGCGAGCAGCGCGCCAACAGACCCGCGGCCTCCCGCGGTGGGCAGGTCGCGCTGCTGCCCGGGCGCGCGGAGGCTCTCGACATCGGTTTCGCTGACACTGGCAACCGGCAACCGGACGCCAGGCTGGTCGCCCATCGCCACGCGATTCTGGTCCGCGACGAGATCGCCAGTCAATGCTCGTCCACGAGTCTGCCCGAACGGGCAGCGCGCTCGAAGGGGGTGCCGGCGGGCCGTCCGGAACCCCGGGAACGGCCGTCTCGTGCGCCTCCGGCCTCCCCATGGCGGCACGCCGGAGCGGGGGCCCCGTGCCGAGCCGGCGCGGCGGCCAGGCCACCCGCCGCTGCCCATGCACGTGGTGCGGCGCATGTCACGCCCGGGGAATCGTCGACCCCCGGAGGCCATTCCCGAGGGTCAGTTCACGATCAGGAGGGTGGTGAGCCCGGAAGGATTCGAACCTTCAACCTAGGGATTAAGAGTCCCCCGCTCTACCGTTGAGCTACGGGCCCACGCGATGGGCCTCGCGGATGGTACCGCACCGGCAGATGTCCTGCCCAACCTCGCCTCGTTCGCCCGCACGGCCTCGGCGGCCCAGTGATCGGGCCCGCCGGGCAAGGCCCGCGGGCGCGGCCCGCCGCGGAGTGCCGCCTCAGGCGTCCGTCGGCAGGGCGGCGCGCTCGGCAGCCGCAACGGCCGGTGCCGCTGATCCGGGGCTCGCCGCGAGGACGGCGTCGAGCCTCGCCAGCCACAGGCCGGCGCCCATCCGCTCGAACAGGCGCCGGCTCTCGTCGACCGCATCGCGGACCCGGGCATCGCTCGTCCCCAGGAGGATCGCCATCACGAGTCCCGTGAGCGCCTGCTTCCGCGAGGCGCCGAGGTCCCGGAGCTCCGCGTACGCGGCGAGGAGCCCGCCTCGCGCCGCGTCGACGCGCCCGTCGAGAGCCGCCATCCCCGCGTCGCCCACCCTGACGACGAGCCGCGCGATGGCGGCGTGCGAGCCAGTAGAGCGCAACGCCGCCACGGCCTCCTCCGCGCGCCCCGGGTCCCGGGCCAGGATGGCCGCCAGGACGCCTTCGGCGAACAGGCCGACGGCGTTGAACGCGTCGAGGCGCCCCGCCGCCAGCCAGCAGGCCACCGCGCCGGCCAGGTCCCCGCGCGCGAGCGCCCGCAGGCCGCGGATGCCACTGAGGCTGGACTGCAGGTGGGGCTCCTCCCCGACGCGCGCCCCGAGCCAGCCCTCGACCTCGGCCACCGTCGGCTCGACGTCCTCGCCGCCCTCGGCCAGCAGCGAGGCGACGAAACTCAGCAGGATGATCCGCTCCTCCGTGCTCGCCGCCTCCTCCAGCCCGGTGCGGAGCTCCGCCCGCGCCCAGCCCCACTCCCCGGTCTCGATCGCGGCGACGCTGGCGTTGCCGATGAGCATGGAGACGCCCTGGCGGTGCCCGAACCGCCGCACCTGCTCGAGGCCCACCCGCGAGACCTCGAACGCCGCCCGCGGGTCGCGATCGGTGAGCGGTCCGCCCATGTTCGTGCGGGCCCGGATCTCGGTCGCGAGCAGGCCGTGCCGCTCGGCAAGGCGGAGGCCGGTCTCGAGGCAGCCGAGCCCTTCGTAGGCGCGTCCCGCGTTCAGGAGGACGACCCCGCGCGTCACCAGCACGTCGGCGACGAGGTCCACCCGGTCGAGGCGCTCCGCGAGCGCGAGGGCGCGGTCGGCGCTCGCGACGCTCACCGCGAAGTCGACCCCGCGCAGCATCTGGAACCGGGCAAGCTGGCCGAGCAGCGTCGCCAGCCCCGGATCGTCGCCGAGGTCGGCGAACTCGCTCGCCGCACGTTCGGTCACGGCGAGCGCCGCGTCCAGGCGGTAGCGCCCGAACATCGCGTCGCCGAGGAGCCCAGTGACTCGGGCCGCGCCGCCGCGGTCGCCGGCCGCGCGCAGCAGCTCGATCGCCTCGCCGAGCAGTCGTTCGGCCTCCTCGTGCAACCCAGCGGCCGATGCCGCCTGGCCGGCCCGCTCCAGCAGCGCCGCCCGGTCGAGGGGTTCCTCCGTGACCTCCAGGGCGTCGCGGAAGAAGCCGAGCGCCTGCTCCTGCGCGCCGAGCGTCACCGCCCGATCGCCGGCCGCGCGGAGCGATATCCGCGCCTGCGCCGCCAGTGCGTCCGCCTCCGGTCCCTCGGTCGCGTTGCGGTAGGCCCCCAGGTAGTGGGCCGCCAGCGCCCCCGCCAGCTCCTGGTCCACGAGCGTCTCGAAATGCCGGGCCGCGGCGAGGTGCCGAACCTTCCGGTCGCGGCGTGCCAGCGTCGAGTAGGCGACCTCGCGGACGAGGGACTGGACGAACGCGAACTGGCCGCGTTCGACGGATCGCGGGTCGTCGTTGCGGACGAGGAGCTCGCGGCGGACGAGGGAGAGAAGCCGCCGCTCCACGTCGGCCGCGTCGACCGAGGCAACTGCCGCGAGGCCGTCCACGGTGAACGCGTTGCCCAGCACGGCGGCCGCCTGGACGAGCGCGCGATCCGACGGGTCGAGCGCGTCGAGGCGGGCCGCGATCAGCGAGTGGAGGGTCTCCGGCACGGCGAAGTCGGCCAGGTCGCCGACCGGTCGATGGGCAGCCCCGGCGGCTTCCAGCGAGCCCTGCGCGACGAGCATCCGCACGATCTCCACCGCGTACAGCGGCACCCCGTCGGCTCGCGCGACGATCCGCGCCGCAACGCCGTCGGGCAGGCCGGGGACCAGCCCCGCCAGGAGCTCGCGCATGGCCCCGGGGGCGAGCGGCTCCAGCCCAAGGCTCGTGAAGTTGCGCTTGCCGGCACCCCAGTCGGGCCGCGTCTCGAGGAGCTCGGGCCGGGCGAGCGTGATGACGTAGATCGGCAGCCCGCGGCTCCACTCCGCGAGATGGTCGATGAACGCGAGCAGGCCACTGTCGGCCCACTGCAGGTCCTCGAAGACCATCACCACCGGCTCCTCGGCGGCGATCCGCTCGAAAAACGTCCGCCAGGCCGAGAAGAGCTGGTCCCGGCTGCCTGCGGGCGGCTCGCCCACGCCGAGCAGCACGAGAAGTGCGGGCTCGATCCAGCGCCGATCGCGCTCGTCGGGCACCCAGCGGGCGGTCGTGTCCGCGATCCGCGCCCGCGTCGTCGCCTCGTCGTCGGTCTCGGCCAGCCCGGCCCGCTCGCGGACCATCTCTCCCAGTGCCCAGAACGTGATCCCGCTCCCGTACGAGGGGGAGCGGCCCTGGTGCCAGTAGACGGTCTCGACGAGCCCGTCGATGTACTTGAGGAACTCCCAGGCGAGACGGCTCTTCCCGATCCCGGCCTGGCCGGTGATCGACACGAGCCGGACGCGCCGGTCGCGGGCCGTGGCGTGGTAGAGGTCCTTGAGGAGCCGAAGCTCGTCCTCGCGGCCGACGAACGGTGCCTCGAGCGTCTCGGAGCGCCCGCGTCCGCCGCGCTCTGCAACGACACGCAGCGCCCGCCAGGCGGGCACCGGGATCGTCTTCCCCTTCAGGAGTTGCTCACCGGCCTCCTCGAAGACGATCGCCCGGGAGGCCGCGTGCATCGTCGCCTCGCCGACGAGCACGACCTCCGGTGGCGCCGCGGCCTGGAGGCGGCTGGCGGTGTTGACCATGTCCCCGGCGACCATGCCCTCGCCCACGGCGCCGATCGTCACCGCCGCCTCGCCCGTCACGACCCCGCCGCGGGCCCTGACCGTCGGGCCGAGCACGCGCACGCCGCGGACGATCTCGAGGGCGGCGCGCACCGCGCGCTCGGCGTCGTCCTCGTGGCTCGTCGGGGCGCCCCACACGGCCATCACGGCGTCGCCGATGAACTTCTCGATCGTCCCGCCGTGGCGCTCCACGATGCCCCGCGCCAGGTCGAAGTAGCGGGAGAGGAGATCCCGGACCTCCTCCGCGTCGCGGTGCTCGGCGAGGGCCGTGAAGCCGACGAGGTCGGCGAAGAGCACCGAGACGAGGCGGCGCTCGGCGACGGGGGGCGCCAGAGGCGGCGCGGTCGCGGCGCGCTCGGTGGCCGTGGCACCGACCGCGCCGTCGACGAGGCGACGGCCGCACTCCCCGCAGAACTTGGCAGCGGGCGGGTTCGGCGAGCCGCAGGCGGGGCACACGGCCGCCAGCAACGCCCCGCACTCCAGGCAGAACTTGCGGCCCGCGTCGTTGTCCGCGCCGCACCTGGCACAGATCACCGGAATCTCCCCTCGAGCACCCCCGGAGCGAAGCGTAGCCCACCAGGACAGCCGGTTCCATCGGCCGTCGCGGTCTGCGACAAGATCGCCCTCAACCGCCCCCGCACGCCGACCGCGACGTTAGCGCTCGTAGGCCCCGATGTCGGGCGTGCCGCTGCGCGGCCGGCCCTCGGCGTCGTCGGTCGGGGCCCCGTCGGTGCTGCCGGCGTCGATCGCCGGGCTACCCGCCGCCAGGTGCAGGTCCAGATCCGGCCAGCCGGCCGCGAGCAGGGGGTCGGCGGTGACGTCGCCGGCTCCCTGCCCGGTGACGTCGGTCCAGGTCCCGTCGGCGATCTCGGCCCGGGCGAACTCCGGGTCGTGGCCGGTGACGAAGTCGGCTGCGATCTCCGCGTCCTCCCGGCTCCAGTACAGGTTGTGGTGCTCGTCGAGGGTGACGCCCGGCCCGAAGTAGATGCCGGTCGGGCCGTCGCTTATCCCCGGGGCAGTGTTGAAGACGAACAGGTTGTTGGCCAGGGTCAGCTTGATCCTGGAGGCGCGACCCAGGTCCGGGTTGAAGGCGCCGGCCACGAACGAGTAGTCGCGCTCGCCGAAGGCCGGGTCGTACATGTTGTAGGCGATCGTGTTGTTCACGACCTCGAAGTGGCCGGGGTGGACGCCCAGCAGGACCGGGTCGACGCCCTGGCCGGCCACCACGTTGTTCTCCATCCGCCCGCCGGCCCAGAGCTTGATCCCCATCAGGTGGTTGCGAATCACCCGGTTCCGCCGCACGAGGACCCCGGGCACGTTCCCGTCGCTGTCGCGGGAGTTGAGGTCGATCCCGTCGCCCCCGTTGTCGTGGATGTAGCAATCCTCGACGAGGACGTTGCTGCCCTTCTCGAACCCGATGCCGTCGCCGCCGAAGCCGGCCTCCAGGCCCGCCCCGAAGACCTCCAGACGGCGGAAGGTGGTCCGGTCGCACGGACCGGGCGTGCAGTCGACCGCGGTGTACATGCTGTCCCGGACCACGCTGTCTTCGACGACCACGTTGCTGACCGGCCCTTCCGCGGGTGGCTCGCCCGAGTTGCCGTCGGTCAGCCGGATCCCTGCCTCGCCCCCGATCACCGTCAGGTGCGACAGCACGACATCCTCGTTGGTCCCCAACAGGGTGACGCCCCAGATGCGGAAGCCCTGGACGGTGAAGCCGAGGAACCGGAGGTGCGAGGCGCCCTTCTGGAGGGTCAGGGCGCTGACGGTCACCGAGCCGGCCGGCGCGGCGAAGATGATCGGCGCCGCGGTCGTTCCCGAGACCTCGAAGAACACCTCGCCCTGCCCGGCGTAGTCGCCGTTCGCCAGGCAGACGGCGTCGCCCGGCTTCGCCGTGTCGGCCGCGTGCTGGATCGTTCCCCAGGGCGCCTGCTCGGTGCCCGCCGCGCCGTCATCACCTGCCGGTGACACGTAGGCCGTGCAATCCACCTCGACAGGCAGCGGGACGGGCGTCGCGGGCGTGGTGGTGGGTGCGGTCGACGTGGGCGTCGGAGCCGATGTCACGGCGGAGCCGGCGGGCGTGCCCGTGGGAGCACCGGTCGGACCGGCCGTCGCTGCGGGCGACGTCGCGGGGGCCTGGCCGCAGCCGGCGAGTGCCGCCGCCGCCAGGATGGTGAGAAGGACGCGCGACGGACCCTGCACGGCCGTTCCTCCCGCGCGGAGGGGCGGCCACGACCGGCGCAGGCTCACTCGATCCGGGCGCGAAACCTGCCGCTCCGTTCGCCCCGGATTCTATGCTCGGGGACCAGTGGGCAGCGCGGCTGACGGGGCACGATCGCAGACCTCAAAGCCCCTCTGCCGCGCGGTCCGGACCGCGGCTCGGCAGCGCGCCACCCGCGCCGGCCGACACACGCGGGCACTCGACCGGCACGACCGCCGGGGGCCCGAGCGTCTGCCTACTTGCCTTCCCCATGCGTCGCCTCTGCGAGCTCCTTCCTGGCCTCGTGCAGGCCGGGCAGCCTCGCAGCCTTGGAAGCCCTGTCCAGGATCACGGCTGCCGCCTCCAGCTTGTGGACCAGGGCTTCAATCTGGCGTATCTGCTGTTCGAGGTCTCTGGCCTGCCCTGGCCCGAGCGACTTGAGGGCCCGCTGAGCCGCTCGCTTCCATCCGTTGGCGGTCCCCCTGGTTCTTCGGAGCTCAGCCAGCAGCTCACGATGGATCTGGCGGGTGGCCCGTTCGGTTGACCGGAACACGGCCTGGGCCCCGGCCCGCTGTCCCACCGGCAGCTCTCGAGCCAGCCTGGCAGCTCTCCCTTTGCTCTTGCCCCCCGCGACCCTCAGTGCATCGAGTCGTCGTTGCAGAGTCTTGACCTCCTCGAACGCTGCCGTCGTTCGCCTCTGCAATCGCTCGGCTTCGCGCGTCACCGGCAGGACTTGGCGGTGGCGAATGGCCCGCAATTCCGCGACCAGGGACAGGCCACTGAGCGCGGCCCCGATGCCCGACAGCCACGCCTCCAGGCGGGCCGCCTCGACCGATTCCTCAGCGACGACTCCGCGACCGCTGGGGCTGGTCCGCGTGCCTCGTTCCAGCATGCGGGTCTTTCCAACGGCGGCCGCTGTCTCCGCGGCTCCCAGGGCAGCGGAGAAGAACGCCCCAACCCCGCCTGTGACGAAGATCAGCATCACGTCGAGCAGGCCGAGGCCGAGCGCCTTCTCCCACTTCGCTCGCGAGAATGCCTCTGCTGCTGGCTGCTCTCCTCGCAGTGTCACCTTGAAGCGGGCATACCTTTCGGGCGCTTCCTTGCGGAGCTCCTTGAGCTCCATTGGATCCAGCTGGTTCGTCAAGATGGCCTGTCGCGTCGTGGCGATGTTGCTGAGGATGTCCCTGAGCGTCTTCTGGATGCCTGCGGCGGTTATCGGGATCCCCTGCTTCTGCATGACCTGCAGCAGGGGCACTTCCCTGCCTCTGGCGGCCATCTGGCGTTCGACTTCCGCAAGCTGGAGCGCGAGCTGCCGCACGTCGTATTCCGATGACGACGCCCCCTGCCGTTCAGGCCCGCCGGACACACTCGGGGCGGCCCCTCGGAGCCGTGCCTGTGCCGCCACCAGCGCAGCCTTCTTCCGCTCCAGGGGACCCCAGGGCTTGGCGAGATTGGCGAAGAACGCCGGCCCCCTGCCCAGGATCTCGCGGGTTTCCTTCTCGCCTTGTGCGAGGTTGTCGAGGGCGATGCGCTTGATCGCAGCCCGGTAGGCGGCGGGGGCCAGGGTCTTCTCGACCTGCCGTTTCTCCTCGGCTGTGCCCGGCCGCAACCCTTCGAGGACCCGCATGAAGAAGCCGACCGGGTCCTTGCGGTGTTCGTACCATTCCCTGGGCGAGACCTTGTCCAGCAGGCTGTACGCGCGCCAGTCAGAGGGCCGCATTTCCACGGCTGGCTCAGCGCGGATCCAGTCCTCGAACAGATCCAGCGGGCGAATCTCGTGCCTGGACCGTGATACGTCGTACCAGGCGATCATGGTCTTCTCGCCTTGCTCGAAGACGTCCAGGATGATGCTGGTGCCGATCCGGACCCCCGGGTGATACGAGAGCGGGAATCTCTTCCCCACCTGGACCGCGGGCACGCCGCCTGGCCCCTGGGTGATCCGAGACCGTCCTTCTTCCTTCGCCTCCTGTCGTTGCAGCTGGTGCTGTCGCTCCGCCTGAGCAGATCCGGATGGCACCACGTGATCCATCAGGCGCATGACGTACGCATTGCCGAGCTCCCGCTGGAGCCAACCGACAACTCGTGCCCGGGCCATGCTGTCGGCACGCGACAGCACAGCTGCCTGCTGAGCCGGCCCTGGCCTCATCCCTTTCAGGTAGGCATCGCGCACGGCGTCAGCCTCGGCCTCGCCAGGGGCGTCACGGAACTGGGCAGGGTTCCGGCGGATCGTCCGCCTGAAATGAAGGTCGGACTGGGTGCGGTCGAGTCTCTCAGACATCGCCGGCTGCCTCATCCGCCCAACCGACTCGACGGGAGGAGCATTCCTGGCCGCCTCAGGTTGCGATCCGACATGGATCGCGCGCACACCAACGAACGCGCTGCCCCCAAGCCACAACGGCCACCCGTCATCGCGGGGGCATCATTGTCGAGTCGCTCAGACGTGCTCTGCAACCGCCGGCGGGGTCGCCTCAGGGGCAGGAATCGCTGCCCCAACGGGCACCGCGCGCCCCAGGTGCACCCGCTGCTGCGGCGAGATGGATCAGCCCACGCACCCGTTCACGTCCGTGCCGCCAGGGCGATCTCGGCGATCTGACGCTCGAGGTGGGCCGGGTGGGGCTGGAGCCCCGGCGGGGCAGAAGCGGCGCCTCCCTCGAGGATCCAGGCGAGCCCCTGGAGCATGATCGCCGCGGACGGGTCGAACAGCCCGTCGACCGCGGTCACCGCGCCCGGCGCAATGTTGACGCCCTCATACTTGTCCTTGACTGGAGGCTCTCGTGACAGCGATCGAGATGCGGGATGGGTACCTGGGTGTGCCTGGCGGACGCGTCTGGTACCGGATCGCCGGCGGAGGCCGCGGCGTGCCGCTCCTCACCCTTCACGGCGGGCCCGGCTTTCCGCACGACTACCTCGAGCCGCTCGCGGCACTCGGCGACGACCGGCCGGTCGTCTTCTATGACCAGCTCGGCTGCGGTCGTTCGGATCGTCCGGACGAGCCCTCGCTCTGGACGCTCGAACGGTTCGTGGAGGAGCTCGCAGCCGTCCGCGACGGGCTCGGTCTCGAGCGCATCCACCTGTTCGGACATTCGTGGGGCTCGGCGCTTGCCGCCGAATGCCTCATCGGCGGCGCCGCCGGGGTGACCAGCCTGGTCCTGGCGAGCCCGATCCTGAGCGCCCGTCGCTTTCGCCTCGACGCGGCGCGGCTGCGGGCGGCGCTGCCAGCCGACATGACCGATGCGCTTGACCGCCACGAGGCCGCGGGGACGACGGACTCGGACGAGTACCAGGCGGCGACGCGGGAGTACTACCGCCGCCACCTGCAGGGCACCGCGATGATCGAGGCCCCTGAACCGCTGTTGCGGTCGCGGGCGGGGTCGAACGACGCGCTGTACGAGCACATGTGGGGCCCGAACGAGTTCGCCTTCAGCGGGACCCTCGGGACGTTCGAGCGGACCGACCGGCTGGGCGAGCTTGGCGTCCCGACCCTGCTCGTCTGCGGACGGTTCGACGAATGCACCCCGGAAGCCACCGCCTCGTATGCAGCCCGCATCCCCGGGGCCGAGCTGGTGGTGTTCGAGCAGAGCGCCCACATGGCGCATCTCACCGAGCCCGACCTGTACCTGAACACGGTCCGGGACTTCCTGCGCCGCCACGACGGGTGATGCCCGGTCCGCGACCGGGCACCGTCGACCCCGTCCGCCTGGTGCCCCGATTCATGATGTTCGGCAGCTGATCGCACTCCCCGAGGCCAGTCCAGCCTTCAACCGCGCACTCGGAGCAGGACGCGGCCATCCACGGCTACCTGCGCCGGCACAACCGCACCACCCGGCCCGCGAAGCCCTGGCGGATCAAGGCCGAGGTCCATCATTCGCTGCCCGACGTTGTCGCATGAGGCACCAGGAGCGACCCATCCGGCTGGAGGCCCCCCGGCCCCTGGCGCGCGCGGGAAGCCAGTTCCGCTTCACTGCGGGTGCGTAACGGTCCGCCTCGCTCCGCGTCGTCCGACCAGATCGGAGGACTCCGAGCCACTGGAGCAACCGACCCACGACAGGTCCTCCGGGGAGCAGAACGATGGATCGCAGTCACGGCTTCTCTCGGCGCGGCGGGCGGATGGCAACCCTGCTTGCCATCGCGGCCCTGCTGCTCACATCGGGAACCGCCGCGGCGGCCGAGCGCTTCACGGATCCCGCCGGCGACGTCACCGGCGGCGAGGGGCCCGACATCGTCGCGGTCGCCGTGTCCCAGCCGGACGCCACCAGGATCGCCTTCGCCATCGAGTTCGCGACCGCGCCCCCGCTCGGGTTCGACGTCGACAAGGGCTACTCGGACATGCTCATGCTGTTCCTCGACACCAAGCCGCCGAGGACCGATGGGATGGAGGGGGTCGACTTCATCATCGGCGCCCACGGCGCCAACCTGGACCAGGGAGCGTCGCTAGTGGCGCTGGAGTCCGGCACGAGTAGTGGTGACATCCAGCTGGGCGTCGTCACCACCGCCGTCGACGCGAAGACACTCACGCTGACGCTGCCCCTGGACGCCATCGGCGACCCCGACCTGATCCGCTTCGGAGTCGGGGCCGGGCGCGAGGGTCCTGGGGAGCAGACAGGCGGCGAGGACAGCCTCCCCAACAAGGGAGGACAGGTTCCCACCTACACGACGACCGCTTCGGGCTCGGCTTCCCCCGACTGGGTCTGGCCGGCGCTTGCCGCCGTGGCGGTCGGCGCCGCGCTCCTGGTGCTCTTCGCGCTCGTCATGCGGGGCCGCCGCCGGCGCGGCTCCGACACGACGCGGGTCGACCCGGCACCGTGATCCGGGACTCGACATGACCCCGGGCGAGCGATCAGCCCGCCCGGGGGGCGTCGCGTAGCGAAGAATCGCTGGCGGTGCGTCGCCCTCCCCCAGGTCAGGCCTGCCGCGCGTCCGTCCAGGTGCCGTCGATCCACTCGGGGTCCTCGAGCAGGTGCTCCCGCATCCGCCGGTACCAGGCGTCCTGGTCGGGATCGTCTGCGTTTGCTAGGTAGGACGCCTTGTCGTCGAAGATGGCCACCAGCCAGCGTATCCCCGGGTCGGAGTCCGGGGCCAGGACGAAGGTCGGCCCGGCACCGCGAACCGACCGTTCGCGGGCCCGGAACCACTCCGCCTCGAGATCGGCCAGCGCCGTATCGGCGCCCGGCCGGATGCGCATGCGCGCAAGCGTGCCGTACACGTGTTCCCCCCTTGTCAGGCTGCGCAGTGGCCTGCCGGGCGATGCCCGGCCAGCCTATCGATGGTCGGCGGCTTCAGGCGCCCGGTGCCCGGTACGTGACGCTCTGCCGGCTGGCGGCGTCGATCTCCTCCGGCGTGAGCAGGACGACGGTCCGCACCGAGAGCGCGCCGGACGCGGCGGCGGACAGGCTCATGGCCGCGGCGCTGACGCTGTCCGGCAGCTCGGCGATCAGGTAGAAGTCGTCGCCGCCGAAGGCGAAGTAGTACGCCTCGACGCGGCCGCCGACCGAGGAGACCAGCTTCTCCGTGGCCGCGAGCCGGCCACTGCCTCCCTCCTTGAGCACGCCGGCCGCGCCGGCCGCGGAGTAGGAGCCAGTGAACAGGTACTTCGGCATGAACGCTCCCCTCGCTCTGTCCGCCCATCGGCGGAGGCGCCAATCATCGTCGCCCGGGGTCGGCTGTCAACGGACAGTCCAGGCCTGCGGGCCCGACCCGTCAGCGGCCGCGCCGCCGGTCGCTGTCGAGCTCGCGCAGGCGCTCGTCGGAGATGCCGAGATGGTGGGCGACCTCGTGGCGGACCGTCGCCGCGACCGCGCGCGCCCGCGCCGCCGGGTCGCGGTGCCAGCGCTCGTGCGGGCGGCGGTAGATCGTGATCCGCGCCGCGTGGGTCGCCGAGTCCGCGCCCCAGGTCGTCCGCGGCACGCCCTGGTAGAGGCCGAAGAGCGTCCCGCCCGGCGGCGCCTGCCCCGGCAGCGGCTCGTCCTCGACGACGAAGGCGACCGAGGCCAGCTGCGGGGCGAAGGGTTCCGGGATGGCGGCGATCGCCGCCGCGACGAGAGCCTCGAAGGCGCCCCGCGCCTCATCCTCCGGATCGGGCCCGGGTGGCTGCACGTGACCCCCTTCGTGCTCGCTCACTGGGGCGGCAGCGGCTCAGGGCCGCCCG
>Ga0315268_10003410_pt1 | contig 17529 bp, 17 predicted proteins | sample C1_top_MG_FD_204535 | JGI IMG/M metagenome (GOLD analysis project Ga0315268, IMG submission 204535) | Sediment microbial communities from Yellowstone Lake, YNP, Wyoming, USA - C1_top | ecosystem: Environmental > Aquatic > Freshwater > Lake > Sediment | place: USA: Wyoming | collected 2017-08-01
ATTCTGGGTTCCTTGACAGTAGGCGGTCTTATAGCTGGTGCAAATATACCCTTTTCAAATAAATGCCTTGATATCCTTAATGTATCTTCGACAGTTCCTGTTTTTAAAGGCATGATGGGGGTTTCAGTTGCCAGAATGTCATAGCCAATACCTTTAATACATTCAGCGATATTGGCCCTATTTAGCCAGAGCCTTTTTATCAGTTCGGGGTCCTTTTCTATTAATTCCAACGCAGCTATAGATCCCGCAACGATACATGAAGGCAGTGCTGTAGAGAATATAAAGCTTCTTGCAGTATTCAGTATCCACTCAATAACATCTCTGCTGCCTGCAACGAACGCACCATAAGAACCGAGGGCCTTTGAGAATGTTCCCATCTGGATAATTGAGGGTTCCGGTCTAATATTAAAGTGTGAGAGTGCACCCCTGCCATTACCAAGTACGCCTGTGCCATGTGCATCATCAATATAAAGTATCGCATTATTTTTCTTACATATAGCGTAAATATCACTTAACGGAGCGATGTCTCCATCCATGCTGAAGACCGTATCTGTTATAACAATCTTTTTCTTTGCTTTTTCTTTTTTTATTAGATCCTCCAGATGTAATGAATCCTTATGCCTGTATATCAATGTCTTAGCCCTACTCAGCCGACATCCGTCTATAATACTCGCGTGGTTTAGTTCATCACTGAATATTGCATCATCCTCGCCTGCAATGGCAGGTATGATGCCTGTGTTTGCTGCATATCCTGAGTTAAAAATAAGGGCAAATTCTGTATCCTTAAACTGTGCGACTTTGTCCTCGAGCTCTTTATGCAAGATACTTCCTCCACTCAAGAGTCTGGAAGCTCCGGCACCATAACCATAGTCATCCAGAGCCCTTTTTACCTTGTTAATTATGTAAGGATGGTTTGCAAGGCCGAGATAATCATTAGATGAGAAATTAATATATTCCCTGCCATTAAATCTTACCTTTGGACCTTGGTAAGATTCCCGGTCTTTAATATTCCTGAAAAGGCCTTTTTCTTTCAATATGTTGAGGTTTTTAGAAAACATAAATATATTGTAACACAATAATCTGGCAGACTTATGAGTATAAACTTTTAATTTTAGAAACCTTTATTTTTTAAACTATAAAAATCTCTTGACAATTTTTTTTGACCTGTGGTATCCTGTGTTCGCTTTTCAAACTACATTAGGGAAGGTGTGAAATGCTAAATATAGAGCTAAAATGGCTAATTATTCTCGCCATAAATTTTTTTGTTTTACTTTTCATTTTGAATATCATTCTTTTTAAACCCCTCCTTAAACTTTTCAAGGAAAGGGAAGATACCGTCAAAGGCTCCCTTGATGCTGCCAGGGATATGAGTAATAAAAGGGAAGAGGGTATAGCACGACTTAACCGGGAACTTATTGAAGCAAGAAACAAGGCAAAGGAGACGTTCGAAGCACTAAGGGCCGAAGGTCTAAACAAACAGAAAGAGATGCTCTCAGCCGCAGAGGCTGAGGCTTCTGGAATGCTTGATAAGGCAAGGTTAGAAGTCAGAGCTGAAGCTGAAAAGGCGAGGAAGGCATTAAGGGCTGATGTAGAAAAGTTCTCTGATGAAATTGTTAGAAAGTTGGTGGGCATATGAAAAAATTTATTTTTACATTCTGCATTCTAAATCTTGTATTTGCAACCGTTGCCATTGGGGTTAGTTGTGGTGGAGAAGAAGCTGCCCACGTTCCACTCTGGAAAGATTACTTATGGAAGGTCATTAATTTTGGAATCTTAGTAATAATCCTCTTTAAATTTGCAAGAAAACCCTTTCAGTCATTCCTCAAACAGAGGACCGAATTGATAGAAAAGACCCTTAAAGAGGCAGCAGAGGCAAAAGAGCTTGCACGAAAGGCCTTGCAGGAGGTAGAAGAGAAGCTCAAGTTAAAAGATCAGGAGATAGAAAAGATAATGTCAGTAGCAAAGCGCTCCGGCGAGGAGGATCGTGAAAGACTTATAGGAGAAGGAGATAAACTCAAAGAAAAGATATTGGATCAGGCGAAGGTAAATATAGAGTATGAACTGAAGCATGCAAAAGAGGCGATTAAGGCAGAGGCAGTTGAGCTTGCCATCGAGCTTGCTGAAAAGAAGCTTAAAGAGAAGCTAACAAAGAAGGAACAGGAAAGACTTCTTGAGGAGTCCCTTATGAAGATTGGAGGCAAAGGTTGAAACAGATAACACAAGCAAAGAGATACGCAAAGGCATTACTTGATCTCGTTGGCATAGAGAACACACCTCAGGCTCTTGCTGAAATTAGTGCTGTTAATGACCTTATGGCCAAGAGTAAAGAGTTCAAGAGCCTGCTTTCTAATCCTCATTTTACATTAGAGGAGAGAGAGAAGATTATAAAGCAGATTGCAGACAGACTTAAGATTTCTAATAACATGATAAAATTCATTCTGAACCTAACCGAACTGAAGCTTATTCTTTATCTTTCAGCGATTATCAGGATAGCCACAAGCCTTTATCTCGATAGGAAGAAAAGGGCAAAGGCAGTTGTTATAACCCCGATTGAGATGAGCAAGGATCATGAGAATGAGCTAAAGTCTTCCCTCAAGAAACTAACAGACAGGGATGTGGACGTAGAATATGTGATAGACCCTTCCCTCCTCGGCGGTGTTCTTGTTAAAATCGGCAGTACTATGTATGATACCAGCGTGATAGGCCAATTAAGGCTTTTAAAAAATGAGCTTATAAAGGGGTGATTTTATGGCTATTAAGGTAGGAGAAATTAAGACAGAAGAGATAAGGGAACTTTTAAAGAAACAGATAACAGACTTTGAGAAGAAGGTTGATGTCAGCGAGATTGGTGTTGTTACATATGTCGGCGATGGTGTTGCCAAGATATACGGCTTGGATAATGCCATGGCCTCCGAGCTGCTGGAGTTACCGAACAATGTCGTTGGCATGGTTCTGAACCTCGAAGAGGATGCAGTTGGTGCGGTGCTTTTTGGTGAGGATAAGTTAATTAAGGAAGGCGACATCGTAAAGCGTACAGGAAAGGTTATGTCGTGTCCTGTTGGAGAGGCCCTGATAGGCAGGGTAGTTGATGCAGTCGGCCGGCCTATAGATGGGAAGGGACCTATAGCCACAAAAGAGACGAGACAGGTGGACGTCGTAGCACCTGGTATTATCAGGAGGCAGCCTGTTAACCAGCCCCTTCAGACAGGGATAAAGGCAATAGACTCTATGATTCCTATTGGAAGGGGACAGAGAGAGCTTATCATAGGTGACCGGCAGATAGGAAAGTCCGCTATCCTGATTGATACAATTATAAATCAGAAGGGCGGAGACGTCATCTGTATATATGTTATAGTCGGACAGAGGAGACCGGTTGTTGTACGCACAGTAGAAATCCTCGAAAAATATGGCGCAATGGACCATTCAATAATCGTAGTTGCTACAGCAAGCGAGCCGGCTCCAATGCAGTATATAGCACCTTTTGTTGGGTGCGCGATGGGGGAATATTTCAGGGACAACGGTAAGCACGCCCTTATCTGCTATGACGACCTTTCAAAACAGGCTCATGCTTACAGGCAGCTCTCATTACTTCTCAGGCGACCACCGGCCCGTGAGGCATACCCTGGTGATGTATTTTATCTCCATTCAAGACTCCTTGAGAGGGCAGCGAAGTTATCTGACGCATATGGCGCTGGTTCACTCACAGCCCTTCCAATAATTCAGACAGAAGCTGGAGATATCTCTGGATATATACCAACAAATGTTATATCTATTACGGATGGTCAGATATTCCTTGAGACAGAGCTTTTTTATGGTGGTGTAAGGCCGGCTGTTAATGTCGGCCTTTCTGTAAGCCGTGTAGGCGGGGCGGCCCAGATAAAGGCGATGAAACAGATTGCTGGAATGCTCAGGCTCGACCTTGCACAATACAGGGAGCTTGCTGCATTTGCACAATTCGCCTCAGACCTCGATAAGGCAACTAGGGCACAGCTTGAAAGAGGTATAAGGATGGTCGAGCTTCTGAAACAGGACCAGTATGTACCCATGCCTGTGGATGACCAGATAATGCTCATCTTTGCAGGAACACAGGGCTTCCTTGATGATGTACCTGTTGATGCAATAAAATCCTTTGAGGAAGGTTTCCTCAGGTATATAAGGGCAGAGAAACAAGAACTTAAAAAGGAGTTAATGGAAAAGAAAACGATAGATGATGATATGAGAGCTAAGATTACCGAGACAGTAACAGCCTTTAAGAAGACCTTTCAGGCTTAAGGAAGAATAGAGGAAAGAATAGATGCCAACAATAAGAGACTTAAGGAAAAAAATAAAGGCCATCCAAAATACCAAGAAGATCACGAGGGCGATGAAGATGGTAGCTGCTGCAAAGCTGAGGAGGGTCCAGGACAGGATGCTGAATTTCAGGCCTTATGCTATTAGGATGGAGTCGGTTCTGTCTGACCTTGCGAGGGTTGCGGAGAGGGAGATTCACCCACTCTTTGCTCTAAGGCCGAGGAAGACTGTAGAGGTTCTTGTGATAACCTCTGACAGGGGTCTTTGTGGAGCCTTTAATACAAACATCCTGAAGGCAGTAAGTAATTATATTGACACCCTGAAAAAAGAAGGCATTGAACTCAGCCTGAGTGTAGTGGGCAGGAAGGCCCGTGATTACTTCCGCAGGAGAAATATACCGATGCGGAAAATAACGGTCGGGATATCCGGAAAGGTAACTTATGGAAATGCTCAAGAAATTGCATCTGATTTAACTGAGCTTTATACAAATGAGACTATAGACGAGGTTATTGTCATATACAATGAATTCAAGTCACTTATTGCCCAGAAGGTAGTTATTACGAAACTTCTCCCGATAGTCTCATTAGAACCTGAAGAGAGAGCTCAAGAACCCTCTCTTAGTGCTGATTTCCTTTATGAACCTTCGATGGCTGGAATTTATACAAGCCTGTTACCAAAACATCTCGAGATACAGGTTTACAGGGCACTCCTTGAGTCCTCGGCTGCTGAAGAGGCAGCAAGGATGAATGCAATGGAGAATGCATCAAAGAACTGCGAAGAGCTTATAGCAAAAGTAACGCTCATGACCAACAAGATAAGGCAGGCAAATATCACAAAGGAGTTGATGGACATCGTTGGTGGTGTTGAGGCACTTAAAGTAAAATGATGAAAAATGGTCAATGACTGATGACTATTTGATTCAATTATTAATAAAGGGGGTTAATTATGAATGTAGGGAAAGTTTCACAGGTAATAGGCGTAGTTGTTGATGTAGAGTTCGAAAAGGAATTACCGGATATCCTAGATGCCCTGAGGATAGATGAACCGGGTGATGCTGCAAAAGGCATTCCTGAAATACATCTCACGCTCGAAACGGTTGCTCATTTAGGCGATAATAAAGTAAAGACACTCGCAATGGGCTCTACTGACGGTCTTATAAGGGGCATGAAGGTAGTGGATACAGGTCAGCCAATAACAGTGCCGGTTGGTAAAGGTGCCCTCGGAAGGTTAATAAACGTCTTAGGTGAGCCTATTGATGAGATGGGTCCGGTAGAATCAGAAGAAAGATGGCCTATCCACAGAACCGCACCTGATTTTGTAGAGCAGGTAGCAACAACAGAGCAGTTCGAGACAGGTGTTAAGGTTTTTGACCTTCTTGTACCATTTGTCAGGGGTGGCAAGATGGGTATGTTCGGAGGCGCAGGAGTAGGCAAAACCGTTATTATTATGGAAATGATACACAACATTGCAATGGTTCACGGCGGTGTCTCTGTGTTCGCAGGTGTTGGCGAGAGGACGAGGGAAGGCAATGACCTTTATCTTGAGATGAAGCATTCGGGCGTTTTACCAAAGGCAGCACTTATCTATGGACAGATGAATGAAACCCCAGGGGTAAGGGCAAGGGTTGGACTTTCGGCCCTTACAGTAGCCGAATACTTCAGGGATCAGGGTCAGGATGTCCTTATATTTATAGATAACATCTTCAGATATACACTTGCAGGAGCAGAGGTCTCAGCACTTCTCGGAAGGATGCCATCAGCAGTTGGTTATCAGCCCACCCTTGGAACTGATATGGGTGCACTTCAGGAAAGGATTACAACTACAAAGAAAGGTGCAATTACATCCATGCAGGCTATATACGTCCCTGCCGATGACCTTACTGACCCTGCCATCGTAACAGCCTTTACACATCTTGATGGAACAGTTGTTCTTTCGAGACAGATAGTTGAGCTTGGTATATATCCGGGTGTTGACCCTCTGGATTCCACATCGAGGCTTATTGACCCGAAGATACTTGGAGAAGAGCACTATACCGTTGCAAGGCAGGTTCAGGCCACACTTCAGAGATATAAAGAGCTTCAGGACATCATAGCAATCCTCGGTATAGAGGAACTCTCAGAGGATGATAAGCTCGTAGTTGCGAGGGCAAGAAAGCTTCAGAGATTTCTAAGCCAGCCCTTCCATGTTGCGGAGACATTCACAGGGACTCCCGGTAGATACGTCAAGATCGCAGATACTATAAAAGGTTTCAAGGCGGTAGTAGAAGGGAAATATGATGATATGCCTGAACAGGCGTTCTATATGGTCGGACCAATAGAAGAGGCTGAAGAGAAGGCAAAAAAGCTCGGCTGGAGCAGGCAGATATAGAAAAAAGGGAGAAAAGATAGAGTGGAAAACAAGTTAAAACTTGAAATCGTTACCCCTTATGGCCTTATTTTAAATGACGATGTTGATGAAGTAATATGTGCTGGAAGCGAAGGAGAGTTTGGTGTGCTTCCAGGTCATGTGCCCTTTTTTACAACCCTCAAGGTAGGAATGCTCACTTATAAAAAAGGAAACGAAACGAGATATATCTTTGTAAACTGGGGATATGCCGAAGTCGGGCCGGATAAAGTTATAATACTTGCTGACAGTGCAGAAAAATCTGAAGATATAGACGTTGAGAGGGCAAAGGCTGCAATGAAAAGGGCAGAAGAAAGACTTAAAAAGGCAGAAGAGATAGATTTTGCAAGGGCAGAATCGTCTCTTGAAAGGGCAGCAACAAGGATACAGGTAGCAGAAAGAAAAACTGTCAGGTAATTTTAGAGTTTAAAATATATTTCTAAAGAGGCCATGCATTGTTGCATGGCCTCTTTTTTGTCTGACAAAGCTGCACTGTACTAAAAATTTTTTCAATCCCGATTGCATTATTCGTAATAATTTTTTATTATTTATAAAGGTTTTAATCAAGAGGAACCAAATACATGCAAAAAGAAAAAATCCTTATAATAGATGATGAGGATTTCATTCTCCAGCTTTCCAAAGACATACTCACAAAGAGCCGCTATGAAGTAAAGACAACATCAGATGGAAGGGAAGCCATAAGATTCCTGGAAAAGGATAGGTTTGACCTGATTTTAACAGATATAAAGATGCCCAACATAAATGGCCTTGATATTATCAGGCATGTAAGGGTCAATAACAAAGAGATACCCATTATTGTTATTACAGGTCACGGAACACTCGATATCGCTATAGATTCCCTGAGGTTAGGAGCTCAGGGGTTTATATTAAAGCCGTTTACACCGGAAGAGCTCAGGAGCGCAGTCGCTGAGGCATTAGAAAAAACGAGATTGCTAAGTGAAAATATAAGAATGCGCGCCCTGCTGCCGCTTTTTGAAGTCAGCAAAAAGATAATAAGCGAAGTTGATCCTAAGAAATTAGTTAAATTAATAGTTGACATTGCTATTAAAGAGACGCGGGCTGATAAAGTATGTCTTTCCTTAATTGATGATTTGGCCGGTAGGTTAAAAGTTGGGGAATGTATTGGACTATCACATGATTTTGCATGTTACTTTGAAGATAAATACAGTGAGACAATTTCTAAATTCATTTTTAAGAATAAAAAGTCTTTTCTAATCGCTCCAGGGCTTGAAATACCAAAGGAAATTGAGAAGATTAAAGAATTGATGGGTATATCCTCAGGTATCCTTATGCCACTCACAATCAGAGGCGATATCATCGGTCTCCTTTGCCTGAGCAGGACAGTTAGTAAACTACCATTTACACCGTCTGAGGTAGAACTTGTTTCGGTTCTGTGCGGCCAGGCTGCTGCTGCGATAGAGAATGCACGTCTTTATAAAAAGCTCGAAGAATCTTATCTTTCGATGATGGTTACCCTATCATGTGTGGTTGAGGCAAGGGATCTATATACAGACAAGCATATGAAAGATATTGCAGAATACTCTGTTGCAATAGCGAATAAATTAGGACTTCCTGATAGCGATATCGAAAATATCAGAAAAGCAGCCCTCTTGCATGATCTCGGAAAAATATCCGTGCCTGACCATATCCTCATGAAGGCCAGCAAACTTTCTGAAGAGGAAATGGATATCATTAAAAAACATCCTGTAAACGGTGCCAAGATAATTGAGCCAATTGAACCACTAAAACATGCAAAAGAGATAATAAAATACCACCAGGAGTGTTTTGACGGCTCAGGTTATCCAGAAGGACTTAAGGAAGAAGATATTCCTCTCGGTGCAAGGATAATAGCTGTAGCAGATGCATTCGGCGCAATGACGACCGACAGGCCATACAGGAAGGCACTCACTGTAGAAGAGGCTGTAAAAGAATTAAAAAAAGGCGCTGGAACACAATTCGACCCGCACCTTGTAGAAATATTCATGTCTATTCTTGAAGAGAAAAATATCCTGTAATAAAGGTATCAGAAATCCTTTTAGCCCAGATTATTCATAAAATTATTGGCAGATATAGTATTTGAGCGGGTTTAAATTCTTTCTTCAAAAGAATTTACCTCGGAGGCCCGATGTCAATCGGGCCGAGAATGAGCGAGAATACTGTATCTGCTAAAGGATGCGAAATTTATGGATTAAAAGGATTAGATAATGTGATATGGAAACCACCCTCGATAGCATCAGGGACATAAGATTATACCAGTCAAGAACAGGATACCGTTTTTCTATAGATTCCCTTTTGCTTTATGATTTCGTAAACCTCAAAAAGGCAGATTACATCGCTGATCTCGGTGCTGGAGCAGGCATTATAGGAATCTTGCTTGCCAAAAAATATCCTTATTCAAGTATTACCCTATTTGAGCTTCAGGAGAATCTTGTTAAGCTTGCAGAGAGGAATGTACTCTTAAATAAACTTGAAGATAGGGTAAGGGTAGTTAAAGCTGATTTAACAGAACTCCCTATGCCAAACTCTTCGCACCTAGCCCTAAACATTTATGACCTAGCTGTATCAAACCCTCCTTTCAGAATGCTCAAGAGTGGTTTTATGAATATAGAGGAAGAAAAGGCCATTGCAAGGCATGAGATAAGGCTAAGGCTTCATGAACTTGTTGATGCTGCATCATATCTTTTAAAGGCAAAAGGCAGGTTCTGTCTGATTTATCACCCCTGTAGACTTTCTTATCTCATGGATACTCTTAATAAGAGAGAGCTCGAACCGAAAAGATTGAGATTTGTTCATTCAACTATATCATCGGAGGCAAAGATGATTTTGACGGAGGCCGTTAAAGGGGGAAAAGGAGGATTGAAGGTAGATAAGCCACTATATATATACAAGGAAGATGGTAGTTATACAGATGAGATAATGAACATTTACAATTTATAGTTTACAAATATTGATATACGATGTAGGATACAAAATGCATGATATACGATTCATTAATTCTTTATGGTTTATCTTGTATTATGCATCCTGAATGATGTATCTTATATCTGTAAAAAATTAAATATAAGTTGTTTATTAATTGATTTAGATAATTTATAAGACTATATGGTAGTTTTTGTGTATAATAGCCAAAAATTTCAGAAAGGAGGTGGCGTATGGTAAAACTCAGGTTTTTAGGTATTTTGATTATCATACTTGCCCTGCCCGCAATAGCATTTGCAGCAGGCAAGCATGAAGGCCTCAACTGTACCGGTTGTCATGGCATTCATACTGCAAAGGGGGATATAATATTTGCGGTTGAGCCAAACAAAAAGGCAATCAACCCAAGGACAAAACAGCCTTATACAGGAATAACCGCCCTCTGTCTTGGTTGCCATGAGTCAACTGATAGAGGAGGGTTAGGAATCCTCGCAGTCTCAGCTACTCACAGCCATCCATATGGTGTTGCACCAAATTCAAAGGTTGCCATTGTCCCGGATGTCTTCTTAAGAGATGGCAGATTAGATTGCGTCGGCTGCCACGATCCTCACCCATCAAATTTAAACTATAAATATCTGAGGGTTGACACTGCAAAGGGCGCTAAGATGCAGAATTTCTGTGCAATGTGCCATCCTGCAAAGGCAGATCCCAGTGTTTTAAGGGATTTAAAGATATTCAATAGCATGGATGAAAGAAAATTTGCTCCTTCAGCGCCTAAAAAGTAATTAAGCGAGGTCGAATTAGTCATAGGTCATTGGTCATTAAGTTTTGGCCAATGACCATTGACTAATGACTACAATTTGTGGAGCTACCAAAGGATTTCCTTTCATACTTGTCAGTTGAAAAAGGTCTCTCAAAAAATACCGTAGAGTCATATTTTTTTGATGTAAGAAAATTTCAGGATTTTTTATCATCTAAAGAGAAAGATCTTGTTTCATTCTCAAGGGCTGATATAATTGATTTTATCGAAAGGCTAAGAGATGAAAGTTACTCCGCATCCAGTATATGCAGGTTTATATCTTCTATCAGGGGATTATGCAAATACCTTATTATTGAGAATGCTATAAAGGAAGACCCTTCAGAAAACCTGCAGGCACCAAAGAGATGGGAAAGGCTTCCAAAATCACTCAGTCTTTCTGAGGTCAACTCTTTACTAGAAGCAAATATGTCTCCTGACCATTATAGTCCCACCACTGTGAGGAACCATGTAATGTTTGAACTGCTGTATTCTTCAGGCCTACGGGTCAGTGAACTGATATCCGTTAAACTCAAGGATATTAATTTAGAGGCAGGTTTTTTAAGGATTTTGGGAAAGGGATTAAAGGAACGCGTTGTACCCATCAATATGAGAGCAATAGAAAAAATAAAGAGATATATAAAACAGCAAAGGCCGGAGATCCTGAAAAAAAGGCAGTCCTCTTATCTTTTTGTTACAGAGAGAGGTAGACCAATGACAAGGCAGCGTTTTTGGCAGATGACAAAGACTATAAGCAGGAGGCTCGGTATTGAGCTTTCACCACACATAATGAGACATTCCTTTGCAACACACCTACTCGAGGGTGGAGCTGATCTTAGATCATTACAGAAAATGCTCGGCCATTCTGATATATCAACAACCCAGATATACACAAAGGTAACGACGGATAGGATAAAAAAGGTTTACACAAAACACCATCCAAGGGCTTAAAAAAAGTTTACCCGGTTTATCGAGTTTACTGAGTTTATTGAGTTGAAACTTATATGAAAACCATGTAAACTGTACAAACTGTACACCATGTAAAAGAAGAAACTCAAGAAACTAAGCAAACTAAGAATGTGGAGGTAACATATGCCTGATATGTTAAGTTTTGATAAGCTTTACAGATTTTGTGACCCGGAAATCTTTACCTTCAACACAACTGATGATTTGCCGGATTTTAAAGAGACCATAGGTCAGGAGAGGGCTCTGCATGCCCTCGACTTTGGCCTTAGCCTTGAGAGTACTGGGTTTAATATATTTCTTCTCGGCGAGCACGGTACGGGAAAGATGACCACTGTAAGATCATTTTTATCACAAAAAGCTATGAAAGAACCCGTGCCCAGGGACTGGTGCTATGTTTACAATTTCAAAGACCCGGATGTGCCGGTAACCATCTCACTTGATCCCGGAGAAGCCGTTGCATTTCAGAAAGATATGGAAGAACTTATAAAAATATTGAGGGCAGAAATCCCGAAGGTCTTCGAATCAAAGGAGTATGAGAAACAGAAAAATAAGATAGTAGAGGAGTCTCAGAAACAACAGAAAGAACTCTTTTCCAGCCTTGAGGAAGAGGCGCAGTCAAAAGGTTTCTCCGTTCGGAAAACAGTCAGCGGCCTTATAATATTACCGGTAAAGAAGACAGGGGAACCGCTAACAGAGGAGGAGTATGAATTACTTGATGAAAAAACTAGGAAGAAGATAGATGAAATAGGGAGGGTTCTTCAAGATAAGCTTAATGACGTTGTGCGTACGGTGCGGGAGAGTGAAAAGATGGTCAAGGAGGCAATGGGAAAGCTCGAGAAGGAAGCAGCCCTTGCATCTGTAGGTCATCCCATAGAGGAACTAAGGAATAAATACAGGGATCATGAAAAGATTACTGCGTATTTAAAGGACGTAAAAGAAGATATACTCGAACACCTTGACGATTTTAAGACTCAGGAAGAACAACCATCTCAATTGCCATTTATGAAACTTCCGAAGATGGAACCTACATTCACGAGGTATACTGTAAATGTTCTCGTTAACAACAGAGACTCCAAAGGGGCACCGTGTATATTCGAGAGTAATCCAACCTATTACAATCTTTTTGGAAGGATTGAGCATAAGATCCAATACGGAATTGCAATAACAGATTTTTCGATGATAAAGGGAGGGTCATTGCACAAGGCGAATGGCGGTTATATTGTAATCAATGCCCTCGACCTTTTAAGAAATATCTTTGCTTATGATGCACTGAAACGCGCTATTAGGAATAAAGAGGTAAAGATTGAGGATGTATGGGAACAATACAGGCTAATATCAACAACAACCCTCAAGCCCGAGGCTATACCACTCGATGTAAAGGTTATACTTGTGGGGGACCCATATCTTTATTATCTCCTCTATAACCTTGACGAAGACTACAGGGAACTTTTTAAGGTCAAGGCTGATTTTGACAGCAGGATGGATAGAACAGATGAGAATATTCATAAATATTCTTCTTTTGTTGCTAATATGTGCAGAGAAGAAAAACTCCTTCCCTTTGACAGGAGCGGCGTTGCAAAGGTTGTCGAGTTTAGTTCCAGGCTTGCAGAGCATCAAAATAAATTATCTTCAAGGTTCAGCGATATCGCTGACATCCTGAGGGAGGCAAGTTACTGGGCATCAAAGGACAGTAGCAACATCGTTAGAGATGAGCATGTCCAGAAGGCCATAGATGAGAAGATATTGAGAACAAACAGGATTGAGGAACGCTTAAGGGAGATGATCCTGGAAGGCACTATAATTGTTGATACAGCAGGAGAGAAGGTAGGTCAGGTTAATGGTCTTGCTGTTCTTGACTTGGGAGACTACAGTTTCGGAAAACCCTCAAGGATAACAGCAAGGACATATGCAGGAAAAGCAGGGATTGTGAATATAGAGCGAGAGACAAAAATGAGTGGTAAGATACATGAAAAGGCTATATTAATAATCACACACTACCTTGGGAGCAGATATGCAGTAAAAAAACCAATAAGCCTGTCTGCGTCAATCACGTTCGAGCAACTATACGATATGGTCGAAGGTGACAGTGCCTCATGCGCAGAGCTTTATGCACTTCTGAGCAGTATTGCCAATATCCCCTTGAAACAGTGTATTGCAGTGACTGGATCGATGGATCAGAACGGGGATGTCCAGCCTGTTGGTGGAATCAATGAAAAGATAGAAGGCTTTTTCGACCTTTGCAGGATTATAGGACTTGATGGAAGTCATGGAGTGATTATACCAGCGAGGAATGTCAAAAACCTGATGCTGAAAAAAGATGTTATTGATGCTGTAAAGGAGGGAAAGTTCTTTATCTATCCTATCGGGAGAGTCGAAGAGGGCTTAGAGATTATCACAGGGATGCAGGCAGGAGATCTCAGAGATGACGGAACATATCCTGAAGGAACAATTAACTACCTTGTAGTAAAACGTCTTACAGAAATATCAGAGGCTCTGGAAAAGAAAAAGGAAAAAGAGGAAGAAAAAGAGGAAAAACAAAAAGATAAATGAAAAAAGCGGTATGGCTGCTTGAGGTTAGTCTATATATAATACTTTCCATACCGTTTGCAATCCTGCCATTCAAGTTGTCAATGAAGGCCGGGGAGTTACTCGGCCTTTTGGTTTTTTATCTGTGGGGAAGCAGGAGAAGGATTGCTATCGAGAATCTAAAAACCTCCATATCATCCAATGCAATAATGATTTCAGAACCTGCTGAAAAAGTGATCAGAGATAATTTCAAGAATCTTGGTAAGTCATTAGTAGAGATTATAAAAATCTATTACGGGCTTGGTGAAAAAATCATAAGTTCCGTGGATATCGAGGGTATTGAAAACTTTAATCAGGCTAAATCAAAAGGCAAGGGGATTTTATCTTTAACCGGCCACTGCGGGAACTGGGAGTTAATGGCTATCGCTATATCTGTAAAGCTTGGAGATGCTGCTATTGTGGCAAGACCGATTAATAACCCTTATATTAATAAACTCATTGAAGGTATAAGGCAGAAATATGGCAATAGCGTAATATATAAGCAAAAGGCATTAAAACTCATAATTCAAGCACTTAAGAATAACGATTCTGTAGGCATATTGATAGATCAGGCTGTTATACCTGATGAAGGATATGTGATAGATTTTCTCGGCAGGGGTGCATGGACGACAAAGATGCCTGCCCTTATAGCAAGAAAGACAGGCGCCGCAGTACTGCCTGTGTTCATACACAGGACCAACGGAGGCCACAGGATAGAAATTTATCCGGAAGTAGAATTATCAAAAAATGGCGATATGGAAAGCGCTGTAATGGAGGATACAAAAAATTTTTCACATTTCATCGAAGAATACTTACGTGCCCATCCCTCCGAATGGCTCTGGATCCATAGAAGGTGGAAAAGGGTTAAGATTGATAAATAATACAATTTGAATTAACCCATAAATCTTTGTAATATAAAACATATCAGTATTTTGGAGGTAGAACAATACAACAAAATGAAGAAGTATTAATTTTTTGGACAAAGAAACATTACAAGAGCTATGTAAAACTGTTTTCTAATTTTTTTGCCAAAAATGCGGGTAATGGTTTGTTCTAAGGAAGCTTTTGAATTATATGACCCGATTTATAGGCCCGAATTGCAGGGCAAAGCTGCCCTATACATAGGATAAAATAGTATCGCTATTGGTACTAAAATCTTTCTATGAATAAAGCTATTGATACTCTTTGTTCTTCCGAAAATTCTTTAATGCGTCATTCACCTCTTTTTTGATCAGGGGATCATTATCATTCTCCGCCAGATACTGTAATTCGCTTATTGCTCGATCATCACCAATTTCTTCGAGTGCTTTAATGGCACTTAATTTAATTGCTGTGCTCTTATCGCTCAGAAGGTTTATTATATGAGGAACAGCTCTTGAATCACCAATTTTTCCTAATGAACGAATTGATGCCTCTCTTGTAAGCAGTTCGCTATCTGTTGTCCCATTGATGAGTGCATTCACCACGCTCGGATACCCCTTGAAATTTCCAAGTGCAATTGCAGTGTATGACTTAATAGCCGGACAATCCCAGTTTATAGTCATATCTTTGAAGAGTGACAGCAAGAGCTCGATTGCTTTTGGATCTTTAGTCTCTCCTAACGTAAGGATTGCCTTCTTCCTAACTGCCCAATTCTCTCCACGTTGTCCTGCAACCTCAATCAATAGGTCCACAGCATCTTCATTCCTTATTGCACTGAGGTTTTCAACCGCTTTAAGACGAATTTGCCAGTCACTATTATTAAGCTCCTTTTTTATTCTCTTGATGTCATCTGAAGCTGCAATACAAATTGAAGCAAAGATAAAAAGCAATGTGATGATTTGCATAATCAACTGGACATACAGGTTTTTTATCTTTAATAATTTCACAGTTGCCTCCTTCTATATCTTAACTAATTCTCTCCCTGCCTCATAAGCCTCTTTTAATGCTGTTGGGTGCTGTAGAATTGCACCCTTTGCGTCTACTCCCAGATAGCCCAATGTTTTGTGTTCAGAAACGTTGATTGTTCTGAAAAATGCCTTTGCTGTTGCATCTGCACATTGAATACCGATCTCTTTTTTTTGACCACCGACTAATAATAAAAGCCCTTTTCTTCTATATGGGCCTTCAGGGATTGGTTTTTTAAGAAGATACTTCTCACACCAGAAGCACTGGCATCTATCTATCATTATTTTTGCCTGTGCACTAACGCCAAAGAAAAAGATTGGTGATGCAAGGATAATCCTATCAGCTATCCTGATTGCATCATAGACTTGAGTCATGTCGTCCTCATTTATGCATATACCTGTATCATCACATCCTCCACAGTTCTGGCATGGCAAGATGTTCATGAGATTCAGATTAAAGAGAAGAACATTTAATCTTGATTCTTCAATGCCTTTAATTGTTTCCTTAAGAAGAAGCTCTGTGTTTCCATCCTTTCTCGGACTCCCGAGAAACGCAATTGTCTTCATTGATTACTCAACTTTTTTGAACATCTTTTTAAGTGCCCCACAGATCGGGCATTTATCCGGTGGCTCTCCTTCAACGGTATTACCACAGACCTGGCATACATAATAATCTACTTCGGGATTTTTACCTAAAATTTCAAGGGCCTTCTTATAAAGGCGTGCGTGAATCTTTTCTACCTCATTGGCGAAGGAAAAATTTTTTAGTGCAGCTTTTTTACCTTCAGCTTTAGCATCTTCGATCATCTGAGGATACATTTTCATGAACTCATATGTTTCTCCCTTAATTGCTGCTTCAAGGTTTTCTTTTGTGCTCTTAATGCCAGCAAGCTCCCTCAAGTGATTTAACGCATGCACAGTTTCTGCCTCAGCAGCAGCCCTGAAGAGTTTTGCAACCTGTTTGTATCTTTCTGCATCAGCCTTTTTTGCAAAGGCAAGATATCTTCTGTTTGCCTGTGATTCCCCGGCAAATGCATCTTGAAGATTTTTTTCTGTCTTTGACATATTTCCCTCCTGAATAATTTAAGGATTTATACAATATACCATCTATGTCTTTGCGGCGAGCCTTTCCAGTTCTTTCTCATCAATATTCAGTTCCGTCTCAAGCACTTTTGGTGTTGCGCCGGTCTGCCTGATCACTTCTTTAACATATTCCTCATAAAGAGTGCTCTGATCCCAGCATCCATAAAAATGCTCTTTCAATATTGAAGCGAGACCCTCTGAAGGGATTCGGTATCCTTTCCTTGTTGCTTCTTTTTCCCCAACGCTTTCAGGAATCCCTATCACAACAAAACTGTCATCTATAATGATATAGCGGATATTATTTGCAATTGCACAGATACTATATCTGACCTCGGCACCAACCTTTGTGTACAAATACCCAATATGAAGTCTGTCATGGAATTTCGGCATCAGGTATTTTACCTTTATCCCTTTTGCTGTGAGTATCTCGATATTATGTATTATATCAATAACTCTTCTGCTATCATCTTTTGACGGCATTCTGCCGGTAATAAACCCATTAATTTCAGACTGTGCATCCATCATGGAATCGTTAACTGTTAGAAAATATTCCTGGCGGGTAAGTATCTTTGTTGCCTTCCCTACTTCCGCCAAAAGATCTTTTCTGACTCTTCCTTCTTTAAT
>Ga0315268_10003411_pt1 | contig 17526 bp, 16 predicted proteins | sample C1_top_MG_FD_204535 | JGI IMG/M metagenome (GOLD analysis project Ga0315268, IMG submission 204535) | Sediment microbial communities from Yellowstone Lake, YNP, Wyoming, USA - C1_top | ecosystem: Environmental > Aquatic > Freshwater > Lake > Sediment | place: USA: Wyoming | collected 2017-08-01
ATGCTATGCGCAGTCATCGGTACCCCGGTACCTGGACGTTCTCGGAAGGAGGCTCGCGAGTACACAACACTATTTCAGCAGTGGACAGCCCCTCCTGGCTATGACATGAAGGCGCTGTACTTCGGCGTTGACGGCACGGTCGTTACCCTCGTCGATATCCAGACATCAGCCGCTTCCTACGAGGCAGCCTTCCCTTGGACGGGCTGGGAATGGAAGGTCATACCGGTCGTCGAGGCTTCGGAGATGCTGACAATCCAGCAGAAGGTCCGTGCCTGGGAGGACAGAGTTCTGGGAGGCTAGCGAGGAATTCGGACATGGCGGGTCGCCACGTCGCCCTTCCCGGTGCGGATGGGCGGCCTAGGCACGGCAGCATGGCCGTGTATCAGGTTGAAGAAGGAGGTACGTGATGGCTACTTACGTGTCGCTGGTTCGCTTCACTGACCAAGGGATCCGCAACGTCAAGGAGGCCGCCGAGCGCATCGCCGCCGCTGAGAAGTTGTTCGCCCAGGCCGGTGCCCGGATGACTGAGATCTACCTGACCATGGGCCGCTATGACTACGTGGTGGTCATGGAGGCGCCCGACGACGAGGCGGCGACCAAGGCGGCCTTGGCGGTGAGCTCGCTGGGCAACGTTCGCACTGAGACCCTGCGGGCTTACACGAGGCCGGAGATCGGCAAGATCATCGGCGGCCTGCCGTAGGGCCTATCCTTTGGCGGAACTACATCCTTGTCCCGTAGCCGCGCCAGCGGTGGTGCGGCTGTCGGCGGCATAGGGGAACTGCCACCCATAGCAGGGATCGGCGGCTCACCGGCGCATAACTACGCCATGGCAGCCGTGCTGGCATTCGTGGCGGTCGTCGCCCTCGCCGCAGGCGCCTGGTACGCCAGGAGGAGGCGGCTGGGCTGACGCACGGCTGGCTCCTCGTCCTAACCCTCGTCAACTTCATCCTGGCCGATGCCATCGTGTGGTTCGTCATCGCCCAGGGGTGGTCGTGACTATCCCAAGCCAACGCTGGCCCCGACCTGCAGCACCTGCGCTGGCGAGGGCCAGCCGTCACCGGCGGAGACGCTATCCTTCTTCGTACTTGAACGAGAGCTTGATCTTCGCGCGGTAAAGGGCCACCTTATTGTTGTCGACGGTCATGTCGAGCTTCTCGACCTCCGCGATCCGTAGATCGCGCAGCGTGCTGCTGGCGCGCTCGACCGCACCGCGGGCTGCCGCTTCCCACGACTCCGTGCTGGTTCCCACGAGTTCTATGATCTTGTAGACACTCTCTGCCATGGCTGACACCTCCTTGCGCTCAACTCAGGTTCCGATAGTACAGCCACCTCAGCGCTGTTGGCAACTGCATTACTCGTCCAGTACATGCGTGACACTAAGGGAGGTTGCGCCAGGAGGCGGTGGCCCCAAGGGATGCACGGTTGACTCCCCGTCGGGGAGGAAGGAGAAGGCTTGGCTGTCCGCCATTTGCGCTGCGTATGGCGGAGAGGCGGGGCGAGACAGGCGAGGGCTGCAGTGTCAGCCCTCGTTTCGATCTGCGAGCCTTCGGTGATATATTGGCCCCAGGTGTACGCGCCATGCCCTTCGCCGAAGTAGCGGTCAACTCCACCGCGCCCCACCGCCGGACCTTCACCTACTCCCTTCCCGACGGCCTCAGCGTTGCCGTGGGCCAGGCGGTGTACGTGCCCTTCGGCAGCCGCACGCTGCAGGGAGTGGTGCTGGAGGTCACGGCAGAGCCGCGCTTCCCCGAGACGCGGGACATCATCGCTACCATAGAAGGGCAGCCCCTGCTTTCGCCGGAACGGGCGGCCCTCGCCCGCTGGATCAGCGATCGCTACCTGGCCCCACTCTTCGATTGCGTCGCCCTCATGCTCCCGCCCGGCTTCCGCCGCAAGCCGCTGACCCTGCTGCGACCGCTCGTGTCGCCGGGGGACGCCGGCGCTCTGGAGCTGACGCCCCGGCAGCGACAGGTGCTGGAGGCGCTGGCCGGCCGCCGCGAGGTGGAGGCGGAGGAACTGCGAAGCGAGCTGCGCCTGCGAAGCCTGGGCGCTATCGTCGATCAACTGGCCGGCCGGGGGCTCGTCGAGCGCACCTACGAGCTGGGGCCGCCGAAGGTACGGGCGAAGGTGGTGCCTTACATCGGATTGCTGGTGGATCGCGAGAGGGTGAGGGGGGAGGGGGCTGGGGCGCTGCTGGACGCTGCCATGGGCGGGTCCGCTAGAGGCGGACGGCGGGAGCCGATGGTGGCGGCCCTGAACGCGCTGGCAGAGGAAGGCTCGCTGCCGCTGGCGAAGCTGCGGGCACAGACCGGCATCGGCCAGGCCGGGCTGCGCGAGCTGGTCGCGAGGGGTCTCGTGGCGGTTGAGGACGTGGAGGTGGAGCGGGATCCGCTGGCCGACCTGCACGTGTCACCACGCCAGCCGCCGCTGCTCACGTCGGCCCAAGAGGGGGCCTATCGGGAGATAGCGTCCGCCCTCGAAAGGCGGAACGGCGACCGGGCGCCGGTCTTCCTCGTCCATGGGGTGACCGGCAGCGGCAAGACGGAGGTCTATCTGCAGGCGCTGGAGCGGACGGTGGCCCTGGGCCGGCGGGCTATCGTCCTAGTGCCGGAGATATCGCTCACGCCGCAGACGGTGCGCCGCTTCGCTGAGCGCTTCCCCGGCCGGGTGGCGGTGGCGCACAGCGCTCTCTCCCTGGGCGAGCAGTTCGATCAGTGGCGGCGCATCGGCGACGGCCGCTACGCGGTGGTCGTCGGAGCGCGCAGCGCCGTCTTCGCGCCGCAGCCGGACCTGGGCCTCATCGTCCTGGACGAGGAGCACGAGTGGACGTACAAGCAGGAGGAGCCTGCGCCTCGCTACCACGCTCGCGCCGTGGCCGAGAAGCTGGCCGAGCTCACGGGCGCGGTGCTGGTGCTGGGCAGCGCCACCCCTGACCTGGAGAGCTACCACTGGGCACGGGCCGGGCAGTATCATCTGCTGACGCTGCCGGAGCGCGTCCAACCTGCACCTGAGGGGGACCAGCCTGCGGTTGCTGCTGGCGACGGCGCCCGATCGTGCACCGTCCGGCCGCTGCCGGAGGTGGAAGTGGTGGACCTGCGCCGGGAGCTAAGGGAAGGCAATCGTGGCATCTTCAGCCGCTCGCTGGGGCGAGCGGTGGCCGAGGCGCTGGCGGGCGGCGAACAGGTCATCCTCTTCCTGAACCGGCGGGGGGCAGCGTCCTTCGTCCAGTGCCGCGACTGCGGCCACGTGCCCACTTGCTCTGCCTGCGCCGTCTCGCTCACCTATCACGCGGCGGAGCAGCGCCTCATCTGTCATCATTGCTGCCGCGGCCGCCGCCTGCCGGAGCGCTGCCCCCAGTGCCAGAGCCCGCGCATTCGCTTCCTCGGGATCGGCACAGAGAGGGTGGAGGAGGAGGCGGCCCGCAGCTTCCCGGGCGCCCGCTTGCTGCGCTGGGACCGCGACGTGACCCGGCGCCGGGGCGCCCACGAGCGTATCCTAGCGCGCTTCCTGGCCCACGAGGCGGACATCCTCATCGGAACGCAGATGATCGCCAAGGGGCTGGACATACCGGCGGTCACCCTGGTGGGTGTCATCTCTGCTGACGTGGGGCTGAACCTGCCCGACTTCCGCAGCGGCGAGCGCACCTTCCAGCTCCTGGAGCAGGTCGCCGGGCGCGCCGGCCGTGGCCCGCGGGGCGGGCGAGTCATCATTCAGACGTACACCCCGCATCACTACGCCATCGAGGCCGCCGCCAGCCACGACTATGCTGCCTTCTACGAGCACGAGGCGAGCCTGCGCCGTCGCTTGGGCTATCCCCCCTTCGGGCGGCTAGCGCGTTTGGTGTTTGGTCACACGAACGCCGCTCACGCTCAGGAGCGGGCTCTGGAGATGGCCGCCGTCCTCCGCCGCGAGCGCGACGTGCAGGGCATCCCGAACCTGGACGTACTGGGGCCGGCGCCGGCCCTCGTGCCCAGGGTGCGGGGGCGCTACCGCTGGCAGATAACGCTTCGCGGCAGCGACCCGGCAGAGCTGTTGGGCGCGCTGTCTTTTCCCCAGGGCTGGACAGTGGACATCGATCCGGTGAGCCTGCTGTGAGGGGCTTCGTTCTTCGGGGTGTTGACCTTCTGATCGCTCGGTGCGGGCTCGTGGTGACGAACAGAATAACCCGACACGTGGCAGGACTGAAGCCCACAGCTAGGATGCTGCCCGCTCTTTGTTTTCCTCGTAGGTCGGGGTCTTCAGACCCCGACGCCGATTTTGCGCGAGGGTCTGAAGACCCTCGCCTACATCGGGTATGTCCACTTCGGCTGTGGGTCCACGCATGCCCACTAGTTTGCCAAGGACGAATAGACGCGCAGAGATGTTGTTTGCCCCATCCGTTTCCATATCCGTCGTTACAACGGTAGAATAGGTGTCGGAACTCTTAAGCGAAAGGTCTTGGCTTTGGCCGTTCGTCCCATAAGGCTGCTGGGTGACCCTGTCCTTCGTCAGCGGGCGAAGCGCGCGCCCCAGGTGGACGCCTCCATCCAGCGCCTCATCGACGACATGATCGATTCCATGCGCGAGGCCAGCGGCGTGGGACTGGCAGCGCCCCAGATCGGGGTCTCGCTGCGAGTCATCGTCATCGAGGTGCCGGGCGAGGAAGTCGTTGCCCTCATCAACCCTGAGATCGTCAAGCGCTCCGGCCAGCGGCGGCTGGAGGAGGGCTGCCTCTCCATCCCCGGCTATCGGGCGGAGGTCTCGCGCTCGCTGAGCGTTGTGGTCAAGGGGCTGGATCGCCAGGGGCGGCCGGTTCGGATCAAGGCCAAGGACGACCTCCTGGCCCACGCCCTGGAACACGAGATCGACCACGTTAACGGCGTCCTGTACATCGACCACCTGGAGAGTCTGGACGAGCTGATACGGATCGAGCCGGAGTCCGGTGAGGAACCGGAGCCTGGCGAGGAGGAGGAGGTGGCCGCCGGCCCCTGAGCCTGCGGCGGCGGTGGTGGTCGGGAAGAGGCAAGGCCTGGGCGCGCAGCAGCAGGCGGTGCTGGGTGCCGTGCGCGCCTTCTTCGACGCTCAAGGTGTAGATGCGTACGTGACTGGCGGCTGCCTGCGCGACGCGCTCTTGGGCCGGTCGCCCCACGACATCGACCTGTCGCTCACAGCCGATCCGCTGGACCTGGGCCGGCGCCTGGCCGGCGCCCTGGGCGGCGCCTTCGTCCCTCTGCACGAGGATTTCTGCATCGCGCGCGTAGTGCTGCGCGATGAAAAGGGATCGCACAGCATCGACCTCCTGCCCGTGCGCGGGGAAATGGAGGACGACCTGGCGCAGCGTGATTTCTCCATCGACGCCATGGCCATGCCCCTGGCGCCCTTCGTGGAAGGGAAGCGAAAGCCCCTGATTGACCCCTGCGGCGGGATGCGCGACCTAGAGCGGCGGCTGGTGCGGGCGCTGGACGAGGACGTCTTCCGACGCGACCCGCTGCGCCTGCTGCGGGCGGTGCGCCTCTGCGCTGAGCTGGGCTTCTCGCTGGAGCCGGAGACGGCCGCCCTGGCGCGCCGCGACGCCTCGCTCCTGGCGGAGGCGGCGCCGGAGCGCCGGCGGGATGAGCTGCTACGTATCCTGGACTCGCCGCGGGCAGCTCCCTCCCTGCGCCTGGCGGACGAGTTGGGTCTCTTGGAACAGGTGCTGCCGGATCTCACGGCCACTCGAGGCGAGGAGCAGCCGCCGGAGCACTACTGGGACGTCTTCGAGCACAGCTTGGAGACGGTGGCCGCCCTGGATGCCCTCTTGGCGCCGGAAGAGCCAGCCGATCGTCACTGGGCGCCCCTCTGGCGTTATCTGTGGGCGGAGATGAAGGAACTGCCAGACATGGAGCGGCACTTCGTCGAGGAGGTGTCTTCGGGGCATGGTCGGGTGGGCGTGCTCAAGCTAGGCGGCCTCTTGCACGACATTGCCAAGCCTGAGACGCGCACTATCGACGAGAACGGCCGAATGCGGTTCTTCGGCCATGCCCGCGAAGGCGCGGGCATGGTTGGGCCGATCTTGCGCCGCCTGCGCTTCTCTGGCGCGGAGGTTCGCCTGGTGGAGGCCATGGTGCGTGAGCACTTGCGTCCGCTTCAGATAGCCAAGGACGGTCCGCCTTCGCGCCGAGCCCTCTTCCGCTACTTTCGCGACTGCGGCGACGCCGCCATCGACGTGCTCTTCCTGAGCCTCGCCGACCATCTGGCCACCGTGGGCCCGCGGCTGGAGTGGGACGGCTGGCGCAGGCATGTGGCGGTGATCAAGTACATCCTGATGCAGCGCTTCGCGGACGAGGCGCTAGCGGCGCCCACCCGTCTTGTGACGGGCCACGATCTGATGCAGGCGTTGGACCTGCCGCCGGGGCCGCTGGTGGGGCAGCTCCTGGCGGCGGTGGAGGAGGCGCAGGGTGCGGGAGAGGTCCGCAGCTTCGACGAAGCCCTGGCCCTGGCGCGCAGCGAGCTGGAGCGGCGGACGGCAACGCAGGCCGGAGGAGCGTAGGAGGCAAGCGTGGGCGCGGAAGCGGGTCTGGTCTTCTTTGTGGTCGTGGTGGCCGTGGCCTTCTACTGGATCCTGCTGCGGCCGGTCATGATCCAGCAGCGGCGGCAACGCTCGGACATCCAGAATCTGGCGGTGGGGGACGAGGTGCTGACCCAGGCGGGGTTCATCGCGCGGGTGAAGGATATTCGGGTGCCGCCGGAGGGCCCGACGGAGATCCTTCTCGAGCTGGGTCCCGGCGTGGAAGTGCGGGCGTATGCCACCGCCATCGTGCAGAGGCTTTCGCCCAAGCCCGGGGCTGCGCCGGTGGCAAATCCGCCCTTGGCGGAGACGCCGTCCGGCAAGGGCGAACCGAAGCAGAATGCTAAGGGGAAACCATAGGGTGTGGTGCATCCTGTCACGACGAGCGAAGCGAAGGGTCTGGAGGAGGTAGATTTGCCGCTCCTCCACCCCAGATTCTTCGTCCGCCTTCGGCGGACTCAGGATGACAGACCGCGCGCGGGCTGCCCTTTACGCTACGGGCTGGCTGCGCTAGCATGGCTTTCGGTACTGAGGCACCATTCGAGGTAAATGATGCGTAGTCGGGGCAATTTGGGGGTCTTCGCGGCCATCCTTCTCCTTTCGGCGGTGGCCGTGCTCATCGTCTGGCCCTCCAACCCCGGGCGCTACCTGCCCGACTTCATCCCCTGGCCCAAGGGCCATGGCCTCACCGTTGGCGGTCTCGACCGGGAGACGATGCGTCTGGGTCTGGACTTGAAGGGCGGCACGTACGTGCTGCTGGAGGCGGACACCAGCGTTCTGCCTGGCGGCACTAGCGTGGACAGCGCGATGAAGGGCGTGCAGGACATCATCGAGAGGCGGGTCAACGCCTTCGGTGTGTCCGAGTCGGAGATCCAGCGGGAGGGCTCCAACCGGCTGGCCGTCCAGCTCCCTGGCATTAGCCAGCAGGACGCTCGCGATCTCATCGGGCGAACGGCCCTGTTGGAGTTCCGGGAGCCGGAGCGGGATGCGAACAACAACATCGTCTGTCAGGACTCGACCGGGCAGAAGTTCACCGTTCCGGCCGACACGGTGCCGGACCAGCAGGGGACGCAGCGGGCGGCCTATATTGTGACGGACGCCAACAGGAACCTCACCCAGTGCCAGGGGCCCAACGATACGGCGCCGCGGGGCAGCGTGGTGTGGAAGCCGGCGACGGGCGTAGGAAACGACGGCGTCACGAAGGCCCTCACCGGCCGCTTCCTCCGAGCCAACTCGAGGGTCGTCTTCGATCAGTTGGGCCGGCCCCAAGTTGCACTGGAGTTCAACTCCGAGGGCGGGAAACTGTTCGACCAGATCACGAGCCGGCTGGTGGGCCTGCCGATGGCCATCTTCCTGGACGAAGACATCATCTCGGCACCCACCATCATCACGCGCATCTCAGACGGCAAATCCGTCATCACGGGCCCGACCGCCGACGAGGGCCGAAAGCTGGCCATTCAGCTTAACTCCGGCGCTCTGCCGGTGCACCTGCGGGTCATCCAGGAGAGCACTGTGGACGCCACGCTGGGCGATGAGTCGGTGCGGCACAGCGTGCAGGCGGGCGAAATCGCGATCCTGGCGGTAATGGTGTTCATGATCTCTTACTACCGGGTGCCGGGGGTGCTGGCCAGCCTGGCCCTGATCACCTACACGTCGACGGTGTTGATGATCTTCAAGCTTTGGCCGGTGACCTTGACCCTGGCGGGCATCGCCGCGTTTGTGCTATCGGTGGGCATGGCGGTGGACGCGAACGTGCTGGTGTTCGAGCGGCTGAAGGAGGAGTTACGGGGGGGACGGAGCCTGGTGACGGCCGTGGAGACCGGCTTCAACCGGGCCTGGACGTCCATCCGCGATAGCAACGTGTCCACTCTAATCACCTGCGGCATCCTCTGGTGGTTCGGCGACCAGTTCGGGGCCGCTCTGGTGAAGGGGTTCGCCCTCACCCTGGCCATCGGTGTGCTGTTGAGCATGTTCTCGGCCATCATCGTGACCCGCACTTTCCTGCGATTGGTGGTGATCACGCCGTTGGCGCGGCGGGTCACCTGGTTCGGCGGCGAGGCCGCCCGGCCGTCAGCCGCGGCCGCGGCGGGGATGCCGGTCAGGCAGAGCTTCGCCGAAGGCTCGCCGACTCACGGCGGGCACTTCATGGATTTCGTGGGTCGGCGGGGCTTCTACTACCTGCTCTCGCTGGCCATCCTGGTGCCCGGGGTCATCTCGCTTGTGGTGCCGCCGGCCCTGAGGCCGGGCATCGAGTTCTCGGCCGGAACGAGCTTCACCGTCCGTATCGAAAAGTCGGTCAGCGCCAACGATGTGCACACCGCCCTGGTCGACCTGGGCCACCCCGAGGCGCGCGTCCAGCGGACGAGCGAAGGCGACTTCATCCTCCGGATGGGGGAACTGCAGGGGGCGAGTGACACTCCGCCGGTGGGCCCGGCGTTACCCTCGGAGCGTGACCGGATCGAGGCCGGGCTGAGGGATCGGTTCGGCGCACTGACGGTGCGCGATTTCAACTCGGTGTCGTCTATCGTATCGCGCCAAATCGGGCGCAATGCCGCTGTCGCTGTGGGGGCGGCTTCGGTCGCGATTGTGCTTTACATAAGTTTTGCCTTCCGGGGGCTGGCTAAACCCTGGCGCTACGGCGTGGCGGCCATTATCGCGACCCTGCACGACGTGCTGGTGGTGGTGGGCCTCTTCTCAATCTTCGGGAAGGTGTTCGGCACCGAGGTCAACACGATGTTCATCACCGGGCTGTTAACGGTCATCGGCTTCAGCACGCACGATACTATCGTGGTATTCGATCGCATCCGAGAGAACGTCACGCGGAACCCAGGCGTAGAGTTTGCCGAAGTGGTGAACGCCAGCCTCACGGAGACGCTGGCTCGCTCCATCAACACCTCGATGACAGTGGTGGTGACTTTGTCCGCCCTGCTTCTACTGGGCGGTGTGAGCATCCAGAGCTTCTTGGTGGTGCTGCTCATTGGGGTTATCAGTGGCACCTACAGCTCCATCTTCGTGGCGAGCCAGATCCTGGTGAGCTGGGAGGAGGGGGACTTGGGGCGCATCCTGGGGCGATTCTTCCCGCGCCTGGCGCCGGCGCCCGGTCGCTAGCGCGGCGGCTCCTGTTCGAGGGCAATCGTGCCGGTAGAGTTCATCGACAAGGCCATTGAGGTGGAACTGGACGAAGGGGAGGCGCCGTCCCCGGTGGGCTTTCACCTCGGCAAGAAAGAGCACCGGGTGGCCGAGGTGCTCCGGCGCTGGGAGGAACGGGGCTCCGGACAGCAGATCCCCGGCCACCAGGAGCGGCGCGGCCAAGGGCAGCGCATCTACTACCGCGTGCGCACCGACGACGGCGAGGTGTACGAGCTCTACGTCGAGTGGCAGGCCGATCGCCGTCTGGGCAAGACCAGGCACGAGAAGAGCCGCTGGTTCGCGCACCGGCGCATCTCGTGAGGGGGCGTGGGCGAATTCATCGGCCGGGCCATCGAGGTGAGGCAGGCGGGCGAGATCAAGGCGCCGGTGGCCTTCCGCCTGGGCGACACGGAGTACGATGTGGCGGAGGTGCTGGAGGCCTGGCAGGACCACGGCTTCGGGCAGGCGGAGCCCCTGAAGAAGAACTGGCGCCTACGCCACCACCGCAACTACTACCGCGTGCGCACCAGCGGTGGCGAGGTGTTCGAGATCTACCTGGACCGGGGCAGCGTCAAGCACCCGGAACGGCGCCGCTGGTACCTCTACCGGCAGCTGTGATCTGACACGGGCGGCTGATGCGTGGTGATGCTCCGCTCATGGTTCGATGGGCTCACCATGAGTGGGAACCAAGTCCGCTCGTCCTGAGCCTGTCCGAAGGGCGAGCGGCGCCTGCTAGCGTCGGCCTTTCTCCTCTATCTCGCGCTTGTACTGGCGCACAGCCTCCTGGCGCTCGGCCTCGCTTAGCTCCGCCTCCGGCAGACCCACCTGCGGCTCGTCTGCCGTGTCAAGACGGAGTTCCTTAGACAGTTGCTCTTCACCGATGTCGGGCGGGATTTTGAGCTGGAAGTAGGGGAAGTAGGGGAAGATGGGGAGGAGGCGGACGTGGCTGAACAGCCTCCTGGGGAAGCGCCCCCAGGCCTTCAGGAAGCGTAGCATGGTTCCCGACCACCCCTCAGGCTAGCGGTTGCCTTTCTCCTCTAGCTCGCGCTTGTACTGGCGCACCGCCTCCCGACGCTCCTCCTCGCTTAGCTCCGAGTGTGGAAGTGGTTCCTGCGGCCCATCCGGAGGGGCTGTAAGCTCGAGCTCCCTGCGCACCTCTTCCTGGCCGACCTCTGGATGAATGTGGAGGCCGGGAAAGCGGAGGCTGAGGAACCAGAAACGGTCGAGGGAGCGCGCCAGAACCTTGAGGAGCCGCATCACACCCGCCTCTTAATCGTGGGGGAGCCTTACCTTCGCGCTGGACGCCGGGCGCAAGTCCAGCATACGCCGCGGGCAGGGGTTGTCAAGCGGCGCCTGGCCCGGTGGCGGGTGTGGTGCCCTGGCGGCTCTGGGCTAGGAAGTGCCCCTTGTCGAACTCAATGAGCTCCAAGGCGGCCCTCTGTAGACGCTCCAGCGACTGTAAGGTCACGGAGTCATCCCTGCACTCGTGAACGATCTGTAGCCTGATCTCGTAGCTATCCAGCAACGATCCGGCGAGGTCTGACGCTCGCTGTGCAGACAAGAACATGTGGCCCACGTGCTCTCTAATTCGCCTGCGCTGTTCGCCCTTAGTTCCGTGGTTTATCAGGACGAGGGCCGCCAGCCAGAAGTGCATGAACTGGGCGGTGCGATCGTCGGGCGTCGACCAGGCGAGACCATACCAACGTAGGCTCGAGGCCAGGTGGCGAGGTAGGGCGCTCAGGCGGAAGGGTGCAAGCTGAAGACCCCTCTGATTCAGGCTAGCCGCTGTGACGCCCTCCACTCCCACCTGACGCCGCGACGCCATGAACCTGACTTGGCCTTGCTCCCCGATGCTGATTGCCCCTTCCCAGAGCGGCTGGCTGGCGACGATGAGCTGATACTGTGTTTCGAGAAGCCCCACGAGGGAGCGGACAGCCCTGGATCCGTAGTCTCGAACGGGATTCAGGTCCTTTTCGGGTGCAGCCGCCTGTAAGAGGGCTACGGGGTGCTTGAAGGATGTCCACCGCAGCTTTGATGTGCACAGAGGTCCCGCCGCGATGGGAACCTTGAGTGCTCTTGGTGGAAAGAATGAGACGCTCCAGTCCTGTCCAGGGACGCGTACCGGGTCTAGAGGTTCCCATCCGGGCTCCAGCACGCGCAGGACAATCCCCCACTGGAGCTCCCGGCCTTTCTTGAACGGGCCTAAGACCCCGATCGAATCGAGGTCTGCGTCCCAGAGCGCATGGCCGAGCCTGCTTCGGACGGCTGGTTCAATTGCTTCTACCCGCCCCCGCTTGTAGCGGGCCGCCCCCGAGCGTCCCTGGCTCATGTCGAACCCTTCCCTGTGGCTACTCGCTCGCTATGTCTTCCAGCCGCTCGCGGAGGCTGGGGCGGGCGAAGCGGGCGTAGCACTCTTCCGAGCCCCACTCCTCGGCGCGCACGACCACCGGCATGGGCACGGCGTGTCCGAAGATGAGCGCCTGCTGCCGCGACTCCAGCCGCGCCAGCACGGAGCGCAGCTCGCGCTTCTCGCCGACGCCGGCCAGGACGGCGTCCACGTCGGCTTCGTTGTCCAGGAGGCAGGCGATCTTGGTGCCCACCTGGGACATGACCTCGCTGTCGATGCCGGCGGGCCGCTGGTCGACCACCAGCAGGGTGACGTTGTACTTGCGCATCTCGCGGGCGATCTGGCCGAAGACCGTCTGGCCGGCCACGGCCGGGTTGAGGAACTTGTGCGCCTCCTCGATGGTGATCATCAGGTGGATGGGCTCCTGGGCGCTCTCGCCCATGGCCGCCTCGGTCTGCTGCCGGTAGCGCTCGTGGATGCGGCGGGTGAGCAGGTTGGCCACGAAGATGTAGGCCGTGAGGTCGTCCGCGTAGCGGCCGAACTCCAGCACCACGTTGCGGCCCTTCTCCAGGTAACCGAGGATGGTCTGCACCGAGCTCTGATCGATGTGGGGACGCAGGAAGGCGAGGCGAGCGAGGCGCTCCAGGCCGCGCCGCAGGCTGCGGAGGGATCGCTCGTCGATATTCAGCTCCTTGAGCACGGCGCGGGACTCCTCGTCCGCCGTGTCCAGGGCGACCGTCTGCTCGATCCAGCAACGGCCGAAGCGACGCTCCAGTGGGTAGCAGGCCTGCACCGCCAGGTCGGTCAGATTGAGGGTCTCCTGAAGGACGCTCACGTCCTCGGGCTCCACCTCGTCGAGGCCGATCTCCACCACGGCATCGGTGGGGACGCCGCGGCGTCGGGAGCTCTCCTGATCGAGGGTGAACACGGCCACGCTGGCGCCCATGAGCTGCTTCAGCCCCTTGACCTCGCCTCTGGGGCCCTCGCTGGTGCCCTTCCAGCCGAACTCGTTGTGCATGTCGAAGACCAGGTTGACGACCCGCTTGCGGGCCTCGCGCTGGGCGTTGCTCTTGAAGATGACGCTGGCGAGGATGAGGCGGGTGAGGAAGGTCTTGCCGGTGCCGCTCTTGCCGAAGACGCCGTTGCTGCGCTCGGCGAAGCGCTGGTAGTTGAGGCAGACCTTGACCTCCATGTCCAGCGGGCTGCCGATGACGAAGTGGTCTCCGTCGTCCCGGCCGAAGATGCGCTCCACGTCCTCCTGGGAGGCGTCCCACACCTCGGCGAAGTGGCCGGGCACCGTCTTGGCGGGCTCGAAGGCGGCGTCAGCGGTGGGCCCGGTCTTGAGGTAGGGCACGACGTGCAGGCTGCCGAAGGTGGCGGTGCCGGCCATCACCTCGCGCGAGAAGTCGTCGGCCAGCTCCGGCAGCGACCAGGCGATCTCGGGGCTGGTGGAGCGCAGGCGCACGTCGTTCAGGATGGCGAAGAAGCGGGAGTGTTGGCCCTGGATGATGACGTACTTGCCCACCGCCATGTCCTCCACCGAGCGGCCGCTGTCCAGGCGCACGTCGAGACCCTCGGACAGGGAGCCGCCCACCACCAGGCCCAGCCGCCGCGCGCTACGCGGGTCTCCGTCCTGTGCCGGCGAGTCGTGGTCGTTCATGGTCGCACCCTCCTGAGGATGGATGTGAGGCGTTGCGGCTCGGCCCCCAGCAGGCGCGCCAGCTCTTTGCCCGCCCGCACCAGGAAAGCGCGGCCGTCTCCGCCAGAGGCGGATCCGCCTCCGGCGGTCGTGTGGGCGGCGGCGGCCCGGCGCAGGCAGGCGGCGGTCATCTCGTCGCTGTGGGTGGGGGATGCCAGCAGCAGCTTCAGGAAGTCAAGGTCCTGGCTGAAGCGGGCTGTCTCCTCGGCCGAGCAGAGGCGGACGGGGGCGAAGAGGGGCGCGGGTGCCGACGGCAGGTAGTGGTGGATCTGGGCGCCGTCTTGGTGGCCGACGACGACGGCCTCGCAGGTGGTCTGGAGGAGGTGGCGCAGGTGGGGGTGCTTCTCCAGGTATGATTCCAGGTCCGCCTCCCCGGAGAGGCGCGCCACCGGCGGGCGGCCGTCGATGCTCTCGGTGCGGGCGTTGCCGACGACGGCGAAGATGGTGCCGCCCAGACGCAGACGCGCGTAGCGGGCGGGCGTCTGCCCACCGTCCTCCACCTTGAGCAAACTGCCCAGGGGCGGCGTTTGGAGCAACGGCCAGCCGGCGGTGAAGCCGGCGATGTCCGCTTGCACGACTTGGCCGATGATCTGGGGCAATGATTCGTTAGGATTGTCACCCTGAGCGGAGCGAAGGGTCTGGGGCGGGGCGTCCCAGCCCTCCCTCGAAGTCTCCTCCATTGCGGCGTGCGCCATCCCCTCCCCAGATTCTTCACTTCGTTCAGAATGACGGCGACCTGAATCGTTCATGACCAGCGCCCTCGCTTACTCGTTACACGTCTCTCTGTTGAGGATTTGTGCGCCATCCCCTCCCCAGATTCTTCGCTTCGCTCAGAATGACAGGGCGGCCTTCATTCATAGCCAGCGCCCTCGCTTACTCAGCGCCTTCGCCGAAGTGCTAGCGGTCAGGCCCTCAGCGGCGACCTCCGCCTCCAGTAGGCGGGCGAAGGCGTCCCGCTCAGGCCCGGTGATCACCGCCTGCTCGTGGGCCTCCATCAGGGCCAGCGGGTAGCCCACGTTGCGGCGGCACTGGTCGAGAAGGAGGGCGTGGAGCGCCGTCACTCGCTCGGCGTCGCGGGCCAGCCAGAGGGGAACCTCCACGCAGGCGATCTCGTCGGCGCCACCGGCGGGCGTGCGCAGGTAGAAGGCGGCCGGGCGGTGCTCGCCGTAGTACTGCGCTTCGATGGAGCCCGGCGTTGGCTGCCGTACGAAGACCGCCGACCTCTGACCCGGCGCCAGGAGCGCGGCGAAGAGCTGGCGGTCGGTGGCGACGCCCACGTCGTCGCAGGGCCGCGAGCCGTCGTCGCGGCGGGGGCAGGTGCGGCAGTCCACCTTGGGCAGGGGACAGACGGCCACCCGCAGGGAATGGACGACCTCGCTGCGGTCGGGCCGGCTCACGTAGCCGGCCGGCAGGACCGCGCGCTCCTGGGCCAGGGCCTGCAGGCGCGCCAGGGCGGGGATCATCCCTTCGTCCAGGAGGTAGCGCTTGACCGGGGCGGTGATCTCCTCGCGGGCCAGGCCCCAGAGGAGGAACGTGCCGTCCACCAGGGCCAGCACTGGCAGGTTGTCGTCAGCGGAGGCCGCCGCCAGCTCGGCCAGTCGTTCCACCTCGCGCACGGCGCGGAGAGCGGCGAGAAGATTGCCCCGCACGGGCGCATCACGGCTGGCATCCGCGGGGTCGCCCAGTACGAGGCGCCGGTCGCCGTAGGTCAGCTCCGGCCGGCTGGACAGCTCGGCGTCCGGCGAGCGGCCGTAGCGGATGCGCGCCCAGCCCACGTTGAGCAGGTAGCAGGGCAGCGCACTGTGGCGGTCGACGTCAATGTGGGAGCCGTCGGTGGCCAGGACCACGTAGTCGGTCGGCGTAGCCGGCGCATCGATGGCGGCGTCCAGGGGATCGCCCAGGGGCTCGGCTGGGCGCCAGCTGGTCTGCGCTTCGGCCAGGCGGCGGCGCAGGTCGTCCGGGCGCCGGGCCCAGGCGCGCATCTCGGCAAGGGCGCGGGCCAGGCGATGGCCCGCCTCCTCCCCCTGCGAGCGCAGCTCAGGGCCCAGGTCCTCGAGCTGAGCGGCCAGTCGCTCGAAGTCCAGGGTCATGAGGGGTCGGCGCCTCCCTTGCGCAGCACCCGCTCGTCGCCCACGCGGCGGGTGATGCGCTGCTCGTCCAGATGCTCGAGGAATGCCTGGGCGTACTTGCGGCTCGTGCCGAACATGTCCCGCACCTGGGCGAGGGTGACGGTGCCGTGGGCGCGCAGGTGGTCCACGATGCGGGCCGTCATCTCATCATACGCCTCGCGGGCAAAGGAGATGCCGTCGTCCACGCGCACGATGCGCCCTTCCTCCTGGAGGAAGGCCAGGAGCTCGGGATCCGGTTGGCGTTCGGTGGGCGGCGAGTAGGGGTTGGCTTTGAGGGCGGCCAGGAAGGCGTCGGCGGCGGCCTGTTGAGCCGGCGAAAGGCGGGGCTCGTGGTCGGGCAGGGCGACGGTGCCCAAAGCTTCGCGGACATCGCCGCGGCGGGCCCAGGCGGCCAGCAGGGCGTCGAATGGGCGGCTTTCCAGGCCGAGGCGGCTGCGCAGCTCCTCACGCGGGATGCCCCGTCGGAGCGGGTGCTGGCGATGGAAGGAGGACAGCGTGTCGTGCGCTCGGGCCGCCAGGCGGGCGAAGCTGTCGGCGGTCAAGAGGAGGGTGGAGGGGGTGAGTTCGCCTTCGCTGAGGGACACGGCGCGACCGCTGGTCACTAGGGCTGCGGCAGCGGAAATGGCCTCGTCGGCGGCGAGATCGGTGTGGCGGGCGAGCTGGCCCGCCTCGTAAGGCTCCAAGCGGGCGAGGGCGACCAGCAGCAGATCCTCCGGCGAGCCGCGCTCCATCTTCTCGAGCGTCTCCAGGGTTGGGCGGTGGAAGCGACGGTGGCGGCGAGGGTGGGCGTCCACCACGCGGCCGCCGCCGAGGGTGTCGTTTGGGGAGCGGATGACGAAGGCGTCGCCGGGTGCCACGGCCACGGGCTCCTCCAGCCGGAGCTGGGCCCAGGCCTGCGCGCCGGGGACCAGCTCGTCGCAGTCCAGGAGGAGGAGGCGGCCGGGCACTTCGCTGGCGCCGGCGTGGAAGGTGACCTGAAGGTTGTGACGGATGGCCCGCGGCAAGTAGCGCACGGCCCGCAGGCGAACGTCCACGGCGGCGGTGGGGCGGAGCCAGCCGGGGGTGGTGACCACCATCCCCCGGAGCAGGTCGGCAGGCGAGAGGCCGGTAAGGTTCACGGCGAGGCGGCGGCCGGGCGAGGCGTCTTCCACTTTGTGCTGGTGGGTCTGGAGGCCGCGGATCCGCGCTCGCAGCCCGCCGGGCACGACCTCGACCTCGAGGCCGGGGTGGAGGGAGCCGTCGATGAGCGTGCCGGTGACCACTGTCCCAAAGCCGGCCACCGTGAAGGTGCGGTCGATGGGCAGGCGGGGACGGCCGAGGTCGCGCCTGGGCGGCGTTCGGGTCAGCTCCTGCTCGATGGTGACCAGCAGCTCGGGCAGGCCCTCGCCCGTGACCGCCGAGCAGGCGACGACGGGTGCTCCTTCGAGAACGGTCCCTTGCAGCGCTTCGGCGATCTCGGCCTCCACGACCGCCAGCAGCTCGGCGTCCGGCAGCAGGTCCTTCTTGGAGATGACGACAATGCCGTGGCGCACGTCCAGCAGATCGAGGATGGCCAAGTGCTCGCGGGTCTGGGGCATCACGCCCTCGTCGGCGGCGATGACCAGCAGGGCGAGGTCGATGCCGCCCACGCCGGCCAGCATGTTCTTGACGAAGCGCTCGTGGCCCGGGACGCCGACGATGCTCACCTCCCCGCCGC
>Ga0315268_10003412_pt1 | contig 17522 bp, 20 predicted proteins | sample C1_top_MG_FD_204535 | JGI IMG/M metagenome (GOLD analysis project Ga0315268, IMG submission 204535) | Sediment microbial communities from Yellowstone Lake, YNP, Wyoming, USA - C1_top | ecosystem: Environmental > Aquatic > Freshwater > Lake > Sediment | place: USA: Wyoming | collected 2017-08-01
AGCCGCGCATGGCAGTCGAACGCCCGCTGCGGATCCGCGAACGCCTCGAACCGCGCGCGAATGCTGCGCACGTTTCCGTTTTCCACTTCCGTCGTGGGCAGCTCCGCGTAGCCGTCGTTGGACAGCCGGCTGTCCTTGATCCCGAAAAAATTGTTGTATTTGGCCGCCAGCAGCGATTTCCCCCAGTTGGATTCGAGGATCGCCTGCGCCAGCGTCACGGACGCAGGCACGCCATATTTCTCCTGTGAGAAACGCGCCCACGGCGCGATGCGTTCGATGAACTGGTTTCTCTCTTGCGGCGTCATCGCAGCACCCAGATCACTTTCCGGCAGCGCAATCGCGCCCCGCCGAATTCCGCCTGGCTGTCTTCAATCGTAAAATTCACGGTGTCGCCCTGGGCCACGGCCGCCTGCCCCTCGAACACCAGCCTGGTCTTGGCCGGCTGCACCATCAACTCCACTTCCACTTCGTTCTTTCCCGCGTCCGCGCGCAGCACCTTCGCGTAAAAGCTCCGTTCCCCGGCGGCAGGTTGCGCTGTCGCTCGCCCTGCCGCCACCCCACGATTCAGCATTGGGGCAATGCAAAAACCGGCAAGGGCGGCCAGCAGTAATGCCCTCCTTAGAGGGTGGGGTATGCGCTCGTCCTTGCCGGTGCGTGGGGTCATCAGCGGGCAGCGTGGCACACCCTCGCGCGAAACCGTGCGGTGTTTGCGGTCTTTTTTTTGGAAATTATTGCTTCCGTGTCATCTGCAGAAAGGTCATTACCGAATCGAAATCAATCCTCCACCAGCCCCGTGGTGGCACGCGCCAGGCGCGCAGCGTCCCTTCGTCGCACAAGCGGTTGACGGTGTCCGGCGAGACCTTCAGGATCCGCGCGGCGGTCCCCACATTGATTTCCGTCGTCGCCGCCGTCCCCATATTCATCGCGCCACCGCCACCGCTTCGCTCTCCGTCTTCTTTTGCGCTTCCCGCCGCAGAAAACTCTTCAGCGCCCAGATCACTTTATTCGCCTGCGCCAGCGTGCGCAGTTGTCCGCCCGGTACCGGAGACTTATACGACCGCAGAAACCGGTCCAGCCGCTCGCGGTCCCATCCCAGCCGCCCCAGCAGCGTATCGACCAGCCGCCAGGTGTCCGCGTCAATCAGCCGGATCTCCGCCTCCTTGTTTCCCTTCCGCCCCGCCGTTCCGTAAGCCTGCGCCAGCCGCTTGGAGGGCCGCCGGTGCTGCACCGCTTCGCCCGGCAAATGCTTCTCCATGGCGTCAATGGCCACCTTGGCCTCCGCCTTGGTCAGCTCGCTGCAGCTCCCCAGGCTTCGCCCCACCGCCCCGCCGATCCACCCTAGCCGCGCCTCGCGGTTGCGGGCATCCAGTCGCGCCTGAGCGCAGAACAGGCCCCATAAGACATGGAGCCGAATCAGCTGCCTTTTCGAAATAGATTGCATATGTACCTCTTCGTCCGAATCCACGTCAGCAACGGCAGATCGAAAAATCTCGGTACCCTGCGCAGCTTGACTCGCACCGTCGGGTCCAGCCGCGCATACCAGGCGCGATTTCGGTGCGAACGGTCTACATATTTCTTGTTGGCGAAGCCAGAAATTAGCTGGCCGCATCCGCACCCGCATAGCCTCGGTGTCAGCGAACGTCCAGACCATGGCGCCTTGGATGGATGTGTCGCCCGGTAATAGGCAGCCTTCTTGCAGGCGCGAGTCGCCCATTTACGATCTCGGCGGCCTTGGATCTCCAGGCCACAGCCGCATTCGCACAACCGCCCGGTGATGGGCGTTTCCGCCATTTAGTCCGCTCCCGCAATGGCCGTCATATCCCCCGCCGGGTGGATGACCGCCGGACCCCGCAGATGGGCCGGGATCTGCCCTCCCGCCAGGCGAATCGCTTTTCGCGCCAGGGCGCGCAAAATGTCCAAGGGGTGGGGTTCGGCTCGCCTGCGCGATTTCCATGCATGGGTGCGCCCCACAGCGCGTTCCCGGGTCATTCTGCGGCGCCTCCTGGCATCGTTAAAATGCTGCCCATGTTCCCTGCAACAAAACTTCTGCCAGGGCTTCCTCGGCTGGAAGCTTTTCTGGCACTCTTTCAGCTTGCAATTCTTCCTCGGGCTCATCCGTCCGCTCCCTAATCCTTGAATCCGAACTTCCTCAGCAGTTCCATGCGGTCCGCGCACCCCAATTTCAGCAGCAGCGGCGAGACATGATGCTTTACCGCGCTCACCGAAATATTCATCTCCAGCGAAATTTCCTTGTCGCTCCATCCGCGCAGGAGCCGGTCGAACACCTCGCTCTGCCGCCCCGTCAGTTTGCGCTTGGCAGCCAGAAGCGCTCCCTCGCTCCCCCGCTCCTCGAATTCGACGCGCAACTGGATCCTGAGCACCAGGACCCCCTTCTCGATTCGCGCGTCAATTCCACTCATCAGAAGACCTTGGAATTGCATCCCGAGGGCGCGTTCGGATTCAGCGGCCAGGCCGCCGGCGTGGTCCCGTTCGATTCATTGGACGCCAGCGACTCATTGCCGTTCACGTCCACCGCGGTCATCACGTAGAAGTAGGCGGTGTTCGTCAGTAGTCCCGTGGAAAGATCGTCGTAGCTGGGCGTGGGCAGCAGCGCCTTGTTGAGTTTCAGGTAAGGCCCTCCGGTCCCCGTCGCCCGCCAGATGTTATAGCCCGCGATGGCCGCTCCTCCCGTGGGAACTACCGGCGGCGTCGCTGTCGTGCGGATCCCATGCGGCGTGGCGTTCTGCGAAAACACCGGCACGGTTAGAAGCAGCAACAGCGCCAGAAATACAAGCAGTCCGATTTTCGTTTTCATTCTTTTCTCCTTTTTCATTTGCATCCCACCCCCGTGAGGGTGATGAAGTTCGCGCAGCCGGAAGAAGCCGCCGTCAATTTGAACGTCACCACGAACGCCTGCGAAGTCGAATTGGCCGCCAGCGACCAGGTGGCGCTGCGCGTCCCTTCCGTGGATCCGCCTTTCAGGAAAATGTCCTCGATCATCATCCGCGTCGCATCCGCCGCGCGGCTGGTGAATCCTCCGCCCGCGGACACGGCATTCCCCGAAGAAGAGCTATACCAGCCGATGACCAGCTCGTCGTCCGCGGCCAGATTTCCGCTAGTCGTCACGAAGGCCACCGAGGCGTTGAAAAATGCGTCCGCCGTTCCGCTGGCGTCCAGCGCGGCGGTAAATCCCGTGAAGTTATATTGCGAAATTCCGCAGGAGTTGATCGCCGTCGCGCTCAGCGTGATCGTCACGGTCATCGTCTCGCTGGCCGGAGCGATCAAGAACCAGCCGGCATTGGAGGACGTCCCGAACGTGGCCACCGCCGTGCTCCAAGTATGGCTGTGGTTGTCCGCGATGCTCAGCGTCGGCGTGGCGCCGTAAGCGCTGGCGCCCACGAAAAGCAGGTCCCCGGCCGTCACGTTACCCGTGGTCGAGACCACGCAGGTCGTGGAAGTCGTCCCCGCGAAGGTTTTGTTGGCCTGCACGAAACTCCATGAAAAAGACGGCGTGGTCGTATCCAGTTCGACGATGACAGCCCCGAAGGCGCTCGCCGACGTGCTTCCCCAGGTGACCGTCGTCCCGGTGAACCCGCTGTCGCGCACCACGTATTCCGCTCCGGTCGTCGGAGTGATGTATCCGGCGTCGTCATTCTCTGTCCAACCGGTGGGCGCGGTCATCGTCGCCGGATTGGTGGAATTTCCCACCACGCCCAGCGTCGGGTTGCCCGTCTGTGCCGCCGCTCCGAACGCCGGCGCGGGCGTTCCCGCGGCCGCCTGATTTTCCTGCATGGCGAATTGCAAAATGGCATTCAGCCCGGTGCGGTTCATTCCCGAAATCCGCACTACCTGGATTATTGCCCCCGTGGCGGCATCCCCGGTGCAATCGAACGTCACGGTCATAGATTTCGCGTTGGCCAGGTTCTTCGCAACGAAGAGGTAGATGGTGTCCGCGCTGGAATTCTTCAGCGCGCTGGTCACCTTGACGAATCCCAGATTCTGCGAATCGGTCATCGTTCCCGTGGCAATGGTGCCGCTCGCGGTCACGAACGCCACCAGTAAATCGTTCGCCGCCGGCGTGAACGCCCCGGATGCATACGAGGTCGCGTTCGATGTGCTGGCCGTCGATATCGCATGGAAAGTTGTGGCGGCGTCTGCTGACCCAGCTAGTCCAGCGAGCAAAAAGATGAGAGTGAATAGTTTCTTCATGGTCACCAGATCGCGTAGGCGATCCTCCCGGAAAGCTGCACGGCGGCGCTGGTCACCGCGCAGACGCTGTCTCCCGTGGCGTTGGTCTGATTGATGACGCCGATCCCCGAACCCTGCGCCATGCCTCCGTTGGCCGCGAAGTTATATCCCGTCGCCGCCGTCGTCCCCCCGGTCATGCCCGTCGTGCCCGTTGCGCAGGTTGCCCCCGTCCCCGAAATCAGCGCCACGTTGTCGGCCGCGGCCGCGATCAGGCTGATCGAACAAATGCGCACATGCCGCCCGGAAACGCCGGTCACCAGCAGCGTCGTCGTGGCCGTCGAAATGTTCACGTTCACGAAATTGTCGCAAACGGTGATGCTGGTCAGCAATCCTCCGGTCGCTCCGCTACCCACTCCCGGCGCGGGGATTCCATTCGCTGGCGGCGCGGACCCGATCGGCGCGTCAATGGCCGCGCCTGTATTTCCGACTTCGCGCACCGTTCCCAGCACCTTGGTGGTCTCCGCCGCCAGCGTGGCATTTACCGGAATCGCCGCCTGGTCGGAAGCCAGCACAACTGGAACGGAATTGGCCGAAGTTTTCGCTCCATTGTTGTTTGGCGAGAGCGCCACCACGAGCGCGGGGTCCGTCGCGGCCGCCGCCGTCGAAGCCGCCTTCACCGCCGCGTTGCTCGTCCCATCGGTGATCTTCGTCCGCGCCGTCCCGCCCGTCAGCGTCGCATCCGCCGCGGCTCCCGTGGGCAGCGGCAAACTCGCCGCCGAAACCGGCTGCGTCACGCCCGATCCGTCCACCGGAAGCCGGCCGCTGACCGGCGTGTACTGCGCCAGATTGACGCTCGGCGTGTTCAGGACGCCCACGCTCATCGCCGGCACGAATTCCACGGTCGCCGTTCCCGCCGTGGGATACGTCGAGCAGGCATACGTCGCGCTCATCTTCGCCCCGGTCAGCAAAGCCGCCACCGGCGCGAATGCCGCGCTGGTCGTGCCATTGGCGGGCGTCACCGCCACCGCGCTGCCGTTATTGAGCAGATTGCTCAGCGAATCCGCGCTCTTGATCTGCACCGTGCAGCCCGACGGGGAACCCGTAATCCCCGCAAACGTGAAGAACAGCGTCCCGTAATTCGAAAACGTCGAAAGCCGCACCGGCGAAGCGCTCGAAGCCGTCGCCGTGGCCGCCGCCGCGTTCAGCAGATTCGCATAGTTCAGGCTGATGATTGGGTCGCCCGGCACATATTTCGATGTCGCCTGATCCCAGATGGGAATCTGTCCATCCGCCGAAGGCGCGGCGGAATTGTTCAGCCCGCCGTTGGTGATCGGAAGGATGCCCGCCACGTCTGCGGTCGCCAGGCCCACTTGCCCCCAAGCCGCATCGGTGCCGTCGCTGCGCAGAAAACGGTTCGCACTGCCCAGAGCCAGCAGCGACCACGTCGGCGACGCTCCCTGGCCGCTCATAATCGCTCCGCGCAATACTGTGCCGGGCGTGGTGTCGGAATGCGTGGCGGAGAGTAGGTTGTGCGCGGAGCCTGTCCCACAGGCGGCCCAAAGCAATCCTAAAGTCTGCGCGCTGTCCGCGGTCAGACATTGCCCGTTGGCCCCCACAGGGAGGCGCGCATCCACGGTACTGAAACCGTGAACGTCACCCTTGGTGGTGAGCGGGCTGCTGCCGGTCCCGCAGGAACCCCACAGAATCGTAGTCGCTGAAGCAGTGAGACATTGCCCGTTCGCCCCGCGTGCAAGTCGCGCTAGGGCGGGCGTGAAATTCGCAAAGAGCAGGTCGCCTTCCGTTGTGAGCGGGGTCTGCCCGATGGCCAAACTGCCGCTCAGATTCGAGAATCCCGGCTGCGCCTTGGTAATTGCTCCACTCGCGCCGATTCCGGTCAGGAAATTGTTGGCCGCGCCGGTATCCGGTATGACCGTGGTCGAGGCCGCATTCGCAACCGTGACGGTGCGAGTCGTGGCGGTGGTGATTCCAGAAAGGTCAAACTGCGCGATTTTTGAGGTATCCGTGGTGTCCGTAAGGCTGAAATTCGCGCCCGCCTGAAACTTTTGGAGAAAAGCGCCGAACGTGTTGGCCTGGCCGGTATAGACGATGGTTGCGGGAAGCTGTCCGGCTGTAGCGGAGCCACTGAGATTCGAGAACGCTGGTTGGGTACATCCTGGGGTCGCCGCGATCTGCGTAGCGAAGAGATTTGCTCCGCACGTCGCTGGAAAGCTGGATAGCGCACCATAGTCAATAGCTCCAGTTCCAACTTTCGTCAGCAATCCGGCATTCGAGACCCCCACACCGTTTCCGTTCACTCCGAAGAATGCGGGCTTTGCGGCCGAGCCGGAAGCCAGGTTCAAATTGAGGAGATAGCCAGTTCCCGTGTTATTCAGCGTATCGGTCAGGTTGAAGAGATTCACGCCCGCGCCCGTTGCCGCGCCCCAAGTCCAAAGCGTCGTGCGCGTGGTCATGCCGAGCGACTGATTGGCGAGTGGATCAGTGAGCGCATCCCAGCTTGCTCCGCCTCCACCAGTCGGCACGTTGCATGTGACTTTGGGGATGGTGAATGTGCAGGTAATTCCTCCGCCAGTGAAATTCACGGTGGCTATTCCGCCTGCCCAGGACTTGATGGTGGTTCCTTCATCCTGCACTCTTACGGCATCCACCTGCCCGAATGCGGCTTTCGCGCACAAGAACAGCAAAGCCAGAAGCATCGCGACCCGCCATGCCCATTTCGCCCATTTTTCCATGCGTGTATCGGGCGCAATCACCGACTTCACTGGCATAGGAACCGTCTTGCATAGCAAGCGGGCCAGGGCACGCGCTCCGTATTCTTCTTTTGTTTCCTCCGGATGCTGCCGTTTCGCTTCATATAACGAGGACAGAAAATCATTCTCCTCAATTTCCACGGGCGCTTGAATGTCCGGGCGTCCCATCGCTGCCAGAAAGCGGCGGTCAATCTTCGAGAATGTTTCGATGCGCACTAGCGTTCCTCTTTTGCGAAGCTCACCGAACCCGTAACCGTCGCCACATAACCAATCGTCGCCCCAGGCGTCCACGAGCCTTCAAAAGACTTGAAAAGAGTTTTCGAGCCTGCTGGCCGTCGCACCGGCGCATCGTTTTTTGTCGGCGCATACACGTCATAATCAGTTGTGCCCGCTTGTGCGTTCTCGTAGATTTCCACTTCCTTGCAGGAACGGGCTACGACAATCGGCTCCGGTTCGCCTGCGGCATCTACCGTGAATGTTTCCGTTTTCATTATTTTCCATCCTTCGCGGGAACTTGATAAAACCATAGGGACGTGCCAGAAACACCTTGCGCACCAGGAAGTAGCTTCTTGACGACAGTTCGCACTGATTCCCGGTCAAAGTCGTGCCCACAAAGCAATCCATGAGGCTGAATCGTCTCTTCCCAAGCGCGAATATCCCGCTCAACGGAATTAAAATCATGCGCTCCATCAATGAAAACCATGTCCGGCTCTGCAATACGCAGATAAGCCGGAATGTTCCCGTGGTTCGCGTTTACAACCTCCACGCGCTTGGCGGCGATATGGTCCGCGAGATTCTTGCGAAACTCTGGCTCAATCAGCGCCTGTTTCTCGGGACTCCAATCCAGTTCCGGTGGTCCTTGCCAGTTATCCACCGCGAAAATGGTGCCCTTTGTGTTATCCGCCAGTGCCCTGGTGGATCGGCCAAAGCATGAACCAAGTTCCACGATGCGTTTGTGCTGAGAGGCTTGCTCAGCCAGCCATTCAAGTTCCGAAATGCTCATCCAACCTTCGATGCTGGCTGCGCGTTCCACCTGCAAATGTTCGCGGGCTCCGCCGGGCAAATGCAGCAGATAGCGGTGATAGTTCCCGGTGAATGCCTTGCTCCCCACATGCTCGAAATCAATGTCCGGGTAAACCCACAATCGCCCGCCCATATCGCGCCATCGTTGGCAAAAAGCGTAATCCTCTGTCTTGAATTTCGTGCCAAACACGCCCATCCCAAAGAAGTCGTAAGCCGCAGTGAGTTCCGCACCCATCACTCTGACTATGCTCTCCTCATATTTCAGTTCGGGATAGGCTTCGGCGAGTTTTTCAAAGACGATGCGCTTAATTCGCCCAAAGCCAACAGGCACCAGGAGACCTTCGATCAGTCCATCCTGTCCCATCGGAATGCGGTCCTCCGAAGTCTTGATGACTACCGGCCAACCAAGGTCATCCCGTTTTAGCGGATAAATCCCCACCACAATTCCTTGTGGCTTTTGGAGTATTTTCAATACCGAAGAGGCGTCAAATTTCAAATCCCAGTCAATGAAAAACAGGTCCGTAGCCTCTGGATCGGCCATGAACATAGCCACCAGGATGGCCCTTGCTACAGGAAGATATGGGCAATCCTTGACAACGAATTCTTCGTAAGGAATTTTCGCTTCATTCAGAAGACGATATGTGGCGACAAGACTTTGATGGCATTCGGTCTTGATCTCTCCGGTCAGTGCAGGAATGCAAAAGACAACCTTCATTCGATCTCCAATTTGCGGCAGAAGGGCCATGCTCGCGCACAGCCCCCCGCCATGTTGTTAAATAATCAGGCCGTAGTTGAGCAGCGCCGTGCGTATCGCATTCGCTAATGCTTGCGTTGTGGTAGCGTCGGTGCCTGCCGCAGCTGAGGCTTGCTGTGCGACCGGTGTTGCGCCATAGAAACTGAAAGTTTCACCGGCTGAACACGCGCTCGTTCCATCTGGATTGCCGTTGCTGAGGAATTCTCCTGCTGGCATAGTTCTCTTCCTTTCCGACGGCTAAGCCGTCATTCGGCTATTTGACTTAACCATCGGCATGCAAGACGCATGCCAGTTGCGGCCTAATGACCCTGTAGCCGTAGAGCACATCAATGCGGGAAAGGAACTTCCCGTTGACGATGTCTCCGGCGCGCCATACTCGGCACGACACATTATCCACAACCTGGGTGTCGCCCCACGCGCCGTACTTGGAAGGATTCTCCAGGTCGGCGAATGCAACCGCACAGAAATTGCGGTTGAAGTAGAGGGAACGGTTGGTTTTTTCACTGGCTCCCGCTCCGAGCTTGACCACTGCCCCAACGTTGGTCGGAAAGCCGCTGCAATTCTGGCGTGCTCCAGTGGCTACCAGTGAAGGACTGATTGCCAAACTGGTTGCAGAAGCTCCCGAATTGGCCGTGATGACAAACTGCTTGAGATAGCCAAGGTCCGCCTTCGTTTCAGGATGTACCGCATTGCATCCCGCAAACGTCACACGGTCGCCCACGACGAACGTAGTCGTACCCGTTTGTACTGTGATGGTTGCCCCCTGTTGGGTAGCCCCGTTCACCGTATAACCAGTGGCTTTGGCCGCAGTGCCAGTGGTCAGGTCAGTCAGGTGCGTGCTGTTGCCTACCCAGCCCACGCCTGCAACCAAGCCCACCATGCCGTCCTTGTACTGCGCCCCGATGGTCCCGCCGGGAACGAACAAGCCTTTCACCGCATCCACGTATTTCGTGGTGTGGGTGGGCGAAAGGAACAGGTTCAGGTCATCCTCATCATCCGGGGCCAGGCTTTCGATCAACTTCTGCCTTCCCTTCATAATGTCGAGGAACGAAAAGGCTGCGCCGTCGCTGTCCACGAAGTTGGCAACTGAGTTCGCGGAACCGCCGATGACATCAGCCTCGATGTTGGAAACCAGTACCTTGACCGCCGGCTCGATGATGCGTTTGGAAAAGTCCTCGATGGATAGCGAGAGATCGCTGTCCGAAAAGGCCATGTCCACGCCCTTCATCGTTGCAATGGTCAGGGTTTCGTTGGTTTCTGAAGTGTCCTGCACGTTCATTACCGTGCCCGTGCGGACGCTGTACTCATTGGGCAAACGGATTTTGATTGACCCGCCACCCTTGCGCTGCCCGTCAGCGGCATACTGCGCATCGTACTGCTGGTTGATGCGCTTGAGGAATTTGCCCTTCTGGTGAAGGACGACCGCGACCGCTCGGGTTACTGCGGTCGGAGTCAGGATTACGTTTGCCATAGCTTACTTCGTCTCCATTTTCTTCAAATACCGCTTGCGCCATTCCTCCGGTGACAGGTCATCCCGAAGGTCTCCATCATCCCTCGGAGCGACCTTGCGGATCGGTGTTGGCGGCTTCGGTACTCGCGGCTGTGGCGGCTGTGCTTCTCCGCCCGTTGTTTCCAATGCCAGACGCTCCTCGATGCGGCCCACGGCAATTACCGCTTGCGTCGGATGCAGCGTGAAAAGTCTCCGCGCTTCCTCGGGATGTTGCCCGAGATAGTAGAGAATTTCCGGTCCTGCTTCGCTGTACTGAATCGCATGGGCAATTGAATTCGTTCCCGGGCCTTTTGACTCCTGAAAGCTTTCCATCGCTTGCGCGGTCACTGCTTCGTAGTCGGCATGCTTCTCCTGCGTGGTGGACTCGCGTTCGCCCCACTCCGCACTGAGAATTTCCGCTTCCGATTGCTGTGTGCGCGCCTGCTCGGACTTCTGGATTCGTTCTTCCACGCCGCGAAGGGTATCCCGTTTCACCCATTCGTCCCGCGCATCCAGATATGCCTCGGTGGTCTCAAAGTCGGATGGATTGGGCTTCGTCGGCGATGCTGGCGGGCTTTCCCTGGAAGGCTGTTTGCCGTCGCTGCTCAGAGCTTTGCTCTTCCAAAACTCCGTTTCAGCTTCAGCCAGCCTCCTTCCCCTGGTCAGCTCGTCAATGCGTCGCTGTACACCGCCTTTTTTGGGCGGCTCTCCGCCTTCCCCTTCCGGCTTATCGGGTTGCGTCTCGCTCTCCGCGGCTGCCGAAGCTGCGTCCTGTTCCGTCTTTGCCGCTTTCGCGGCAGACTCGGCTTGCTGTTCTTGCTCAGTCAATACTGGGTCTGGCATCGTGTCCTCCGATGGATTTATTTCCCGGTGTTTGGCCCCTTCCGGTAAGGCTCACTGCAAACTCGTTTTAGCTCGCTCCCGCTTCTTGCGGAGGCGCCACTTCTTGCGGAGGCGCCACTTCTTGCGCGGCGGAAGCCATCGCGGCCTCATGGGCATGCTGATTGTCCTGCACCGTCAACGCCCGCCCAGTTCCATGCAATTCCTTCCAAATGTCCCGGTACATCTGCGCCCGTTCATTCAGGTTTTGCGCTTTCGTGGTTATTTCCGCGATGGTAATCTGCGCCTCGATCTTGTTATTTTCGATGCGTTCCTTGCTGTCCAGCTCCATCTTCTTGTTCTCGATAATCGAGTTCTTGGCGTTGAGTTCTTTGGTGAGCAGTTCGATCATTTGCCCGCTCTTCGCCATCTGCTGCTGCACTTCCGGCGGGATCTCCGGCTGTCCTTCCTTGGGGTCTTGCAGGTTCGGCGGTAAGGATTTCTTGCGGCGCTCGGCAATCTCCTGCGCATAGGGCACATCCAGCGCCTTGTAAACAATATCCGCGGCGGTCTCCATCAATCCTTTATCTACGCCAGCTAACTTCACCAACTGCTCGCTGGCCTCTTGCCGCTTGGTTTGGAAATTCGGTCCGGCCGTGCAGACCACGTCATACTTTCCCGTGGCGAAGTCGTAGCGTTTCTGTTTGCCATTCTCCATGAACGCCTGATTGATCTTCGCCACCTTTTGCGAATCATCCTCGCCTACGATGCGCACCACGCGTGGCCCGGTATAAACCTTGCCAATCAGGTCCACCAGCATCCTTGTGCTATGCGTCACGGAAAGAAGCAGATTGTCCTGGAAATGGAAGTTTGCAGTATCGCTTTGCTGCTGCCGCGCTAGAATACCCCTCCCGCTCGTCTCATTCGATCGCTGCCCCATCGCTGAATCATAGAGACTCGTTAGTGCCTTCAAATCCTCCGCGGCAAGCATGCGAGCTTCGGTCATCGCGGGGATACTAACGTTCGGAGCAAGTCTTTGCGGGAATGGCGCAGGCTGGCCATTGATGGACACGGCCTTAACTTCGAGGATTTGTTGCCGATTCAAATTCTTCCACTGCTCCTCGTTGCCCTCGAACTGGCCTTCGTAGCCGACAACCTGACCCTTCGATGAGTCCACCGCCTCGGTCTGGTCGGAAATCAGCTTGTTCAACTGGCGCTGCGCATCTTTCAAATTGCGCACGATGCCCTTGAGGATCACCTTGCCGTTGACTGTCAGTTCATGCCCCATCACCTTCACGATGGGGATTTGCGGGATGGGCCATTCCGTCTCATCCAGAATTTCAAGCGCGTTGAACTTGTACCACTTCACCGTCGGGATGCGCGTGTCGCGGCGGTCATCCTCGCCCTGAGCAATGTTTGGCTCATCCTGCTCGCTCAGTTCGCTTAGGAGCCGCTCCGAACCATCCAGCATCTTCACCAGCACGTCATCCGCGTATTCCTTGACGTAGTATTCCGCTACCCGGATGCTGTCCTTGCTTATCCAGCCCGCTGGCTGGTCACCAATGCTGGACCAATCCGCCAAACTTGCCGCACCCGACTTGCCATGCTCCGCTTCATACTCCTCGCGTGACAAATCCGTGAACACGAATCCGAACTCAGCATCCGAGCCATCCGGAAGCAGATGCGGGCCAAGATAGACCTGGAAAGGATTGCTGATGCGTTCCAATTTGACATCCTGATCGAACGTCAGTGGATGGCAATAATCCGTATTCTGCCGCCAGTAACCAAATCCCATAGCCACCGCGTAGAATGCGGCCGTATCGTAAGCCAAGGTTCCTTTGGAGTTGTATTCGATATTCCGAATCACGCCTTGCATGACTTCGGCGGTGTCCACATCACCCTTGTCGTCCACCGGAAAGACTCTCGCGCTGATGCGGTTCTGGCGCTGTGCGTTAGAAATGTGCTGCACGAATTGGTCAATCCGATTCACTACCAGGGCCGGTCGCTGGTCCCGAGCGCGTTCCCGAAGAGCTTGTTCCGTCCATTGATCCCCGGCCAGAAACTCCAAGTCATCCAAGCATTGACGCCGAATCACAGCCTCGTCGGCCGCGACGCGCTCGAAGCGTTTTTGAGCTTCGGCAATCAGCTTTCTGGCGCGAGTTTTGTTCTTCTCGTCCATCATCTCATCCAGCCAAGCCCACCGCCGCCCATCGGAATTTCCTGTTCGATGCGCCTTGGTTTTGGCGGGGCTACCTTCACCGCAAACGTCATCGCCAGCATGTCTCCGCAGTCGGGAGATGCCAGCCCGCGTTTCTTCATATCGTCTTTTTTCTCTAATTGGATTTGCTGCTTGGCGCTGAATCCATACTCAGGAGACGTGAGGTCTGCTTCCAACTCGGGGTCATCGGGTATCTCGGAACCGGATGACAGCCAATCACGTAACAATCCCCATATTTCAGCTCGCCGGTTGAAATAAGCATTTGTATCGTTAGCTGCCGTCCCACCGTGAAACTCGAATAGTCGCTTTCCGAAGCCTCGATGGTTAAGCTGGTCAATGACCCCCGCTCCAAGTCCGTCACCGTCAACAACAAGTGCATCGGGATTCTCCTCCTCCAAGAAATGAATCAGACGCTCGGCGACGAAAACAGTGTCCTTACCCCTCAACTTCTCCAGGATTTCCGAATGTCTCCCCTGGCGATAGCCGATGATCGTTTGATCTTCCCCGAAGCGCGCCACATCGCATGACATGATTTTAGGAAGGGACTCATATCCCTCCGCCTTATAATGTCGGGCAGCTGCCACCACATCAGACGGGATAAACTGGCTGGACCCAGCACGCGGGAACTCGCCTCTAACTCTGACACGCACGAAGTCAGAATCCTCGCCATAGTCGGCAATCCACTTCTCAATCTGCCCTTTGTTGGTGCCTTCGACGGTGCGGGAATCGATTTGAAATGTCTTCCAGCGATGCTTGAAACGGCCAAAACATTCTCGGAAACGGCCCGTGTTCTGCGTTGGGTTGCCAAACGCCAACCAGATAATCTCTGTGTCCTCGTCGGTCAGCGCCCCTTCCGCTACTTCCCACACAGGGTCTTCTATCGCGCTCGCCTCGTCGAAAATGACCACAATCCGCTTGCCCCTGTTATGGGCACCGGCAAAAGCCTCTGTATTGTGAGCGGACCAGGGAATAAAATCAGTGCGCCACAGCTTGGCGTGTGTCTCATCCTTGGCTGTGATGCTGGTCGCCTTAAGTTCCCACCAATGCGCATTGATGCTGCGCGAGAACCATTTGTGGACCTCTGGAACGGTCTTGGTGGCTAACTGAGTCCCTGTATTAGCGGTGACAATGACCTTGCAATCGTCCGCCGTACTCATTGCCCAATCTATGACCATACCCACCAGAGCTGATTTGCCGATGCCGTGCCCTGATGCCACAGCGACTCTCAGGGGCACATATCGATCATCTCCCATCAGATGATCGCCAATCAGCCCCAGAATCGCCTTCTGCCACGGCCGCGGACTCTCCGCATAGGCATATTCCGCGAATCCTACCGGGTCATCGCACAGATCTCCTATGTCCTGCGCCAGTTCCAACTCTGGGTTAATCCCTACCGCACTATCCATGCTTTCTTTCTCTTTTCCCGGCGCTCCCGAATCGTATCCACCAGAACCACGGAGATGCTTCCGTCCACATTGACAGGCTGGCTCACTTTGCCTTCGGTGCGCTCCGCCATCTCCCGCGCCATCAAAACAGTCGCCATCCGCCCACCCGTAAGCACCTTGAGAAACGATTTTTTCATCTTTTTGCGGTTCTCCGGGTCAGCAAGGATTTGCTCGTACATCTTGGTGATTAAAAGTTTTTTGGGTCTGCCTGAAGGATTCCCAGATACACCTTTCTGGAAGCGGTGGCCCTTTACGCGGTCAATCAGGCTTGCTTCTGGCTTGTTACCTTCGGGCAGCTGCGCTTTTGATACGGGGTCCATCTAATCCTTCACTTTCTCCGCAAACAAGGCCATTGGGAAGCTCCAGGAGCGGCGATATCGGGTGCCCATGAGGTTTGCTACCTGCCTTATGGCGTTCATGCTCCCCACACCGGACTTGCCCAGTCTTTCCGCTGGCACGCCTTCTGCCATGCGTTATGCCTTGCACGCGCTCGCCGCATTCTTGGAGCCTGTCTCTGTGGTTTGGCCGTCTCAATATGAGAATCGGCCATGTCGTTGGAAAGAAGCGCTCTCTCGATCGCTACAAGCGCGTGCAGGGGCTTTGGGTTCATACAAGCTGCAAAACGAGCGGTCCATTCTTGCCGCTCATCTTGGGTAACCAAATGTCTAGCTTGCCTTGAGGCATAACGCGCTGGTCGCGCCTATAAATTCTCCGTTGCTCAAGGACATCTTCCCAGTCCGCACGCTCTGCGCGCACCTCAGCGATAGCTTGAGATTTGGGGATATAACCGGAGAAGGTGCCGTCTTGGAGATGGACTGCCACGTTGCGTCTGGACATGGGGGCGCTTACTATTGGACGCCTGATTCGCTCCGGCGTCGAGCTGGAGCGGGCCGGGAGGTGGGCCAGCCCGCTCCGCGTTGTGGTCCACTCGTCTTTCTGCTATTGAGATAAATGCAAACGGATTCCTTGTCAAGGGGCAAGTGAGATTTATTTGTAAGGCGAACGGAAAGCGAATGAAAAAATACCCTAAAATAACCCTTGACAAACTGTTGGGCCCAGTGTAATATGGTCCTGCAATCGAGACCGCTACCAGCGGCAGGGAGAACAAAATGAAAATCGCAAAAATCAGCATTGGAGACAATACGCGGGGATACAGTACGGAGGTTGTGGAGATCGGTAGATCATTGGTCATCCGCCAAAAGGCCGGGAATGTCCATGAGATACGGTCTGTCATCCGCCAATTGCGAGACCTAGCAAAGACACTGCCATCTCACACCTCAGCGACCAACATTGGACGGTATGGTTTCCGCGTCATTGCAACGAGCCTTTGTGGGGATAGTTATCCCGCGACGGTGGACATCTGGCGTTTTGGCCGTGATGTATCCTCGGAGCGCGTCGCTGCATTGGTATCCTGACCTCCGCCGGGCGCATCTCCGCGCAGGCGGGGCCTCTCGCGTGGTAGCGAGGCCGGGTAGGTAACCCCGGAATTTTTATGACCAAAAAATACGTCTACACCAAAAAAACTGGCCGCCCGCCCGGCGATGTTGACGCCCTCGCCAAACGCGAGGGGATCTCGCGGCAGGCCGCGTGGTATCGGCTACGCCGATCCACCGGCAAGCCGCCCGGCAGGCCACACAAGGAGAAATTAACCACATGCAACCAAAAAAAGTAGTCCTAGCCATCGAAACTGCGGCGGAAGCGGCAACTTGTAAGGATTACTTACAAGTTTCGTCACGCCGCGGTTCGGCGCAAAACATGTGTGACGAGTGTGATGGCTGTGGATGGGTGGAGGGCGGGCGGGTATTGCAGACCAAATGTAAACCGTGCAACGGCACTGGCATTATCAAGGTGATCGATAAGACTAAGCGAATACCTGGAAGGAGAATAAAATGAAATTTAATACAGCCGGAGAGTTCTACGAATTCTGCGTAAAACACCATGCCTGCAAGGAGGGCCTAGCCGCTATTTCTGGATTGACCGCAGCCGAATGGTGGGAGAAAACGAATCGTAGTGACTGGATGCTGTGGCTCATAGACGAGGGCGCCTGGAAATTTACCACTGAACAAGAGGACGACTATGGTACAAAACTCACTGCGCTCAATGACGACTACAGTAAGAAATACGCGTCAATCGATGACGACTACCATGCTAAACGCACTCCGCTCGCTGATGACTACAAGGCAAAACGCGCTGCGCTCACTGATGACTACGATACGAAATACGATTCACTAATTGATGACCGCGATACGAAACGCGCTTCGCTCGCTGATGACTACCGCGCAAAACTTGCTTCGCTCAATGACGACGATGACGACTACGGCGAGAAACGCACTCCACTCGATGACGACTACCGCGCAAAACTTGCTTCGCTCAATGACGACTGCGAGACGAAACGCGTTTCGCTCAATAATGACTACAAGGCAAAACGCGCTTCGCTCGATTACGACTACGGTGCGAAACGCAATCCACTCGATGACGACTACGGGACGAAATACAATTCGCTCAATGACGGCTACAAGGCGAAACGAACTTCGCTAATACGGTCAGTAATTGGAAATCCGTTCAAATAATAATTAGTGGAACTGGAACTCATCCGCGAGGCCATCATCGGTGCGCTTTTCGAGGCCCGCGATGCGGTCGTATTCGTTCACGATTCTGCTTAGTAGCGCCGCGGCCTCTTCCCGCTCGGCTTCCAACTGCTCAACATATTGAAATGCAACGGTGGTCTCGAAAGGCAGCAACATCATACCGTATCCTTCTTGCTTGCTACGATTGTATCTGGCGCGAATCTCACCTAATTGTTTGTCGTTCATGATTC
>Ga0315268_10003413_pt1 | contig 17522 bp, 17 predicted proteins | sample C1_top_MG_FD_204535 | JGI IMG/M metagenome (GOLD analysis project Ga0315268, IMG submission 204535) | Sediment microbial communities from Yellowstone Lake, YNP, Wyoming, USA - C1_top | ecosystem: Environmental > Aquatic > Freshwater > Lake > Sediment | place: USA: Wyoming | collected 2017-08-01
CCGGGACATTCGGGCACCGACGCCTGGCCCATCCAGGTGGCGCGCGAAGGCATCCCGACGGCGCTGCTCAGCATCCCGCTACGCTACATGCATACCCCGGTCGAGACCGTTGCGCTCAAGGACGTTGACCGCACCGGCAAACTGATGGCCGAGTTCATCGCTCACCTGAATGACGAGTTTCTCAAGACATTGACGTTTTCCATAGACTGACTGCGCTGGCGCGTCGGTCCATTCTTTGCCACAAGGAGATACAACCATGGACACTCTGCAACCTGCTGCGCCGACCAAGAGCAGACTGCCTACCGCTGTTGTGGTCATTCTGGTCGTGTTGGCTGCCTGCATTCTGCTGTGCGCCTGTGCAGTTGTCGTGCTGGCGCTTCTCGGCCCTGCCACCGGCAATGTATTCTCCAACATTATCGAACAGCTCGGCACGCCTGCGCCATGATGTGACCTGCATCTTGCGTGGTGAGAGTTCTGATTGCAAAGTATGCCTGCTGCGCAATACGCAGTGCGCAACGCGTTTGAGAGGTGCCCTTGATACTACAAGAACTTGCACAAGCTATTGGCGTCTCTGGCAATGAAGATGCCGTGCGCAAGATCATTGCCGATGCCGTGCGCGACCACGTGGATGAGTTGCACACGGATACCATCGGCAACCTGTTCGCCGTGAAAAAGGCGCGGCGCGCCAAGCGCGCTTTAAAAGTCATGGTCGCCGCGCACATGGACGAGGTCGGGCTGATGATCACCGGCTACGATGAGAGCGGTGGCTTGCGCTTCCAGCCTGTCGGCGGGATTGACGACCGCGTCCTGCCGGGCAAAGTACTGCTCGTTGGCCCGGACAAAATCCCCGGTGTGATTGGCGCCAAGCCCGTCCATCTTCTGAAAGGCGATGAAAGCAAGCAGGTCATCAAGATAGATGCGATGGTGATTGACATCGGCGCATCGTCCAAAGAGGAGGCGGAGAAGCTGGTCAAGCTCGGGCAGGTGGCCGCATTCGCCACCCGCTATAACAAGGTCGGGCGCACCGCCACCGGCAAGGCGTTCGACGACCGCGCCGGGTGCGCGGTGCTCGTCGAGCTGCTGCGCGGCGCACGCTTCCCGTTTGACTTTTACGGCGTGTTCACTGTGCAAGAAGAAGTCGGGCTGCGCGGCGCCCGCGTGGCGGCCTCGGCCGTGGAGCCGGACTGCGCGTTCGTCTTGGAAGGCACTGTGTGCGACGATCTGCCGAAAGACAAGGACACCAGCCCGACGACCGAGCTGGGCAAGGGACCGGCCATCAGCCTGATGGATCGCAGCGTATTCGCCGACCGGCGTCTGGTGGACCATCTGGTCGCCACCGCGGAAAAGCTGGGCATCCCTTACCAGTTCAAACAGCCCGGCGTGGGCGGGACGGATGCCGGCGCTATCGCGCGCAGCAGAACCGGCGTCCCGAGTGTGCCCGTCTCCGTGCCGTGCCGCTACATCCACTCGCCCGTCGCGCGCCTCTCGCTCGACGATTTCGATAATACCGTCAGGCTCATGCGCGAGAGCCTCAAGCGCCTCACGCCGGACCTATTGAGACGATAAACCAGAGCCCCCCGATTTCCGGGAGAAATCGGGGTTCTGAAGGAGAACCTTGTGAAAGACATTATCAAAAAACTGACACAAGCCTATGGTCCCTCGGGCTATGAGCACCAGATCCGCCAGCTCATCCGCGAGGAAATCCGCGGCCATGCCGACGAAATGCGCGCCAACGCACTGGGCAGCCTGATTGCGCTCAAGCGCGGCTCAGGCCGCGGCAAAAAGGTGATGCTGGCCGCGCACATGGACGAAATCGGCGTGATGGTGACCCATATTGACGAGAAGGGCTTTTGCCGCTTTGCGTCCATCGGCGGCGTGTTCCCGCTCACGCTCTTGGGTGGGCGCGTCGTGTTTGGCAATGGCGCTGTGGGCGTGATCGGCATGGAAGAAAAGCATTTCGAGCGCGGCAAGACGCCCCCGCTCGACCAGTTCTTTATTGACGTGGGCGCCAAAGACAAAGCGTCCTGCCCGGTCAAGGTGGGCGACGCGGCCGGCTTTCTCCGCCCGTTCGAGGACCTGGGAGACCGGTTGGTGGCCAAGACGATGGACGACCGCATCGGCTGCGCTATCCTCGTCGAGACGCTGCGCAAGCTGCGCCGCTGCCCGCACGACGTGTATTTCGTGTTCACAGTCCAGGAAGAGATGACGCTCGCGGGCGCAGGCACGTCGGCCTACGGCATTAACCCCGATATGGCGCTGGCTGTGGACGTGACCCTCAATGGCGACACGCCGGAGGCGAAGCACATGGCCGTATCGCTGGGCGAGGGGCCGGCGATCAAGGTGCAGGATTCCGGAATGGTCGCCCACGCCGGCGTCAAGGAGCTCATGGTGCGCCGCGCGGAACAAGCCGGGTTGCCCTACCAGCTCGAAGTGCTCTCCGGCGGGACGACCGACGCGATGGCGATCCAGATCGTCCGTGAAGGCATCCCCACCGGCTGCCTGTCTGTCCCGTGCCGCTATGTCCACTCGCCCTCCGAGATGGTAGATTACCAGGACGTGCAGAACTCGGTCAAGCTGCTGCTGGCGATTCTAGCAAAACCGATTGAGCTGTAACAGGTCAAAGATGCCAGACATTCGAACGAGGACATCATCGCCCCGTTCGATCCATGGATTTCGCTTTACAGTGACCGCATAGGCACGCTCGGCGGACTAGATTCAGATATGAACCTGTATGGTGGCATCGAGGCCGGAGGCACCAAGTTCGTCTGCATGGTCGGCAGCGGGCCGGATGACATTCGGGCCCAGGTGCGTTTTCCTACGACCAGCCCGGCAGAAACGATCGGCCGTGCGGCGGCTTTCTTCGAGGAGCAAGCGCACCGGGCGCCTATCGGGGCTATCGGCGTGGGCTCCTTTGGGCCGGTGGACCTTGACCTGGCTTCGCCGACATTCGGCTTCATCACGACCACACCCAAGCCGGGCTGGGCAAACACCGATATCGTCGGCATGCTGCATGCAGAGCTAAACCTGCCGGTGGCGTTTGACACCGACGTGAACGCAGCCGCGCTTGCCGAGCATCGTTGGGGCGCGGCTCAAGCTCTCGATCCCATTATTTACCTGACCATCGGAACCGGCATCGGCGGCGGCGTGATCGTCCGGGGCAAGCCCCTGCATGGCCTGGTGCACCCGGAAATGGGGCACATGCTCATGTCCCACGACCGGGAACTGGACCCGTTTCCCGGCGTGTGCCCCTTTCATGGGGACTGCTTTGAGGGGTTGGCTTCTGGCCCCTCGATGAAGGAACGCTGGGGACAACCGGCAGAGACACTCCCTGACGATCATCCTGCATGGGAGATCGAAGCGCATCACATCGCCCTGGCGGTGGCGAACTTGATTGTCTGCTATTCGCCTCGCCGGATCGTCGTGGGCGGCGGTGTCATGGAGCATACGGGACTGTTTCCACTCGTGCGATGCAAGGTGCAGCAACTCCTGAACGGCTACATTCAAGCCACACAAATCACCGAAAGGATAGAGGAGTACATTGTTCCACCGATGCTGGGCAATCAGGCGGGTGTCCTGGGCGCTATTGCCCTGGCGATAGAGCACTTGCATGTGCTTGGAGGTGCGTGACGTCCAAAACTTGCTGCTGCCGGTGGTTTTGGGCAAGCCGAAAGTGTAGCAAGACGAAAGAGGCAAGATTGCAAGCCCCTCGACTCGAGGGGCTTGCGCTTTAATCTGCCTCGACTATTCTTTTTCACGTCAATGCAACAGCAATACAGTTGCAATACAACGTAAACGGAACGCAGCCGCTTTTGGCGTTATGATAAGGGCTGAGGAGGTGCAACATGGCTCGTATCGAGGCGCCGTATGTGCAAGATCCCCCACTCTCTGTGGACGCCGGATGGCTATCGCGGGCCACGCTGGACGGCTTGGTCAACAAGCTGCGTCGTTTGCACGTAAACGTGACTGCCGAAGAACGACCGCACAGTCCCAACCGGACCAGTGACGTTCTGTGCTACCGCTTCAAGTCTCGGCACTTGCCCCCGGCGAGCCCGTTCAAGTAGGGGCAACCCTTGTGGTTGCCCAGGCAAGCCCCTCCACGCGAGGGGCTTTTTTGTCGCCTCGTCCCAGCCTTGGGTGTCCGCGATGCCTACAAGTCGGCGGACATTCTCTGGTGGGTGGTGACGATTTACAAGCTCGTGGCGTGGGCGCTGATTGCAGGTGTCATTTGGGAGGAGATGACGTTGCTGGGCTGGTGGGGGGATTGACGCTTGCCCCCATTCCTCCCCTGTCCGCGCAGCGGCGGTGTGCAAGCAGGGGCCGGGGATAATGGCAGTGAGGGTCACTCCCAACGATCAGTATTTCGTCTATAGTATCACCATCCTATGTAGAGTCACCCACGCGCTAAGCCCCTTCGCTCGATTGACTCGGGTCTTTGACTTTCCATCTACATACTTCACCCTCAAGTGCATCAACGCGAGACAACTTGACATCAAGGGTAATGGCGCGGTCAGCGTTTATGGGAAGACAGGAAGCCGTAATGAGCGCGTCGTCGAAGTCCGCTTTTATCATCGGGGTACGCTTGTCCGCGCTAAGGTAGACTTTCCCTGGTCCACCCACCAATATCTCCTCGCCTGTAGAGTTGATCGTGAGAGACCGCAGTTCCGACGGCGCACCGCCCCATCCACCAGTTCGCGGGGGATCAAGTTTTACGCGATCAAACCAAGTGCGGTCGATCTTTCCAGGCATCTCAAATGTGGCCTCGCATCGATGGAAGGGAATGACAATTTGTGCATCGACAGAAACTTCGGCATACAACTCAAGCATAAGCGACCAAGACAGTTCAAGCTTTTCTTGATCAGTGACAAGGCGATATCTCGATTCGGTCAATGTCAAACTTCCACCAAGGATCTCAAAGTTGAGAGACGCTTGCAACGGGGACAGCAGTCTCAACAAATCAGAGCGTGTGGCAGATCGAGTCGAGGTATTCTCCCGCCAAGGTACTTCCAACGCAACTGGCCCACCGTTCGGCTTGCCATAGGCAGGGTTCTTCACAACGAAAGGAGCCCGATCTGTTTGAAACAATAATGCCACAATGGTGGTGTTGTCTACAGGAATGCTATAGTCACTGAGCTGTGGAGCGAGTCCATCAAACTGCTCTTTGACCTTCTGGTACCAGTTCGCCAATTCCTCGTGCTGTGCTCCCTTCACCCCTTCCTTCTCATCAACCCCAACGAGCCACAATATCAGAGCACCTCTGGCAGCGTTAGCATGTCCAGCAATCAGCCGTGCAGCTTTTTCAGAAGCGATCCAGACCGATTTGAGTTCCACCCTGGAATCTTCGATAGGCTGGTGTAACTTCACGCGTTCGATGACATTTAGCGCCCAACTCTCAACCTGATGTGGTTTCATTATACTATCCTCACGCAGCACTTCTGGTTGGCGACTTCATCCTGCTCGCTTTCGCATGCTGATCCACTCAGGGCGTCTTCAGATACGCCAAAGCTTGGCTCTTCGTACTTTCGACAAGCACAGCCTTTATTACGTCCAAAGCAAATCCTCCGACTTTGGCCATGACGCCTTTCGCCTCATTCCATCAAGTGTCATCCCGCGCTGCATCCAAGAACTCGTGCTCTTGCCATGTGAGCCTTTTAGACATCCAGACGAGTTCACCGGGCGAAGAAAAATCCTCAGTCTCGATCAACACTGCTTCACACAGGAGCATTACATGGTAAGCAACCACTTATGGCGAATAGCCTTCGATATGGCTAGTAGTGAAATTCATTACACTGCATAGTGCTCGTAAATGTCTCGGTACTGATGATCACCCTTGCGGGCCAGCAGGTCAATTAGGGCAAGTGCATCGCTCCGGGAATCTTTGTGAGCAGCTGCCGCTTCGAAAATCTTGCGCGCTCTGTCGTTCCGATAAAACCAACTAGGCGAGGCCATTTGTTTGTGCATCAAACCGTAAAACTGTATCACTCTGACCGGATCGCGTTCAACCTCTTGGGAGAGATATTTCTCAATCGCCTCCCAGCCCAAGTCGTGGCGCTCGTAGCGCGAAATATGTGCCAATAACGCTTCCATCAGAGGCCATAGAGTGGCAATTGTCTCCGTCTTTGGCACAACAAGCAGTAGTTGAGCGAAATGTCTCATTTCATCGTCAAAGTCGGTAGAGTGGTTAGCAGCCGATGCTTCCTGCACACGCCATTCCCACAAGGCACGCACTTTGGGCCAATACTCGCCAAATTCAGATGGATGCTCTGCACAAGCGCGCCAACATGCCCAAGCGGCGCTGCCACGAGCTTCAGGCCGTGTTTGTTGAAAGTAACTCGCTATGAGACTGTCCTGACCAGCAGGTGTTCGCAGGTCATAGCCCGAAAGCAGATACTCCCAGACTAAATGGCTAGCCAAGTATCGTGCTGATCCAAAGAGTACTCGCGTCGCATAACCACGACTCAGATTATGAATTGCTCGCCGGTATCTGGGATGCAGTAGCTTGATCATATCAACAGGGTAAGGATTGAAGGCAACGAAAGAATCCCACGCCACAGCAAAGAACCAAATGGTCTCTTCATTATCACCTTCTGGAAAAATCTGATTGATATTCGACTCGACCCACTCCCTTTCCAGCCAGTAGAGCGCTAATAGATATTGACCGTAAACGGAATGCACAGCCCTGCTGGGATCTGTGCGCCGATCTAATTTTCTTGTCAGCGCCTAGCGGACAATTGGCTCCAGGCGTCCAACGCCATGGTCTTGTGAAGCAACATTTTTCTTTTTCTCGACGAGCTTGGCGTTGAACAAAGCATAGTCTATGAGAGCCGCCAACGCACTGGGGCGTACGTGGTTGAGAGCAACTGTAGCCGGGTCATTGTGCCCAGCCCAGCCTTCAGGCGGGCGATCGTCTGCCAGTTCAGGATCAGGGTCGTCCACCAAAGCAAGTAGAATATCGCGCGCGCGAGACAAGCAGTCCAGTGATATAGCACGCTCAGGATTTTTGAAGCCTACTTCTAGGAGTCGCACTATCGCAAGACGAACAGCAATCCAGCTTCTCTCAAAGGTACGGCTCATGTCCTGCCGTATGGCATCATCCGCAAGCAATTTCTCACTTAGCCCAATGAGGAGTTGCCACGGAATAGAAGTGACCTCTTTGGCGTTGGCAAACCGGCTCAATGTGGCATAGGCATACTCAGGGCGATGAGTACCAATGTCTATCAGATGATCTGCATACTTGTACGGGTCGGCGGCAATTACACCGGCTACTTCACCTGCCAAGCCAACGTAAGAAACGTGCTGTGGCCCTAAGCCTCGCTCTGGGCTGACTTGCCACTCTTTGACAAACTGAGTCAGCACATCTGGCGGCATCTCCGAGAGTTGTTGATCCGTCAATGGGCCAACTTCTTGTACCGAGAAACTTGATGTCCAACGTGTAAACGATGGATGTTCCGGCACGCCCTCTTCTGCAACTAGTCTGTCTAGAAACTCCTTGGGCTGGCCGGTCAGACCATCCCGAAGCATCCACAATCTGTCGCGGGTCCATGACTTGGTGTAGCGCTGCGCGTATTCCTCGGGGTCTATTCCACGGTTCGTGTGTGCCCAAGTAGTTAACTCTTCGACTTGCTCCGGAGGCGGCCCATTGATAATTGACCTTACAAGTATGTCCTGGTCGGCCGGAGTGAGATAGCGATACCCACGTTGTAGAAGCAGGAACAACTCGTGGTGGATATCTACATCACTCAGATTAGCTTCCTTTCCGAGTTCACTCACCACAAGCTCTGGATAGTTAGCAGGATAGGAATGAAGAATGTGAAGCCCTAATCGACGCAAGATTCCTAGACTTTCATTCAGATACTGTTGCACCAGCGTTTCTGCAGTTCTCGCATCTTTCTGAACCCAGGTCTCGAGTGCATCACGTAATGCACTCAACAGTTTGTCTTTACAAGAATCATTTCGATCCTGGTCCGTGTCCTCAATGGCCGCACGCCACCAAGATGAATTCTCATACTCTGGAGTCTGGGCCGCCCCAGCCTCTATCTTGAGAACAGCCCGCAAGTTGTCTTCCAATATCGACACAAGTTGTTGGATATCCAGGTTCTTCAGCAGATCAAATGCACTGGGTGCTCCTCTCTGGCCTTCTAGCACTTTATCCAGGCCAGGATTTGCAGGTATTCCAATCGCAAAGCTTATGGCTTTCAAGTCTGCTGGTGGGAATGGGGCAATGAGTGCGCGAAACAGGCTAAATGCGGCTTTAGTACGGCTATTGCGGGCCAGCAACAGCAAAAGTTCGGAAGCTTCACCCGCGATGGCAGTAACAAGCGCTGGATCGGCGAGCCACTCGGCAATCTTGAGGACCGCAGTTTCCGCTCTTTCTGCCGAGACGTAGCAAATCGCTCGTATCGCTTGGGACTTGTACCAGCTAGGGCCAGTGACAGACTTGACGTGCTTGACCACGATATCCGGAACCTGGCTCGCCACAGTCACAAGATAATCTTGGACATCCCAACGTGGCAGCATCACACCCTGTTCCGTCTTTTGTGGTTCAGGGGGAGTCGCAAAAAAACCATGTTCCCATAGGATATGGGCCCAAGCGGCACTCGGGCCGCTCCGAAAGAAGTAATTTCGCAGGTCCGGCCTGGATTGAAGCATTTCCAATACGACTTCCAGTGTAGTAGCATATTCAACGATGTTTTCCCATGTATGGAGTTCATCGAGTAGTGCTGCTTGTTCGTAAAAACCCACTCGATCTGACGTTATCAGTGCTTCGTGCAAATACTCTGCTAATTCGTTTGCTCGTCGCTGACGGTAAAGACGAAGCACCCACACAAGTGCACTACTCGCTCGATGTCCGGCGATCCCCTCTAAAATCCTTGCAGGTGGAACGGCTCTATCGATTGCTCCTTGTGCATAGAAGTAATACAACAGTTGCTCATGCCGGAAGCCATACAAGCCGTATCCAACGGCAACGATAAGACCACGGTTTTGCAGTCTCTTCACTGGTCTATCCTGGACACGTGGAAGAGTAAAATTAGATTTGCCAACGTCCAAGTTCTCATATGCCAGATCAACAATCCTCTGTATAACCTCAGCTCCCTCCAACCTTTCAAGAGTCGTACGATACTTTTCCAGCAGAGCGACTTTCCCTTCGACCTCAGCGATGCCAGCTTCTTCGGCAAGTTCAGCCGCCATACTAAGGTAAAAGAGGTTCTCTGAGAGCATTACCAGAGCATCAGAAGGTTTGGTGATCTGCATTTCCCTTAACAGTTCGACAACTCTTGGCCTATCTAATAGATGACTGGCTACAACATTGAATGCCAAGTCCCTGATCGCTTGATACTCGGACGAATCGAGGATACAGCTAACTGCCACAACCATTACATTGTTGAGGGTTTTCGCTGCAGCGAGAAGCTCGGTCGAAATTTGATATGAGGGCGTCCCGACAACACTGTCCAGTTGATCGATCACCAGCAAGCATTTGCCCACATGATGCGATAACTTTTCTAGACAATCGCGTAACGGTGGGTAAACTCCGACATAGTGTGCCAAATCTGTGAAGCTAACGACGGCAGACGAGAAGTTGCGCGCATTTAGAAACAGAGTCGGTATCCTACGGCGATTGGCTTGTCTGACTATCTCCGCAGCGATTCCGCTTTTTCCACTGCCACTTTCCCCTTCGATAAGTACTGGGCGTCCTTGTCCCAGGTGATCCCAAACTTCCGAAACCTCGCTTCGCTCTAGTCGGCGATTCAAGACGGGTAATGTGTCCTGGACACTACTCAGAGTCCGTCTCGTTGTCTTCTCGAATGCATTGAGAATCTCAAATACATCCCATCCGACCCACTGTGATAGACTCGACCCGGTGAGTTGTGCAACACCCGCTAAGAATGCAATCCATACACCACATTCAGTGACTATCAAGAAGAACCAAGCCCAAAAGCTCTGCTGAGGGAAGAAACGTACCATCAGAATTAAAAAGGCAACCATTGGGAGGACCACAATCGTGGCTACACTAGCCAGAGGCTTGACAAGATATTGCCAGCGATACATGCTTACTTCCCCTTGCGCTGGCGCTGATTGCGCCTGACGGGTTCTGGATCGCCCATCTCGCGTTGTGGCCTCTTCCTCTCCAATCACGCCCTGGTCGGCTCGCCGCCGGAATCTTGCGGGACGAGCTTGCCTACAAACGCGTGCTTGAGGATGGACTGCCGCAGACCTTCTGCGCGGGCCAAATTCACGTCAATGACAGTTCCCATTTCCTGCAGCATGGACAGCAGGCAGGCGGAGACCGAAGCGTCGGCGTGACGCAAGCGGCCTCTCGTGCTACACTCCCCCGTCATCCGCCCGCGTCGGCTCGACCATCGCCCCTGGTGCTCTAACACGAGGAGCGGCTTGATTCTATAACACCCTCGCAAAAACGCAAATAGGGGCCGTTGGGATGGCGGTGAACAACGCCAAAGTGTGTGCACCCCCTAGTTTGCCCCAATCTGGCCGCGCGAGCCAGCGTGGGCCAGCGCATGTCAAGCGGTGGAGAGTTACGCGGCCTCGCAGAAATGATAAGGCCCGCCAGGTGCGGGCCTTTTTCGTTCGTGGAAGCGCATCTACTTGCCGGTCAGATGGTAAATCCAGTCTGGCGCCCAGAATGCGCCATACCCCATCCCTCGCAGGATGATGGAAACCACCAGGATCGCAACTCCCAGGCCAATGAACATATAGTCGCGCCGTTCATAGTGCAGTTCCCGCAGCCAGGTGCGTGGACGCACCCCAAAGGCGCGCAGATCCATGGCGTCAATCACTTCTTCTCCGGTGAGAATGGATTGCATAGTGACCGGCACGATCAACGGAGCCAGGCGGCGTATGCGGCTGATGATGCCGCCGCTCAGGCTTTCCATCTCATAGCCGCGAGCGCGCTGCGCGTCCACCGTGATGGCAAAATCCCGCCCCAGAGTCGGGATGAACCGGAAGGCCAGGTCCATCGTGAACGAGGCTTTGTCGGGCAGACCCATTCGCCGAAAGCTGACGCCATACACGGACGGGTCTATCGTGTAGGGAATCGGCAGCGCCAGGATCGCCATCGTGAACATGCGTATCATCTGCGTGACGGCGAAAAAGACCCTCAGGGTAGTGATCGTGATGTGAATAGTCCAGTTGACGCCGGGGATTCTGAGAGTAGGAGTCTGGATAAGCACCGGAGAGGTATCCTGGAGCACCGACATCGGCCCGCCCCGACCGGAGAGCAGAGCGTTGACGCCGACGATGGCGACGATAAAGACCAGAAAGAATATCCAGGCTCGCCGGATGTCCTGCCATTCGATGCGCGCCAGGAGGTATAGAACGATGGACAGGACGAACAGGGGGAACAGAAGGCGAATGTCCCAAATCTGGGCGATGGCGAACGAGGCGAACAGGCAAGCCAGAAAGATCAGCCTGGCGCGTGGGTCAAGCCTCTGAATGATTGTATTGCGCGGCCGATACTTCCAGGCTACCAGCATTTATCTGCCTCGCCTCGAAACCACCGCCTGATAAGCCACCATCAGGATGGGCAGCAAGATGATCGTCACGATCGTATTGCCGACGACGGCCGGTACCCAGTAGCCTCCAATGGCTGTGGCCCAGTCAATCCCGCCGGTGAGCTTTTCCACTACGGAGGCGAACAACATGCCGACGAGAATGCCGACGATGCCCATACCGGCGGCGATGGCGATGTCCTTCACCTTGCGATAGTCCCGGATCATCAGCATGGCAAGGCCGGGGATGAGCCCCATGATGCCGTTGCCGAGATCCCAGTGCCACCAGAACCCAAAGCCGCTGATGGCGTCGCCCAGGATATTGCCGACCAGCCCGGCAATGAATCCGACCCAGGGGCCGAAAGCGACGCCGAAGAAAATCAACACGGCCACCGCAGGGCGGAAAGTGATATTCCCCGCCGCAGGCAGGGGAACGACGTTGGTGAGCCACGATAGGACGCCATACAGTGCCGCTCCGATGGCGCCATACACCACCTGTCGAGTCTTGAATTCCCAAAGCTTGGTGTCGTTCATAGCATCTCTCCTTTTGGCTTGACTTGATTGAATGGATGGATAGGCTTGACCCACATGTTTTAACCCAATCGCGAGTGGAAAGTTGCTGCCTCCCCGGTTCGGTTTGTGCCATCCTCGGCGAGTCGCCTGCGGCTTCAATGGCCCGTGACATAGGCCGCCAATGCGTCGGCCGGCATGAAACGCCGTGTCTTGGGGTAAAGCTCGCAGTTCAAATAGAGCAGCGAGGTTGGTCGAACACGATAGCGCGCCAGCAAATCAAAATCTTGCAGCACCTCCTCCGGGGAGCCGTCGGCGACGATGCGCCCCTCCCCAACCAAAACGACCCGGTTGGCATACGTGACAGCCAGGTCGAGGTCGTGGGTGATGAACAGTGTGGCGGCAAAATTGGCGGTGAGCAGCGATTTTCCGCCCTCCGCCGCCACTCCGCATAGCGTTTCCATGAAACGAGTGTAATTGTAATAATCCTGCCCGGCGGTCGGCTCGTCCATGATCAGAATTTTTGAGCGCATAGCCAACACCGCAGCAATCGTCGTACGTTTCTGCTGGCCGAACGACAGGCCGAGTGGCGGGTAATCCTCCAGGCCGGTGAGATTGAGGGCAAAGATGCCCTCTGCCACGTTCCGCTTGATTTCTTCGGGTGAATACTTGAGATTGCCGGGGCCAAAAGCCAATTCCTCACGCACCGTCGGCGCGAACAGCATGTGCGTCGGGCTTTGAAAGACATAGCCGACCGTCCTGGCAGTTTGGGCCACGCTCATCTGGCGGGTGTCTTTGCCCTCGATCAGCACTCGTCCCCTCGTCGGCTTGAGCAGCCCAATGGTGTGCTTGACCAGTGTAGACTTGCCGGCCCCATTCGGCCCCAAGATGGCGATCAGGTCACCTCGCCGGATTTCCAGGTTGATGTCATTCAGAACCGTCGGCCCGTCGCCGTAGGCAAATGAGACATTTTCCAACGCCACCAGCGGCGGTTCGCCGGACGGCGAAGGAGCCGGGCGATAGACGGCCTTGGGGGTCTCGCCCAACTGCCGAACACGCTCCACCACCCATTGGGCCGGGAGTTTGACCTCGTGGTGGTTAATCTGTGTGGGAAGGGTCGTCACCGGCCCCAGGTAGCGCACCTCTCCCTCCGACATGTACAGCATCCGATCGGGGCGGGCTTGCAGAGCATCCTCCACCCGGTGTTCGATCAACACAATCGTAGCGCCCTCGTCGGCCAGCCGCCGGAAAATGGCGAGCGCCTCGTGGGCCGAAGCCGGGTCGAGCGAGGCCAGCGGCTCGTCCAGCAGCAAAATCGAGGGACGCATGGCAAGCAAACCGGCCAGCGCCACCTTTTGTTTTTCGCCGCCGGAAAGTGTGAACGTTTCTCGGTGGCGCAGGTGCTCCATGTTCAGGCGTGTCATCACCTGCTCGATGCGCTCGCGGATTTCCTCGCGCGGCAACCCCAGGTTTTCCGGGCCAAAGGCGATCTCGGCGAGCACGTTCGAGGCGACGATCTGGCGTTCAGGGTCTTGGAGCAGGGTGCCGATCACCTGCGAGATCTCGACCAGCGACATCTGAGAAACTGGGTTTCCGTGCAGCAGCACCGAGCCGGTGCGTTCACCTTTGTAGCTGCGCGGAATGAGGCCGTTGATGCAGCGGGCCAGGGTGGTTTTGCCACAGCCGCTCGCACCAGCCACTAGCAGCAGCTCGCCAGGTTTGAGCTGGAACGAGACATCGTGGATGGCCAGCTCGGGGCGGCTGTGGTAGCGGAAAGAGAGATTTTCGACGATCAGAGCGTAATCAGTCATTGGATCCCAGTCACTGTAAATGGTTCTGCAATTTTGGCTTTTAGCCTCTCTGCTGCGCTGCCATTGACCACCGACACGATCAGGTTGCCGGTGCTGCCCAAGAGCGCCACCAACTCTCCAGGGGCGCGGTCGCCAAAGGTTTTCACTAACCCGTGGATCTCTGCGCCGCACAGATGGACCGTAAGCTTTTCGGGCGCCGAGAGCCACTCGGCCAGGTGCTCCACCCGTATGTTGGAGGCCACGTTGCCAAAGTGATCAATGTGAATGACTTCGCCGCGCAGGCCTGTGGGAGTGCGATGGGGTTTGGGGAGGGCCAGGCGCACAGGGTCGGTGATGGGCGTGCCGACCGCTTGCAGAGTCTCGCCGTTAGCCAGGTGCGCCGCCACCGGGGAAAAGATGTCTCGTCCGTGAAAGACGTTGCTGACCTCGGGCAGCCAGAACTGCGGCTTGTCGAGATGCACGAACTCTAAGGGCCAGCCTTGCTTTTCGGCGTATTCCAGTAGCGACGTGACCACGCCGTTATCCGGGCCGACAAAGCGCTGCGTGCCCAGCCGGGCCGCAATGGGGCGGCGCGTTGTCCCAACGCCCGGGTCCACCACGGCAGTGTGGATTGTCTCCGGCGGAAAGTAGGGGGCCGACCTCGCCAAGATCAACGCCGCTTCGCGCACATTCTGCGGCATGATCAAGTGGCTGAGGTCTACAACCTGCGTGTGCGGGGCGATCCCCAAGATCACGCCCTTCATCACGCCCACGTTGCCGTCCTTGAGGCCAAAGTCGGTCATCAACGTCACAATAGTCATTGCTTGACTCCTGGATGACTGCAGCCAACGAGCCGCACCCTATCACTTGACGGCCGGGAGGCTCCGCATCAATTCTTCGTTAGAGGGATACTTGTCGAGCAACTGGAACAGTGCGGCGAGTGCGTCTTTAGGTGTGCGATTCGCCAACATCCGCCGAAGCTGCACAAGCCGGGCATAGTCCTGGGAGCTGTAGAGTCGCTCTTCTTTCCGTGTGCCGCTGGCGCGCACATTGATGGCCGGAAAGAGGCGCGCTTCGGCCAGCGCGCGGTCGAGCATGATCTCGCTGTTGCCGGTGCCTTTGAACTCTTCGTAGATGAGTTGATCCATGCGCGAGTTGGTGTCAACCAATACCGTCGCAATGAGCGTGACCGAGCCTCCATTTTCGATATTGCGCGCCAGGCCAAAGAAGCGGCGCGGAATATCCGTGGCCCCCGCATCGAGGCCTCCGGAGAGCGTGCGCCCCGTGCCCGCTCCCTGGCGATTGAACGCACGCACCAAGCGCGTGAGACTGTCCAACAACACCACCACGTGGCGGCCACACTCCAGTTCGGTGCGCGCGTGCGCCAGCATCAGCTCGGACAGTTCGATGTGCTCTTTCACGCTCTGATCGCTGGAGCTGGCAAACACCTCGGCTGCCACCGCGCGGCGAAAGTAGGTCACCTCTTCGGGACGTTCGTCAATCAACAGGACGACGATGCGTCCTTCGGGCGCGCTGGCCCGGATGCCTCTCGCAATTTGCTCCAGCAGCATCGTCTTGCCCGCTTTAGGCGGAGAGACAATCAGCCCGCGCGTGCCGCGACCGATAGGCGCGATGAGGTCAACGATGCGCGTGCTGGGGTCGCCCGTGATGCCCAACTCGAACCGCTGGGTCGGATCAATCGCGACGAGACTGGCCAGAGGCTTGCGCGCTTGAAATGCCGTCGGCTCCAGGCCGCACACCGATTCGACAGCCGTCAGTTCGAGCCCCGGCTTGCCTTGCCGCGCCGGGCCAGCGACGGTCGCGCCCTCGACGAGTTTATGTTCCCGTACGAGCCGTGCCGGGACGGTGACCTCGTTTGACGACGACCGCGTGAGGTCGCGCAACACGCCCGCACGCTGGCGGGTGAGTTGGAGAATACCACTGAATATCTCTGGCATGTCAAGCTCCAAGCGCCTTGGCGGGCGCGTCCTTGACTATCGCTTCGCCGCACTCGGCGCTGCGATGGGTGACGGTCGGGTTGACGGCCATCTTTGTCCTCCAGTAACTACTCAGCCGGTGGCTCAACCTTCACCACCAAGTCGCCAAGATACCATCCCCTGAAGGGGACAAGCGAACACACAAGACGATCTAGTTGCCTATTTGAAAAACTTGGTGGCTTGGTGCCTTGGTGGTTAGAAAATGTGACGGCCAGAGCAGTTACGCTCTCTCATGATATGTTTTGCGATCTTGGGCGGCGTCAGAATTCTATAACACCCTCCCAAAAATGCAAATCACAGCTCCATCGTAGGGGCGGGGAGACCCCGCCCCCACTGTTATCAGGGCAATCGCATCTAAATTGCCAGGCCGCGTCTGATGAGCGGCGGCTGGGTGTCCCCCTGCGGGAGCGCGGTATCGTCGGCATAGGTCATAATGAGTCCAGGTGACGTTTGGCCTTGACAAATTCTACCCTCTGGGATATAATTCAACAAAGATTGAAGTATAATCGTGGGAGATTTTGCCATGAAACGTGCTGCCCGTCCACCCACTAACCTGCCATCTCTCACCGACTGCCTTAAAGTGTTGGCTGACCCAACCCGCCTGGCGATCCTTGATTTGCTGATGGAAGGCGTGCAGTGCAACTGTTACCTGGGCGACCGGCTGGGCCTGACGATGAATTTGATCTCGCATCACCTCAAGGTGCTGCGCGAGGCTAACCTGGTGGATGTTGAGCGCGACCCTCTCGATGCGCGTTGGATGTACTATTCGGTGAACCAAAAGAAACTTGCCGAACTCCGCGAACAATTGTCGGCTTTCCTCGATCCCCAACGCATCCAACCTCGTCTGCCGGTGTGCGGGCCGCAATTCGTTGGCGCGGAGAGCGCACGCGTTACGAGCCGATGAGCGGCGTTCGCTTCATGTGTCGGACGCCATTTTTTGTGACTCAATACTTCAAAGGGGGTTGAATTACCTATGAGCGAGCCGATTGCATGGATCGAACCGGCGCCAGTCCCGTCCACGGACGGAGCGCGTGTGGAAATCTTTGATCCGCCGCTGTGCTGCCCCAGTGGTGTGTGCGGGCCAACGGTGGATCAGACCTTGCTGGATGTAAATGAGATGATTTTGACCCTCAAGGCCGAGGGCGTCAGCGTCGAACGCTACCAGATGGCGACCCATCCGGCAGCCTTTCTCAACAACTCGGAGGTCATGCGCCTGGTGCGCGAACAGCAGATGGCTGCGCTGCCTATCACCGTCGTGTGTGGGCAGGTGGCCAAAGTCGGCGCATATCCGACCCTGGCTGAAGTCAAATCCCATCTCCACGGAGCAATCGCGTGAATACCCAATTCATTTTCTTCTCTGGCAAGGGCGGCGTGGGCAAGACTTCGATGGCCTGCGCAACTGCCGTGCGTCACGCTGATGAGGGCAAACGCACCCTCATCGTCACGACCGATCCTGCCTCGAACCTGGCCGATGTGTTCGAGCAATCCATCGGTCACAAGATCACCCCTATTCAAGGTTTGTCCAATCTGTGGGCAATGGAGATTGACCCCGACCAAGCCACCGCCGAGTACAAGGAGCGCGCGCTGGCGCCCATTCGCGCCGTTTTCCCGCTGCAAATGGTGCAGGTCATCGAGGAACAGATGAGCGGCCCGTGCACCGCCGAAGTGGCCGCCTTTGACCGCTTTACCGACTTTCTGGAAACACCGGCTGCCGGTGACGGCGC
>Ga0315268_10003414_pt1 | contig 17520 bp, 16 predicted proteins | sample C1_top_MG_FD_204535 | JGI IMG/M metagenome (GOLD analysis project Ga0315268, IMG submission 204535) | Sediment microbial communities from Yellowstone Lake, YNP, Wyoming, USA - C1_top | ecosystem: Environmental > Aquatic > Freshwater > Lake > Sediment | place: USA: Wyoming | collected 2017-08-01
ATTGAGCTGAAACACGTGACCGGTCTCCGGGAATGCGGCGAAGATTTGGTTGACCTGATGGCCATACGTTTCACGCTGCTGCAGCGTCGCCGTCGGGGCGTTGAAGGAGGCGGCAATCAGCACGCCCTGATCTTCTTGCGGCGCCAGTTCCGACATCGACGTGCTGTAGAGGAAATAAATGCCTCCCAGTACCACCACGGCGAACACCGCCACCACCGCCCGGTAATTGAGCACGCCGCGCAAGGTGCGTTCATAGCGCGCGTGCAGGCGCTCGAACTGCCGGTCGAGCCAGATCACCAGATGATCCTGCCAGTTGCCGCCCTCGCGTTTTGGGGCGCGTAACAGGCGTGCCGACATCATGGGCGACAAGGTCAACGCGATCACCGCCGACATGGTCACCGCGCCGACCAGGGTAAACGCAAACTCGGTAAACAGCGCGCCGGTGAGCCCGCTCATGAAGCCGATCGGCACGTAGACCGCGATCAGCACGATGGTCATCGCAATAATGGGATTGGCCAGTTCGCGCGCCGCCTGAATCGCCGCTGCGGTCGGCGTCAGCCCTTCTTCGAGATGGCGGCTGACGTTTTCCACCACGATAATCGCGTCGTCCACCACCAGGCCAATGGCCAGCACCAGCGACAGCAAGGTAAGCAGATTGATCGAATAGCCCAGCGCCAGCATTACGGTAAAACTGCCGATCAGGGACAGCGGTATGGCGATAATCGGAATCAGCACCGAGCGCAACGAGCCGAGAAACACGAATACCACGATGGTGACAATGAGAATCGCCTCGATCAGGGTTTTCACCACTTCCTTGATCGAGGAATTCACAAACTTGGTCGAGTCGTAGACGATATTGGCGTTCAGCCCTTGCGGCAATTGCGCCTGTATTCCCGGCATCACCTTGCGCACGCGCGCCACCACGTCGAGCAGATTGGCGCCGGGTGCGACTTGGATCCCCACATACACGGCTTTTTTGCCGTCAAACGACACGCTGGAATCATAATCATCCGCGCCCAAGCTCACGTTCGCCACATCCGAAAGACGCACCACCGCGCCGTTTTGCTGCTTGATGATCATCTGTTTGAACGACTCGACCGAATTCAGCGCGGTCGAGGCATTCAGATTGATCTGCACCATCTGGCCCTTGGACTGGCCGCTCGACGAGAGAAAATTGTTGGCCGATAACGCGGTATATACGTCGGCCGCCGTGAGACCGACAGCCGCCAGTTTTTGCGGGTCGAGCCAGGCGCGCAGGGCGAAATTCTTTGCTCCCAGCAGCTCGGCGGTCTGCACGCCGTCGATCGCCTGTAGCTTGGGTTGCACCGCGCGCACCAGATAATCGGTCACCTGATTGGGCTTGAGCACGTCGCTGTAAAAGCCGATGTACATGGCGTCGATGGTCTGACCGATGCTCACCGACAAGGTGGGTTTTTGCGCCTGCGGCGGCAGCTGGTTGAGCACCGCGTTGACCTTGGTGTTGATCTCGGTCAGTGCTTTATCCGGTTCGTAATTCAAGCGCAGATTGGCGGTAATGGTGCTCATGCCCTGCACACTGCTGGAGGTCATGTAGTCGATACCATTGGCCTGCGCCACGGCATTTTCCAGTGGCGTGGTGATAAAACTGGCGACCAGATTGGCATCGGCACCCGGGTAGGCGGTGCTCACCGTGACCACGGCATTTTGCGTGTAAGGAAATTGCAGCACCGGCAGCAGGCCCATAGAACGCAGCCCCAGCACCAAAATAACCAGGCTGATGACCGACGCCAGTACCGGGCGCTCGACAAAAATATCGGTGAATTTGCGCAGGGTCGCGCCGGTAGCGGGACTCATTCGTCTTTTACCACAGGATTGGGGTTATTCGATGGCTGCACGCTATTGTTGACGAACACCGGCGCATTGTTATGCAGTTTGAGTTGCCCCGCGGTGACCACGGTTTCGCCCGCCTGCAGGCCACTGATCACCGCGACCTGATCGCCACGCGTCAGGCCGGTGGTAATAAAACGCTGCTGCACGGTCAGCGTCGGCTTGCCATCCTTGCCCTTGCCCGCCTCCTTGACGATGAACACGGTGCTGCCATAGGGGTTGTACGCCACGGCGCTATTCGGCAGCGTGATGTATTGCTGCGCGCCACCATTGCCTACCCGCGCCGTGGCGAACAAACCAGGCAGCAATTCGCCATGGGGATTGGCAAAGCGGGCGCGTACTTTAAGGGTGCGCGTCGCGGTATCGATTTGTGGTTCAATCGCCGCAATCTTGCCGGTGAAGGCTTTGCCCGGTTGTGCATTGGTATGCGCGGTGATGGGTTCGCCCACCTTGATCAGATCGATCTGCGCCTGCGGTATGGTGAAATCCAGATACATCGGGTCGAGTTTCTGCAGATTGACCAGCGTGGTACCGGGGCCGACGTATTGACCCAGGTCGACCTGACGGATACCGAGACGCCCGGAAAACGGCGCGCGTATGGTCTTCTGCGCGATGACCGCCTGCTGCGCGGCCACTTGCGCCTGCGCGCTTTTCAGGTTGGACGCATCGGTATCGACCGCAGCCTGGCTGATGGCCTGCACTTTGAGTTGCGCTAGATCACGCTGATAATTCTGTTGCGCCAGCGCGGCTGCGGCTTTGAACTGTTCGATCTGGGCGATTTGCGGTGCCGCGTTAAGTTCGACCAGCACTTGCCCGGCTTTCACCGTTGCGCCGGATTCAAAGTGGATGGCCGACACCAAACCACTCACTTCGGCGGCCAGATTGGCGCCGCTGGAAGCGCGCAAATTGCCCACCACCTCGACGCTGGGCTGCCAGGTTTGCCTCTGCGCCACAATGGTCGACACCGCTTGCGGCGGCATACCCTGGCCGCGGATGGACTTCTGTATCATCGAATTGCGGAATAGCTGAAAACCATAAATCGCGCCGAACACCAGCGCGGCGATCAGCAGCATGATCATCATGCGCTTGCTTGTGCCCTTGGTCATGAACATACTCCGCATCCAGTTGATATGTAGAAGTGCTTGCGTGCAGTCTAGTGCGTCGTGCTGGACCAGCCGCCGCCCATCGCTTGATACAGCGCGGCGGTATTGGTCAGACGTTGCGCTTGTGCCGTAATCAAATTCACGCGCGTTTGTTGCGCTTGCTGCTGCGCCGTGAGCAATTGCAGATAGCTCACACTACCCAATTGGTATTGCTGCTGGATCAGATCCAGCGACGCTGCAGCAGCGGCATTGGCCGCAGCCTGCGCCTGCAAGGTCTGCGCGCCGTTATCCAGCGCGCGCAATACGTCGGCCACGTTGCGCAAGCCCTGCAACACACTCTGTTGATAATTGGCGGCGGCCGCGTCGAAACTCGCCTGCGCCGAATTGCGCCCGGCATGCAGCCCGGCGTTGAACAAGGGCTGCGCTACCTGGCCGACCAGATTCCAGATCATCGAACCGGGTCCGAACAGGCTGGACGCCGCCAGTGCTTGCGTACCCAGCATGGCGGACAGGTTGATTTGCGGATAGCTGTTTGAAATAGCCACGCCGTATTCCGCGTTGGCCGCGCGCAATAGTGCTTCCGAAGCTTGAATATCCGGTCTCTGGCGCACCAGCTCGGAGGGTACGAGCAAGGGGATATCCGCCGGCAGCGTGAAATCGCTCAGGCTGAATTGCGGAATTTTAGCCGCGCCCGGTGCTTCGCCTACCAACACGGCCAGCAGATGGTTGGTTTGTTGCATCTGATTACGCAAGGGCGGGAGGCTGGCGCGTGTCTGCTCCAACTGGGTTTGCAGCGACAGCTCATCGCCGCGCGCAATCGCGCCGAGCTGAAAGCGCTTATGCGCGATATCCACCTGCGACTGCTGCGCGGCCAGAATGGCTTCGGTCGCGCTGATTTGCGCCGCGTATTGCGCTTGCGCCATGGCGGCAGTGGCGATGTTGGCCGCCAGCGTCTGGCGCGCGCCTTCGAGTTGATAATGCTGATAATCCGCCTGCGCGGCCAAGGCCTCCAGCGCACGCCGGTTACCGCCAAAGAGATCAAGGTTATAGCTTACTTTGACCCCGGCGTTGTACAGATCAAAGATACGCTCCCCGCCGGACTGGCCGAAACCCGCGTTATTGGTGCGCTGGCGCTGCGCGCCCAGATCGGCATCCAACTGGGGATACAGGCTGGAACCGGCCTGCGCGGCATAGGATTGCTGCGCCTGGCGCAAGGTCGCCTGCGCCGCCACCAGAGTGGGACTGGCCCGCAGACCTTGATCGATCAAGGCATTCAACTTGGATGAACCGAAATTTCCCCACCAGCGCGCGGGCACGCTTTGCCCCGGCACGAAACGCTGACCGCCGCCCAGCAGCATGTCCGCTGTCGCGGCTGTCTGTTGCGGCAGGCTTTGCGCTGTGTAGCCTGCCACCGCCGGTGGCGAAGGCTGTTTGAAATCCGGGCCGACCGTGGTGCAGCCCGCCAGTGCCAGCGCCGCCAGCACCCAGAGACGGGCCGGCGCGGCCGAAAAACGATTTACAATGGTTGGCCGACACAACATAGCGGACTTTCAGGGCTGATTGAATGAACCGGCAAGCGCCATCTTGATGAGGGCGGTAGCCTCGATAACGATACAGACGAATGGTGACCTATTCAGCAAACTCAATAATATGGTACTATTATCTTTCTTGCAAGATAATATCGTCGCTTTCCTATTTAATGGCTGAAACCACTTGATGCCAGACGACCTCACCAATCCGCTCGCCATGCATTGCAAGTACTGGTCAAGTACCTACGATGGCGCATTAACACCGCTGATGATTACTTTGCTTCGCGTATACGCCGCCAAAACCGCGCGCTCCAACGCCATCTTCAGCCGCCATGGTCTGTGCCAGGCTGAATTCGACGTGCTGGCCAGCTTGCGCCGCACCGCGCCACCCCACGAGTTGACACCATCCGACGTGCAGCGTTCGGTCATCATCACCTCGGGCGGGCTGACTAAAATTTTACGGCAGCTGGAAATGCGTGGATTGGTGACGCGCTCAACCGATATGTCGGATCGCCGCATCAAACCCATCCACCTCAGCCCATCCGCCTTGCCGGTGATAGAGCAGATCATGCATGAATTGATTGCCGACTCCGGTGGCTGGGTCAAAAGCGCGCTATCCGAAGCCGAAATGAGGCAAGTCACCGCCTTGCTGGGCAAACTATTGATCCGGCCCGCCTAGTCTTCCGAATTATCCTGACAAATGAGGTTGCGTGAGTTGGCGGCTTACAAACCCAGCCGCTGCCAAATGGTCGAACTCGGCCCCGCTTGATTCAGAGTATAGAAATGCAGCCCAGGCGCGCCGCCTTGCAGCAAGCGGTCGCACAGATCGGTGACCACATCCAATCCAAATGCGCGTATCGAATCCAAGTCATCGCCGTAGGCTTCCAGCCGCTTGCGTATCCAGCGAGGAATTTCCGCGCCGCAGGCGTCGGAGAAGCGCGAGATCTGCGCGCAGTTGGTGATGGGCATGATGCCGGGCACGATCGGGAGAGTGACATGCATCGCCGCGCAATCGTCCGCGAACCGGAAGTAAGCATCCGCATTGTAGAAGTATTGGGTGATGGCGGCATTCGCGCCGGCCTCCGTTTTGCGTTTGAAATTGGCGAGGTCCTCTTGCGCATTTTTCGCTTGCGGGTGGATTTCCGGGTAGGCCGCGACTTCGATCTGAAACCAATCGCCGGTTTGCGCGCGAATGAACGCCACCAATTCGTTCGCATAGCGAAACTCGCCGGGATCGGCCATGCCCGAAGGCAAGTCGCCTCGGAGCGCGACGATGTGGCGAATGCCGTGCGATTTAAAGGTTTCGAGCGTTTTTTGGATCGATTCCTTGGTCGAGCCGATGCATGAGAGATGCGGCGCGGCCGCGGAACCCGAGGCTTGAATTTCCATCACCGTTTCCAGTGTACGGTCGCGCGTCGAACCGCCCGCGCCGAAGGTCACCGAAAAAAACTTAGGCTTGAGTTGCGCAAGCTGTTTGCGCGTGGCGCGCAACTTCTCCATGCCCTCGGGGGTTTTAGGAGGGAAGAATTCGAAACTGAAGGTACGGTTGTTAGGTAGGGTCATTTTTAGCCACAGAGATCACAGAGAACACAGAGAGTGGAATTAAGAGCGTCGCCGCTCTGTGAACTCTGTGTTCTCTGCGGCAAAGTTTAATAACGATAATGATTCGGCTTGTACGGGCCATTTTTCGGCACACCGATGTAAGCGGCTTGCGTGTCGGAAAGCTCGGTGAGATGCGCGCCGATTTTCTTCAAGTGCAGCCGCGCCACTTTTTCGTCCAGATGTTTGGGCAGCACGTACACGCCGACCGGATAATCGGCGGTGCGGGTGAACAATTCGATCTGGGCGATGGTTTGGTTGGAGAACGAGGCCGACATCACGAAGCTCGGATGTCCCGTGGCGCAACCCAGGTTCACCAAGCGTCCTTTTGCTAACACGATGATGCGTTTGCCATCAGGGAAGATCACATGATCGACCTGCGGTTTGATCTCGTCCCATTGATATTTTTCCACCGAGGCAATGTCGATCTCGGAATCGAAGTGGCCGATGTTGCAGACGATGGCCTGATCTTTCATTTTGACCATGTGGTCGTGGTTAATCACATGCACGTTGCCGGTGGCGGTAACGAAAATATCGCCTTTGTCGCAGGCATCACTCATGGTCACCACGCGGTAGCCCTCCATCGCGGCTTGCAGCGCGCAGATCGGGTCGATTTCGGTGACCCACACCGTGGCACCCATGCCGCGGAAGGCCTGGGCGCAGCCTTTGCCCACGTCGCCATAGCCCAGCACCACGCAAATCTTGCCGGCGATCATCACGTCGGTGGCGCGCTTGATGCCGTCGAGCAGCGATTCGCGGCAGCCGTAGAGATTATCGAACTTGGATTTGGTGACCGAGTCGTTGACGTTAATCGCCGGGAATTTGAGTCGTCCTTCTTCGAACATTTGATACAGGCGGTGCACGCCGGTGGTGGTTTCTTCGGTCACGCCCTTGATGTGGCCGATGCGCGCCGAGTACCAGCCGGACTGGGTTTCTAAACGCTTTTTAATGGCCGCGAACAGCACGCGCTCTTCTTCGCAAGTGGGTTTGGCGATCACCGAGGCATCGCTTTCCGCGCGCACGCCCAGATGCAGCAGCAGCGTGGCGTCGCCGCCATCGTCCAAAATCATGTTTGAAAATTGCCCATTTGGCCATTCAAAAATCTTGTGCGTGTATTCCCAGTATTCTTCCAAGGATTCGCCCTTGTAGGCGAATACCGGGATGCCCGCGGCGGCGATGGCCGAAGCGGCGTGATCTTGCGTGGAGTAAATATTGCACGAGGCCCAGCGCACTTGGGCGCCGAGCGCGGTCAAGGTTTCGATCAGTACCGCGGTTTGAATCGTCATGTGCAGGCTGCCGGTGATGCGCGCGCCCTTGAGCGGCTGAGCCGCTTTATATTCCTCGCGGATCGCCATCAGGCCGGGCATTTCGGTCTCGGCGATGGCGATTTCCTTGCGCCCCCAAGCGGCGAGCGACAGATCGGCGACTTTATAGTCGGTGAAGTTGGGATTTAAAACAGCGTTCATAGCGACTCCATTCAAATAAATGAATGGGCGCCGTTGCTACGTGTAGCCATCGTGCCAAGCCTGACTCACCTTGCTTGCCATGGTGAGCTGCAGCGCCCCTCGGCGCGATGGTGATTACAAAATCAAAATCATTTGCCACAGAGATCACAGAGCACACAGAGATAAACCTTAAAATCGACTTTCTCTGTGACCTGTGGCAAAACGGGTTTTAAATCCCCGCGTCAGCCTTCAATGCTTCTGCCTTATCTATTGCTTCCCAAGTGAAGTCCGGTTCGTCGCGGCCGAAGTGGCCGTAGCTCGCGGTCTTGGTGTAAATCGGACGCAGCAGATCGAGCGCTTGGATAATACCCTTCGGACGTAGATCGAAGTGCTTTTCGATCAACTTCACGATTTTCTCGTCGGAAATCTTGCCGGTGCCGAAGGTATTCACCATCAAGCTCACCGGCTTGGCCACGCCGATGGCGTAAGCGACTTGCACTTGGCACTTGCGGGCAAGCCCCGCGGCGACGATGTTCTTCGCCACGTAGCGGCTGGCATAAGCGGCCGAGCGATCCACTTTCGATGGGTCTTTGCCGGAGAACGCGCCGCCGCCATGCGGCGCCGCGCCGCCGTAGGTATCGACGATGATCTTGCGCCCAGTCAGGCCGGCATCACCCATCGGCCCGCCGACCACGAAACGTCCGGTGGGGTTCACCAGGTAGCGCGTGTTCTTGCGCATGGCTTCGGGAATGATGGGCTTGATGATTTCTTCGATCACCGCTTCCGAAAGCGCCGCGTGCGACACCTCCGGATGATGCTGGGTCGAGATCACCACGGTATCGACGCTGGCAGGTTTACCGTCCACATAACGAATCGTGACTTGGGATTTTGCGTCGGGGCGCAGCCAAGTCAGCCGGCCGTCCTTGCGCAGTTCCGATTGGCGCTCCATCAAGCGATGCGCGTAGTGAATCGGCATCGGCATCAGTTGTGGCGTTTCATCGCAGGCATAGCCGAACATCAAGCCTTGATCGCCCGCGCCTTGGTCGAGAAACAAGCCTTCGCCCTCGTTCACGCCCTGCGCGATGTCGGGCGATTGTTTGCCCACGCTCACCATCACCGCGCAGGTGTGGTAATCAAAACCAATTTCGGAGCTGTCATAGCCGATGCGCTTGACGGTGTGCCGCACCACTTGGTTGAAATCCACGACGGCGTTGGTCGTGATCTCGCCCGCGATCACCACCAATCCGGTGGTGCACAGGGTCTCGCAGGCTACCCGCGAATGCGGATCCTGAGTTAAGATGGCATCCAAAATGGAATCGGAAATTTGATCCGATACTTTATCCGGATGTCCTTCGGAAACGGATTCCGACGTAAATAGAAACTCGTTCATCGCGCCTTTTCTTCTCTTTAAAGTCCTCAAGAACCCGGTAGGATACCAAAGCTTGACGAATCCAGAAAGGCATGTGATCTCTCCATGACAGGTTTGATGCGCTTGTTTGGGCGCTTGCCCCTGCGGCTGATCCATGCCTTGGGCGCGCCACTGGGGTGGGTGGTGTATCTCGCGGATAGGCGCTATGCCCGCCGCCTGCGTGAAAATCTGCAAGCCAGCGGCATCGCGTCCGATCCCGCCGCCTACCGGTGTTTGCTGCGCCGTGCTATAGCCGCATCCGGCAAGGGTTTTTTAGAAGTCTTCGCGGTTTGGTTCCGGCCTGACGCCGATGTGCGCAAATTAGTGCATGGCGTGCAGGGCTGGGAGTATGTGGCCGCGGCGCGCGCGGCGGGCAAGGGCGTGATTATCCTCACCCCGCATCTCGGCTGCTTTGAAATCGCCGGCTGGTATTGCGGCGCGCAATTTCCCTTCACTACCCTCTATCGCCCCCCCAAGCTTGCCTGGCTGGAGCCCCCGATGCACGCCGGCCGCGCGCGCGGCCGGGTTACCTTGGCCACGACCGATTATGCGGGGGTAAAGAAATTGCTCGCGGCCTTGAAGCGCGGCGAAGCCATCGGCGCGCTGCCGGATCAAGTGCCCAGCCTGGGCGAGGGCGCGTGGGCAGATTTCTTCGGGCGGCCCGCCTACACCCTGACGCTCATCGCGCGCTTGCAACAGAAAACCGGTGCCGCCGTTCTCTTCTTATATGCGCAGCGGCTTGCTGCGGGGCAGGGTTATGCGATTCATTGCTTGCCGCCGCTGCCAACGCTGGGTGAAAACCCCGAGCAAGCGGCGCGCCAAATCAATGCCGCGGTGGAAGAAATCGTCCGCGCGTGCCCAGAACAATATTTATGGAGTTACAACCGCTATAAGGGCATGCAGGCGTCGGAATCGGCCCCGCTATAAAAATGATGGTTCGCATCGGCATCTTCATCCTTTGGGCGCTCCGGTTTTTACCGCTGCCCCTACTTGCACTGCTTGGCCAGGCTCTCGGCCAACTGGCTTACGCGCTGGCACGCGAACGGCGCGCGGTCGCGCGCACCAATCTGCGGCTGTGCTTTCCCAAACTGAGCACGGCCGCGCGCGAGCGCTTGGTGCGCGGCCATTTCCGGGCGCTGAGCCGCAGCTTCTTCGAACACGGCATCTTGTGGTGGTCGAGCGCGGCGCGCATCCGGCGCTTGGTACGCATCGAGGGTGCGCAGCATTTGGCCGCCGTGCACGGCCGGCCGGTTATTCTGCTCGCGCCGCATTTCGTGGGGCTGGATATGGGAGGCGTGCGCATCTCGCTCGACGTGCAAGTTGCCTCCATGTATAGCAAGCAAAAAAATCCCGTGGTCGATCAACTGCTGTTGCGCGGCCGCCTGCGTTTTAACGCGCCACGCTTATTCTCGCGCCAAGACAATGTGCGCGGCGTGGTGAAAGCGATACGCGCCGGATTGCCGTTCTATTACTTGCCCGATATGGATTTTGGCCGGCGCGATTCGATTTTCGTGCCGTTCTTCGGCGCGCCTGCCGCCACCATTACCGGCGTTTCGCGCCTGGCGCAGTTGGCCCGCGCCGTGGTGGTGCCGGCGGTGACGCGGCAATTGCCCGGCGGCCAAGGCTATGTGTTGAAGTGTTATCCCGCCTGGGAAAATTTCCCGACCGGCGATATGGCGGCCGATGCGCGGCGCGTGAATGCGTTCATCGAAGAACGCGTGCGCGAAATGCCGGAGCAGTATTTCTGGGTGCACAAGCGTTTCAAGACCCGGCCCGAGGGCGAGCCACGGCTCTATTGAAGGCGATATGCAACGCATCCCCGAACCCGAGCTCATGGATGATCCGGCCCAGGCGCAAGCCTATGCCAATGCCGATTTCAGTGCGCCGCATGACGCCTTCGTCGCGCACTTTGCAACGCGCTTCCCGGATTTTTCAACTGGGCGCGTATTGGATCTCGGTTGTGGTGCGGCGGATATTACCCTGCGTTTCGCGCGGGCGTTTCCCGAAGTGCGCATGGTCGGTGTCGATGGCGCGGAAGCGATGCTGGTGCTGGCGCGGGCGGCGGTGACGCGCGCCGGATGCGCCGAGCGTATTGCGCTATGGCATCGGCGCTTGCCCGATGCGGCATTGGAAGCGCGGGCATTCGATGCGCTGCTGAGCAACAGCCTGTTGCATCATCTGCGCGATCCGTCGGCGCTATGGCAAGCGCTTAAGCAGACCGCGAAACCGCGTGCGCCGGTGTGCGTGATGGATCTGCTGCGCCCCACGTCTCTTGAGGAAGCAGCGCAACTGGCGGCACACTATGCAGCCGGTGCGCCCGAAGTGTTACGCCGCGATTTTTTCAACAGTCTGTGCGCGGCGTATCGTGTGGATGAAGTGCGCGCGCAATTACAGCAAGCGGGTTTGGCGCACTTGCAAATCGAGACCGTAAGCGACCGGCATCTACTGATTTGGGGCTTTTGCTGAGAACAGCTTTCTTGGCCTTGCGCAAGAGGGGTTGTGCTTTGTTTCAAAAATGCTTAAAAAAAGCTGTTATGACGTATTTTAGTTGTGTTACGATTCTTTGCACCTGTACAACCCCACGTCCCAAGGAGGAACTCAATGGCAACAAAAAGCAAAGCCGCTCCCGCAGCAAAAGCACCGACCAAGTCCGAAATCATGGCACAAATGTCCACCGACACCGGCATCAGCAAAAAAGATGCGGGCGCCGTGTTGGCTTCCATCGCTAGCATGATGGGCAAGTCCCTGAAAAAGACGGGCGTGTTCGTGATTCCCGGCCTGATGAAAGTCAAAGTCATCACCAAGCCCGCGACCAAGGCACGCAAGGGCGTCAACCCCTTCACCGGCACGGAAATGATGTTCAAAGCCAAGCCGGCACGTAAAGTGGTGAAAGTGCTCGCACTCAAAGCACTGAAAGACATGGTTTAATTTTCTCCGCTTTCGGCTGGAACCCTTCAGCCGAAAGCGAGAATTTCGCAAGTTCCCCCCGTTTTCCGTCATCCAAGATGTTTCTCTTTCCCGCGCCGGGTAGGATTTGCGTGTAGCCCCATTAAAGTGCACGCGTCTGATGCCGTTTCAAAATCCCTCGCCAGAAGATATCAAGGCTCTGCTTGCCCGCGTCAAAATCATTGCGGTGGTGGGTTTGTCCCCTCAGCCCAAGCGCCCGAGCTATGTCGTTGCCAAGGCAATGCAAGGTTTCGGTTACCGCATCATTCCGGTGCGCCCGTTGCTGGAGCGCGTGCTGGGCGAGCCGGCGTATGCCAGCCTGAGCGACGTGCCAGAGCGCATTGATTTGGTCGACGTCTTCCGCGCCGCTGAATATTTGGATGAACTGGTGGATGAGTGCATCCGCCTAAAACTGCCTGCCTTGTGGGTTCAAGAAGGCATCGTCAATACCTTTGCCGCGGAACGCGCTCGGGCCGCGGGCATGTTCGTCGTCATGGATCGTTGTCTGCATAAAGATTATGTCGCGCTCATGGTGTAATGCTTGGCTGCTGCTACTGCCGTTCGCCGCTCACGCCGGCGATCTGGAGCAGGGGCTGGCGGCGTATCACAGCAAAAATTACGCGCAGGCTTTCCTATTTTTGCAGCCGTTGGCGGAGCAGGGTGCGCCGGCGGCGCAATATACCTTGGGTGAAATGTACCGGCGCGGCCGCGGCTTTGTGCCGAGCATGCCGGAGGCTTTGCCTTTGTTGCGGCAAGCCGCCGCCGCGAATTACCCGCCCGCGCTCGACGCCTTGGGCCAAGCGTATGCGTCCGGCGAGGGCGTGCAGCGGGATGAAGCGGTGGCGGTGCAGTGGTTTCAAAAGGCGGCGGAGGCGGGCGATGCCAAGGGCCAATTGCATTTGGGCATCTATTATATAGAGGCCCAAGATGAGCGCGATTTCGAGAAAGCCGCCGCGTGGCTCAAGCGCGCGGCGCAACAGAACGAAGCCGAAGCCCAATATTTTTACGCGCGGCTGTTGCTCGACGGTAAAGGCGTGCCACAGGACCAGGCGCAAGCGATGGTTTGGTTTGGCCGGGCAAGCGCGCAAGGCCATGCGGCGGCGCAGCGGTTTTTATACTTGTTGCGGCAAGCCGATACCCCCGACCGCGCGCTTGCCCTGCGCGAACTCAAGCGCCATCTCGCGGCCGGGGAGGCGGTGCTCGAATCGGTTTCCAGTGATGCCCATTACGGCTTCGACCAAGCCTATCCGATCAAGACCCGGAGCGGCTTCGCGGCCGAATGGCGTTATCTCAACGCCTTGCGCGGGCCGCGCGGCGAAATCGTGCACTATCGGTATTTGGGCTACTGTTGCGTATTTGACACGGCGGCGGCCGAGCGGGGAAAAGGTTTTCTTGATCGCTATGCCTTGACTTATGAGGGCCTGGCCAAGCCTATTATTCTCTACCTCGATATGTTCGGGGCGGGGCAAGCGCAAACGCCCGCCGGTTTTTCCTTCGGGCATGACAATACCGATTGATCCGCGCTCGATTGAAACTGAATGCAGTCGTGCCGAACTTGGACTATAGTGCTTTTTATGTGATTCCGGTCAACTGGCCAATTCGGCAATGCGGGATCGCGGTGGGTGCATGTCGTCAGGTGAGCGGCGATGAGGAAGTCTTAACTAGGAGAGTCTGAATTGGGTAAAAAATTGTACGTGGGTAACTTAAGCTATGGCGTCAGTAATAGCGATCTGGAACAGCAATTCGGCGCGCATGGAACGGTGCAATCCGCGCAGATCATTATCGATCGCGACACGGGCCGGTCGAAAGGCTTTGGCTTCGTGGAAATGGGTAGCGATCAGGAAGCGCAAGCGGCGATTTCCGCGATGAATGGCAAGGAGATGGACGGCCGCGCCATTACGGTCAACGAAGCGCGGCCGCAAGCTGCTGGCGGAGGCGGTGGGTTTGGCGGTGGCGGCGGTGGAAAACGCGGCGGTGGTGGTTATGGCGGCGGTGGCGGCGGCCGGAGCAGCGGCGGTTTTGGTGGTGGCGGCGGCGGACACCGGCGCTAAGCGCGCGCATTAACCGCTGCACTCATTGTCGCTCTGCGCCACGATTGAGCGCGGCGGATTCTCGATCCCTATATGAAAAACTTAACGCTCCTAAGCTTAGCCTTGCTGCTCGCGGCGTGCAGTAAATTGACCGTCGAGAATTACGACAAGATCAAGGTCGGCATGCCCTACCAGGACGTTAAGCAGCTACTGGGCCCGCCGGCGAAGTGTGGCGACGTGCTGGGCGTGAAGCATTGCACCTGGGGCGATGATCAGCACCATATCGATGTGAGTTTCATCGGCGACCAAGTGGTGATTTTCACGGCCGAGAACATTCGCTGAATCAAGATGCCCCGAAAGAGACGCTGGCTATTCCCACCAATCCCCGTATAATTCCCGACTTCCGTGCGCCCAACCAATCAGGCGTACCGGTCGTTTTCTCACTCTGATCATTTCGATCTTTTATTCGTCTGCCTCGATTGGTGTTGCGCAACGCGCGTGATAGGCCGTCGCAGGAGTAATGCATGTCTACTGAAATTCATTTCGCCGACCTCGGTCTGGCGCAACCCCTTATGCGCGCCGTCACCGATGCCGGCTATACCGTGCCGACGCCGATTCAAGCGCAAGCCATACCCTTGGTGCTGGCCGGGGGCGACTTGCTCGCCGCCGCGCAAACCGGCACTGGAAAAACCGCCGGCTTTACGCTGCCGATTTTGCATCGCCTGTCCACGCAGCCGCTTGAGAACATGCGGCCCGGCCGCCCGCGCTGCTTGATCTTGGTGCCGACGCGCGAGCTCGCGGCCCAGGTCGAAGCCTCGGTGCAGACTTATGGCAAACATCTGACGCTGAATTCGATGGTGATGTTTGGCGGCGTTAACATCAACCCGCAGTTCAAGGCATTGAAGGGCCGCGTGGATATTCTTGTCGCCACGCCCGGCCGTCTGCTGGATCACGTCGGGCAAAAAACCGTGGATTTATCGGGCGTCGAAATTCTGGTGCTGGACGAAGCCGATCGCATGTTGGATATGGGCTTCATTCGCGATATCCGCAAAATTCTCGCGCTGCTGCCCAAGCAGCGGCAAAACCTCTTGTTCTCGGCCACCTTCACCGATGAGATCAAGACGCTTGCCGACGGCTTGCTGCATCAGCCCGGCTTTGTCTCCGTGGCGCGCCGCAATGCGGCGTCCGAGTTAGTCGAACAGTCCGTGTACATGGTGGCGCAAGATCAGAAGCGCGATTTCTTGAGCCACTTGATTAAGCAAGGCGACTGGAAACAAGTGCTGGTGTTTACCCGCACCAAACACGGCGCCAATCGTTTGGCCGAAAAATTGATCAAGGACGGCATTCCCGCCGCCGCGATTCACGGCAACAAAAGCCAAGCGGCGCGTACGCGCGCCTTAGCGCAGTTCAAAGACAGCGTAATGCCGGTGCTGGTGGCGACCGACATCGCCGCCCGCGGGCTGGATATCGATCAACTGCCGCATGTAGTGAATTTCGAATTGCCGAATGTGCCGGAAGATTACGTGCATCGCATCGGCCGTACCGGGCGTGCGGGCAGTTCGGGCGCTGCGATTTCCTTGGTCGATCGCGAAGAAGTTAAATATCTGAATGCCATCGAGCGGCTGCTCAAACGTGAAATTCCGCGCCTGACGATCGAAGGTTTTGTTGCTCCGGTGCGCACCAAGCAAGAAATCGAGCGCGAGTCGGCGCGTCCGCCCCGCCGTCCACAAGCCGCGCGCGGCAGCCGGCCGCAAGCACGCCAGGGCGGAGACAGGCAGCGTACGGATAAACCGCGCAGCGGACCACGTACCAGCACAGCCAAGCCGCAAGCAGCGGCCCCGCGTCATGTGCGATCACACGAACCCGAGATTGCGGACGAAGGCATGTCCGAGGCCGCGCGTCATCAAATGATGGCAGACAATCAATTGCGCGCGAACCAAAGGAAGGCGGAATTGGCGCGCCATCCGGCGCGGCCACAAGCGGCGCTGTTTTCACCCAAGCCAGGTGGCCGGGGCCGCTAAAATAGGCGTATCTGCGTCGATGCGGGATGAGTCTTGCGCGCAGTGTAAGGGTATGGAAAAAGTCCGCCTCTCCAAATTGATGTCCGAGCAAGGCATCTGCTCGCGCCGCGAAGCCGATAGCTATATCGCGCGCGGCTGGGTGTTCGTGGACGGCGAGCGCATCACCGAACTCGGCACCCGCATCTTGCCGAACCAAAAAATCACCTTGGATAAATCCGCGCAAGCCAAACAAGGCGCGCGCGTGACGATATTGCTCAACAAGCCCATCGGCTTCGTTTCCAGCCAAGCGGAGAAGGGCTACAAACCCGCCGTCTCGCTGATCTGCGCCGAGTCGCGCTATCGCGATGATCGCTCAAAACACAGTTTCAGCCCCGCGCACCTGATGGGCTTGGCCCCCGCCGGGCGGCTCGATATCGACTCCCTAGGCTTGCTGGTGCTGACGCAAGACGGCCGCATCGCCAAGCAACTCATCGGCGAAGATTCGGAAATCGAAAAAGAATATTTGGTGCGGGTAGAGGGCAAGCTTTCGGATAAAAATCTGGCTTTGCTGAATCACGGCTTAAGCCTGGATGGCGAGACGCTCAAACCGGCCAAGGTAAGCTGGCAAAACGAAGATCAATTGTGCTTCGTGCTGCGTGAGGGCAAGAAACGCCAAATCCGCCGCATGTGCGAACTGGTCGGCTTGAAAGTGCTGGGCTTGAAGCGCATCCGCATCGGCAAAGTGGCGCTGGGCAATCTGCCTATAGGCAAGTGGCGCTATTTGGGCGAGAACGAGGGGTTCTAGGGTAGGGATAAAAAACTATTCACCACGGAGTAAACCGCATTCAAAAAACTCTGTGTCCTCCGTGTACTCCGTGGTGAAGCGTTTTTCTTTGATTCGTGGTTAAATTCCCCCATGAAACTCAAATTCTCCAAAATGCATGGCCTAGGCAACGATTTCGTCGTACTCGACGGCATCTCGCAGCAGCTTGAACTCGGCGCCGAGCAATACCGGCATATCGCCGACCGCCATTTCGGCATCGGCTGCGACCAAATCTTGCTGATCGAAAAACCGACCCGCAAGGATGCGGATTTCCGCTACCGCATTTTCAATAGCGACGGCGGCGAGGTCGAACAATGCGGCAATGGCGCGCGTTGTTTCGTGCGCTATGTGCGCGACCACGGCTTGAGCGACAAGACCGAGATCCGCGTCGAGACCCAATCCGGCATCATCGTGCCGCGCCTGGAAGCGAATGGCCAAGTGACGGTCAATATGGGCGTGCCGCGTTTCGAGCCGCAAGACATTCCTTTTCTGGCGGATCAACGTGCGCCGACTTATCTTTTATCCCTGGAAGATAAAATCATCGAGATCAGCGCGCTATCCATGGGCAACCCGCATGCGGTGCAAGTGGTGAGTGATGTGGATACCGCACCGGTCGCAAGCGACGGCCCGCGCATCGAACATCACGCCAGCTTTCCCAAGCGCGTCAACGCCGGTTTCATGCAGGTGCTGGATCGCGGGCATATCAAACTGCGCGTCCATGAACGCGGCGCGGGCGAGACCTTGGCTTGCGGCAGCGGGGCGTGCGCCGCT